>Ga0265780_10006897_pt1 | contig 14023 bp, 2 predicted proteins | sample P1T30metagenome_FD_192432 | JGI IMG/M metagenome (GOLD analysis project Ga0265780, IMG submission 192432) | Plant litter microbial communities from East Loma Ridge, Irvine, California - P1 T30 | ecosystem: Environmental > Terrestrial > Plant litter > Unclassified | place: USA: California... | reverse complement strand
TTTTTATGCTTGATGGCCGTGCGGCTGTTCTTAGTAAGCGTCTTAAGCTTGAGGCGACAAAAGAGCCTCCATTTTTTGCTATGGCCGCAATTGGAGATAAGTCTCTTGAATTAGGTTTTGGTGCTGATTTTAAGATGCCGACAAATGATGGATCTATACTTAAGTTATATGCTGATATTCAAGCTGCATTCTATTTCAATAACTCCTCTAAGTGGTTTGTAAACTTTGGAACAAAAGAAAAACCTACTACAGCAACAATACTGAGCCTCGTCGACCTAAAAAGCTATCTTATGCTTTCTGCGCGCGGAATTGAGGCTGGAGCAAGAGGTGACTTTGACTTTAAACGAAAATATGCCAAAATTATAAAAGTACATGCTTGGGCATATCTTGGAGTAGGCGGGCATATAAGTTTTGAGCGCCCGCAATTTGGGGCCTTTCTTGAAGCGGGTATAGGTGCCGACATCGACGTTAAGTTCGTTAGCCTTCATGCCTCCCTTGATGTACTGTTTTCGGTAGAAGCAGCTAAGCCATTTCTTATTTACGGGAAAGCCCGTATTAAAATAAAAATAAAAATATTATTTGTATTCAAATTCTCCTTTAACAAAGAAGTAGAAATCCTTTGGGAAAAAAGTAAGCAGATTGACAGGACACCGATTAATCCGTTTACCAGTGTTGGTAATGATATTGAAGTTTTAAAGCAGCTTGTAAAAGGAGTGAATATGCTTAGTAATGAAACCTTTGACCTTGCTTACCTCGGAGATACTATACCTGGAAGTCTCGACCCGAAAATATTAGAAAAAGTTATACCAATTGATACCTATATTGATTTTAAAACCGAGAAAGGGTTGACGGTTTCGGGTGCTGTAAGCTCTATTATTGGTGGGCTGACAAATGCTCCAAGCAATTATACCGATCTTATCCCACCGGATAAAGTGGTAAAAGGAAGGGAACTACGTCAGGTTAAACATAAATACTCCATAGAGTCGATCAGCATAAAATCATGGTCAATAAATGCTAATACATGGATGGATTACCACCCGTACAAGGCGCTGTATCCTGATGATACTACCCCCGAATATAATAACCTCAAAATCGGACAGTTCCAAAAAGCTGATGAAAAGTATAATACTATCAGGTTACTAGCTACTACACCTTTTTCGTATACTGAAAATGGTCAACCGGGATGGTATATACCGGAGCAATATGGTCTTACGCCTGGTACGCTTTTTTGTGCTACAGAGGAGTTAACATTACAATGTGCTGATTTTGTGAGTAAGCCGATTAGGCAGGTTTATTATTGTACAGATCAAAACCAGGCCATCCTGTCTAACAATGCAGCTTTCTTGCTTCTCGATAGGGAAGAAGGTAATTATGCCGAGGTTACGAATGATACGAACGTATTTATGTTCCCGCAGTCATTGGCATTTGATAATACCAATAAGTTACAAATTATGTTGCCCACACCATCGGTTAAGGTGGTACTAAGGCTTACCAATAGCACTAATGGCGTTAGAATAAAGTATTATTCTTCATTAATTAATAACAAAGCCTTGGAGGCAGTTTATGGTAACCCTGACCCAACTGCGCTTAAACAAGGTGAACCTTTTGTAAAAATATTAGGGGCAAATGAACTGCGATCACCCATAGAGTACTATCATCCTGCATGGCGTGCGGTAACACGTATAGTGATCGAGCCAATAGTAAACCATCGCCTTATGTTAAATTTAGCTTTGGAAGAACTAGCCGTTGCCACTAACCTGAACGACCAGATTAGTTTAGGTTTAGTTCCGGGTGTTGTACGTCCTACTGTAGCTTTAGAGACAAAAGTTATAAATTTGAGAAGAGAAGACGTGCCGTTGCGAACTGAAAGTTTTGCATTTAATGTTAATGAAAATATTTTTAGGCTTTGCGGCAATATGGGTACGTGGTTAACATCATGGGATACGATCCGTGATCAGCGTCCTGTTGGCTCGACCATAGGCTTCGAGCCTGTAGCTGAAGGTGTCCTTATACATAGTGTACGGCCGATAAGTAATGTTACGCTTTTCCCAGTTAACAGTTTTATTGAATATCAGGTAATCAATCATGGCAACACTGTGCTTATCACGGGTGAGTTATATGGGTTGATAAGTCCAGATTCCAACAGCATTAACATCGATATCACTTTTCAGCAAGTTGGCGATGGTGATGTGACCTTGTGCAGCCTCTTTGACAGCCTTGTTGATTTATATAATTATGGGCTTGTAGATCCCGCCACTCAACCTGATATAAATAGTATGATTGGGGTTGCGGATTCGTTTAGATATTTATTATTAGATTTCGACTACAGGCATCCTGATTACGACCTGAACCTTGTATATAGCGATGAATTAGATGTTGTACAGCAATTTATTACTAACCCTTACTATCAAAGTTATGCTAATGCCTACAACGCAATTTATAAAGCTCTTACGCAAATTGGTGCTGAAGCGGCTTGCGATTCTGGCTTAAGTGGAGTAGCTGGTTATGATGTTTCTCTTCGCAAGTTATACGATCAGCTTAATTCTATCGTATGTAATAAGCTTAAGATCCCACAAAATGTTGCCCCGTCAGATGTGCCTGAACTGGTGCAGCTGGTTAATAGATTTGCAATTGAGTTCACTAACTTTATGCAGAATAACCCTACTTATGCACATTTAAGTGACGACTATGCTGGGCAGATTAACAATATATATACGTTCCTGTACCAGCAGGATCAAACAACTTATGCGGTCGCTTACCAGTCTGTTTTAGATATACTATCAGGTGTTGATGACAATGCTGAATGTGGCTGTACCGATGATAATCTATGTGAACTTTCAAACGCTTTGCTTGCTGCATTTAAGCCTTTACCGGAGCCTATTTATGTGGAAGCGAATCAGGTAGTTGCGGGTTTAGATCAGTTTAGTTCGATAATCACTACATTTCACTACAATAATATTGGTTATGACTTTCCTTATAAGTTACGTAACCAGCTTTTATTATTGTCAAATTATAACACGAGCAGTACGGGTACGACTTATACCCTAGCTTACGCCGCGGCAAGTTCTATAGTGTCTTATATAGTAGGATTATGTGATTGTAATCAGTCCTGCCATTGTGATGAACATGCAGGTGTGTGTGAACAGTTTACTATTTTTAACCATATTGTTGCCCTTTTACCAAAACCTCAGGATATTGTGGGTGAAATTGTACCTGAAGCTTACGATCGCGTATTACGTTTTTATGAAGCCCTGATACATTCGGGTAATGATCTTTTAGAAAAATATGCAGACAGGATCTTACTAGTTGAACAGTTTTTAAATGAGCCAAACAATAGTAATTACCTGGTTAGTTATAATGCTATAATGATGATAACGGGTGATATTAAAAATGAGGGTAACTGCTTGTGCGTTACAGATTCAGTTTTAGAACAACTTTTTAATGAAATAAGTGCCATTCGCGATACAGGCCTTACCGGATTGGATCAATATACAGATATTAATACAGTAACATCGGCAATTAATGAAATACTGTATCTGATTATACTGGTAAATTATAAAAATCCTCAGTATGATTTAAATGGAGAATTATCTCAGTATTTAGGGATGCTTAACCAATTTTTACAAAATCCCGATCCAAAGGGTTATACTGATGTATTGGTGGCGATACAGTATATCTTGGATTATATTAATGCTCTGGGCGGCTACACATTTATTACACCTAAGAATCGTACGTTGTTGCACGAAGTTTGCTGGCTGTCTTTAGAGTCGTATGAGTTTAATGCCTTTATACCGGGTATAGATGCGATTTCTGCCGATTCAAAAGCTACCATTGCGGGAATTACGAAATATGTGCAGCCTGTATGGAGGCCGGATACCTCTTATGTTATAAATTTCGAGGTAAAGGATTATGTTGATAACGATACGAAAGGGCATTCCTATCAATATACCTATGGCTTTACGACAGGTGGACCTGTAGGATACTTTCATAAAAATGAAAAATCCACTTATGGTGATAAGATTATAAGAAAGGATGAAACCATTTTGTTGGCAGCAAATCAGGATGCTAACCATTATACGGTTACCGAACCATCTATATTAAATGATGTTAATGGTATCCTGCGGTATGCAGGTTCTAATCAGGTATATCCTGAAAGTGTAAACAGCCTATTAACGGCGCATCCGGATAATTATCCCTTAACGTCGCTTAAACAGTATATTGATTACAGCAGGTCGTACCCTAATGCAGATGGTAATTTATTGATGGCCAAGCCATTATTTTACGACGACCAGACCTCACAGATATATTTGTTTTTTATTAAAGCCTATGCCGTCCATTTCTTTAATAACTGGGCCGCATACAATGGGCAGGGAGCGAGAAACGGCCGTATGAAGGTTGTTATAAAAGACCCTGTTGAGGGAACTGAAATTGTTAACCCACCTTACCTTGATTATAATGAAGCCGATGTTACTACAGTTCACATACCACAAACGGTAGAAACGTGGCAGGATGATGAAAATCCTGTTATACCATTTGTAATAAGCCAGTGGGCTAACCTTTACAATGCAAATGATTGTATAATGGTGGGGGCAGAGCCTATTAAACCGGCTAGTCAGTATATAAGTATTGCATTAAAGCATCTTAAGCCCAACAAATTATATACGGCTATAGTTAATAACCTGTATGACTTGGATAACGATGCGGAGTTTAATAATCTGAGTGAGACCGTTGAAGTGCATAAGTTTGTTTTTAAAACATCACGATATGCAAATTTTTATGAGCAGGTATACAGCTATAAAATGACATGGGTTACAGATAATGGGGATGCACTCAAACGGGACGCGGTCTTTATGGTAAATGTGTCGCTTACTCCAGCACAAATAGAGCAGGCCTATAAAACCATCATAGGGCAGAGTAATCCCGCGGATGATTTAATAACACGCTACCAGCATGCATACGACAGGGTTTTTGAAGGAGTATTTAATTTTGAAGCCTGGCATGAGCCCGCATCAACAGAGTTTAATATACTATTTAATGAAACAGACAACAGCGTTAGCGGCATTATAATAAGAAACCCTGAGCCGTTTAATATCCCTAAAATACCCATTGGGCAAATACAAGATACCATTTGCGTTATGTCAGCTGGAGGGGTAGACCAAAATTACAAAGTACTCCACTCTAAAGATTATTCGCAGGTTCTTGTAATGAACACTTATGGTAGTCCAATTGTTGCATCGAGCCTTGACATCAGGTTTTTGTTTAAAATATGGGACGGAACAGCCTATACCGAACAAAACCAGTACACTCTAACCATTAACCTAATAGCATAACGTATGGGCTTTTTAAATAATTATAAGTACACAGATCTTTACAATTATGTTCAGGAACCAGAATTTAATTCTGTTATTAAGATTGGAAATTTCATCTACACGATTGGAAATATTTATTCTTGGCTGAATGTCCTTAAAACTAGTGATACCGGAAATATTATATGGGATTGGGAATATTATATTAGCGGTACCGGAGTTAATTATCGACCAATAAAGGTATATAATGTTTTGGAGTGTGATAATAAGGACATTTTAATATTACTCGGAAGTCAAATTATTAGCAATTGCACTTTGCTTCGTATTGATGGAAATACGGGTGGTTTAATATGGCATAAAACATTTGCCGCACCCACTTCTAATGCTGAACGTTTTTGTCTTAACAAGATAGGGTTTGAGGATTACCTGCTTATGTATCAGGTAAATTATTCGGGGGGAAGCACGCCACCTTTAACTCACTTATTAAAAATCAATGTTTATGGGAATATAACCCAGAAGTTGCAAATAACAGCCTCAATTGCACAAGATAACACATTGGGCAGTAACTATATAGATAATCTGATTACCACGGATGGGCAGTATATTTTTGTGGCAACCTACCAGGGCATAATAAAGCTAAGTAATACGTTACAAGTAATTTCGAATTTTGTTTTTAACAAGTCGCTTGATATACATGGTATTTATGCTCTAAACAGTAAAGTTTATTTAACCGGCGCTTATACCGATAGTGGTATCAAGTATTCATTTTATACCTCTGTGAACTATTCAGGAACAATATCTGCACAGACGGTCTATTTAAAATGTTTATCCAATAATGGTTTTCCAGTACGTATAGATAGCCAATCAATATACTTTACTTTCGAATCCGATGGTAAAGTTCAGAAAAATAGTATTTTAGATGATTCATTCATTTGGTTTAAAAAGATTAGTATAACTACCGAGAATGTTATATTAAACTTAGTTGGAGATATGATGCTCGTCGTTGCAGGGGCCAATCTTGGACTACTAAATAGTTCTATGGACAGTTGTGAAACTGTATCTGAGAATTCGAGTAATCCTATTATACCCTTACCAGTTGATATTTTTTTAAATAACGATCTTACAGCTTCAGCAACTTTTCCAGTTACAGAGCTTAATATCAATGTTTTTGAGCAAGAGCGTATTCTTACGAAATATGCTTTGTGTTTCTCTGACAATACAATAGATTATACTGACCTTCAATCTCCGCATCTGTATGCACAGGCGGCGGGGTCGATAGGTAACGACAGCACCACAGGTATTCATTTACGCTGGTTGCTCAAAAATGCACTAACAGAGCATCTCCCAAAAGGAAATTATGCCCAGACGGTTGCTAATTTCAATAAACCGGATGATTTTGTAGCCTTATACAGGGCTCCGTATGTTTCCACGCCGAGGACACTGGATTTTAGTCAAAGTCCTAATGAGGTCGATAATACTTTAAAACAATGGACGTTTATTGTTGATGACCTGCTTTTTTACGTTAATTTTTTAACTCCATCATTGTATACTGCAATTCTCAACACAATTGATCCTGGCACTGATTCACGAAGTTTTATGAGAATGTATTGTGAATACGGAGGGATTTTAGAGGTTGAAAATAAGAATCATCTTAGTTTTGGCATAACGCCTAATTTTTATATCCGTGACTACAGCAGCGTAGTCGCTGAGCTGTTATCTGTAGAAGAGAATCTTATAACGTCCCCTAAAAGGGTTAGTTATCGTAACGAGATAGAAGGTAGGGAATTAGGGTCGACGATCTATGGCGAGAATGTAAGAAGTATCAGATTTACTATGGGAAATACTTACCTACTATCAGTAAGTTTTGAATTTTACCACGACTTTGTAAACAATGCAAATGACAATTCTACATGGCAACTGCAGGAGGAGTTTGCCTTAACACTTAACGATAAGGTTGCAATTGCCCGGCTAGATCCGGATGCTATAGACGGAAAGTGGCGAAGGTATAATAACAACGCCTTCGTTAGAGCTTCAAACTATATTGACCGTTGGTATGGTACCGATATTGAAGCAGAAGACAGTATTGCCGTCGGTGTTCAAAAATATATTGATTTAAGTAATGATCCACATAACCCTACAGGCACAGAAACATACTATTATGATAATGCACCTGTTGACGAACAGGGCAACACGGATGCATCAAGTTTTGAGCTTTCTAACCTAAACCTCTTGCAGATAGCATCACTGGATTTTCATGTAGCCAGGATGTTGGGGCTTGGGGCCATGGATACAAGTAAGGAGGCGCGAAAGGGAAGCTATGTTTACGCAGTAGCATATACCACGGTTGCTGATCTGAATGATGGGCGAGGTGCGCGCGAAGTAAAACATTTATACTGTACACTGCCAACTTCTTTAAAGGACGAAAGGTTACCATTGCCGGTAGATCTTAAGGTTCCTGCACCAGGCATTTTTATGAGCAATGATATCGAATCGACCGAAAGTATTACTAATCCTGACGGGTACACCGCTGACGGTAAGTCGCGTTACCTTACATTGTATTGCGAAGACCTTCATGAAGAAGGGGATAACATGCCGTTTTTAAATAACAAGATTTATTTTGACGCGTCGAAAATTACAGCTCCGGTATATGCAGGAATAGAATATAAGAAGAAAGGCGTAAACCAGTGGGCTAAACCGGAATTATCACATCATGCCGTATTTCAAAATATCGATACAACCGTTGCCAGTGATTTCGAAAGACGTGAAACCGTTTCTATTGTTATACCCGAGCCCGGATACCCACTATTTATACATCGTGAAAAACAAACCGGGTGGCATACATATGGGTCGTATGGTATCAACTGGTTTAGCCGTGCCTCTGAAAGTACCATTACGCACGATGTCGAAACGATTATTCTACCGGAAAACCTGTTATTACCCCCGTCAGGCGTAAATGCGGTACTCGTACAACCTGAAAGCCCGCTGTTGCTAACAAGTGCTGATGAGCAGGCTAAATTTGAAGCGTTAACAACTAGTGATAAAACCATTGTAAGATTGCTTTTTGAGTATAACCATGCACAGGAGCTAATAAGCTACCAGCAGAAAATTGGGCAGGAGTATGTAAACAGTTATTTGGAGTTATCCGATGCTAAAGAACCTTTTGCCGATGAATTGGAAATAGTTTACAGAAACCGCGTGCCGGGTTCCATATCTGGTAAGATCAGTTCGGTAGTGCCAACTCGTGATCCTGAAAAAGTTATTATAACAACCGAGCCTTACATACTCAGCAGTACCCAGCCTGATGCTTATGACCTTGGCAGCGAGCCCCAAAGCCTTGTCCCTGTTATTGAAGCAGGTACAGCAAATAATTATGTTGGTAGTGTATTACTGGCTGATGGTATAGAATACCTGGTGACCGCTGTAGAAACCTTTGGGGCTTACCCTGAGTTTACCCTTGTAAAACAAGTAGCAAATACTATAGATTCAAACGGGCAGGCTATCGAGAACCCACAGGATTATATTGTCCCTGTGGCCGGAGCACTATTTCTACTGGTAGAAAATATGCAAAATACGTTATCATGGAATACCCCAGCCAATACAAACCCGTTACCTTTAAAGGTAACCATTGACCAGACAACGGTACATCATGAAGACATACAGCGGGTAAATATGGATGGTGAGATAGAAACCTATGTACATAAATTCAGGGGGGTTTACAAGCAGGCTACGATATCAAAAGTATATGAAGATTTTGCGGTACAACAGGAAGAGTATCTGGATCCGATAATTGAAAGCCGCCATTTAGGGCTTTATAAGTTTTCGTTCCCAGGTTTTAGCCTGGCACAGCATTCACAATATGCAGCTTCAGGTAATTCTGTAGAGTATACCAATGGGCTTGTTAGGGTACACACGCTTCTCGATCCTTCTGGTAAAAGAAAAGAGATGAAGGTGAGTAATGTTACCCTTAACGACCAGGATGGCGTATTAAGTTTTTATGCGGTTGACCCTGCGTTCCCTGTAGATGATGAGGATGAACTTAATGCCTACACGGATAAATTGATGGGCGACGATGTTGAAAGCATTAGCCAGACAGTGAATTACTATCCTGGTTATAAGGTGTACCTTTATGCAGATGACTCGCACGGGCTTACCGAAGCTTATACCTTACCATCGCAGGAGGAAGATAGCCATTATTCTATTTTTGGCATCCGATCGGTAGATTTAAGGTACAACCACCGTTCAGCGCTTTCTATGCCAGCACTGATGCTGGCACGCAAGATCGAAGATCCTGTGAAACCCAAAATGCCGATAGGTGGCCCTTTTGCAACGCGACCAGATTTCTTTGGTAAGAGTACTTATACGTTTACCACCGCGTTTGAACATAGACCCTATTCAGTTCAGTTTTCAAGAGCCAGTGATATACAAATTTTAAGTGCTTTATTTAACCCGAATATTGTGCCAATTTACGGGCAATCTACTGTAGACTATATTAAGAATACAATCTTTGAAAAAGGAGAAGATACTTTCTATGTAAACCGTTGGAACAACCTTTTATCCTTAAATTATACCGAAGATACTTTTGAGCATTTTCCGGATGAGTTGGGCACAGCGATACCTTTGCCGGATAACCCGGAATTTATTACGGCGATCAACAATTTTATATTTGCGCATAACCAGTATTACCCTAATGAAATCCCAGTAGCAACTATAACATCCATTACATCTCTGAATCAGGTTATTATTCCTGAAAACCTTCCGTTGTATGGAGGTTTATATGTTACTGATTTTATAAGTGATGCTATTTATAGCTGTTTTGTACCCCTTACCGAGATACCGGTTATATACCAGTATATTAAAGGTACAGATTACATACCGCTGCCTAAAAAGCAGGTAGTACGCGACCGGAATGGTAATTTGCTAAATCCCGGCGATGCGGATTTTGATATGGCACCAATGATGAAGGTACTATCTACAAACCCAATTAACAGTGTCCAATTTACTGATTTTGGGCTTGACGGAGCATCGACAGCCCATTACTTTTATATATCCAGAGAGATGAGCCTGCAAATGCAAATGGGACCTTACAGCGATATACTTGGTCCAATAAGCCTTGTTAATACTAAAGCTCCGGTCTCACCCGACCTTGTAAAGTTATTGTCTGTTTTAGAAAACCGTGTATTAGGAATTACTCCCGCAATACAATTTGAAATCAATGCATATGCTGAAATACAGAATATAAAAAAGATAAATATTTACCGTACCAATGACGGCGGTAATTCGCTGTCGGTCCGTACTATGGACCTGGTTAGGGTAATTGACCTTGAGGTTGAGGGGATAAGTGGGGATAATACCTGGACGTTTATGGATGACTTTGCTGACCTGCCTTTTGTGCCGTATGGCGATATGCTTTATTATCGGATAACAGTTTCAAGGCAAATTAAATACAGTGATAGCTCAGGACAGCTTCTAATTGATTACACGCCGTCGAAGCCTACCAATGTAATAATGACAAACGTTGTTAATAATTACGCGCCGGAATCGCCTGTGCTTTCTTATACTTCTGATGCGACCGGTACAGATGGCTACCTGCACAACGTAGTTTTGTCATGGGAACAAACAGTATACAACGGTAAATACCACGTCTATAAAATGAGTCCACAGGGTAATTGGGTAAAGTTAGATGCAGTGATATCCAATTCAGAATCGCCATCGTATTACCTGGGTGATATCTTAGTAACTAATGACCAAAATAATAGTATCTATAGCCATTTTAAAGTTATAGCTGAAAATTATTCAGGAATGATAAGCACGCAGGAGAATATACTTACTATTAGTAGATCAATTGGCGAATCAGGCGGCATTGGTTTGATGACAATAGAAAGTACATTTATTGTTGGATAGTTAAATAGATAAAGTCTGACATCATAGCTGCTTCTGTTAACTTACATATTATAGAATTGAAAGTCACTTTAAATATTTGAACATAACCCTTAGTAGAATCATGCCTTAAATTATAGTTAAAAATTCGAGATCGTTAAACCAACAGTTTTAAAAAACTTTTTAAAAATTAAATAAGAAAACAATATGGCTACAAATATAAGCACCATACTTAATTGGTTCAGAACAGGAAAAACACCAACACAACAGCAATTTTGGGATAGTTGGCAATCTTTTTGGCATAAAGATGAAATAATTCCATATGCGCAAATAAGCAAAAAAAATATAAAACTTGTTACTACAGACACTTATACATTTGTTGCGGAGGACGCAGATTATATAATCCACTTTTTAAATGACAACCGTGTTATCGCTTATATGCCTGCAGGATTACCTGAAAATCTTCGTTTTGAGGGTGTACAGGTTGGTACAGGGCAAATAACTTTTAGACGTGCTGCTGACAGTGCGGTGATCATTAGATGCACCATTAGTGAAGTAACTAAAACCTTAGAGCAGTACAGCGACTTTACTATTGATTTTATGGGAGTTGATACTTATTTAGTCTATGGTAAATTAGCTGTCAAAAAACAATATGAAAATACGTTCGTCAGCACTTGGAATACTGCAAATGTTGGCACGGGAAGTACAACAGCGACGCAAATTAAATTACCTTTGGTAGAGAGCGGCACTTACGATCTTGTTGTAGACTGGGGTGATGGAACTACATCTGAGATTACAACATTCAACCAACCTGAAGCAACCCATGATTACAGTGTGCCAGGTATCTATAAGGTGTCTATTAAGGGTATCTTAATAGGATGGAGTTTTGGATGGGTTGCTGCTGATAAAGATAAAATTTTAAGTATAGAATTTTGGGGTGATTTACAGCCCGGTGATCTAGGTTATAACTTTCAAGGATGTACATATCTTAAACTTGATACAGTTAAAGATAAATTGAATCTTTCCGCTAATACTTCCATGATGTACATGTTTTCTAAGTGCACCAATTTAATCAGTATAAATTTAATAGAGCAATGGGATACATCCACTATAAATAACATGGCAGGGGTTTTTTGGCAGTCTCCTAAATTTAATCAATCCCTAAATGGATGGGATACCAGTAACGTTAACAGTATGGTAAGCCTCTTTAGGGAAGCCTCTTTGTTTAACGGCGATATATCCTCTTGGGATGTTAGTGCGGTTAAAGATATGACTCTTATGTTCTACTTGGCATTAAACTTTAACCAGCCACTCAATAACTGGGATGTTAGTAAAGTTAGTTCGATGCAAAATATGTTTAGAGGAGCAGCTAGCAACAGTATGTCTTTTAATCAGGATATAAATAATTGGGATGTAGGTAATGTTACGAACATGAGCTATATGTTTGCATATAATAATACATATAATCAACCTTTAAATAAATGGGATGTCAGCAATGTGCTGATATTTGACCAAATGTTTAGGAATTGTTTATCATTTAACCAGCCATTAAATAACTGGAAGACCATAAATGCAACCTCAATGTCAGCAATGTTTTATACATGCACAAATTTTAATAGCGATATAAGTACTTTCAACACTTCCAAAGTTACATCTATAAGCTCGATATTCAGTTTCTGTCCAGCGTTTAACCAAAATGTAAACAGCTGGGATACACGAAATGTAACCACTATGCAGTTGGCTTTTAATGGATGCTTTTCATTTGATCAACCGCTTAATAACTGGAACACGTCCAAGGTAACCATGATGGCAGCAATGTTTCAAAATGCTAAGTTGTTTAATCAGCCATTAAATAATTGGGACACAAGTAAAAATATCTCAATGGAAAGTATGTTTGGTGGAGCACATTTATTTAATCAAGATTTAAGTTCATGGAATGTTCAAAATGTAGGTTCCATGTTAGCTACATTTACAAGCTGCTTTGCATTTAATCAGCCCTTAGATAATTGGGATACGGGAAATGTAACTAATATGGCAGGCATGTTTTTAAATGCTACAGCGTTTAACCAGCCATTAAATACTTGGAGTGTTTCTAAAGTAACTGATTTCAATCAAATGTTTTCAGGAGCAATTTCATTTAATCAACCCTTATACAATTGGAACACTAGCAAAGTCATTAACATTTCCAATATGTTTCGTAATGCCACCGCATTTAAACAGGATATTAGTTCGTGGATCGTTACAAATGTTGTTTCTGCGCTAGACTTTATGGCAGGTAAAACTAATTCGGATTATTCGGCAACTAACTATGATGCACTTTTACAGTCATGGAGTTTGCAAAATGTCAAACCCGGGATATCGATTAATTTCGGTACTATAAAATATACTTCAGCGGGTGATGCAGGTAGAAATTTGCTTGTGTCGGATAAACAGTGGACTATAACAGACGGCGGAATTGTAGCATGATAACATATTAATTATATGTAATAACACTTCAGGGAACGGTTTTACCATTTATCCTACCTGAAGTGTATACTATAATTGAACAACAGAAAAAATTTCTATGGCCTAAAATATTCAGGCCTTTAATAACACATTAGATGATTCCAAAAAAAATACACTATTGCTGGTACAGTGAAGAACCTGTACCACATATCGCAGCCGGTAATTTAGCAAACTGGCAAAAGGTACTAGGAGAAGAGTACGAAATAATACGATGGGATGCGAAAATGATTGCGGAGGAAATCCCTGAGCCTAATGAATTTTTAAAGCACGCGATTGATAATCGTAACTATGCTTTTATGTCTGATATGATTAGATATTTTGCTGTAGCAAAATAT
>Ga0265780_10006896_pt1 | contig 14025 bp, 14 predicted proteins | sample P1T30metagenome_FD_192432 | JGI IMG/M metagenome (GOLD analysis project Ga0265780, IMG submission 192432) | Plant litter microbial communities from East Loma Ridge, Irvine, California - P1 T30 | ecosystem: Environmental > Terrestrial > Plant litter > Unclassified | place: USA: California... | reverse complement strand
GCTACCGCCGCCTGCAGGCCGAGGGGAACAAGGACGCCGCGCAGTACCTGCTGCACGACTTTGAGGACCGCTCGGTGTACCGCTCGGCCCAGTACTTCGGCGACAACGTGATCAATCCCGGCCTCGATTCGAGCTTCGCCTTCATCGAACACGTGGTGAACGACGTGGTGGCGCTGCACCGCGCCGCCGGCGTGCCGCTGCGCACCATCCACATGGGCGGCGACGAGCTGGCCAACGGCGCCTGGGAGCGCTCGCCGGCCAGCCAGGCGCGCATGCGCAAGGAAGGCCTGGAAAGCGTGGCCGACCTGTGGGATTATTTTTACGACCGCGTCGACGCCATCCTGCGCAAGCATGGCCTGTTCACCTCGGGCTGGGAAGAGTTGGCGGCGCGCAGCACGATGCTGGACGGCCAGCGCAAGCTGATCCCGAACCCGCGCTTTACCCAGCGCGGTTTCCATGCCTGGGTCTGGAACAACACCGAGGGCGCCGAGGACTTCGCCTACCGCCTGGCCAACGGCGGCTACGACATCGTGCTGGCGCCTGTCACCCGCATGTACATGGACATGGCCTACAACGCCAATTTCGACGAGCCGGGCATGACCTGGGGCGCCTACATCGAACTGGCCGACGTGTACGACTTCATCCCCTTCGATTACCTGAAGAACGCCAGCCCGGGGGCGCGCACCGGCAAGGATGGCCTGACCGACTACGGCAAGCGCCACGTGCGCGGGCTGGAAGCCACGATCTTTGCCGAGACCCTGCGCGACCCGGCCCGCATCGACTACATGGTCATGCCGCGCCTGCTGGCGGTGGCCGAGCGCGCCTGGGCGCCGGACCCGGCCTGGGCCGCCGAAGCGGATGCGGCCAGGGCGGCGGCGCAGCACCGCGCCGCCTGGTCCGGTTTCGTGAATGCGCTGGGCCAGCGCGTGCTGCCACGCCTCGACCTCGAGCAGCCCGGCCTGGCCTACCGCATCGCGCCGCCGGGCCTGCTGGTGGAGGGCGATGGGGTGCGGGTCAACCACGTCCTGCCGGGCATTGCGCTGCGCTACACGACGGACGGCAGCGTGCCGACCGCGCGCAGCCCGCTGGTGACAGGGCCGATCCGCGAGCGTGGTGTGATCCAGGTGGCGGCGTTCGATCGCAACGGCCGGCGCGGGCTGGTGGCGCGGGCCATCAGCGAATGAAATTTAGCGAATGAAATAATGGTCCTGCGTCGCGCTCAGTGTGGCGCCGCAGGCGGTGGTATCGCCGTCGCGTGCGGTGGGCCTGGCGTCGGTGAGGTAGGTGTCGCTGCCGCTGTCGATGGCATTTTCCCCATGGAGCGGGCAGCTGACCTTGTCGCCGGCGCGGGCGACGGGCTTGCCGTCGACAATGAAGTTGTCGCTGCCCTCGACAACGGTTCCACCGTGCGACGTCGGGTCGCCGGCCCGGATCAGCGGGCGGTTCATTTCCTGCCGACGAGCTTGATGCATGCCTGGGCGGCGCGTTTGTAGTCGGGCCTGGTCAGGTGCGCGACCGCTTCCTCGTACTGTCTACGCAGCGGTGCAGTTTTCTGCATGTCCATGAAGACCGAGAGCGGGTCGCCCAGCTCCGGATCGAAATACTGCGCGCATCCACCTCGTTCGTCGATTAGCGCGGCGCAGCCCGAAACTTCGGCCAGCGCCGTCATTCTGGCATCGTCGATACGCGACGCCGCGACTTTCGCGGCCACCTTGGGATCGCCGATGTCCTTCACCGTGGTACCCAGCGCATCCCGAAATCGTTTTACCAGTTCGTTGTGCACGCTGATCATGGTGTCGTAGCTGACGTCGCGCGGCGCCTTGTTCGCGTATGGGCACGCGAACGGGGCCGCGGCCGGTACAGCAGCATGGGCCGCGCCCGACAGCACTGCTGCGGCGGCGGCGAACCCGATGACGGATGATTTCATGTGCGTCCTTTCATGCCTGTTCCTTGTACCAGATGCCCATCACCTTGTAGCTGACCGGGATTTTTGACCCGACCGGCGACACCATCGTCACAGGGTTGGTTCTGTAGGTGGGGAGAGGATTGAGGTAGTCGCTGACGTACCCCTCCTCGGTCTTAATCTCGATGTGGCCGTAGATGGTCTTGCCCCTGTATTCCTGCATCTCGACGGGACGATAAACAATGATGGCACCGATCGGCGCATTGCTGAGGTTGGTGCCCGGCCTCATCTCCAGGAGGTTGTCGAAGCCTTCCTTGCCGAGAAAGGGACCGAAGTCTTTGGCCGCGACGATGCCTGGATAGCTGCGGATCATCCTGTTGGCGAACAGCGCGCGCTTCACGTATTTCAGACACAGGTGGATCGAATGTGCTTCCTTATGCTTGAGCGCATATGCGATCGCGGCGCTGATCGTACCGGTCGCTGGCGCGGCGACCTTTGCGACCGGGTGCCGGCCCTGCTCGTCGCGCTTCTCGCTGACGGTGGGTTTGCCCGGCAACGCGGCCGGCGCCGGCTTCGACGCTGCGGCAGGCGGCTTGAGCTGGGCAGGTGCTGTGGATGCCGCCTTGCCGGCCTTCTTGGGCGGGATCTTCAGGATCTGGCCCGGGTAGATGGTATAGGGCTTGCTAATCCCGTTCAGCTTGCACAGTTCCTGGTAGGTCGTCTCGTTGTCGCGCGCGATGCGCGACACGGTCTCCCCCGAAGCGACCTTATGGGTGCCGGCGGAAGCGGACGGGCCGCTGTCCTTCGGCGGCTCATGCAGGTGCGTCCTGAGTGCTACCCGTTCGTTGGGCGCAATCAGGGTCCACACCGACTCGAGCTTGTCGATGGCGAGTTCGCCCAGATGCTTGAAGGTGTCGTCGGCCTTCTTGATATAAACGTTGATGGGACCGAAGTCCGGATTCGCCAGGAAACGCGGCAGCATGCCGTGTTCGTCGGTCCGCATCACGGCCGACTTGTCTTTTTGCACGACCTTGATCCGGGCGTCGGCGATCGGCTGCCCGCCCGGATCCAGAATGCTCAGCGCATGTCCGGCGATCAGTGCCTTCTCGTAGGCGGCCGCCAGCGGAGCGAACTTGTTGGTCGCCAGCGCCGCCCCGCCATAGTCCTGGGTGGGACCGTCGTGGTGGTATTTGTAGACGAAGTAGTCGGGGTCCTTGTTGGTCCTGGCGATCGCTTCGTTGGCCTTGAAGTAGTGGATCAGGGCGCTGATGGAGGGGCCGACCTCGAAGCGGTTTTCTTCGTTCAGGCCATAAGCGGCGCCGGTTCTTTTGATGAATTGCCCTAGGCCTGAAGCGGATGTGGTGCCGGCGGCCGCGTCGGGATTGAAGCCCGATTCGATCTTCGCCATGGCCAGCAGCATGGCCATGCGCCGGATGTTGAAGCCATCCTTCTTGGCCGCGTCGATGATGGCATCGATTACCTTGCGCTGCACGTCGTGCGACGCGTCGCCCCAGATGCGCGAATTCCCGGCCAGGCGGCCGGCACGCGTGTCGACGGGCAGCGGGTAGGCCGAGTGGTCGACGACCTGTTCCGGCCGGTAGGCTGCGCCCTTGCGGGAATAGAACACGCCGTAGTCGATGGCCATTATCTAGCGCTGCTGTCCTGGTAGAAGTTTGTCAGCGACTGGCGGCCCAGCACCCGCCTGGCCTTCTTGTCGTATGCGGCGGCGACGGCGCTGTCGACCGCCGCGTTGCGCGGCTTGCGGTCGCGCGTGCTGCCGAGCAGGACGCCGTCCGTCGAATACACGTCGTTCCACTCGCATTCCTCGCAATTGCCGCCATTGTCCATCAGGGCGACAAGGAATTTTTGCTTGTCCGCCGTCTCGACGCAACTGAGTTCGCCGAACTTGTCGGCGACGACCGGATAGTCGGCGTTCTTCAGCGGCGCGGACTGGAACACGCGCGTATTCAGTGACTTGCCGCCGGGGCCGACGAAGCGGATCGACTGGCGGGTACACAGCGTGGTGTAAGCCGCGAACTTGAAGCAGTCGGCTTCGATTTCGATGCGGCGGTCGGCACACTGCATGGTTGTACTCTTGTGGCTCAAGGGAGCGGCAACGGCCAGCCCGGCCATGCCCAGGCCCAGTACCGCGGCCGCCAGCTGCGGGCGGATGAAAATAGTTAACATCATGGTCCTTTCGTGGTTGTCGTCTTGCCGCGCAATTCCGCCGGAAGTTCGTCCAGGTCGACGGCGAACGCATCCGACAGCGACAGCGTGGTCATGTTTTCGTTGTCTTCGACCACGACTTCGTCGGCACCATCGGCGGCTTCCGGCTCGCCGGCGGCAGCAGCCATGGTGTCGATGGGATGACGGCCGTCCGCCACGATCTGCCACTGGCTGTCGTGCATGTCGATTTCGGCATGTAGTTCTTCCATGTCCTCGGTGAATACGCGTTCCGACCTGCCTTCCGCGTCCAGCTTCCCGCTCTTGAGCACCGCACCGTCCTTGCCCACGATCTTGTAGCCGTAGTGGTCGATTGTCCCGTCCATGGCGAGAACCGCATCGTGAGCGTGCATCCGACGCTCACGGCCGGCGGCGTGGCCGCGGCGGTCGACGGTTGCGAGAGCGAATGCGGCAGCCGCTTGATCGGCAGCGGCAGCGCCAGCGTTGCGGCGCCCGGGGCGTGAGGCGGATGCGGACGCATCGCCGATCCAGGCGTTCATATGAAGGTGTTGGTAAACACCAACGTTAATTCCTGCTGAAGAATGTTACAATCGGCCCCGATCGACGGCAGCAAACCATTCCCGTTACCGATCACACATCGGCCCCACCCTCGCCGATACCTGAAGCCGGCACTTCCCAGTCATCGTTTTTTCATGTCACCCGCCCTCAATACCCGCGTCCTTATCGTGGACGACAATCGCGAAGCAGCCGACCTGCTGAGCGAGCTGTTGACCCTGCACGGCTACACCACCAGCACCGCCTACGATGGCTTCATGGCACTCGAGGCCGCGTTGTCCTTCGAGCCGCAGATCATCATTCTCGACCTGGGCATGCCCAGGTACTCGGGCAGCGAGGTCGCGCCGATGCTGCGCCAGGTCAGCAAGCTCGAAGACGTCTACATCATCGCCCTGACGGCATGGGGCGACAGCGAAAGCCGCGCCCTGACCAGCCGCACCGGCTTCAACCTGCACCTGACCAAGTCGGTCAAGATGCCGGAATTGTTCGCTGCGCTGGAAACGGGCCGCGAAGCGCAGGCCCGCGCAGTGCGCGCGCGCGGAGCGCCGGCGCACCAGGCTTGACCGCAGCGCGGCTGCGCGCATTGCGACTGGCGCTTACGCCCGCACCAGCTCCGCCACCACGTTGGTCCCGGTCTCGTCGATGTATACGCGCGACGTAAAACCTTCCCATTGCGGCAGCAGGCTTTCCAGCTGCGCGGCGGTGCGGTAGATCAGGTCCCATTCCACCACCTCGGACAGCCCGAAACTGGCGTCGGAGCGGCTCACGTTGGTCACCAGCAGGGTGCCGCCCGGCAGCAGCGAACGCGCGCCGAATTCGATCACACGCTTGCAGAAGGCATCGGTCAGATAGTCGAACAGGCCGGCGCAGATCACCAGGTCGTAGCCGGGGACGATCGTGGCGGACTTTTTCTTGGCCAGTTCATACACCGATTCATGCAGGTAGCGCAGCGCCGGCGTGCGTCCCGTCTGCTTGCAGATGTCGGCCAGGCGGCCCGCGGTCCAGTCCAGGGTTTCGGCGTCGAAGTCGAGCAGGTCCAGCGCCAGGCTGGCGGCATGCGCATCGTCGCGGATGAAGCGCCAGGTTTCTTCCGCCGGCCCGCAGCCGATCGTCAGGCCCCTGGCGACGCGGCCCGCAGCAAAGGCACTGTCCGCATACCTGCCGAGCAGCGCTTCCAGTATCCGGATACGGTTGCGGTGCCCCTGCGCGACGTCGGCCTGCACCAGCGCGAAATTGACCAGCTGCGCATACGCCGAATCGCCCTGGAACGGGTCGCCGAGGATGTGGCGCACCATCACATAGTCGCCTGCATAGCCGAGCGGCTTCTCGAAGCAGCGGCGCGCGAACGGCGACACCAGGATCAGCGGGTGCAGGCGCGCCTGCACCTCGTCGCGCAGCGCCGCCAGCGCGGCCGGATGCAAGGCCAGGCCGGCGCGGGTGAAGGCGGACCAGGCCTCGTTGAAGGCATGCAGCGCGGGCAGGTGCGCCGCCAGCAAGGCCTGCTTGTCGGCCTCGCCGGCGGCCGGCGGTCCGGCGGCCTGCGTCTTCAGCGCCTGCAAGGCAGCTTCGATCGACGCCACCGCGGCATGGTAGTCGGCGTGGGCGATATCGACGGAAGCGGCGGCGGAAGAAGCGGCGAAGGCGGCAGAGGTGAAGGCGGCAGAGGCGGGGTCAGGGCGCATGGGACAGCTGCAGTCGTGAAGGATATGGGTATTGCCATATTATCATGATTTATTCCTAAAGAATATGCAGCTTGCAGGGCGGCACGGCAAAAAAAGCAAGGATGGCGCGACAGGCGTACACTCGGCGCATGAAGATCACCCGGCTGTCCACCTACCGCCTCCCGCCACGCTGGATGCTGCTGAAGATCGAGACCGATGGCGGCGTCGTCGGCTGGGGCGAACCGGTCGTCGAGGGACGCGCGCGCACCGTCGAAACGGCCGTGCACGAACTGGCCGACTACCTGGTCGGACGCGACCCCGCCCATATCAACGACCTGTGGCAGACCATGTACCGCGGCGGCTTCTATCGCGGCGGACCGGTCCTGATGAGCGCCATCGCCGGCATCGACCAGGCGCTGTGGGACATCAAGGGCAAGGCGCTCGGCGTGCCGGTGTACGAACTGCTGGGCGGCCTGGTGCGCGAGCGCATGAAGACTTACAGCTGGGTCGGCGGCGACCGCCCGCACGACGTGGTCGACGGCATCGCCGCCCGCCGCGAAGTCGGCTTCGACACCTTCAAAATGAACGGCACCGACGACCTGGCCATCATCGACAGCGCGCGCCGCATCGACGAAACCGTGAAGCGCGTGGCCGGCATCCGCGAGACCTTCGGCGACGCCATCGAGTTCGGCCTCGACTTCCACGGCCGCGTGTCGCTGCCGATGGCGCGCGTGCTGCTGCGCGAGCTGGAGCCGCTGCGGCCCCTGTTCGTCGAGGAACCGGTGCTGCCCGAGTTCGCGGACAGCTACCGGCGCCTGGCCGACCAGACCACCATCCCGATCGCCGCCGGCGAACGCATGTTCTCGCGCTTCGACTTCCGCCGGGTGTTCGAGCAGGGCGGCCTGTCCATCGTCCAGCCCGACCTGTCGCATGCGGGCGGCATCACCGAGTGCGTGAAGATCGGCGCCATGGCCGACGCTTACGGCATCGCGCTGGCGCCGCATTGTCCGCTCGGACCGGTGGCGCTGGCGGCCTGCCTGCAGGTCGATTTCGTGTCGCACAACGCCGTGCTGCAGGAGCAGAGCATGGGCATCCACTACAACAAGGGCGGCGAAGTGCTCGACTACGTGGCGAACAAGGAAGACTTCGCCATCGTCGACGGCTACATCGCGCCGCTGCCGAAGCCGGGCCTGGGCGTCGTCATCGACGAAGCGGCCGTGCTGGAAGCCTCGCAGCGCGCCATCGACTGGCGCAATCCGGTGTGGCGGCATCCCGACGGCAGCATTGCGGAATGGTGAGGGCAGCATGAGCGAAATCCTGGGCATCGACTGGGGCACCAGCAACCGCCGCGCCTACCTGGTGGACGGCGCCGGTACCCTCATCGACAGCCGCGCCGACGACCAGGGCATGCTGGCGGCCGCTCCCGGTTTCGGCCAATCGCTGGCCGCGCTGCTGGCGGACATGGACATCGGCCCGGACGTGCCGGTGCTCGCCTCCGGCATGATCGGCAGCGCCCAGGGCTGGCAGGAGACGCCATATCTCGACGCCGCCATCGCGCTGGACGACTTGCCGCGCCGACTGGTAGCTGCGCCTGACGCCGGGGCCGGGCGCGGCTGCCAGATCGTGCCCGGTTACCGCTTCCAGGATGCGGACGGCCGCATCGACGTCATGCGCGGCGAAGAGATGCAGCTGCTCGGCGCCGTGGCCATGGGCCGGCGCGGCGGCTGGTTCGTGCTGCCGGGCACGCACAGCAAATGGGTGCGCCTGGAAGAGGGCGTGATACGGCACGTCTCGACCTTCATGACCGGTGAATTTTTTGCGACGCTGGGCAAGCAGGGGACGCTGGCGCCTTTGATGGACGGGGCAGACGATGACGATGCCTTCGGCGCCGGCGTCGACGAAGCGCGGCGGCGCGCGGTGTTGACGCATGCCCTGTTCGGCGTGCGCGCCCGCGCCGTCACCGGGGCGATGCCGGCGGCGCAGGTGCGTTCCTTCGTCAGCGGCCTGCTGATCGGCGCCGAGCTGGTGGCGGCGCTCGACCTCATGGGCGAGGCGCGCACCGCGGTCGCCTCGATCGCCGCACCGAAGCTGCATGGCTATTACGCGCTTGCCGCGGCACGCCTGGGCATCGAACTGCAGCCGCTCGATCCGGACGCCGTCTACCGCGCGGCGCTCGGCGTTTTCCTCGACAGGATGGACCCGCCATGAATGTTCCTCATTTCGATATGCCCCTGGTCGCCATCCTGCGCGGGCTGGCGCCGCAAGACGCCGCAGCCGTCGGCCGCACCCTGTTCGATGCCGGCTTCCGCCTGATCGAGGTGCCGCTGAACCGCCCCGGCGCGATCGAGGCCATGCGCACCATCCGCGCGCTGGCGCCATCCGATGCGCTGGTCGGCGGCGGCACCATGCTGACGCTGGCCGACGTCGATGCCGTCGCCGATGCCGGCGGCCAGATCTTCGTCGCCCCCAACTGCAATCCGCCGGTGATCGCCCGTGCGGCGGCGCGCGGCCTGCTGTGCGCACCCGGCGTGGCGACGCCGAGCGAAGCCTTTGCCGCGCTGGATGCCGGCGCCCACATATTGAAGCTGTTCCCGGCCGAGATGATCCGGCCGGCGGGCCTGAAGGCGATGCAGTCGGTGCTGCCGGAAGGGACACCGCTGTGGCCCGTGGGCGGCGTGACGCCCGAGCAGGTCAAAGAGTGGAGGGCGGCGGGGGCCAGCGGGGCGGGGATTGGCGGGGCCTTGTTTGCGCCGGGTGTGGGGCTCGATGAGCTGGGGCGGCGGGCGCGGGCTTTTGTTGCGGCGTGGCGGGCTTGACGCGGCACAGCCGCTACAGCGTTCCGTTCTCGCTCGAGTAATAAAGCGTCGTACCGCACTGGCGGCAGATATGGGCGCGCAGGAAAGTCCGGTTCATCAGCCGTTCGACGCCCAGGTTGGTGCTCCCGCACCGATAGCAGGTCACGCGCCCGTTCTTCACGAGTTGGGGGAATTCGCCAGCATACCATTGGTAATTCCAGCGCCGTTTTTTCGCCAGCTGCATTTGCTGATAAATGATGGCGCCGATGACGAGGCCGCCGAAGGCGATGCCGAGCAAAATATCCATGAAGATCTCCGAATCTGAAACAGTAGCGCTGGATTCTCGCCGATGGGCATCGGAAGGACACGGGAATCCGCGGCTGCTGGATTGTCGAATATTCTATAGAAAAAGTGTCGCCAAGGAAACAAAAAGCATATAATCCGGCGCACGTTTCGAGAAAATGCCATGTCCCTGTCCGCCAGTTTCGACCATTTACCCGCCTCACTGCGCCAGCTCGCCGCCGTCGGCACCACCCGCCACTTCCCGAAACGCACGCGCTTCATCGCCGAGGGCGACGCCGGCACCTCGGTCTACATCATCCTGTCGGGCCGCGTCAAAGTGTTCACCAGCGATGCCGACGGCAAGGAATTCCTGTTCGGGACCTATGACAGCGGTACCATCCTCGGCGAAATGGCGCTCGACGGCCAGCCGCGCAGCGCCTCGGCCGAAGCCTTGACGGATGTGCGCTGCGCGATCGTCCCGATCGACCAGCTGCGCCGGCAGATCGTCGAGGACCCCGCCTTTACGATGGAACTGATCCGCGTCCTGATCCAGCGCAGCCGCAACACCACGACCTTTTCGCGCCAGCTGGCGCTGGACAGCGCCTACCAGCGCCTGGTGGCCCTGTTCAACGGGCTCGCGGTCGAACAGGATGGCGTGCGCGTCATTCCCGAGCCGATGAGCCAGCAGGACATCGGCGACCGCATCGGCACCTCGCGCGACATGGTGTCCAAGCTGTTCAAGGAACTGGTCAAAGGGGACTACCTGCAGCACCAGAACAAGCGCATCACGCTGCTGCGTCCCCTGCCGGCCCGGTGGTAGTGCCGCCCGCGTGTGACGGCTGGCCGAGGTTGCGTACCTGGCTGGCTCCGCTGGCCATCGCCTGCCTCGCCATGGTGCTGGCCAGGTCGGCGCCTCTGGAGCGGCTGCAGCTGCACTGGCTCGATGCGTCGTTCGGGCTGCTGCGCACATGGCAGGACAAGCCGCCATCGACCGAGGTCGTCATCGTCGGCATCGACCCGGCTTCGATCGATGCCAGCGGCAAGCCCTTCGCCCTGATGCTCGAGGAGTTCGCGCTGGCGCTGGATGGCCTGCGCGTGGGCGGGGCGCGTGCGCTCGGCGTCGACCTGGTATTCCCGGCCAGGGACTTCGAACAGCTGGTGCCGGGTGCGGCGCGCCGCCTGGCGCTGGCGATCGGGCGCCTGCGCGCCACGGCACCGGTGGTGCTCGGGCGCCTCGATGGCGGGGAGCAGGGCAATCCTCTGTACGCCGCGATGGCGGGCGCCGGCGGCGAAGGCCTGCTGCTGGTGCCGGCGGACCGCGACGGCGTGCTGCGCCGCCTCGGCGACGCCGGCCACGGCGTGGACGCGCTGCTGGCGCCGCGCCTGGCCGCCGGGCTCGGACAGCCGGCCGGCGGCGGCATCGTCGATTTTTCGCTGGGCCGGCCGTTCGACTATATACCGCTGCACACGGTCGTCGACCTGGTCCGGCGCGGCGACCGGGCCGGATTGCGCGCGCGCTTCGGCGGCAAGGTCGTGCTGCTGGGCGCGGTCCTGCCCGACCAGGACCGTCAGCGCCTGCCGGTGGCGCTGGCCAACTGGGAGGCCGGCCGCAATGTCGGCGGTGTGGTATTCCAGGCCCAGGCCGTGCGCAGTCTGATGCAGGGCGCGATGATCTGCAGCCTGCCGCACGCCGCCGACCTCGTCGCTTTCCTGGCGCTGGCGATGGTGTGGCGCCTGCGGCGCCGGCTCCGGATTGCCGCCGCCGCGGCGCTGGTGCTGGCGGGGGCGCTATTGACCGCGAGCGTGCCGCTGCTGGGGCAGGGCACCGCGCTGCCGGTGCCGGCCGTGCTGCTGGCGCTGGCCCTCGGCCTCGGCGTGCTCGGCCTGCGGGCCTATGGCCGTCAGGTGGCCGAGCAGCGCCGGCTGCGCTCGATTTTTTCGGGCTACGTCAGCCCGGCCATCCTCGATACCATCCTGAGCGGCGCGCTGAAGGACGGCCGCGCCGGCACCCGCCAGCCGCTGGCTTTCCTGTTTGCCGACATGCGCGGCTTCACCGCCTTTTGCGCGGCCACGCCGCCGGACGGGGTGATCGCTTTCCTCAACCGCTACTACGGCGCCATCACGCCCGCCTTGCACCGCTTCGGCGGCACCATCGACAAATTCAGCGGCGACGGCATCATGGTGTTCTTCGGCGCGCCCCAGCCCAGCGACAACCCGGCGCGCGACGCCGTCTGCGCCGCGCTGGCCATGCTCGAGGCACTGGACGGCTTCAACGCCGAACTGGCCGCCGCCGGCGAAGCGGCGGTGGCGGTCGGCATCGGGATCGCCTACGGCGACGCGGTGCTCGGCAACGTCGGTTCGCCGCAGCGCCACGACTACACCGCCACCGGTGCCGCCACCGCGCTGGCGGCGCACATCCAGCAGCACTGCAAGCGCGTGCGTCGTTCTTTATTGATCGAGCAGGGCGCGTTCGAACTGGCCCGACTCGACCCGCCGCAGCGCGCGCGTTTCACGGCGATCGAGGTCGACCTCGACAAGCACGGCCCGATGCGGCTGGCGGCATACCAGGAACAGGAGAATCACCATGTTTAAGCGATGGCTGGCCGGCGCGGCGCTGGCGGCGGGGATGGCGTGTGGCGCCGGCGCCGCTGGCGGCAACGAGGCGGCGGTGGTGACCCAGGTGCGCGGCGCGGTGCTGGTCGCGCGTCACCAGCTCGACCTGCTCGATGTGCTGAAGCCCGGCGATACCATCGCGCTGGCCGCCGGCGCGGCACTGGTCGTGTTCCACCCGGCGCGGCGCCAGCAGGCCGTGCTGGCCGGACCGGGCACGTTCATCGTCGGGGAAAATGGCATCGTCCGCAGCGAGGGCAGCGGCAGCGTGCGCGTCGAGGGCCAGGATCCGGCCTTTGCCCGCGTGCTGCGCCAACCGGACCGGGTGGTGGCCGGCGCGGTCGTGCGCGGCGCCGGCGATGCGGACGGGGCCGAGCGCATCGCGCCGTCGCGGCCCGTACTTGCCTGGCGCGCGCAGGCCCATGTCGGCGCATGGCGGCTGCGCCTGCTCGACGAAACGGAAGCGGCGGTGTTCGAAGGCACGTCTGCGAACACCGGACTGGCCCTGCCGGCCGGCGTGCACCTGCTGCCGGGCCGCAGCTACCTGCGCGAGCTGCGCTGGCAGCGCCGCGACGGCAGCGTGCAGGTCGACGTCGTCCCGCTGCGCACCCTCGGCGCCGCCGACGATGCGGATGTGGCGCGCCTGGCGCCGCCGCCCGATGCGCCGGCGGAACACCGTGTGCTGTTTGCCCTCTACCTGCGCAGCCTGGGCGTCGACGCGCTGGCGCGCCAGGTGGCTCCCGAAATCAACGATATCGCTATTCCAGAATGACCTCGACACGACTTCTTTGCATGGCCGCGCTGGCGTTTGGCGTGGCAAGCCCCGCGCATGCCCAGCTCGACCTGCTGCGCAAGCTGATGCAGCCGGCGCAGGCGATCGGCAGCATCGGCGCCATCGGCAGCCTGTATGCCGGCAACAAGCACGCCGCGGCGGTCAACGCCATCGTGCAGCGCGCCGGCATGGGCGACCTGAAGGGGGCCTTGCCGCTGGCCGACGCCCTGGTCGCCGACGACCTGCGCACCGTGGACGCGTTGCCGCAGCCGATGAACGTGGCGCTGTTGCGGCAGTCGATCGCGATCGGCGCCGGCCTGCATGAACAGGACGGCAACTTCAAGCGTGCGATCGAACTGTATGAGACGCTGGCCAGGGTGGCGCAGCCGGTGCCGGCCGAATTCGGCCTGCCCGGCGACGTCGCCGCGCGCACGCACATCGCCGACCTGCAGATGAAGGCGGGCGACTTCGCGGGCGCCAGGCGCAGTTACGAAGCGGTGCTGGCACGGCCGGAAAGTGGCGGCCCGCTGGCCGCGATCATGTTGCATACACTCCATGCCGGCCTGGGCAAGGCTGCGCTGCAGCTTGGCGACGATGCGGTGGCCGTGACCAATCTGCTGCTGGCCATCCGTGAAAATCCGGCGATTACGGACCAGGCGCCGGTCAGGACGCCGGGAGAGACCAGCTATTTCGACGTGGCGGCGGTCATGAGCGCCGCATCGGGGCGGATCCGGGACACGCTCACCTCGATGGCGGCGGATAACGCGGTACTGGATGCCAACGGCGAGTGGGTGTCCGCCGCCACCGGCAAGCCGGTGAGGCCGGCGACCGTACTCGATATCGAGGGACCGCTGACCGATCTGGCGGCGGTGTATTACCGCCGCCGTGACGCCGCGGCCCTGAGTGTGCTGTACAACGTCACCTTCAGCGAGTATGCGGCGCGCGTCGCCGCGACCGATACGGCCACCCTCGGCCCGCCGGCGCAGCTGGAGAAACAGTACGCGCGCTTCGGCGCCTACCTGGCCGGCCTGCAGCGTTACGACATGGCCCGCCAGGCCTTCGATGCCGCCCTGCGCCTGAACGCACGCCGTCTCGGCGCTGCCGCCGTCGACGTGACGCCGGAGCAGCTGGGCGGGTTCTTCGCGGCGCGGCGCGAGATCCTCGACCTGGCGATCTCGCTGCGCCTGGCCGAGCGCGCCGACGCGGTGCGCTGGGGCGGCACCCTGGGTGACCTGTTGCAGAGCAAGGGCTTGCAGAGCGACT
>Ga0265780_10006893_pt1 | contig 14031 bp, 14 predicted proteins | sample P1T30metagenome_FD_192432 | JGI IMG/M metagenome (GOLD analysis project Ga0265780, IMG submission 192432) | Plant litter microbial communities from East Loma Ridge, Irvine, California - P1 T30 | ecosystem: Environmental > Terrestrial > Plant litter > Unclassified | place: USA: California... | reverse complement strand
ATCCTGGGCGAGCGCGTGCGCCTGTACCAGGCCGTCACGCTCGGCGCCAAGCGCTTCCCGGTCGACGAGAGCGGCGCCCTGGTCAAGGGCACGCCGCGCCATCCGATCGTCGAGGACGACGTCGTCATCTATGCCGGCGCCACCATCCTGGGCCGCATCACGATCGGCGCCGGTTCGACCATCGGCGGCAACGTCTGGCTGACCCAGAGCGTCCCGCCGGGCAGCAATGTGTCGCAGGCGCAGATGCGCAATACCTGATGTACTTCGCCTAGATCGCGTGCACCGCGTGCAGGCTGTCGAGGATCGCCGGTTTCAATGGCGACAGCGCCAGCTTGCTCCGCTCGCGCGGCCACGGCGCATCGTTGGTGAACTCGGCGCGCACCGGGCCAGGCACGCCATCCATCAGGACCACGCGGTCGCTGAGATAGATCGCCTCATCGATATCGTGCGTTACCAGCAGCACGGTCAGGCCGCGCTGGCGCGCCGCTTCGGCCAGCAGGTCTTGCAGGCGCATGCGCGTAAAAGCGTCGACCGCCGAAAATGGTTCGTCCAGCAGCAGCACGTGCGGCTCCAGGTACAGGCCGCGCGCGATCGCCGCACGCTGGGCCTGGCCGCCCGAGAGCTGCTTGGGCAACGCATCGCCATATCCCTTCAGGCCGACTTCTTCCAGCAGGGCGTGAGCGCGCTCCAGGTTCGGTTTCGCACCACCTCCGAAGACGACGTTCTGCGCCACGGTCAGCCACGGAAACAGGCGCGGCGCCTGGAATACCAGGCCGACGTCGGCGTCCGGCCCTTTTAATTGACGGCCGTCGAGGCGCACTGTGCCACGGTAGGCGCTGTCCAGACCCGCGACAATCGACAGCAAGGTGCTCTTGCCGCAGCCGCTGGCGCCGACCAGGCTGACGATTTCTCCCTGGTCCAGCCCCAGGCGCAAGCCACGCAGCACAGCGCGCGCGCCGTGGCGTTTCTCGTCGATGGCGATGTCCAGAAAACTCATCGCGTGGTCCTTTCCACATAGCTGTCGCGCCAGCCCAGCCAGCGCCGCTCCAGCGCCTGCATCGCACTGTCGCTGGCCTTGCCCAGCAACGCCAGCAGCACGATCGCCGCCAGCATGATGTCGGCGCGGCTCGATTCGCGGCCGTCGGTCAGCAGGTAGCCCAGGCCGCGGCTGGCGGCGATCAGCTCGGCCGCCACCATGAACATCCACGCCAGGCTCAAGCCGTTGCGCAGGCCGGTCAGCACCGACGGCAGGGCCGCTGGCAGCAGCACCCGGCGCGCCAGCGCAAGGGGAGAAAGGCGATACAGCAGCCCGACCTCGGTCAGGCCGCGGTCGACGCCGCGGATGCCGGCCACCACGCCCATATACACCGGGAAGAAGGCGCCGATCGCGATCAGGATGATCTTCGGCGCCTCGTCGATGCCGAACCAGAGCAGTAGCAGCGGCACCCAGGCCAGCGACGGAATCGCGCGCAGCGCCTGGAAGCTGGGGTCAAACACGCTTTCCGCGCGCCGGTTCAGGGCCACCAGCGCGCCGAGCGGCAGCGCCAGCAGGGCCCCGGCGGCGAAGCCGGCCGCCACCCGCAGCGTGCTGGCGCCGACGTGGCCGGCCAGGCCGTTCTCCAGCAGCCAGGACAAGGATTCCAGGACGGCGCTCGGCGGCGGCAGCAGGTTGGCCGGCACCAGGCCGGCGCGCACGCCGGCTTCGGCGCCGATCAGGGCCAGCGCCGGCAGCAGCAAGCCCAGGGGGAATCCGAGGCGGCGCCGCGCACGTTGCGCCGGCGGTGGCGCTTCCAGGGTGACGGCTTGTGGCTCCATATCAGGCCTTGGTGAGCTGGCGCGCGAAGCCGGTGTCGACCAGGCCGGCGATCGCCTTGTCGAGGTCAGTGCCGGGACGGACCAGCGCCTCGTCGCGAAGGATCGGCGCCGCCAGCTGCAGCGCGCGCAGGTGCTCGGCAGTCGGCTGGGCGTTGCTGAAGTCCGAGCGCAGCTTCACCTGCAGCAGCGCGACCGGCAGCGGCACCTTGGCCTCGGTCGACAGGATCTTGGCCGCTTCGGACGGATTGGCGCGGGTCCAGGCGCGGGCGCGTTCATAGGCCTTGAGCACGCGCGCGGTTTCGCTCGCGCGGGTGGCGAGAAAATCTTCGCGCACGTTCAGGAAACCATAGGTATTGAAGCCGACGTTACGGTACAGCAGGCGCGCGCCGTCTTCGAGTTCGGCCGCCGCCATATGCGGGTCGAGGCCGGCCCAGGCATCCACGCGGCCTTGCTCCAGCGCCGCCCGGCCGTCCGCGTGCTGCAGGCTGACGTGTTCGATGTCGCTGCGTTTCAGGCCCACGGTCTGCAGGGCGCGCAGCAGGAACAGGTAGGGATCGGTGCCCTTGGTGGCCGCCACCTTCTTGCCTTTCAGGTCGGCCAGGCTACGGATCGGGGAGTTCTTGGGCACTACCAGCGCGGTCCACTCGGGCCGCGAGAACAGATAGGGCGTGCGGATCGGGTTGCCGTTGGCGCGGGCCAGCAGCGCCGCCAGGCCGGCGCTCGAACCGATGTCGATGCTGTTCGCGTTCAGGTACTCGAGCGCGCGGTTGCTGCCGGCGCTGAAGACCCATTTGATGCGGGTGCCGTCGCCCTTGAATTCTTCTTCGAGCCAGCCGAAGTGACGCAGCACCAGGCTGGTGGGCGAGTAGTGGGCGTAGTCGAGGCGCAGTTCTTCGAGCGGGGCCGCGCGCGCAGGAAGGGCGGCGAGGGCGGCGCCGCTGGCGGCCAGTTGCAACAGGCTTCTTCGTTTCATGATGGTCCTTAATGGTGAATCAAGCTGCCTGGATGGCCGGCAGCGGGGATGCGATCTCGACCTGGCGGCCCGGATGGCCGGGCGCCAGGCGCGCGCCCTGGCCGAGCAGTTGGCCGCGCAGCGTGCCGCCGCTTGGCGCAGCGTCGTAGCGGCCGCGCCGCACCAGTTCGGGCACGATGTGCTTGACTACCAGCGTCATGTCTTCGAGCGGCAGTGCGAAGGCGAGGTTGAAACCGTCGGCGCCGGTGTCGTCGATCCAGGCTTCGAGCTGGTCGGCCACCTGGTGCGGATCGCCCACGATGATGGGACCGCGTCCGCCCAGGCCGATGAATTCGGCAGCTTCGCGCACGGTCCAGTCGCGGCCAGGGTCGGCGGCGCTGAGCGAGGCCAGGGCAGAGCGGCCGGCGTCGGTGTCGATGTACTCGATGGTGTCGTCCAGATGGTGGCGCGCGAAGTCGACGCCGGTCCAGCCGGACAGCAGGGTGAGCGCGGCGCCGATGTCGATATGGCGCCGGTATTCCTCGAGCCGCGCCTGGGCCTCGGCCTCGGTCGCGCCGGTGATGATGAGCGCCTGGGCATACACCAGCAGGGCATCCGGATCGCGGCCCTCGGCACGGGCGGCAGCGCGCACGGCGTCGACGCCGCGTTTCACTACCTGTTTACTCGGGCCACTGATGAAGGTGGCTTCGGCATGCCGGGCGGCGAAGCGGGCGCCGCGCGGCGAGGCGCCGGCCTGGTACAGGAAGGGGGTACGTTGCGGCGATGGTTCGCACAGGTGAAAGCCCGGCACGTCGTAGTAGCGGCCGTGATGCCGGATCGGATGTACTTTGTCCGGGTCGGTGTAGACGCCGCGTTCCTTGTCGCGCAGGACGGCGCCGTCTTCCCAGCTGCGTTCCCACAGCTTGTAGACGACCTCCATGTACTCGTCGGCCAGGTCGTAGCGCTCGTCGTGGCCGAGTTGCTGGCCGAGTCCCAGGTTGCGCGCGGCGCTGTCGAGATAGCCGGTGACGATATTCCAGCCGATCCGGCCCCCGCTCAGGTGGTCGAGCGTCGAGATGCGGCGCGCAAAGATATAGGGGTGTTCGTAGGTCAGGGCGGCCGTGACGCCGATCCCCAGGCGCGTGGTGGCGTGGGCGATCAGCGGAACCAGGGCCAGCGGATCGTTCAGCGGCACCTGCACGCCATGGCGTAGCGCAGCCTCGGGGCCCTTGCGGTAGACGTCGTACACGCCCAGCACATCGGCCAGGAAGATGGCGTCGAAGCCGCCGTGCTCCAGCAACTGCGCCAGCTCGACCCAGTAGCCAGGCGTCAGGTAACGCTCGCTGTCGCTCCTCGGATGGGTCCACAGCCCCGGCGACTGGTGGCTGGGGGTGTTCATCTGGAAGGCGTTGAAGCGGATGCGGCGCGCCATCACTTGGCTCCGCCGGGAGTGGACTGCAGCGCCAGCTGATAATCGGTCTTGGCGTAGTCGGCGAAATGCCTGTTGGTGACGTCCAGGAAGGCGCGCGATTTGTAGGCGGCGGCCAGGTCGCGCGCGAAGGGCTTGTCGCGATCGATCGTCTTTACCGCTACCAGGTTGGCGTAGGCCGGCGAGATCTTCTCGGTGCGCAGCGCGTCGCGCAACTTCAGGCCCGAGGCCAAGGCGTAGTTACCGTTGACGAAGGCGTAGTCGGCGTCCTGCAGGGAGCGCGGCAGCTGGGCCGCTTCCAGCGGCAGCAGCTTGATACCCTTCGGATTGGCGGCGACGTCGCGTTCCGAGGCGCGGATCGGATCGATGCCGGGACGCAGCTTGATCCATCCCAGATGGTCGAGCATGACCAGGGCGCGCGCCTGGTTGGTGGGGTCGTTCGGCAGCGCCACGGTGCTGCCGTTTTTGACGGCGTCAAGGCTCTTGTGGCGGCGGCTGTAGATGGCGATGGGCGCGGTCGGCACCTTCACCAGTTCGGACAGCGCCAGCTTGTGCTGGGCGGCGAAGCGGTCCAGGTAGGTCACGTGCTGGAACACATTGGCGTCGAGCGAGCCCTCGGCCAGCGCGAAATTGGGCTGGATGTAGTCGTTGAACTCGACGATGCGCACCTTGTAGCCCTGCTTTTCGAGGATCGGCTTGATGCCCAGCCTCACCTGGTCGGCATACGGCCCGGCGCTGGTGCCGATGACGATTTCCTTTGGATCCTTCGCCTGCGCATTGGTGGCGACGGCAAGGGCGATGGCCAGGATCAGCGGGCTGGCAAGCAGGATGCGGCGGTTAATGCTCATGGGGTTCCTTGGTTTTTCTTTTAGCGCTTCAGCGCTTGTCCAGGCGGCGCGCAAGGCGTCCGCCGCCGAACTGGATCAGCTGCACCATGGCGATCAGGATCGCGACCGTGATCACCATGACGTCGGTCTCGAAGCGGTAGTAGCCGTAGCGGATGGCCAGGTCGCCAATGCCTCCGCCGCCCACCACGCCGGCCACCGCCGAATAGGACAGGAAGCTGATGGCCAGCACGGTCAGCGCCAGCACCAGGCCGGACCTGGCCTCCAGCAACAGCACCCGGGTGACGATCTGCAGGCGGGTGGCGCCCATCGCTTCGGCGGCCTCGATCACGCCGCGCGGCACCTCGTGCAGCTGCTGCTCGACCAGGCGCGCGAAATAGGGGATGGCGGCGCAGGACAGCGGCACGCTGGCGGCCAGTGGGCCGATCGAGGTGCCGGCGACGATGCGCGTGAATGGCACCAGGGCTACCATCAGGATGATGAAGGGGAAGGAGCGCACAGTGTTCACCAGCCACCCGAGCACTTTGCCGATGCTGCGGCCACGGCCTGGCTCGGCCGAACCATTGAGGAACAGGACCACGCCGAGCGGACCGCCCAGCAGCACCGCGGCCGAGAGGCCGATGCCGAGCATGAGCAGGGTTTCGCCGAAGGCGCGCCACAATTCGGGCGCGACGATCATCAATTTTTCAAGCATGCAGTTCTCCTGGCGGGACGCCGGCATGCGTCTCGGCCGCGTGGGCTTCGGTGGCGTGATACAGCAGCTCGCGGCCGAGCGAGGTCTTGCGCGGCTCGCTGTGGTCGCGCAGGTCGAACAGTTCGGCGATGCGGCCATCCTCGACCACGGCCGCGCGCTGGCACAGGCTGCCCAGCGCCTGCAGCTCGTGGCTGACGATGACGATCGTCACGCCCAGGCGTGCGTTGATGTCGCGCAGCGTATCGAGCACGCTGCGCGTGGTGTCCGGGTCGAGGGCCGACGTCGGCTCGTCGCACAGCAGCACCGTGGGATAGCTGGCCAGGGCGCGCGCGATCGCCACCCGCTGCTTCTGGCCGCCCGACAGGCGCGCAGGATAGCTGCCGGCCTTGTCGATCAATCCGACCAGCTCCAGGCATTCGGCCACGCGCGCCTTCAGGCGCGGCGCGTTCATGGCGCCGTGGATGCGCAGCGGGAAGGCCACGTTCTCGAACACGGTGGCGTTGGCGAGCAGGTTGAAGTGCTGGTAGATCATGCCGATGCGGCGGCGCGCTTCGCGCAGCTCGCGCGCGCCGAGGGCGGTCAGCTCCTGGCCGGCGACGCTGATGCTGCCGCTGTCGGGCTTTTCCAGGAGGTTCATCAGGCGCAGCAGGGTCGACTTGCCGGCGCCGCTGCGGCCCACCAGGCCGAAGATCTCGCCCGGCAGGACGTCGAGCGAGACGTCGCGCACGGCGTCGAAGCGGCCGCCTTCCGGCAGCGCAAAAGCCTTGCTGGCGCGCTCGACGCGGATGACTGGTACGGAAGCGGTCATGTCGGGCCGATCACGAGTAAGGCGTCGGATCGGGCACGCGGCCGCTGAGCGCGTAGCGCCCGAGGTCGCGCAGCTTGTAGTCGACCGGGTCGTGCAGGGTGTGCACGCGCGCGTTGCGCCAGAAGCGGTCGAAGCCGAAGCGGCTTGACGTGGCGCGCGCGCCGAGCAGTTCGAACATCTGGTTGCTGATTTCGATGGCAGCGCGGTGCGCCAGCACCTTGGCTTCGGCCACGGCGATGGCTACCTCACCGCGTTCGCGCACCGTCACGGCGTCGCCCTTGCGGATGGCGGCATCGAGCTGGCGCCCGGCTTCGTCGGCCAGCAGCACGGCGGGCCGCACCGTCAGCCACAGCTGGCCGTAGCGGTGCTGGGTGAAGGGATCGTCGATCGCATCGTCCACGCCGGACGCGAACCAGGGGCGCGCCTGGGCCAGGGTGTAGTCGCGCGCGGCGTCGAAGGCGCCCTGCGCGATGCCCAGGTAGAGATTGGTCATGACCAGCTGGGCGATCTGGGAGCGCAGGGTGGAGCGGGCGGTCGGCGCCTGGCCTGGTGTCTGCAACACCAGCGCAGTCGGCAGGTAGACCTTTTCGAAATGGACGTTGCCGCTGTCGGTCTGGCGCTGGCCGAAGGCGTCCCAGTCGGCTTCCACATGCACGCCGGCCTGCTCGGTCGGCACCACGGCGATCAGGGCGGCGTCGGCTTCCTTGTCCCAGGCCGAGACCGTGAGCCAGTCGGACCCCACCGAACCCGACGAAAAACTCTTGACGCCATCGAGGATGTAGCCGGCCGGCGAGGCGGTGGCGCGGGTGCGCTTGTCGAGCGGATTCAGGGCGTTCCCCCAGAACAGCTTCTGGCGCACGGTGGCGGTGAGCAGGCTGCGCTGCTGCAGCTCGGTGCCGTAGAGCTGGATGCCGGCCAGTTGCAGGTGATGGAAGCCGAACAGGTGGGCCAGGGCGCTATCGGCCTTGGCCAGGATGCGCACGGCCGCCATCACGGTGGACCAGGAAGCGCCCTGGCCGCCGAATTCGGCGGGGATCGACAGCGTGAGCAAGCCTGAAGCGCGAATCAGTTCGCGCTCGTGCTTCGGGTGGCCGCCGGCGCGGTCGCGCTCGACGGCGGTGGCGGCCAGGCGCTCGGCCAGGTCGGCGGCGATGGCCAGCGGATCGGATCGGACCGCGGTGGCATGGTCGCCTTGTGGACGCAGTTGCTGCAGGATCGAGGACATGGGACGGTGTGCCGATGTTGAGTGAACTGCCATCTTGCGCCTTGGCCCAGTAGGCGTGAACGAAGAAATCCGGCCATGAATATGCGCGAAAAGTTAAAACGGCAAACGTATATCGATGGGCGAAACGATTCGTTGGGCCGATCGCGCGCGCGGCGTACGCTGTGGCAATCGTTGTCAGAACTGGAATCGAATATGAGTGTGATCTTGCTGGGCGGTAGCCCGTCGTCGCAGTCGTCCTGCAGCCGCCTGCTGCAGCACGTGGGAGAAAAACTCGCCGTCCACGGCTGGCGCACGACGCGCCTCGAGGTGCGTGAGCTGCCCGGTCCCGCCCTGCTGCGCATGGACGTGAACGATCCCGAGCTGGCGCGCGCGCTGGCGCTGGTAGCCCAGGCCGATGCGCTGGTGGTGGCCACGCCAATCTACAAGGCGGCCTACACCGGCATGCTCAAGCTGTTCCTCGATCTGCTGCCGCAGGATGGCCTGCGCGGCAAGGTCGTGCTGCCGCTGGCGACCGGCGGCAGCCAGTCGCACCTGCTGGCGCTCGACTATGCGCTGCGTCCGGTGCTGGCCTCGATGTCGGCGCGCGCCATCCTGTCCAGCATCTATGCCACGTCCGAGCAGGTCGCCTGGGACAGCGAGCGCGGCACGCGCCTGGCGGGCCCGATCGCCGAGCGTGTCGCCGAAGGTGTCGAGCAGCTCGACGCCGAACTGCAGGCGCGGGTGCAGACCGCCGCTGCAGCCTGACGCGCCGCCCGACCTTCTGCCTGAATTCATCGAAAACCATCATGTCCACTCCCAACATCTTCTGGTTCATCCCCACCCATGGCGACAGCCGCTATCTCGGCACCACCAAGGGTGCGCGTCCAGTCAATGCCGACTACCTGAAGCAGGTCGCGGTGGCCGCCGACACCCTCGGCTACGACGGCGTGCTGCTGCCGACCGGGCGCTCCTGCGAGGACGCCTGGATCGTCGCCTCGTCGCTGATCAACGCCACCACCAAACTGAAATTCCTGGTCGCGATCCGTCCCGGCCTGTCGACGCCGGGGCTGGCGGTGCGCATGGCCTCGACCTTCGACCGGCTGTCGAACGGGCGCCTGTTGATCAACGTCGTCACCGGCGGCGACCAGGGCGAGCTCGAAGCCGACGGCCTGTACGCCGACCACAGCAAGCGCTACGAGATCTCGAGCGAATTCTTCAAGGTCTGGCGCGCCAGCATGGCAGGCGAGGGCGGCGCGGCTGGCTACGACTTCGAGGGCAAGCATATCCAGGTCAAGGGCGCCAAGACGCTGTATCCGGCCGTGCAGAAGCCGTATCCACCGCTGTACTTCGGCGGCTCGTCCGAGCCGGCGCACGAGTTGGCGGCCGAACAGATGGACGTCTACCTGACCTGGGGCGAACCGCCGGCGGCGGTGGCCGAGAAGCTGGCCGATATCCGCGCGCGCGCCGCGAAGCATGGCCGTACCCTCAAGTTCGGCATCCGCCTGCACGTGATCGTGCGCGAGACCAATGAGGAGGCCTGGCGCGCGGCGGACGAGTTGATCAGCCACCTGGACGACGAGACTGTCGCCCGCGCGCAGGCCGCGTTCGCAAAGATGGATTCGGTCGGCCAGCGCCGCATGGCGGCCCTGCATGGCGGGCGGCGCGACCAGCTCGAAGTCTCGCCCAATCTGTGGGCCGGCGTGGGCCTGGTGCGCGGCGGGGCAGGTACGGCGCTGGTGGGCGACCCCGAGACGGTGGCGGCGCGCATGCGCGAGTACGCAGATCTCGGCATCGAGACCTTCATCCTGTCGGGCTATCCGCACCTGGAAGAATCGTACCGCTTCGCCGAACTGGTGTTCCCGCTGCTGGGGAAAGGGCAAGACCAGGGAGAGCAGTCGATCACCGGCCCGTTCGGCGAGATGATGGCCAGCGACATCCTGCCGAAGAAGGCAGCCTGAAAGCCAGTCTGACGTCGTCTTCATCGCGCTTTGCTATGATGGCGCGATGACTATCCTGCTGGTTCCCGGCTATATGCTTGATGCGACGCTGTGGGACGATATGCGCGAGCAGCTGGCCCCCTTCGGCCCGCTGGCGCATGCCGACCTGCGTCACGATTCCACCCTCGAGGATCTGGCGCGCCGCGCATTGGCCGAGGCGCCGCCATACTTCATCCTGATTGGCTTCTCGATGGGCGGCTATGTCGCGCGCGAAATGGTGCGCCAGGCGCCCGAGCGCGTGCGCGCGCTGGTGTTGATCGCCACCTCGACCCGGCCCGATTCCGACGCTGTCCGCCAGGGCAAGCGCACGGTGGCCAGGGCTGCCCAGTCAGTTTCGTTTGCAGGACTGAGCCGCACCGCGATCGCCAGCTCGCTGCATCCGCGCGAGGCCGGCAATGAAGCGCTGATCGAGCGCGTGCGCATGATGGGCGTGCGCCTGGGCGGCGAGGCCTTCCGCAACCAGTCGATGGTCGAGCGTCCGGGCGACCTGCATCTGCTGGGTGAGATTCGCTGCCCGACGCTGGTGGTGGCGGCCGGGCATGACCGCCTGCGCAGCCTGGAAGAGGCGCAAGAGCTGCATGCTGGGATCGCGGGGGCGCAGTTTGCCGTCATCGAAGACAGCGGGCACATGATCCCGCTCGAGGCGCCGCGGGCGTTGTGCGACGTGATCGTGCCGTGGCTGGAAGAGCTGCCAGCCCTACGCCGGCGCGAACCTTGAACACCACCCATCCAGGCCGCGGATCGCTTCTTCCTTGAGCTTGGCCTCGATTTCGATATAAGGCGCCGCGAGGTAGGACGATGGCATCGTCGTGATCAGGTCGGAATGCTGGCGGTCGTTGAAGCCTTCGCGACCGTTCGAGATGTGCACCAGCTGGTGGCTTGGTTCGGCCCAGGTTGCGCGCGCCTTGGCCACCATCTCGGCCACACTCGGATGTTCGTAGCTGTCCAGCTTTTCGTGGACGATGTGGTGGTGGGCGTCGAATACCATCGGCACGCCGGCGCGCACGCAGACAGCGTGGATCTCGTCGGCGCTATACGCGTATTCATCATTCTCCAAACCGATGCGGCAGCGGATCGCGTCCGGCAGTTCAGCAATGCGCGCGACCAGCTTGTCTTCGCGATCGGCCTTGCCGCCGTGGATTTCTAGCAGCGCCCAGGGCGAGCGCGGCTGGTCCAGCAAGTCCATGATGTCGGCGTGCATTTGCAGGATCTTGACACTGTTGGCCACCACGTCGTCGGAGTCCGAACTGAGCACCACGAACTGGTCGGGATGCATCACCAGGCGGATGCCGCGCTCGATTGCGCGCCGGCCCGAGCGGCCCAGGGTTTCCTTGAACTGTTGCAGGATATCCAGCCCTTGCGGCGTATCGGAAAACGGGAAGATCGACGACGGCATGCGGTAGAGCGCGAGCCCTTCGCGCTCGCAGTAGCGCAGCGCATTGTCCAGGGTCTGGATATTGTCGCGGTAAATATCTTCCAGCACGCGCCGTTGGCCATCTTCCGAATGCTCGAGCAGGCGCTTGCGCGTGAGCGCGCGGTAGCGCACGTCCTTGGAGACGGTGATGCAGACGAGGCCGAGTCGTGGTTGCGGGGCGGGCTGGGTCATGTGTTCTGGGCCGGCGCAGCGAGACGCGGACGGGAGGTTGATGTTGAGAGGAAGTCTATCCGAAGCAGCTTTCGGGGGAGGCACGACTCGGGATGCAATCCGGGTCGAATGCGGGGCAGGCATGGCGCCGGTCCCTGCTGCGGCGATGCCAGCGTTTAACGCGGCGCGGCGAACACCTGGGTCCAGTAAATGATGCCGGTCTGCTGCTCCGGCGTGAGGCCATAGGCGGCGCCCATCTCGGTGAAATCGCGGTTCATGATGTTGGCGCAATGTCCGGGGCTGTCGAGCCAGCCCGCGACGGCTTCGCGCGGCGAACGCTGGCCGAAGGCAATGTTTTCGCCCACCCGGCGCCAGGTATAGCCGGCGCGCAAGGCGCGATCGGCGGCCTGGCTGCCATCGCTGCCGCGGTGGCTGAAGTAGCGGCGCGTCGCCATGTCGCGGCTATGGGCCAGTGCGGCATCGCCCAGCGCGGCGTTCCAGATCAGGGGCGGCGCCGCCGGGAACGCTTGCTTGCCGCAGGAACGGGCGCTGGCGCGCGCGGCATTGACTTCAATCAGGATCGCGCGGCCGGCTTCGCGCCAGTCGGGGTAGGTGAGCGAGGGCAGCGGCGGCGCCGGACGCGCCAGCACGACGTTCCAGGTGGCGCCCTCGCGGTAGCTGCCGATCGCCGAGAAACGGTCGCTCAGCAGCACCTTGCAGTACTTTTGCGCCAGCACGGTTATGGCGGCCTGGGCGTTCTCGGGGCCGGTGACGTAGACCGCCTGTGCCTGTGCGGTGGGGTAGCCGGCGCGTTCCAGTGCGGATTCGATAAAGGTGCCGGGGCCGATGCGCACCTGGGCCAGGGCCGGGTGCACATCGAGCGCGGCGGCCGGCGCGGCAAGGCGGCCGTCGCAGGAGCCGGGATCGGCGCGGTAGGCGTTGACCAGCGCCGCGAGCGGGTCGCCGCCGGTGGGAGCAGCTTGGGCGTGTGCGGACGGCGGCGTTAGCAGGATCGCGGCCGCTGCGGCCAGCATTGGCAGGGCAAGGCGGAATACAGGAGAGGAAATCGGACCGGGCATCGAACTCTTCAAGGACGGCACGGCAGCCGGCGATGCCGGTGCACGATGTTGGCTGAGTCTATTGAAGATGGGGACGCGCGCCCGGATTTCCAGGCTTGCCGGACCGTGTGGCGGCAATGACCGGCGGGTGCCGCCGGCATCGGTTCTCAGGACTTATGTTGCCTGAACTTACTGCCCCGGCTGTTGCAACTGGGTTTGCGGAGTGCGCACCAGCCTGGAAACATCCAGTCCCTGGGCCGTCAGGCGCGCGAGCAGTGCGTTGTAGTCGGCAGCTTCGACCTGCGGTGTGCGCGACAGGATCCACAGGTATTCGCGCTTGGGTTCGCTGACGGCGGACAGCTGGTATTTGTCGTCGAGGTCGATCACCCAGTAATCGCCCCAGACCATCGGGATGAAGGACAGGATGGCGGGAGCGAAACGCACCTTCAGCTTGGGCGAGGTGGCGCCGCCGAGCTGGCGCGCCACACCGTCGGCCATGTCGGATTTGCCATCGGCGGTGCGGCAGCGGTTGACGACCTGCACCCGTCCATCCTCGCCCAGGTTATAGGTCGCGGTGGTGTCACCGACGCATTTTTTCTGGAAATCGTTGGGGAATTTTGCGATCTCGTACCAGACGCCCATATAGCGCGGCACCACGAGCGATTCGATCGGCTGCAGCGGCCGGGCACTGTCCGCTGCCAGCGCCGGGACGGCGCACAGGGCGGACAAGACCAGGGCGGCGCACGACGCGAAGAACGAAGGCTTGGCGTTCATCGGAACCTCTTGTAAATATTCGGGCTCCTAGCATAAGTGACAATGGGATTGCTGTGTCGCATGATTTGCATGCGCGCTCATGACCGCACATGCCGAGGTCATGGCGGGTTCAGGAGACACGTCGTAGGTGCCGGACGGCCCGACCGGGCCGCACAAGCGAACACGCCCGCAGGTCTAGAGCGCTGACAGCGCCGGTCCGTCCGGCTTGCCAAGCCAGGTCGTCGCGAACTGTTTTTGCGCGGCCGCAAGCGCGGCCTCGTCACCGCGTTTGCGGTAGACCTCCATCAAGCCGCGCAATGCCCAGCCGTTGCTTGGGGTACGCGCCAGCGAATCGCGGAACACTTTTTCGGCGGCTTCTGGCTGTCCGCTGCGCAGGAGCGCCACGCCGAGCGACTGGCGCACCGGGTAGTACCAGTAAGGCGGCTCCATATAGGGCAGCGCATCTTGCACCGCGATCGCACTGCGGTAGGCCTTGAGCGCACGCGGCAGGTCGCCCCGCGCATCGGCGATCCGGGCCTGGGCCACCGAGCGGGCGGTCTGGACGATCTCGCGGCCGGGAATATTCCAGTCGTTCACCGGCTTGAAGTCGCCATTCTTCTCGATCTTGTCGAGCGCGGCGACCTCGCGCGCGGCCGCATCGAAGTCGCCCTTGCGCGCATGGCCGACGGCGCGCGCGTAATGCCACATCGCCTGCACGAGGACAAATTGGGGACCGGGGTCGGGCAGCGCGAGCAGGGTGTCCGCATCGCTGAACTGGACGTGTGCGAAGTAGGGCGCCGACTTGACTGGCTGCAGCGCGCCGATGGCTGTCAGGAGGTCGGGTGTGATCACCTTGTCGAGCTTGCCTGCGGCCTCGAGCGCCGTACGGCC
>Ga0265780_10006891_pt1 | contig 14033 bp, 17 predicted proteins | sample P1T30metagenome_FD_192432 | JGI IMG/M metagenome (GOLD analysis project Ga0265780, IMG submission 192432) | Plant litter microbial communities from East Loma Ridge, Irvine, California - P1 T30 | ecosystem: Environmental > Terrestrial > Plant litter > Unclassified | place: USA: California... | reverse complement strand
CTTTCGCTGCCTTTGCTGCTTTTAGACTTTTTTATTTTAGAGCTGCCTTCTTGCGCCTATAGCTACTCTTTTTATACTCTCTTTCTATATTATTACTCTATAGAGTGTAAGCTATTAGTATAGAATAATAGAAGATAAATACTAGAAGGTTATAGAAGGTTATAGAAGTTTATAGAAGTTTATAGACGTTTATAGAAGGTTAAAGAAAGACTAGTAAGAGATATATAAGTTAGTTAAGTATATTATAGAGAGTAGTAGTAGAGATATAGAGCAGTATATATTTATACTAATAAAGTAGAAGAGCTCTTACTTTTTAACAATATACTTTGCTATCTTAGAGTTACTATAGCAGAAATTTAAATATATAAGAAAGATAAGAATTATAAGCTATATAAAATATATTAAGTTATAAAAATTAAGATTATAGAACTATAGAGTAGTTACTAAGATAGTAGAAATAAAACTAGTATTTTCGCTAAAGTATTACTAAATAAAGAACTAAATTTCTTTAAATACTCTACTTACGCTTTGCTAAAATCTTATATTAGCAATCTCTAATTAGTGTAGAAAAATGCAGAAGTTTGCAGAACTTCTAATTAGTGCAGAAGATTTTAGCGTCTCAGCGGCGCTTTAGCGCCGCCAGGGTAAGCGGGGCGTCAAGATTTATAAGATAACTCGAGCGTTGACACACGAACTCCAGCTTCACGATCTTGCAACTTCAGAATGTATCTTTCTAGCTTGTATATAACACTATGAACGACGCACCGAAGCTCTTTTTTAGCTACCGGCAAGCCTGGGGCTTCATGACTAATCTATGCCTTGGTGACCTTGTACACTCGCATATCGTGCGACCCAAGCTGAGCAGAGACGGAGGTGCCTGTGCCAGTAGCGCCAGTGAAGACTTCAGTCCACTTCCAGTTGCCTGAACCCAGACCAGGCACGTCTGAGAAATTCGCGGAAAGTGTGGCCGCACCATCAGCAGCGACAAGTCCTACTACCACGCCATCGCTCAAAGGGCCGGCCCAGTAGGGATAAAGCTTTCCATTCACGGGTGCTGGCTGTCCAGAGGGGCGGAAGTAGCCAGCAGCTTTCCCAAGCTTGTCTTGATTGATAGCGATAAGAGCCTGTAAAAGTCAGTGGCATTTTCCTCCAGGTCGGTTACAAACTAACTTTGTTCTTGAGAATAGTCAGAGTACTCTGCTTGATCTTGCTGAGATCAGTGCCGATTAGAATGGGAGACTTTGCGATCATCCACAAGCCAACGTGCGCGCGCTCCTCATTCTCATTCAAAGCACCGTTGCCGACCTGCAACATATCGAGGTCGTTGAAACCTCCGGGAGCCGCATACTGTGCCATGCCAGCCGCGTTGGAGGCGATAGAAGCCAGCGAGTTCCAAGTGTTTGCGATATCACCTGACATGCGCCACGAGTTGCCATAGTCCTTACCCCAGGTCCAGACACTATCGCGACCCCATTGGCACATAGAGAAAAGGATAGGGCGTCCAGCTCCGGCAAGTGCATCACGCATCGTCGCATAATACGACTTCGTGCTCGATCTTGAGTCCCAACATGTCTGCGGCGTTCCTCCGGTCACACACGGCAGGTAGCATGCGTCGTGCTTCCAGTAGTCTACACCCCAAGACGCCAAGGTCTTTGCGTCTTGTGCTTCGTGCCCTTGCGAGCCTGGGTAGCCGGCGCAAGTCATGATACCGGCATCACCATACAAGCCAAACTTGAGACCCTTGCCGTGGATCTGGTCGACGACAGGCTTCATACCTTGCGGCCATTTGGAAGGATCTGGTACAAGGAAGCCTGAGCTGTTCCTCTGCTTGCTGTGCCAGCAGTCGTCGATGTTGAGGTACTGGTAGCCGACATCCTTGAGACCCAAGCTGATCATCAGATCAGCAACTTTAAGGGCCGAGTCCGCACTGGCATGAGTGCAACCACCGTTGTTCTAAGCTTCTAGTCAGCGAATTCGAAGCTGCACTTTAAAGGCGCTCCAACCCAGTTGTTGTAACCCAGAGCAGGAGTCCTGCCAAGACCGTTCTCTAGGCGCTTGTCCAATGAGTCGTCTTGACCAGCTGGAGCTGCAAGAGCAATGCCGTGAACGGCAGAAGCCACAATGATGGATGAAGCGATGTTCTTCATGTTTGTTGTGCTGAAGGAGCTGTGGTGTAGAGTTGAAGCCCTACTGGTGAGTTATATACTATTAAGCAGCCGGGGTGCTAGCACCGCGGTCCTTGCGGTAAATCATCCTAGATCTGAGCGATCAAAGCATTGGTGGAGTATGAGGAAGCTTGGAGCATACAAGATCTACGTCGGATGCTTTGCTATTCCAGAGCTGGCTCGCCTCAGCACCGCACCTCGCGACCTTCAGATACGACATTTACCATCTATCCCTGAGCGCTTAATCAAAATCCATCGAAGCAATGTGGTGTTGCTGCAGTTGCGACTCGGTCTGATTGGTGTATAATTCCAGGGTTGCAAAAGAGTAGCCTATGTGGTGTACAAGTCTAGCCCTGACTATTAGATTGCTGTACAACTAGCTATACGAAGGTCTACTGTTTATACGCGACAGTCGGTGCCACTACTCGTTGAAGAAGGTTATCCGGAGTTAGAGGGGCGTCATCATGAGAACCCCGCCTGTCTTTGGTTAATCGGCAAAAGAGGTTGGCTTATGTTTCCCCATCCGTGACTAGTGGGTGTTTCAATCATCGCATGACCCCGGATTTTTCAACAGCCTTGAAACAAGCTTCGCGCCACTCTGGAGATAAATTTTCCGAAGACAAGCAAGTGCGGGACAGCGGCTAGGAGTCCTAGAGTAAGCCACGCAGCAGATACGGGGGGTGCAATATCCTTTGAGACACCAGGCTGATGCTTCGATTGTGCTGCGGCGCCGAAGTCAGACCGGCGGTAATGTGTGCGTCTGACTCTATTGTGGAAGAATTCCGAAAACAGATGAACGTGAGCTTAGAGAAGAAAGGATGGGTTCAGGATCAGAGTTGCATTCGTTCATTTAGCTTCTAAACGAGTGGCTTCAAAGTGCGGTGAAGTAAAAGACTGGTACCATAAGTAAGTATCCGAGTCACACTCCTCTAAGTCCTCAACTCAAGCTAACATGGAATCTTTCAAAAGTGCCACAACTTTAGGGCGGAAATGCCTTACCATATCTGTCCAAAATCTTCAATCGCCTCTTCCATCTGCTACTAGAAGTACGTAGAGATACTACTAATACCCTCTAAGCCAAGGGTCTGTGCGTTGGTTGTCTAAGGCATATCAGGAAGAAGGAAGCGTTTTAGAAGAGTAGTGCAAAAGATAGCAAGACTAAGCTCCTAGAATCTAGATAAGAGATGTTCTGTAAAGGGTTTATATCACTGCTCCCGAGTTCTTAATTGTTCTTTAACGCCCGTATGTTTTCCCCTTTCGCGACGGGTTGTATAATAAGAAGAACTGAGTAGCGGATCTTAACTATGAGTCCGCTGAGTTGGAAGAAACGCACTCTAGATACATCGCCTCAGCTCTCGCGAAGCGCATCCGTACTGGAAGCAGCGAATGATTATAGAGTTCGTTAATAAGACAGCAGAGTGGATGATCAAACAGCGCCAGGCTGTCGAATACGAGGGCGACCACGAAGAAGAGTCACCTTCTCGAACCGGAATCTTCCCAAGTCATAGTATGATGAGGCCTGCGTGGTCTTGGGGACCGAGCGTGGATAAGTTGGAGTATGGCGCGAAGAAGCACGTCCAATACGTGTATGACAAACTTTCAATATCCATTCGCTAACTCAGAGCTATTTTCGTTCTTTCTGAGTAATGTTCTCGATATGTGTAGTGTCTAGCTCTTTCCTTGAAGTATGATCGCATCAAGGTCATGTAGTGCCTCAGCTTCCATCTCAGCACTGAACCTGGAAATCTGGCGCGCTTCGATCAAAGCCTGACTGCAAAATTGTCCCGCCAGCTCCAACTTGCCACTTCGCCAACACCACTGCCACCTCCGCTGCGCCATGTTCCACCAGTGGTCCAAGTTGTCTTCGGTGGCTGCGTAGCCAGCCAAGGCAGATTCCCATATCCTGATTTGCGCATCCATGCTTTGTTCATGTCGTATGTATTTGAGCACTACCGTCAAAGGACATTTTGGCCCCAACAATTCAGTTGCCGCCTTCACCAAGAACTCAGCGAACTTTTGGAATACAGGAGCACGCTCCTTCCCCCACAAAATAGAGCTTATGCAGTACGCTATACGCGAGACAGACACCTTAGGTCGCCGTAGATCTTCCATTGTGTTGTTAGCTGCTTGGCCGAACGAGATGCGAGCTGCGGTGAAGTCATTCCTGTGCCAGAGAGCCATTCCCCGGGTCAGAGCGCAGAATGTAGTGTCTGGGACAGACTGATAACCGGAGAAGTATTCTCCGCGCTCTCTTTCTATGATGACCTGCATTGCACGAAGGAACACGTCGAATTGCGCGAATCGACCAGGAATTGCTGGAGAGTGCGGCACAAACATTACTCCGGCATCCGCGGGACGAGCACAGGGTACCGCAATGTATCGTTTCGTGATTTTGCTCAAGTATTGATCGCTCAAAGCTCCAGACTTGATTCGTGATCTCGCGTACCTTAAAACTTTATCGATCCGCACGGCAGCCATGTCTTCAGTGACTGGTTCATCATGAAGGATTTTCGCTAAGACTTTCTCTTTATCGTCGGCTTTGATTTGCTTCGTAAAACCCCATAGTTTCAGTCTCTTTTTGTACATCTGCTCACTAGGATGGACCCATCAGCCACACTCAAGCTAGCCTCTTGAGGCATCCTCCACGTACGTAGCTTGAAAGTTATGCTCTGAGCTAACCCTTCGCATAGTCTCCTCCAAGGTCATGTCTTGGTCTAGGTAGTATTCTTTGATATAGGGCTGCATCTTCGCCCAATGATGTTGTGGGAGAGCTTTTCGTCTCTTCCGAGGGACTGTGCCCGCCATTGGAGTCCCCTCTTTAGGCTGGGGTGTCATAGATCAAGTCCTGTACGCCACCGAACGACTATAATGCGCGAGGGCGCGTAGTCGCATACGGTGCGGCTGATTCTCGTGATGTTACTGAAGTCTCTGCTGTATGGAGGAGGGTGAGAGAGTGACTTGCGTGCAGGCTTACGAAGGCGCCCAAAGGTTCTTGGCGTTGCGCTATCCCACAATCAGCTAGACGATCTTGGGGTCTTGGTCAAACCTTGGACGGCCGCCCCCTGCCCGAGCTGCGCAAGGTGATTACTTCACTTCGAAACACGCTTCTATCCATGGTATTCAATTATGAAACTCTGTATGAGACCATTTCATCTACACTTTACAAGTCGCCACACTGCTGACCTTGGAGTCACCCTCGCTAGTTGCAGTGAGCTTCACTGTGGCACCCTTTGTGACATACGACGTGCCGTTCGGCGCAGCACCAAATGCTACTTTGACCGAGGTGCTCTCCCCAAGCAAGCGCGTTCGGCAGACCGACCTTCCAGCTATCACTATTGACCCCGGCGGACAGGCGATAAATATCAGAACCAAGGTATTCCGCGAGATCTTGAGGGTGAACGTTTGTGCCGTTTGACGGAGCGGTACCAGTGTTCTTGAGCTTGAAAGTACAGAAAGAACCTTCTACGGTACCATCACTGACCTCAACACCATGAGTCGCCGTGGAGGTGTTATTTGTAGCGGTAGACCGGACTCCAACAGTGTACTTTAGCACACCTCCATCTCGTTTGGTATCAAGGACGTAGAAGTGCAGACCATTAGCGAGATCTTCGTGCTCGTACTCACTGCCACTGTTCGTTCCGGCATGGAACAATGCATCGACCAGTTGCCTGTAGTCTCCAATCGACCAATAGCGAGCCGTGCCATTAGGAAGAATGAAGTCGATAACGTGTGCATCCTCTGGATTTGCATCAATGACCCACTGGAACGGCTGGGCACGGTCGCTGTTCTTCGTCTTGGAGATCATAACTCCGCTATCGGGCGCAAAAGAGTCGGCGCCCATCCGATCTACGACCTCCATGTTATAATTGTTGTAGTTTCCTCCGTCGCAGAATGCATTAAGCGAGATATTGCAACGCGGTTGAAGATCTCCACTACCACCGAAACTGATGTTGAATCCCATTAAGCCACCAGCAGGGTCCACAGAGCGTGCAGTGAACTCGGCGATAACTGGACCTGATACAGCAAGACCGGATCGCGAGATCTGGAGAATCGGGGTGTTATCGATTAAACCGATCTGGTGCTTGTCCCGCATTGTATGGAGCGAGCCCATAGAAGCGCCCTGAACTGGTGGAATCTGCCAACGTGTGTGAGGGCCTCCAGGACCATTGAAAGAACCGCGGTCAAGCATACTGAACGGCCCTGTGTAAGCGCGACGTGGTGGATCACTGTATGGATTATTGTAGTTGTCTCCGATACCACTGAAGAAAGAATAGCAGTCAGCAAAACATCACTGGAATGGGATTGTCCAGCTTGCAGAAGACCGCGACCCACTGAGAACGACTCCTCTCGCCACACTTTTTCGACGAGAATAATGGTGTAACTTACTAGACACAATTTAGTATTTCTCGTTCTCTAAAGATGTAGTAGTTAATCTTTACTTACCAGTAAATGTGATAACTCATGGGCAAAGGTGGCCATTCCGGAGGACTTCAAACATGACTTAGCAGAGCTCAAAATGCTGCAGTGATTGTGGAGCAACTTACCTCTCCCTGCGTTGAAGAGCCGCCTCCAGCATTGGGCCAGATTGTGCTTGCTGCTGCCCAGGACGTCCATTCGACATATCGAGTGTCTGCCCAGTTTGGCAAAGTGCTGTTTGCTGGAGGGCCAAATTCATCTGGAATATCGTCTCTGCTGGCAAACTTCATCTCTCCAAATTCCTGCCAAGTGGACGATTCATCCTGACCGGCGGAGAGGATGAAAGCAAGCTCATACGAGTTCGCAGTCTCGTTGCCGACATCTCGGCGCCACGCACCAAGTGCATCGGTGCGAAGATCAACGGAGCATGGTGGTCCTTCTGGGCAAGCATCTTCATTGAAGCCACCTCTCTCATCGTCAACGCCGTATTGATAGGACAAGGCGGGCATGCGGTATGGCCCAAATACTGTCAAATCGACACCATATTTGCCAAAACTGTCGCCCATCCAGTCTGCAATGATTAGCTCGATACAATTTTGCTACCGGATCGCATCCTTACACTCATGCAGCGTGTGGCCTTGGTTCAACTCGTTTGGTGTATTGAGAAGATCCTTGTAGAATTTTGGCACATCCTCCCTCTTTAGACCGGAAGCAAGTGGTTGGGGGTTGCCATATATGTCAGATTGTGCTGGCAAAGTAACAACGAACGGCGAATTCGGATAGTCGACAGTCACCATTGCAATCTTGAAGTTTCGGTCTCTACCCTTCCGGGCAGGATCGCTCCAATCTGTGCTCGGCGGTGCAACAAATTGCTCCCAAGTCATGTCGTCGGGATTGACCTGGATGGAAAATGTTTAGAATGCAGGTGGCGGACAACACGTACAAAGGAACAGACTTACCCAATTTTGAGGGTCAATCGGCGCAAAAGGGTCCAATGGAAGCTGTCTGGATACAGGTGCTGGAACAGCATGTGCAACGTTAAGCATCGTGCATGCCAACACAGCCATTGAGACTTCTGAGAGCTTATGTCCTGCCATATTTGCAAAGATCTTAAATCTCGACATTTGAATGCCTAAGATGCACGACTGCATTCAAAGCATTGCTGTTTGGTTTCACCAAAAACCTCGAGTGGTGCGAGGAAAGGAACGAGGTCTTCTGCAGTGCGCGAGGCATGTTATAGATGAGCTGTGCTACTATACCACAACACCTGCAGGCGGGGCAAACGACGCAAGAAGGTCATTACCGCAAAGGCGCCGCTGCATAATGGAAGAGGGCTGCCCGTTCCAGTAAGTCAAGTCTTGGCTTATCTCTACCACCTGCTGCATCGAGCAAAGAACGGCGGTGTTACTAGCGATTGATTACTCAATCACGAATCCAAACGCGTGATCTTGGCAGTGGCGGGAGCCATGGAGCCTGTTTCTTTAAAAGCTTTTTGTGGACCGGTGCAACGGTTCTTGCGTTCACTGCTAACGTGTAACGAGAGGTACAATGTGTGTGGTGTTCGGGAATGACGCCTGGATACAATCTCGGAAGCCGATCGCTTAGAAAGTAATAGAACTTCAGTGTTGGGTAAATATACAAGTAGATTTCGAGCATAAGCGGGTGTAGTGCTCGTAGCGAGTATGCGGACGTGATCACTCACGACCTTTGCTATTGTTGCACAAGTGTCTTTGCGTCATGCCAAGGCCAATGAACATGCAGTGTGTCCCGAAGATCTTCAACTCCCCAAGCTAATTTCATAGAGATGATACCATCAGCAATGTATCACAAATATTCACAACGCCTTATTTTATCTCAACTTTGATAGTCAAATTTTATAGGTGTTAGCAGCGTTCAGAAAAGCAACGGACGTCTACCCAGACATGTACAGAACATACATCTCCTTTGAATTTACAAAGTGAACGGCATTCGCTAAGCTCTTGATTAATGTCTATTACCTGTCCGCTTAGAATACATTAAGGTATAAGGTCGATACTAGCCATTCGCTCGTTTGCCCCCTTGACATTTCAAAATCTCTCCACTTGGGATACTGAGCCACGTTTAGCCTCAACTTCTTCCACACGGCGCTCCAGATCTTGCCCTGGGGCCCAATCGCGCTTGTCCATTCCCGGTACAAAGATCGGCGCGTTCGTGAACAGGTAATTCATCTCCTCAAGTGGACGCTTCGCGGTCTCAGGAAGGAAGCAGTAGAAGAAGATCGCGTTTGTCAGATTACAGACCTAGGATGGTATTAGCTGTGATCCTGTTCTAGAATCAATCAGTTCCTAAACTTACGACAAACAGGATATAGAACTTCCATCCCGCAGACTCCATAGCAATAGGAGTAACCTGTCCTATCATAGTATTGAAGGCGAAAGATGTAGTCGTCGCGATCGACACTCCTTTGGAACGCGTCTTCGTGTCGAAGATCTCAGCTGGAATGATCCAGGACAGAGGTCCACAGGTCGCACTGAAGCTGAAGTTGTAAACCCAAGTGATGATGATGAAGCCCCAAGCAGCGGCTTTGTTGTTGCTAGAGCCCGGAGGAAAGACAGCCAACATGATTGTTGAGATGATGAACGTGACCATGTTACCAAGGTTACCGAGGATGAGCGGCCAGCGACGTCCGAAGCGGTCGATGAAGCACATGCAGAGAAACTGAGCTATCAGAGCAATGATAGATGAGATGGCCTGGTATTTGAGGGTATCGTCACCCTTGATGCCCATCTTTCCGTAGATGGTAACCGAATAATATTGGATTGCGGACACACCAGTCATTTGGACAGAAGCCTGCAGCGCACAAGCCAAGAAGAGGCGGCGGAAGCAGGATTTGTCTGTCAACAGTTCCACGTACGACTGCGCTTCGTGTTCGTGCTCAAAGGTGAGCTGGTCCTGAATTTGCTGCAACTCGGCTTGCACCCAAGGATCGCTTTCATCGCCGTTGGCATGGAGTTTGGCAAGGTTGCGGAGACCCTCTTCAACGCGGCCTTGGTCAATCAACCAACGCGGCGACTCGGGGAACATGAGAATGAGAGCACCGAGGAAAACTGCTGGAATGACTTGGATACCAAGACTTGTGCGCCACTGGCCGTCATTGTCAGGTGCGAAGCCAACGTAGGTACCTGCCAAATGTTAGAGATGTTGTTCTGGAAACTGATTTTGGGGTCTTACCATATGAGATCCAGGCTGCCGCCAGAGCACCAATGCCCAACATGAACTGCTGGAGCGATGTGATACGACCACGGATAGTAGGATGGGCTAATTCTCCCTGGTAGACTAATCAATGATGTCAGTAATGGTTCGCATACCAGTTACAGAGAATACCCACCGGGAATAATCATGACCAAGATACCAACACCAAGACCAGCAATCGATCTTCCTGCGTATAGATATGCCAAAGACTGTGCGCCAGTTTGGAGAGCACCTCCAAGACAGAAGATGACGGCGCCGATCAAAATTGTCCATCGTCGTCCAAGCCTGTCACCCATGGGTCCTCCGAGTGCAGCACCAAAGAAGGCGCCTCCGGTGAAGACAGAAACGACTGCTCCTGTCTCCGTGGCGGGTACTAATACTTTGGGTCCATCTTTTGTATCGGTGAGGCGACCAAACTTGGTGTTGAATGACTGCGAGGCAATGACCTGGGCAATGACACCGAGATCATAACCGTACAGGAGAGATCCAAGAGAGGCGAAAAGACCGACCAGGAACTGCGAATGTCAGAAAGTTGTTTTGCCTTGATCATTAGCTGAGTTTGAACATACTTGGTACCACTTGGGAGGGATTGCCATCGCGTGAGGCTGTATGTGATTTGCGAAAGCACCCAAATCTGGATGGCAAGGGCTGCTGCATTCGATGCAGATCCCCACATGATCTTTATACTTTCCATCCCTGCGGTACAAATTTCGTTCGCCCTGTCTGCCGTCACATGGGATCGTGAGCTGGGGTGCATATCCCGCATTGCGCGACGCCTCTTCCCCAGATGGCGCCAGGCATGGCTGGAAAAGCGGGGAGCTGGTTCGCGGTGCGCGTGCATTTTCTCCGCGCCCCGTTGGAGCATCCATGTCGTCGCATACCTCCAACCGAGGCAAACCACGCTTCGGGAGATATATTACCGATAACTCTGCTGCACTGCACCTCAACCATGTTAGCACTGCTCCCGAATCCCTGTGCGATTACGGCGTCACTGGTGGAACCCTGTCTGTCACTTGAACTCTGTCGGCTTACTGGTTGCGGCCGTATGACTGCATAAGGCAAGCCCATGGCAATGCTTGAGACCGATATTCCACGAATCGGCTTCGGGCTGGGCTAACGACAAGACTGGGAATAGAGCCGCCGGAACCTCACGATTAGGCGTAGCTCGCTCTCCGCGACGACAGGCTTGGAAACATGCCTCTTCACATCTTGAACATTAGAGGTGCCCCGCGTCTTCAAACTGCTTTGTACGAGACGAAAGCTCTCTATACGACATCATGGCAAGCTTCACACGCATCGAAGAGAGCGAGAGTCCATCTATAACCATCAATCCTTCCCACAAGATTGCCAAGATCAGCGACAACATCTATGGAGGATTCACAGAGTAAGCAAGCTCCGAAATCAACATTGCAGTTCTGCTCGCTAACCGAACTGCCAGGCACATGGGACGATGCATTTACGGCGGCATATACGATCCTGGGAATCCTCTGTCAGACGAGAACGGCTTCCGCAAAGATGTCATTGATGCTTTCAAAGACCTCAATGTGCCTGTAGTTAGATATCCCGGTGGCAACTTTGTCGCTACATACCATTGGCTGGATGGCGTTGGCCCTAGAGAGAACAGGCCTGGAAGGTAGCGCCAGACTATACTCGCCAATCACGTCGTCTGCTAAAGTAAATTTAGGCCTGAGCTTGCTTGGATAGGCACTGAATCCAACGAGTTTGGTACCGATGAATTCATGAAATGGTGCGAGGTTGTCGGCACTGAGCCATACCTCTGCTTGAACTTTGGAACCGGAACTCTTGATGAAGGTAATGGCAAGACAGCCCGACCGTGATTGCATATTTACAGATTTCCAGCTCTGGGATGGCTCGAGTATTGCAACTCGGATCGTAACAGCTACTACGCCAACTTGCGCCGCAAGAATGGTCGTGAAAAGCCGTACAATGTAAGTCCATCCACAATACTTCAACGTCTCTTGAAGACTTTTCACATATGAATCCTCGATCGACTAGCATCTGCTGTGTATTGAAGTTCATGAGCCTCCTTTTGTATCTTCTGCAGCCCAATATCTAAGCTTTCATAGGTTAGATACTGGGCCCTCGGAAACGAATGCTGGGGCCCCTGGCAAGTCGCCCAACTCACCAAAGAAGACTACGCCAAACAAGCTTACCAATGGGCCAAAGCACTCAAACTCCTCGACCCTTCCATTACCTTAATTCTGTGTGGTGAAACTGGTTACTCTTCCTGGGACTACTACGTCCTAAACCAATGCGTGACCTGGAACGTCCACGGCCTAGGCGGCGATACAACAAAGAGTCTCATCGACATGCACAGCATTCACATCTACACGGCGGATAACGAACACTTACCAAATGCGACTGCGCCTAGAGCTGCGGAAAGAGCGATCCAAATGACGAGTGCGTTGATCGATTTGGCGAGGATTGAGAACAAGGTTCCTGAGACTGTACCCAGGCCGACGATTTGCTTCGATGAGTGGAATGTTTGGGATCCGGTGCGCGCTCCTGGAGAGCAGGGCGCAGAGGAAAAGTACACCTTGTCCGATGCGCTGGCTGTATCCGTCTTTCTGAACGCCTTCATGCGCCAGGCTAAAGATGTGGGCATGGCGAACATTGCGCAGAGTGTTAACGTCATTTCGCCTCTGATGACGACTGAGAAGGGCTTGGTCAAACAGACCATCTGGTGGCCGTTGTGGTTATTTAGCAAGTACATGCGCGGGAACACAGTGCAGGTCAATGTGCGCAGTCCAGAATATCAGGGCCGGACGAATCCAAAGTGGATCCGTGGAACAATTGAGACGCCATTCTTGGACTGCAGTGCGAGTGTTGGAGACGATGGATACATCAATCTAGCGGTGACGAACGTCAGTGAAGAGAAGGACTTTCAAACTGATGTTTTGGGTGTCAAGGCCAGCGACATTCAAGTCTTCACTGTCGGCGGAGACGGCGTGGATGTTGTGAACATGGAGAGCGAACAAAAGGTTGGTATCAAAGAGAGCACCTGGGACGGCAAGGGCAAATTCACCTTCGGGAAGCACTCTTTCACTCTTCTTCGGTGGAAGGAAGCTTAAACCAAGTTCGTCTTGAATCTATACCGAACTTAGAGCTAGACTTAGATCCCTACGGTATACCACTCTCTACACATGGCCATCCATTCATCCCGCACTTCATCACTCGCCAGACTCTCGCACGCAAGACGCTCCACCGCCGCCCTAATGATATGATCAAACGCCCTGCCAGTAGGGGAGAATCTCAAATCTGCTACTTTGCCATGCAAATCAACGTCCCACTCATTCCTTGACCACTTCGCCACAGTCTCTATTCTCTCCATTCTATTCGCTCGCGTCATAGCAGTTCCAATGAACCCAAAGCCCAGCCTAACCCATTGGCTCGGCGACCAGTGCTGCCCTCTCAACAAAATGGTAAAGTAGACGCCATCCATGATGAACGCAGCAGCGTTACAAGCTGCTGAGCCTTGCTGCCAATCATTCCAACTCGTTACATCTTTCGGCAATTTGAACTCGCCAGGTTGGAAACCTTTCAAGCGATAGTGCACCCGGACTTTCGGCCTCAGCGCACACCATTCAGCCAAATCAGCAGTGCTCTGCCATGGTCGACTGGAGATTTTGCTGCTCACAAAGCCGCGAAATCTTAGGCTGCATTTCATGTCGAATTCGCTCTTGCAGAAGTTGTGGAGGCGACGGATGGGCGCGTGTTTGCCTTCGTTGATGAGTATGGCGTTGTACTCCAGGTCTAGCCCGCTTGTTTCGGCGTGGAGTTGGCGACAAACGTATTTGAGAACGTTGTAGATCTTGCCGCTCCATGTGAACAGAATCGGTGTTCATTGCTCCTGGTCGATAAAGTACGGACGGTGAGGTAACCCGATGGGCGAATCATCCGTCAAAGTGTACTCATAGATACGGTTGCGGAATTCAGCTGGCAAGCCCAGTAATGTTGCCATTGCCACAAAATTTATAGAAACGTGAAGCCGAAGGAGCAGGTTATCGATGAATTCCAGGCATCGGTGTCGGTGGGTGCGACGTATTGCATGCAAGGCGTCCTCCTTGCCAAATATGGCAGCTTCTATAAATAACCTCTCGTCGATCGCAGTCAGCTAGGGCAGTCTTTGACGTGCTCACATGACCAAAATTGTGTTTCTGAACACAGTTGGATCAGAAATGTATTTTTAGTATAATTTTT
>Ga0265780_10006889_pt1 | contig 14034 bp, 11 predicted proteins | sample P1T30metagenome_FD_192432 | JGI IMG/M metagenome (GOLD analysis project Ga0265780, IMG submission 192432) | Plant litter microbial communities from East Loma Ridge, Irvine, California - P1 T30 | ecosystem: Environmental > Terrestrial > Plant litter > Unclassified | place: USA: California... | reverse complement strand
CCGTTTATCGTACCGTAAAGACGCTATGCCGTTTTTAGCCAAGGCGGCAGCCAATAATTTATAGGTATCGGCACGTTGGTTTAATTTGGGTTTATTACCATCTCTATCGGTTGGCCCGGAGGAGGGGATAATTAAGACCACAGGCACTTTACCGGTTGCCTGTTTAGGTAAAGCCAGTGTACCGCGTATTACGCCCGACAGGGTCTTTAATTCGAAGGGAGTTTCGGCCGTATATGGCTCGGTTGCCGGGGTGGCAGGCTGTGCATCGGTCTTTAAATTATCGAATAGTAAGCCGCTAATTTTACCGGCCGAGTTTAGGCTGATCTTCATAGCCAGGCTCGATTTTTGAAAATCGGCTTTATAGGTAGCCACGCTGCTTTCCATGCTTTGGTAAGTAGCCTTTTGCAAGCCGCCCAATTGAGTTTGCAACTGGCTAAGCATTTCGCGGTTCTTTTGCAGCGGCATTTGCGTTTTTACCTCTGGCGCAAACATCGAGAACACGCTATCGGCCTGGTTACGGTTGTAATACAACATAAACTTGTTCAAGGCCGAACGGTAGGCCGCCGGTTCGGCAGACTGTGCCATAGCACCACTGAAACTTAACACTAAGCTTAATATAGAGAGTATGCGCTTCATTCTAATTTTTATCGTTTGCAAATATAGGTAAAAAGCCCCTCCCAAACCTCCCTAGAGTAGCCTCCTCTAAATCTCCTAGGGGAGGGAAGACTTTCGAAGAATTGTGTGTTTTTAAAACTTTCCCTTCCAGGGAGGGTTGGGAGTGGCTTATCCTGCATGACCTGTAAAGGCACTCAGTATAATTATGCCTAATACGAGAATGGTAATACCGGTGTATAGCCAATCTTTTTCGAGAATAAAACCAATAGCCGAAAACAGCACCCGTATAACCGGTGTGGCTATGAGTAATATAATGCCTGCTTGTATAATGGCACGGCCACGCAAGGTGAATATGCCATGCCATATACCCGATGCGCTGTGCACAAAATCGGGTACGCCCACAAACTTACTGTAGTTGGCGGTTTCGCCGCTGTGGCGGTACCAATAAAAGCAGCCGCCAATAAATACAACGCTCATAGATATCAATACGCCTAAACGCAGTACCCATCCTATAATTTGCTGAATATCTAAATCGCCTATCTTTTTCATATCTTATGATTCAACCCATTGTAGATCATCTGTCCGGCTAAAAACGTAACAATAACCGCAAACACCCAACGTATCCATTGCGATGATGAGGTATGCACCAGTATTTTAGAACCGGTTAAAGCGCCAAGTAACACGCCTATTACTACCGGCATAGATAAGCCTGGGTCAATGTAGCCGCGTTGCAGGTAAACTACCGCGCTGGCAGCTGCCGTAACGCCTATCATAAAATTACTGGTAGTGGTAGATACTTTAAAAGGAATACGCATAATGCCATCCATGGCTACCACTTTTAACGCGCCCGAGCCTATCCCCAGCAATCCCGAAATAATGCCGGCAAACAGCATCATCAAAAAACCTCCGCCTACATTTTGTACACCATATTTTACTACTTGGTCGTTAACCGGGTAACTGCTGTTAAGTTTCAAAGTTTCGGCCCACTGGCTTTTAGGATCATGAATCTGTTCTTTCTTAGGTCTTAAAGACATTATGGCCGAAAATATAAGAATAACCCCAAAAATCACCGCAATAACACTGGTTTGTATATGCAGGGCCAGCATTGCGCCGGCCAGGGCACCAATGGTGGTGGCAATTTCGAGGAACATACCCAGCCTAATGTTGGTAATACCCTCTTTTACATATGCCGCCGCCGAGCCCGAAGAGGTAGCAATTACCGAAATAAGCGATGCACCTATAGCGTAATGAATGTTGACGTTTAGTAGCAGCGTGAGCAGCGGTATAATTACCACCCCGCCGCCCAGTCCGGTGAGCGAGCCCACCAGTCCTGCCAGGTATGAACCAGCCAACACAATTAACGTAAGTACAGCTACCGACATAGGCTTTTTGTTTAAGAGCGCTAAATTATTCAAATAATTCTTTGGATGTGGCAGCTTTATACAAGAGCTTATTAAAAAAAATCATCATTACTGTAAGGTTATGAAGCGATCTCTACACGATAGGTATTTGCCAACTGTTCTTCGCAGTAATTGTGCCTTGTACTTCGCATGGTTTTCTGGCAACTCATTAATCTAAACTACTTTGCTAATTGTTGACGGCTTATTAAAAACATATTGCCTCCATAGTGTTATTATAGTATACTATTAAACCTTAATATATGGATATTAACAAGATACTGATAGGCATAGATGAAAGCAAGTACGCTGATCATGCCGCACAATATGGTTTCAACCTTGCTCGTAAATTAAATGCCTCAGTAGGCATTGTGAGCATTGTGGAGCCTATACCCGCAACGGTTACGCCAATGACCGATACCGGTTTCGGGATGCCGTTTGAAGGCACCGCCGATGTTAACACTGTTGAACTTATGCAAACTCAAAACCAGGCTGCCGATAGTTTGCTTAACCGCATTGTAGCTAAATATGGCACCGATATGCAGGTGACACAATATACAGACTACGGTTCAAGTGCCGATGGTATCATCAATTGTGGCGCTACCTTTGGTGCCGATCTGATTGTGATAGGCACCCATCACCGCAGTGGTTTTGACCGCCTGCTCATGGGCAGCGTAGCAGAGGAAGTGGTTAGAAATTCGCGCATCCCGGTATTGGTTGTACCAATGAATGAGGAGTAATAACAAGTTTTATAAAACTTCCGTCCTTGCGAGGTACGAAGCAATCTCGGCACAACAGGCACACACTTGATGAGCACATGCAGAGATTGCTTCGCTATAGCTCGCAATAGCGTTTAAGTATTAACTCCAGTATTCAAACTTTTTGTTCGTGAATATGGATTTGGGTATCATAGCATGCACGCCTACTGTGCGGTTAACTACCTGGCTTACCACAAAATCGACCCCGGTGCTGCAAATAGACAAGGCCTGGTTGAAAGTAAAACCTAATTCTTTTTGCAAAAAGTCGGTAGCCTCGCTAATGGCATTTTTCATGGCCACGCGCAAATCAGGGTCTATGCCAATGGCAATAAAATGGGTAGCTGTTTCGGCCCGGGTCATTTTAAGCGGCTTGTTTTTATGGATAATGAATTGAGCAACCAAGGTAAGCGATGCCTCAATGGCCACACCGCTTACCTCGCCGCTGCCCTGCGCGGCATGACAATCGCCGGTGGTAAATAGCCGCCGGGTACTGATACGGGTAAAAAAAGGGTGGTGCCTTTAGTGAGATACTTAATATCAAAATTGCCACCATAATTTCCCGGAGGAATAGAACTTACACGGCCGGTTTCGGGTGGGGGAGATAGTGCCATTACGCCCATAAAAGGCTTAATGGGTATTTGTACGCCTTCCATACAAGAGGCATATTTTCTTTTTGCATCGTACTTGTATACAAAGGTTTCGCCTGTGGTTACGGCATCGGGCAAGCCGCCGCCACCTTTCCAAACGCTGTTTACGCCGTATTGGCTGCGTAGCTCTACGTCTAAAATGCGTACTTCAAGGGTATCGCCCGGTTCGGCACCTTCAATGTAAACTGGCCCGGTGAGCATATGGCCGCGTATGCCCGAGGGGTCTGGCTTTACATTTTTAACTATATTGATGACATCCTGTGCATGCTCATCAATAGGGAAGTTGTTTTTTGTAAAAAAAGATTCGGGATCGGTACGGGTAATGCCGGTGACATTTATAGTTTGAATGGCTACCACTGTATTGGGCTTAACCTTGGCTACTGGTGGCACATCGGCACCATAATAGCCAAATACCATGTTTTCGGGTACCGAACGTACCAGGTAATCTGGCTTCCTGGCAAAGGATGAACCGGTGGTGCTGTCAGTCAATTCGGCCAGTGTTGAGGCCTTGGCCGATAAACCGGTTAAGGATAGCGTAGCCAAACCTCCCACTGCGGTTTGCTTAATAAACTTACGACGAGGATTATTATCAGATTGAGCCATAAAGGAGTGATTGTTATGCTCACTAAAATAAGCATAATGGTTTAAGACCTAACCGCTTACACAATCTTGTTACAATAAAAAAGGCGCTTCTTAACCAAGAAGCGCCTTTTTTATTCATACTCTCCCTTTAAGAGGACGAGTGGCTTATACCATATAATTCCAACCATGCGTATCTTCGGCACGACCGTATCGAATATCGTTCAGGGTGTTAAATACCCGGTTAGAAAACTCGCGCGTAGCAGGGTCGCTTAGCGGGTATTCTTCGCCTTCGTAGTTTAACGAACCTACCGGGGCTATAGTAGCAGCAGTACCGGCACCAAAAGCATCGGTTAGTTTGCCACTTTTAGCACCTTCAACAATCTCGGCAATTGATATACGGCGTTCTTCTACCGGTACGCCCCAGTCTTTAGCCATGGCTAAAACCGTATCGCGGGTTACGCCATCCAAAATAGTATCGCGGGTTGATGGGGTAACCAGTATCCCGTCTAAAAAGAACATTACGTTGGCTGCGCCCATTTCTTCGGCATACAGGTGTTCTTTAGCATCTGTCCATATCATCTGGTCAAATCCTTCCTCAACGGCACGGCGGGTAGGCAGCATAGCGCCTGCATAGTTACCGGCTGCTTTGGCAAAGCCAAAACCACCTTCGGCCGCACGGGTAAATTTTGTTTCAAATTTTACACGCAACGGTTTGGTAAAGTAAGGGCCAACCGGGCAGGCTAATATCATAAATTTATACGTTTTGGAAGGTACCACACCCAAAAATGGATCGGTAGCAAACATAAACGGACGAATGTACAGGGCATGGTTCTCGGCAGTTGGTATCCAGTCGCGCTCCACATCAACTAAGGCAGCAATGCTTTGGATAAACAACTCTTCGGGCAACTCAGGCATACAAAGGCGCTGGGCCGATTTATTGAACCTTGCCGCATTTTTATCCGGGCGAAAAACTGACACCTGTCCATCCTCATGCTTGTATGCTTTCAAGCCTTCAAAAAAAGCTTGTCCGTAATGCAGGGAAGAAATAGCCGGGCTCAGGCCAATTTCGCCGTAGGGTACAATTTCAAAATTCTTCCACTCGCCGTCGGCATAATCTGCCACCAGCATATGGTCTGTAAATGTATGGCCGAATATCAGCTGGCTAAAGTCTGTTTGTGCCAGGCGCGATTGTGCGGCTTTAGTTATCTTTATGTCAAGGGTTTCTGTAGTCATGGCCCGATGTAATTTAGTAAAGCGGCAATTTAAGATTTTTTGAGGAAATTGGGTAGTTCTGTGAAAAAATAGGCTTTGCATCTGTGTTTTAAACAGCGCAATTTTATTAAGGAACTAATTAATCTACTAATATTGTAGTCTTTTTTGCGAAAATGGAAAAAGCGGTGTAAGCTATTGTATTTAAGCACTTACAACATTAGATTTGTAAAGAGCCTATAAATAAATAGCGCATTAGATCATTATTCAAAAACATTGATATAACACCTATGAAAAAAGCAGTTTTTACATTATTAGCCGCCCTGCCCTTGGCCGCCATGGCCCAAGCGCCGGCGGCAACGGGTACATTCACGGTTAAGGGAAAAGTGGGCACAGTTACTGCCCCGGCAACCGCTTATCTGGAGTACCGTAAAGACGGCAAAACCATTGATGATTCGGTGACCATAAAAAATGGTGAATTTGAATTTAAAGGTGAGGCTGCTAAAACACCTACCCAAGCTTATTTAATTATGAATAGAGCCGGTACGGGCATGAGCAAGGCGCGCGATTATCAGCAAATTTATTTGGAGCCGGGTGTAATTACAGTTAAAAATACAGCTGATTCTTTGCAAACAGCCACTGTAGGCGGTACGCAAACCAATATAGAAAATGAGTCGTACAAACTGGCCAACAAACCGGTAAACGACATCTACGCTACCATGACCGCCAAGCGTAAAGCCGCAACCCCGGCGCAGCGCGAATCGGCAGAGTTTAAGGCAGAGATTGATGCCTTAGATAAAAAGGCCGACGACCTATCTGATGGTATAAGCAAGAAGTTTGTTAAAGCTTATCCAAAATCGCTCATCAGTTTAAACCTCATACGTAATCTGGCTTACAGTACCGATTATGCCGAGATTGCACCTATGTTTGCTGCTTTATCTCCAACTATAAAAGATAGCGAAAGTGGTAAAAAGTTTGCTGCTCAGTTAGCCGGTATGAAAAACGTAGCTCTTGGCGCCACCGCTACGGATTTTGCCATGGCCGATACCAATGGCGTTGCGGTTAAGTTGTCATCGTTCAGAGGTAAGTATTTGCTGGTTGATCTATGGGCTTCGTGGTGCGGCCCTTGCCGCCAGGAAAACCCTAACGTGGTGCGTACCTTCAACAAGTATAAAGACCGCAACTTTACCATCCTAGGTGTATCGTTAGACAGGCCCGATGCCAAAGCTAAATGGCTTGCCGCCATTCACAAAGATGGCTTGCAGTGGACCCAGGTATCAGACCTGAAATTTTGGGATTGTGAAGTAGCTAAGCTTTACGGTGTGCAGGCCATCCCTCAAAACTTCTTGTTAGATCCTAACGGTAAAGTAATTGCTAAAAATCTGCGTGGTGATGCATTGGATGCCAAACTGGCCGAAGTGTTGGCTAAGCAAGAAAAAGTTAAAGCTGAAGAATAACAGTTCTATCATATTCAATTATCAAAACAGGCATTGCTTTATAGGTGATGCCTGTTTTTGCTTTTAACCAAACTATGTAGAAGGGCCTTTAAAAATATTAGCATGGTGAAATTTGTTGTATTAGCATTCATTTTGTGGATAGGTTGTATATATACCTGTAAAGCTTTAACAAACCATATAGATAGTGGTCAGGTAAATACCGTTCGTGCCTATATCATTAATCATCCTAATGAACCAAAGGGCTTACGGCTGCTTAAAGAGTTATCCTTTACCTACGATTACGCTATCATAGCACCTTTATATAAACTTTTGGGAACCAGATTAAAGCAAACGCCTGCAGGTTTAAAGTTTGGCAAACAACTGGAGGGTATGAAGAGCATTGTGATTGGAGAAGCTGCCCCTGAGTTTACTACCACAGATACCAGCGGTAATACAATTGCCTTGAGCCAGTTTAAGGGGAGTTATGTATTGCTCGATTTTTGGGCATCATGGTGCGTACCGTGCCGAAAGACAAATCCTGCTTTGGTTAAACTTTACAATCAATTCAAAGCTAAAAATTTCGTGATTATCGGCGTATCACTCGATAAGATAAAAGCTGCCTGGATCAATGCTATTAAGGCCGATGGTTTAGCTTGGCTTCAAGTGTCAGACCTGCAGTATTGGGACAACAAGGTGGCGAAGCTATATGGTATTCAGGCTATACCACAAAGCTTTTTGATTGACCCTGATGGCAGACTGATAAGTAAGAATTTGCGGGGTGAGGCTTTTAGAACATAAGCTGGCAGAGGTGCTGGCTAACTAAAAAGAACAAGACTAGTTAATTTAATACTAAGCGAAAAAAGCCGCATTAAGCGGCTTTTTTCGCTTAGTAGAGAAGAATTTAGCAATTACTAATTCCCTAATTGCTTTAAAGCCATATAGGCCATTAAACCGGTACTTATGCCCAGTGCACTTTCTTCCACATCAAAGGTTGGAGTGTGTACGGCCGAGGTAATGCCACGGCTTTCGTTGCGGGTACCCAGGCGGTAAAAACAGCTGTCGGCTACCTGCGAGTAGTAGGCAAAATCTTCGGCTGCCATCCATATGTCGAGGTCTAATACGTTCTCTTTACCTAAATAGTCTTCAGCATGGCCGCGTACCAAGGCGGTGAGCTTTTCTTCGTTGATCAAGAATGGATAACCGCGTACAATGTTAAACTCACAGCTGCCGCCCATGCTTTCGGCAATACCTTCGGCCATTTTCTTCATACGGATATGCGCTTCGTTACGCCATTTCTCATCCATAGTACGGAAAGTACCTTCCAGGTAAACCTCGTTAGGGATAATGTTGGTAGCGCCATTGGCTATTACTTTACCAAACGATAATACCGATGGACTTTTAGGGTCGGCAAAACGGCTTACCACCTGTTGTAAGGCAGTAAGCATATGTGCCGTAATTATAACCGGGTCAATGTTTTGCTGGGGCTGGGCACCGTGCCCACCTTTTCCTTTTACGGTAACGTAAATTTCATCGGTACTGGCCATATACTTACCGGCACGAAAACCTACCTTGCCGGCATCGATCAACGGCATAACGTGCTGGCCTAATACTGCATGGGGCTTAGGGTTTTCTAACACGCCTTGTTGTATCATCAAATTAGCGCCACCAGGTAGTTTTTCTTCGGCGGGTTGGAATATAAATTTGATAGTACCGGCAAACTGATCTTTCAGGCTGCTCAGTATGGTAGCAGTACCTAATAAGGACGAAGTGTGCACATCGTGGCCGCAGGCATGCATTACACCTGGGTTGGTAGATTTGTAAGGCACCTCGTTAGCTTCCACAATGGGGAGGGCATCCATATCGGCACGGAGGGCTACCACCTGGTCAGACGTTTTACTGCCTTTTAACAAGCCCACAATGCCATTATCGGCCATACGTACCCAGGGTATATTTAACTCATCTAACTTGCCCGCCACATAGGCCGAAGTTGCCACTTCGTTGAACGACAACTCGGGGTGGGCGTGCAGGTGACGACGGTTGGCCACTACATCGTTAAATACTTTTTGAGAAAGCTCTTGTATTTGTTCTTTGATCATTGCGGGTTGGTATTTGGGTCTGCCAGTTTTGGTGGATTAATTTTTTCGGATATGATGAACAGGCTGGAAAATATACCTTTTAAATCCTGAATCAGTTTTGATGCTTCGAGTCGGCTGCGAAAATCGCCTGCCTTTACTTTAAAGTTAGGCTCTTTATAGTTGATATAAGTACGCAGCTCGGGGTGCATTTGCAGTAACCTGTTTTGGGCATTAAAGGCTTCTTTACGGTTGGGGCCACTATAAAACTGTACCCTATAACCATAAGCCGATATATAATTACTGTTGGTTGATCTTTTTCCTCCTTTGCCAGCGGTATAACGGTGAGCAATAAGGGAATCTATACGGGAATCTTTGATGATCTCTAAACGGCCGCGGGTAGGAGTAGGGGTTGTTTGGGCATGAGTATACAAATTCAACAATATCAAAACACAAGCAGTTAAAACAGCTTTGAGCAGACTCTTGCAAAATCGAACTTTATTTATTTTATACATCTTTAATTTACAAATATAAACATAAGCGTCATTGCGAGGTACGAAGCAATCGCTGCACGATAGGTCGCCCCGCTTGGTTAGTCTACGCAGAGATTGCTTCGCTAGCGCTCGCAATGACGCATGACTGATCAGTTACCACTTAACAATATCAACATACAAATCAATCCATTGCGGATTTAAGGTATTGATCAAGTCAATTTTGCTTTGCATGCTTCCTCCTTTAATCGCTTTCTCGGCTCCAATTGCTTCCTCTATACGAAAATACGCAAAGTAATAAACCAACTTATCACAATTGTACTTAGCTGTAAAGCTATTGGGGTAGGTTTTGTTTTTATGTTGGGGAACTCTGTTGACTATGTCTGAGGTTACTCCTGTATAGAAAACAGAGTGCCTTTTATTAGTCATTATGTAAACACAGCCACCTTGCTCCATAAAAAATAAAATGAAAAACGTCATTGCGAGGTACGAAGCAATCTCTGCAAGGCAGGTAAACCGCTTGGTTAGCCTACGCAGAGATTGCTTCGTACCTCGCAATGACGGGTGTTATTAACTGCAAACTCTAACACATCGCGGCTTCGTTTCTTGCAAGATGTGTTAGATTATTTCTTTAGCCGCCTATTATGCGCCGTGGCAGTTTTTAAACTTTTTACCACTACCGCAAGGGCATGGGTCGTTGCGACCAATGCGTTGCTCGGCTTTAACCGGTGTTTGTTTTTGAGGCTCCTGAAAATCTTCTACCTGTACACCGCCATCGCTCGTTAATTCGGGCTTGCTCATACGCATCTGGCGCATGTCGGTTTTAGGCTCAGGACGGGCTTCGCGAATTTCTTCGGGTGCTTGCTGAACCGGGATACCGCCTCTGAACAGGAAGCTTACCAGCTCTTTATTTACAGTAGCCAGCATTTGACGGAACAGTTGGAACGCCTCGAACTTGTAAACCAGTAACGGGTCTTTTTGCTCGTAAACGGCATTTTGTACCGATTGCTTTAACTCATCCATTTCGCGCAGGTGCTCTTTCCAGGCATCATCAATCAGGTACAGGGTTACGTTCTTTTCAAAAGATTTGAACACTTCCAGACCGTGATTCTCAACCGCTTTTTTCAACGGAACGGCCACTTGAATACCGTGCACACCATCGGTAAATGGTACTACAATGTTTTCTACATACTCGCCGCGGGTTTCAAAAACATCTTTCAATACCGGGTAAGCCTGCTCAGATATAGCTTCGGTTTTACGTTTGTAAAAGTCGGTTACTACGTTAAAGGTACCATCAACCAGGTTATTCAGGTTAGCAGCAGCAAACTCTTCCTGCGTAATTTCCGGATCAACCGAGAACAAGCGAATCATTTCCAGTTGGAAACCTTCGTAGTTGTTAGATTCTTTGTATTCGGTAACTACATCTTCCACCACATCAAAAATGGTGTTGCTGATGTCTACATCCAAACGCTCGCCAAACAAGGCGTTTTTACGTTTAGCATAAACTACAGTACGCTGTGAGTTCATCACATCATCATATTCCAGCAAACGCTTACGTATACCAAAGTTATTTTCTTCTACTTTCTTTTGTGCACGCTCAATAGATTTAGAGATCATAGAGTGTTGAATTACTTCGCCCTCCTCAATACCCATACGCACCATCAGGTTAGAGATACGCTCTGACCCAAACAAACGCATCAGGTTATCTTCTAACGATACGAAGAACTGTGAAGAACCCGGATCGCCCTGACGACCAGCACGACCACGCAACTGCCTGTCAACACGGCGCGACTCATGGCGTTCAGTACCTACAATGGCTAAACCACCGGCTTCCTTAACGCCCTTGCCTAACTTAATATCCGTACCACGACCAGCCATGTTGGTGGCTATGGTTACGGTACCTGCCTGACCAGCCTCAGCCACAATATCGGCCTCTTTCTGGTGCATTTTGGCGTTCAGTACGTTATGTTTAATACCGCGCAGCTTCAACATACGGCTCAGTAACTCCGAAATTTCAACAGAGGTAGTACCCACCAGAACTGGTCGGCCTGCTTCGGTTAATTTTACAATTTCTTCGGCTACGGCGTTGTATTTTTCGCGCATGGTGCGGTAAACCAAATCCTGACGGTCATCGCGCTGGGCATTCACGTTGGTTGGTATTTCTACCACATCCAGCTTGTAAATTTCCCAAAGCTCGCCAGCCTCAGTAACGGCAGTACCCGTCATACCGCAAAGCTTGTGGTACATACGGAAATAGTTTTGCAGCGTAATGGTGGCAAACGTTTGGGTAGCATCTTCTACCTTCACATTCTCTTTAGCCTCAATAGCCTGGTGTAAACCATCAGAGTAACGGCGGCCATCCAATACACGGCCGGTTTGCTCATCTACAATTTTAACTTTGCCTTCATCCAGGATGTATTCAGTATCCTTTTCAAATAAAGTGTAAGCTTTTAGCAACTGGTTAATAGAGTGTATACGCTCAGATTTGATAGAGAAATCGCGCATCAGTTCATCTTTCCGTGCAAGTTTATCTTCAGCAGATAGATCCGATTTTTCAATCTTGGCAATCTCTGTACCTACATCAGGCATCACGAAAAAGTTAGTGTCTTCGCCCGAAGCAGTGATCAGGTGAATACCTTTTTCGGTCAATTCAACCGAATTGTTTTTTTCATCAATAACGAAGAACAGTTCAGTATCAACCTTAGGCATATCCTTACCCTGGTCTTGCATGTAGCTGTTCTCGGTTTTTTGCAATACAGTACGGTTTCCACCTTCGCTCAAAAACTTAATTAAGGCTTTGCTTTTAGGTAAACCACGGTGGGCACGCAATAAGGCTAAACCGCCATCATCAATACCGGTTTTACCTTCGGCAATTTGTTTTTTAGCTTCGTTTAAAGCTGTATTGATGTAGGCTTTTTGTGCATTTACCAAACGTTCAATACGTGGTTTCAACATATAAAACTCATGCTCATAGCCACGAGGTATAGGGCCTGAAATAATTAAAGGGGTACGGGCATCATCCACTAACACGGAGTCAACCTCATCCACCATGGCAAAGTGCAGTTTGCGTTGTACCAATTCTTCAGGTGTGCGTGTCATATTGTCACGCAGGTAGTCAAAACCAAATTCGTTATTGGTACCAAATGTAATATCGGCCATGTAGGCATTGCGGCGCTCTTCAGAGTTTGGCTCATGCTTATCAATACAATCAACCGATAAACCATGGAATTCATACAACGGTCCCATCCACTCCGAGTCACGGCGTGCCAGGTAATCGTTCACGGTTACAATGTGCACACCTTGCCCGGCCAGTGCGTTAAGGTAAGCAGGCAGCGTTGCTACCAGCGTTTTACCCTCACCTGTGGCCATCTCGGCAATTTTACCGCTGTGTAATACAGTACCACCTATCAGCTGTACATCATAATGTACCATGTTCCAGGTAACATCGTTGCCGGCAGCTTTCCAAGTGCTGCTGTGGTGTGCTTTATCGCCTTTAATTACCACATTGCCTTTTTTGGCGGCCAGGTGGCGGTCAAAATCGGTAGCGGTAACTTCAATACCGGCGCCTGCTGCAAAACGTTTTGCGGTTTCTTTAACTACGGCAAAAGCTTCGGGCAGTATATTTAATAAAATTACTTCAAGTTCTTTGTTGCGGTCTTTTTCCAGCTTATCAACGCGGGTATAAAGTTCAACCTTGGCGTTAACATCTATATCCAGGTTGTTTTCTATATCGTTTTTAATGGCAGCAATTTGCTCATCAATACCTGCCAGGCCCTGTGCAATTCTTTCTTTAAAATTGATGGTCATGGCCCGCAGCTCGTCGTTGCTGATGTCGCCGAGTTTGGCAAATTCACTTTTTATTTTTTCAACCAGCGGCTGAATGGCTTTTACATCCCGCTCTGATTTGCTTCCAAAAAGTTTACTAATAAATCCTAACATGTTCAATAAAATATATTCCGTCTAACCCAACAATTGCGCCAACTGGCTGTAGAGGTCATTATGGCAGGTAAAGGTAGGTTTTTTTAAAGATAGAGTCAAGAATCAAGAGCCAAGAACCAAGACTTTGTACTATATAAGAACTTTCCCATTCTTGTTTCTTGGCTCTTATCTCTTGTTTCTTTCCTCAAAACTCTATCTTTACCGCCATGAATATCCTGCTTATTGGTTCGGGCGGCCGCGAAAGTGCTTTTGCCTGGAAACTTACCCAAAGCCCTAAATGCGAAAAACTTTTTATTGCACCCGGTAATGCCGGTACAGGCCAGTTTGGTACCAACGTTAACTTAAAGGTTACCGATTTTGAAGGTATTAAAGCTTTCGTACTAGCTAACAGTATTAACCTGGTTTTGGTGGGCCCCGAAGAACCGCTGGTAAAAGGTATTCATGATTTCTTTTTGGATGATGAGCAGCTGAAGAATATCCCGGTAATAGGTCCGCAGCGTGAAGCCGCACAGCTGGAGGGAAGTAAAGATTTCTCCAAACAATTTATGCAACGCCATAACATCCCTACAGCGGCATCGCGCACGTTTACGCGCGATACTTTGCAGGATGGCTTAACTTACCTGGCTACCCAGGGTTTGCCTATTGTGTTAAAAGCCGACGGACTGGCTGCGGGTAAAGGAGTTTTGATTTGTTTGACCTTGCAGGAGGCTCAGCAAGAGTTAGTTGAAATGCTGACAGAAGCCAAGTTTGGAGAGGCCAGCTCGAAAGTGGTAATAGAACAGTTTTTACAAGGCATAGAGCTATCTGTGTTTGTACTCACCGATGGCAACAGTTATAAAATATTACCCGAAGCCAAAGACTACAAGCGTATAGGCGAGGGCGACACCG
>Ga0265780_10006886_pt1 | contig 14039 bp, 10 predicted proteins | sample P1T30metagenome_FD_192432 | JGI IMG/M metagenome (GOLD analysis project Ga0265780, IMG submission 192432) | Plant litter microbial communities from East Loma Ridge, Irvine, California - P1 T30 | ecosystem: Environmental > Terrestrial > Plant litter > Unclassified | place: USA: California... | reverse complement strand
TAAACACTGTATCCTACGCCGAACTTATAGTGTTTCTTCCAGCCATTTAAAAAACTCACGTTGCCACACCATAGCATTTTGCGGTTTCAGCACCCAGTGGTTTTCATCAGGAAAATAAACAAAACGGCTTTGTATGCCCCTGAGCTGCGCTGCCTGAAAGGCTTCCTGCCCCTGGCCTATAGGCACGCGGAAATCTTTGCCGCCCTGTATTATCATTATAGGAGTATCCCAGCGCTCTACCATATTAACCGGGTTAAAGGAGGTGTATGATTTTTGTGCTGCCTCGTTATTTTTTTCCCAGTAGGCGCCACCGGCATCCCAGTTATTAAAGAAAACTTCTTCGGTTGTACCATACATGCTCTGCAGGTTAAACACCCCGCAGTGGCTTATAAAAGTCTTGAATCTGCCGTTGTGTATGCCGGCCAGGTAAAATACTGAGTAGCCACCATAGCTGGCACCCACGGCACCCAGCCTTTTTTTATCTACATAAGGCTCTTTAGATACATCGTCTATTGCCGAGATATAATCGTGCATTACCTGTCCGCCCCAGTCTTTGCTAATGGCTTCGTTCCATTCTACGCCATGGCCGGGCATGCCGCGGCGGTTGGGCGCCACCACAATATAACCCTGTGCTGCCATTACCTGGAAATTCCAACGGAAGCTGTAAAACTGCGTTAGCGCGCTTTGTGGCCCGCCCTGGCAATATAATAAGGTAGGGTATTTTTTAGCGGGGTCAAAATTTGGCGGAAGCACCACCCATACCAGCATCTTTTTACCATCGGTAGTGGTAACGTAGCGGCGTTCTGTTTTACTGAGTGCAATGTTTTTAAACACGGCATCGTTAACGGTGGTAAGTTGTTTCCACGTTTTCTTTTTAAGGTCATAACTAAAAATCTCGGTAGCGTGGTTTATATCGGCACGCTCTAAAATAACACCATTGCCGCTAAAGCCTACCAGGGTATTTACGTCAAAATCTCCTTTTGTAACCTGGGTTACGGTAATTGCGATTTTTGTCATCCCCGGAAAATTAACCTCAAACAATTGCTTGGTGCCGTCTATCGGGGCTAAAAAGTATACTTTTTTACCATCTGTGCTCCAGGTAAAGGCATCTACGGTGCCATCCCAACCGGCAGTAAGGTTAATATCAAGGCCTTTGTGGCGCACAATAATATCATTTTTATCGGCCTCATAACCATCGCGCTTCATCTGCAGCCAGGTAAGGTCGCCCTGCGGCGAATAAGCCGGGGCCGTATCATAGCCCGGGTTGTTTGGTGTAAGGTTTACCGTTTTTTTGGTTGCCAGGTCATACTGGTACAAATCAGTATTAGTGCTGGTAGCATATTCCGTACCCGCCTTCTTTTTAGATACATAGATAATGCTCTTGCCATCGGGGCTCCAGGTATAGTCTTCTTCGCCGCCAAAAGGTTTTTGTGGCGAATCAAAAGCTTCACCCGCCATAATATCGGTAAACTTTTCCTTATCGGCTATGGGTGTAAAGCCCACGTGGTTGTGCGTTCCATCGTTCCAGGTATCCCAGTGGCGGTAATCAAGGCCGTTGTATATCTGCACGGTACTTTTGTCAAGTTCCGGATAAAAATCGCCGCCGTTTACTTTATCCACCTTAATTTCTTTACTGGTAAGGTATAATGTGGCATCGGGCGAAATATACTTGTCATTAAGCATATCCTTGTAGTCGGTTACTTCGGTAGCGTTGCCGCCACCTACCGGTATGGTATAAAATTTTGAGTTGCTCTTGTTTTCGGCCATATCTGGCGTAGATACTTTATAAACAATAGCTTTGCCATCTTTAGAAATCCCAAGGGTGCTTACGCGGCCCAGGGTCCATAGCATTTCCGGAGTCATTGTTTTTTGTGCAGCCGCTGTTAATCCCATCGTGCTTACAATTAAAATTATGATACGTTTCATTTATGTAGTGTGTTTTTTACAAGCCCTAAAAGTAATCATTTTAAGGAAGATGGCGTTTTTGGCAGAAACATAAAAATTTTCTGTCCGTTTTAAACACCGCTTTAATTTAGGGTTACTGTTTGGTAAAATTAAAAAATACCAATAGTAAATGAGCTAAAAAAACCTGTGTTTGAAAAAATATGAGTAATTTGCCGCACTTAAAAACAGGCACTTTTGAAAAGCAACACAAAATTATTCCTTACCATACTTGCGGGTTTATTCCTGGGGGTATTTCTGGGGCTTTTTGTATACTACAAGTACCCTAAAGACGATGCCGCAGCTTTTGCTAAAAACATAAAACTGCTGGGCACAATATTTATAAGGCTTGTAAAAATGATTATTGCACCGCTTGTGCTTACCACCCTTGTGGCCGGTATTGCAAAAATGGGCGATATGAAAATGGTGGGCCGTGTGGGCGGTAAGGCCATGGCATGGTTTATTACAGCATCTTTAATATCGTTATTACTGGGCATGGCGCTGGTTAACTGGCTACAGCCGGGCAAACACGTGCCGCAAAGCATACGGGGTTTTGTAGATACCGCTAAGGCAGATGAGTTTGCTACGGGAACAAAATCTTTCACGATGGATAATTTTGTAGCCCACATTATACCTGAAAGCCTTTTTGAAGCGTTAGCTAAAAACGAGATGCTGCAAATAGTGGTATTCTCTATATTCTTTGGCATAGCTTTGGCTGCAATAGGCGAGATAGGCAAGCCGGTTATTAAAGTGCTCGATACTATTGCGCACGCCATTTTAAAAATGGTGGGCTATATTATGTGGGTGGCGCCGCTGGGCATTTTTGGCTCTATTGCCGCTGCTTTTGCATTATATGGGTTAGATCTTGTAGAGGTATATATAATTTACCTGCTCGATTTTGCCCTGGGCATAGCCCTGTTGTGGGTTATACTTTTAATTGCAGGCTATATAATACTGGGCAAAAGGCTGTTTACTTTACTTAAGCGCCTTGCAAGCCCTTTGTTTATTGCCTTTAGCACTACCAGTAGCGAGGCCGTTTTTCCTAAGCTTACAGAGGAGCTGGAGCGTTTTGGGTGCGACCCTAAAATAGTGTCGTTTACGCTGCCGTTAGGTTACTCGTTTAACCTCGATGGCAGCATGATGTATATGACGTTTGCCAGCCTTTTTATAGCACAGTTTTATGGTATAGATATGGAGTGGCAAAAACAGCTGCTTATGCTGCTGGTGCTTATGCTTACCAGTAAGGGTGTGGCGGGTGTGCCCCGTGCATCGCTTATTGTAGTGGTGGCTACCTGCGCCATGTTTGATATACCCGAAGCAGGTATATTTTTAGTACTGCCCATAGATCATTTTTGTGATATGGCCCGAAGCATGACAAACGTGCTGGGCAATGCGCTGGCTACAAGCGCGGTAGATAAGTGGGAGAGGAAATAATTATTTTGACAAACTAAATTTTAAAAAGATATGGAAAATGGTTTTGACTGGATGCAGTTAATAAACCCTGAGTTTTACATCAACCTTAAACTGGGTGGTGTACCTATTGGCATTTATGTAGTACTGTTTATTGTTTTTGCCGAAACAGGCCTTTTTGCAGGTTTCTTTTTGCCGGGCGACAGCCTTTTATTCCTTGCGGGTATTTACAGCGAGGCCCTAATGCACACCGTTGTAGACTTTGGCAGCGAGCACATTAACGTGGTTGTACTATCTGTTATGGTGGCCATTTCGGGTATTATAGGTAATACCTTTGGCTACTGGTTTGGTGCCAGCAGCGGCAGCTATCTATATAAAAGAAAAGACTCGTTTTGGTTCAAGAAAAAATACCTTATCCAATCTGAAGAATTTTTCCAGAAACACGGTGGCCGCGCCATCATTTTTGCCCGTTTTCTTCCGGTTATACGCACCTTTGCACCTATTATTGCAGGTGTGGTAAAAATGGATAAAAAGAAGTTTATGTTTTATAACGTAATAAGCTCTTTTGCATGGGCGTTTGCGCTTATACTTGCCGGGCACTACCTTTCTACCCTTTTTAAAGAACAGTTTGATATTGACCTTAAACATTACATAGAGTACATCATTATTATTATTGTGCTGGTTACTACCGTGCCGCTTATACTTAATGCCCTTAAAGGCAACAAGGTTACAGAGCAGGAAGCTATTGACGAGGCTAATGATGATGAAACCAATATCTTCCCGAGATAACATGAAGCTCAGCTGGTGGGAAATAAACAGCTGGTTTACCAATGTCGATTATACCATTGTGGGCAGCGGCATTGTTGGGCTTCATGCAGCTTTTCGGCTGCGTGAACGTTTTCCGCAAAGTAAGATACTCGTTATAGAAAAAGGGCCGCTGCCCCAGGGCGCGAGCACCAAAAATGCCGGGTTTGCCTGTTTTGGCAGCCTGAGCGAAATTATAGACGACCTTAATTACCACACCGAAGAGGAGGTGGTAAACCTGATACAAAAACGCTGGGAAGGGCTGCAATTACTGCGCAAACGCCTGGGCGATACTGCGATTGATTTTAAGCCTTACGGCGGATATGAAATTTTCCTTGACGATGATACTGCCGGTTATGACAACTGCCTGCGCCGCCTGCCGTTTGTAAACGATGTGCTGCGCCCGCTGTTTAAAGCCGATGTATTTGCCCGTGAAACCGACCGTTTTGGGTTTGCCGGCACTAAAGAATCCCTGATTTTTAACCCGTTTGAAGGCCAGATTGATACCGGTGCCATGATGCAGGCACTACTTAAGCAGGCTGTGGCCAATGACATCCTGATACTGAACAGCCAGACGGTTACTGCCTGCCATGAAAAAGCCGACGGCGTAGAAATTGCCCTGGATGATTTTTCTTTCTTCACTAAAAAATTACTGTTTGCCACCAATGGTTTTGCCGGCGGCCTTACTAAAGGTGCCGTAAAACCCGCACGTGCACAGGTGCTTATTACACATTCTATTCCCGAACTGGACATAAAAGGCACTTTTCATATAGACCGAGGATATTACTATTTTAGGAATGTAGGCAACCGCATTCTATTTGGCGGCGGCCGCAACCTTAATTTTGATGGCGAAACCACCACCGAATTTGGAGAAACCCAACTGATACAAAACCGTCTGGAGCAATTGCTTCGCGAGGTTATCTTACCTCATACCGATTTTACCGTTGCCCACCGCTGGAGCGGTATCATGGGCCTGGGTAGCCAGAAACACCCTGTTGTTGAGCAGCTGTCGGCGCATGTATACTGCGGCCTAAGGCTGGGCGGCATGGGTGTTGCCATAGGCAGCAAAATAGGGCAGGAGCTGGCCGATTTGGTGTAGGTTAGTCAAGTTTCATGGGAATGAACTTCTGCGTACAATAGATTTCAATTTCGCTATCGTTTTCAAAATACGTATCGCAAAATTCATTCAGTTCTTTTTCGGTGGACTTATAATATCTTTCCTCAGCGACCATTAATTTTTCGGTTTGCTCTATAAATCTTTCAAACTCTTTATTGATCTTACACAATTTGTCTATGGTTTTGAAATCCAGATCTCTATACTTGGCGGTATACAAAACTTTGCTTTGATATGGGTTTGCATCAAGTTCAATAATTCCAATGCCAAAAGATTCATTTAGTCTTGCCATTTCTTCTTGTAAGCTATCACTAAATTCAAAAGCAACTAAGTATCCATAATTAGCCCAGCTCGAATTGGAAACTGCCTGAAAAAATGCTTTTTTTAGTTCACTATCAGTATTAATTTCTCTTTTAATTTCATATGAACTCAGTTTAAAAGTATCAACCCTATTTATGGATTTTAGAAAGTTTTGGCTAACTTTCGTTTGAAGATTTAAAAACTTTATACCAACCATGTCGGGATGTGTCCATATCTGATTACTATCTTTTCCATTTGACTGTTCATGGAAAATTGTTTTAGAATAAATATCTATATTTTTCAGATAGCTACTTAAAAGTTTGTGCAAAGCACGTTCTTCATAACTTTTGAGTTTGTTGGTCGAAGGCTGGATATCTTGTTCGCTATCTACAACATCTTCACCTATTAAATCAGTTAATGATATATTAGTTTCATATTTAGTCAAATAATATGAGTAAGACCCGTTGTTTTGTTTAATTCGTTTTATACGTGCATCTCCATTTCGAATAAAATCACCCAACGTAGCTGAAATTGTGGATCTTGGGGTTTTAGCCTTACCAAAATCGAAATACTCTTTTTCAATTATATGGTCGGTTACTTCTATATAATTGGTAATTGTACCAATATCTTCAAGACTTCTTAAAACAGCTTCTTTAATTTTCATAAATATATGTAGAGGATTCTGTTGATAAATTTAAACTATTACGGAGTAAGTTTTATGCAGATTTCAAAAATGTGCATAAAATTTAATAATGGGTATATAATACAAATTCGTAATTTCGCCCAGTTAACCTTATTATCTATGTTTCGCAAAATAGCCCGTATCTTTTTTAAAATATGCCTTTGGTTTGTGGTGCTTTCGGTGTTCTCGGTACTGTTGTTCCGTTTTGTGCCTGTGCCGTTTACCCCGTTAATGATAAGCCGCTATTTTGAGCAAAAGGCCGACGATAAAGAAACGCACAGCAGCCACGACTGGGTATCTATAGATAAGATAAGCCCCAACCTGCAAAAGGCTGTTATTGCCAGCGAAGATGATAAATTCCTTACCCACCACGGCTTTAACTTTGAAGCCATGAAAAAGGCGTATAAAAACAACAAAAAGGGCAAGCGCATTAAAGGGGGTAGCACCATAAGCCAGCAAACCGCTAAAAACGTGTTTTTATGGCAGGGGCGAAGCTACCTCCGCAAAGGCCTTGAGGCTTACTTTACGGTGCTTATAGAGCTGCTGTGGAGCAAAGAACGCATTATGGAGGTGTACCTTAACAGCATAGAAATGGGCGATGGTGTTTATGGCGCACAGGCCGCGGCACAGCACTGGTACAAAAAAGATGCCGCCGACCTTACTAAATACCAGGCTGCGGGCATTGCCGCCATACTACCAAACCCACTTAGGTTTAAAGCGGCTAAATCATCGGGGTATATAGAGCGGCGTAAGGGGCGTATTGTAAAACTGATGCGCTACGTGAAGCTGGATTACTAATGAAAAAGTATGTGTTATGGCTGTTACTATGGGGCACCCTGTGCTTTGGGCAAAAGCCCGCCGTAATTGGCATTGTAAGCGATAACGACTTGTATACATCACCCATAAACGACCAATACTACACTAACGGGCTGGAGGTTTTTTACCGCTACCTGGGTAATCCGTTTAACGAAAGGGTGGCTAAAAAAACTACCGAGTTCCGGTTAGGGCATTACATTTACAATCCGCAATCGGTTCGTGCAGCCGACATCAATGTGCACGACAGGCCCTTTGCTGGTTATCTTTGTGCTGAAGTGCGCCTTAGTTTTTTCTATAAAAGCCAGGATGTGCTAAAGCTTAAATTTCAGGGCGGTGTTGTAGGCCCGGAATCGGGTGCAGAGCAGTTTCAGAGGGGGTTGCACAAGCTTCTCAATTATCCTACGGTTGAAGGCTGGCAGTACCAGATAACCACCACACCGGCAGTGCAGGCGGCGTTGTTTTACTCAAAAAATATTTACACACATCCTACGTTTGATATGAGCCTGCAAGGCGAAGTTAACGCAGGCACTATATTTAACTGGGGTACTTTTGGCCCGATGGCGCGCATAAGCCTGCGCGGCCCACTACAAGAAATACCCCGCTCTATGCTGCATGGCGCAGAACTGGAAAACGATAAAAATCAATATAAAGACCGCGGCGAATTGTTTTTGTATGCTAACGCCATGGTGCAATATATGGCCTATGATGCCACTATTGAAGGCAGTATGTTTAACAACACCAGCCCTGTTACATTTCCGTTAATACACTGGCGCTTTAATGCCGAGGCCGGGGTTAAATACCGCAAAAACAACTGGCTGTATTCTTACTCTTTTAACTACCGGGGCAAAGAAGCTATTAACCGTGTAATTGAAGGTTTTTACTACGGCTCTATACATGTAAGTTATCTTTTGTAGTTTAGCATGTCCTTCCTTTTAAAGAGGCCAGTAGTAGTATTATAGGGCCAAGTGCTATTGCAAACAATAAAAAAATATAGAACAAAAAACGCTCTGGTTTTTCTATAATATGGGTTATAATAAGTACAAGGTTTATTATGCCTATAAAGCATTCCCACGCAAGGAAGTAAGAAAATATATCAGGAAAATTTCCAAATAAGTTAAATAGTAAGGGCACTACAAACAGGATAAATTCTATAAGCAATGCCGACCGTGTAAATTTTACAAGCCTGCCCTTATCCTCTTTATCCTGTGTGTTTGCCAATTTTTTTACTGTAAATTATTTCAGGCTCTTTACTCCCATATTATATAAGGCAAAGGCCTGCATGTCGCAACGTTCGGCAATGGTTTGCGCTACAGATTTTCCTGCGCCATGCCCTGCATTTACATCTATACGAATCAAGACAGGTAGTGGTCCGGCCTGCATTTCCTGAAGCGTAGCCGCATATTTAAAGCTGTGCGCGGGCACCACACGGTCATCATGGTCTCCGGTGGTAACCAGCGTTGCCGGGTAATTAATTCCTTTTTTAATGCTGTGCACCGGCGAGTAGGCTTTAAGGTAGTTAAACATTTCGGCGCTGTCTTCGGCAGTGCCATAATCATACGCCCATCCGGCACCGGCTGTAAAGGTGTGGTAGCGCAGCATATCCATAACACCCACCGCCGGCAGTGCTACCTTAAACAGGTCCGGCCTTTGGTTAGCAACAGCGCCCACAAGAAGCCCGCCGTTAGACCCGCCCATAATAGCCAGGTAATCGGCTGATGTGTAGTTTTCTTTAGTAAGGTATTCTGCCGCTGCAATAAAATCGTCAAATACGTTTTGTTTTTTCAATTTTGTACCGGCATCATGCCATGTGCGGCCATATTCGCCACCACCACGCAGGTTAGCCACGGCATAAATGCCGCCATTTTCCAGCCATACGGCATTGGCAACGCTAAATGATGGTGTAAGGCTTATGTTAAAGCCGCCATAGCCATACAGTATGGTAGGGTTTTTACCGTTTAGCTGAGTACCTTTTTTATAGGTAATGATCATGGGCACTTTAGTGCCGTCTTTGCTGGTATAAAACACCTGCTTTGACTCATAATCATCGCTGTTAAAATCAATTTTTGGTTTTTGGTACACCGCTGATGTACCTGATTTGGGGTCGAATATAAAAATGCTGCCCGGCGTAATGTAATTACTGAAAGAGTAGTATAGTGTTTTTTCTTTTTTCTTTCCGCCAAAGCCACCGGCACTGCCCACACCCGGCAGGGTAATGTTGCGCACCAGTTTGCCTTTATAGTCATACTGCTGTATAAAAGACACAGCATCTTTAATGTAATTAGCAAAAATGTAGCCACTACCGGTTGATACCGATAGTACATTTTCGGTTTCCGGTATAAGGTCTTTCCAGTTGGCCTGTTGTGCCGCCGCGGCATCTACCGTTACAAGGCGGTTGTTTTTGGCGTTATAATCAGTAAGTATAAAAAGCGTGCTGCCCTCATTTTCTATAATGTTGCTGCTGCTGTCAAAATTGTCAATTACAGTAACAATAGGGCTGTTGGGCTTGCTAAGGTCTTTAATAAACAACTTGTTACCATAGGTGCTGTTAGCGCCCGATATAACAAGGTAACGCTCATCTTCGGTAAGGCCGGCGCCCACGTATCTAAACTTTTCGGTATCGCCAAAAATAACTTTGTCTTCTGATTGTTGTGTGCCTAACTTGTGGAAATACAGCTTGTGCTCGTCAGTTTTCGCACTCAGCAGGCTGCCTTGTGGCACTTCGTAAGTAGAATAGTAAAAGCCTTCATTGCCTTTCCAGGAAACGCCGCTGAATTTTACATTTTCAATGGTTTCGCCCAGTGGCGATATGGTTTGGGCATCCATCAGGATAATCTTGCCCCAGTCGCTGCCACCTTCAGATATCATGTAGGCAACTTTGTCGCCTTTTTTTGTAAAGCTTACATTGGTTAACGATGTGGTGCCGTCTTTGCTAAAGGTATTGGGGTCAAGAAAAACCTCCTCATTACCTTTTTTATCCTTACGGTACAATACGCTTTGGTTTTGCAGGCCGTCATTCTTGTAGTAGTAGGTGTAATCTCCTTCTGCAAACGGGGCCGAAATACGCTCATAGTTCCATAGGGCTGTCATGCGGTCTTTAATAGCATTACGGTACGGAATCTTGTCAAGGTAATTAAAAGTAACCTCATTTTCGGCTTTTACCCATGCGGAGGTCTCGGCCGATTTGTCGTCTTCAAGCCAGCGATAAGGGTCGTTAACAGATGTGCCAAAATAGGTGTCTACTGTGGCGTCTTTGCGCGTTTGCGGATATTTTACTTCGTTCATTTGTGCTTGCATAGTCATACTACAGGCCATAACAAGTGTTACTCCTATTGTTTTCATGGAATAAGGTTTATACACAAATGTAATTAAAAGCTATTTAATCTGTAAACAGCGGCATATATTTAATACGGTGCTTGTACAATAAAATACCGTTAAGCGCCACTACTACAAGGGCGGCTATGATGCCCGGAACATCTAAAAACAGGTGGAACAGCAAAATATTTAGCGAAAGCGGCACCAGCAGTACCAGTGCAAACGGCACCCAAATGCGAAAGAGCAGCATAAGCCCGATGATGATTTCGAAAACGGCGATTACGGGGAGTACATAACCGGTGGCGGCTAACGATGACATAAATTCGCCGGCATGCTGCGGGGGTTGGGGGAGGGGAATAAAATTGTATAATTTGTTGGCTCCGAAGACGATAAGGATAAGGCCAAGTAGTATCCTGACGATTTGGGTAAATTTTGATTTCATAGGCACATAATTTATTTATGAATTGTTAATATGAAAATATTACTTAAAACTAATAAATTATCCTGAATTATTTTAATAAAATTTTAAGAATTTAAAAACGTATAGTTGTATTATCGATAAAGTGCGTATTTATATTCTTAAAATGCAATGTGCGATCTGTGTTGTGGTTTGAAGTGGTAAAAAAAAGGGCTTTGCATTTGCAAAGCCCTTTTTAAATTATTGTACTGTTATTGGGAAGCTAACCTCTGCATCGGTACTGCCGCCTGCACTGGCTATGTTACCCCCTGCTACACCCGGGGCTGTTTTGTTTGGCTCGTGCCTTAGTGTTATGGTAAGTGTGCCATTTACCGGCGTGGCCGAAGCAGTGTAGTTAACGTCAAGGCCTATTGCGTTACCGTTTACATCCTGGTCGGCATAGGTAAATTGGCCCAGGTTGTTATGCTGGAAGAATATTTGGTGCTGATCGCCTTCTTCATGAATCTCTTCGGTGATGCTTTGCGCAGGGTTGGCAAGCTCATTAAGGAACTTTACCTGTGCGCTATAGCTTGCGCCTGCCACAAAGTTTCCGGAAACGGTAACCACAGGTGCATCAGGGCCATCGCCATCAAGGTCGCGCGATGATAACTGTACCGTGGTACCACCCCCGGATGTGGGTAAAAACGTAGCGGTAACGGTTGTAATTACTTCCTCCTCGTTTACAGGGGTTGTGGCGCTGTCGTCATCGCTGCATGAGCTAAAAGAAATTAGCGTAATTAGTGCGATAGCTGAAATTTTTAGGTTCTTCATTTTTTATGGATTTTATGATTAATAACTGAACTTTAATTGTAGTTGTATGTTGCGCCCCACCTCATCGGTATACAGGCGCTGGCGGTTAAGGTAGTCGCGGTAGGTGGTGTTAAACAGGTTGAAGACGGAAAGGTTTACCGCCATTTGCGTTTTGCCCATAGCAAACTGCATACCTGTAGAAAGGTGTAGTAGCTGATAGCCCTTTGGCGGCTTGCTGATGTTTACCGGTGTAGGCACCAGTACACCGTTTACCGGCACATCGGCATTAAAATCGAAGTCAGGATAACGGGTTTGTGTAAACACGGCTTCGCTGCGCACCTCGGCAAAAAAGTTGTGAAAATCTTCGTTACTAAATCTTACTGTATTGGTAAGGTTTAGGGGTGGCATGTCTATGAGTGGGGTATTGTCCTCTGTATTGGTGCCGTATACATAGGCCGCATTTAAGCTGTGGCTGAAGTTTTTGGCAAAATCCCACCGGGTGTGCAGGTCAACCCCGGCAAGCAGGGCGTTTGCCTGGCGGTAACTGTACACCGGGAATGTACCGCGTATGGTATATTCTACCGCAGTTGGGGCCAAGAACATAAAATTATTAATAACGTTAAGGTAAGGGGTGGCCTCCAGCGTAAAAGTGCCGCTTGTTTTTAACAGCGTGGCCGATGCCTTAAACGATGTTTCTTTTTGCAGGCCCAGGTTGCCCAGCTCGATGGTGGCATTGCTGTGGTGCAGGCCATCGCTAAACAGCTCACTGGGGTTAGGGTTGCGCATGGCCAGGCTCAGGTTGCCCAACATTTCTAAACCTTCCTGAAACCGCTTGCGGATGCCCAGGCTGGCCGAAACATTATGGAAGGTAAACTTAGGGTTGGTTAGCCACTGGCTGCCAAAATCCCGCGTGATAAAATGGTCATATACGCCCTCGTAGCCCAGGGCGGTCCAGCGGCTTTTTTGATAAAACTTAGTGGCATCCATATGGCTAAAATCATACCGCACACCGGCCTCGCCTGTGAGGCTTTGGCTGAACTGGCGCGAATAAATACCATACCCCCCGGCGTCATATTTATCGTAAGTAGGTATAAGCGGGCGCACACCGGTATCGGGGCTGGCATTGTTGTGCTGCATAGCAGCACTTATGCCGGTCTTGAAGCTGCCGCCATCCAGTTCTTTCTTCCAGTCGGCATTTGCCGAATGGGTTACTAGTGTCAAATCTAATGCCGGGGTGTTTGCAAAATCGCCACGGCGCAAATCGTATTCCTGCCTGTGGTTGAGCTGAAAGGCATATTGCAGTGCAAATTCCGACCCATCGTCCATGTATTTTGTATAGTTGAGCTTACCCAGGTGATGCTGCACTTTCTGCCTGGGGTTGCCTATATTGTAGGTAAACGGGTTTACCACGCTGGGTATGCCGCTGTTTATGGCGCGAACCAAATCGGCCACGTTGCCTATGTGCGTGGCGGTGGCAATGCCTATGGTAGCACTGTAAATGCTATAAAACGCCGATAGCTTGTAGCCTTTGCCAAGATAGCTCACGTCGGCAGCAATGTTAGCCTCGCGGTTGCCGCTGTTGCTAATTATATAGTTTGGCGCCTCGCGGTCGCCTATATATTTCAGGGTGCCCTGCGCGTTCCATGCCCAGCCGTTTTGGGCGCCTTTGTGCAGGCTGGTGCTTAGTGTTCCGCCCCTGCCGTTACTGTTGCCGGTAAGCAGCGTGCTTCCAAACAATGTATCGTTAAGCACCTGCAGGGGTTCTACAAGTACCAGGCCACCCACGGCATCTCCGCCATATTGCAAAGCGCCTGCCCCTTTAATTACAGATATCTTACCTGCTGCATTAACGTCGAGATTGGGCGCGTGTTCTGCGCCCCACTGCTGGTCTTCCAGACGCACGTTGTTGGATATAATGGGCACGCGGCTGCTGTGGAGGCCGTTAATAATGGGCTTTACAACATTGTTGCCGGTTTTAAGGGCGCTTACCCCTGCAATTTCTTTTAAGGCATCGCCTAAAGAGGAGCTGCTGTACTTTTCGAGGACAGGGATGGTAAGCCGCTGTATGGGCAGGGTATTTTTGCTCACGGCATTATCTGTAAGCACTACCTCTTCAATTTGTGTTACCTCAGGTTGCAGTATTGCATCCAGCACACGGCTGCTGTGGAAGTCTATAATAGTATCAAGGCTCTTGAAGCCCACAAATGATATTACCACCCTGTGGCTGCCCGATGGTATGCCCGCAACGGTATACGTACCATCGGGCAGGGCAATGCCATGCAGCGCTTCTATATGAATGTGCGCACCGTCTAAAGGGGCGTTAGAATTGGCCAGCACTGTTCCCGTAAGTGTGTTTTGGGAGTGTGCGTGCCAGCTGTTGGCCATAAAAACGGCCAGCAGCAAAAGGTAAATTCGCATGATGATTTTTGCTTCAGTAATAAATACAATTGTTC
>Ga0265780_10006885_pt1 | contig 14039 bp, 14 predicted proteins | sample P1T30metagenome_FD_192432 | JGI IMG/M metagenome (GOLD analysis project Ga0265780, IMG submission 192432) | Plant litter microbial communities from East Loma Ridge, Irvine, California - P1 T30 | ecosystem: Environmental > Terrestrial > Plant litter > Unclassified | place: USA: California... | reverse complement strand
CGATGTCCAATGAGACAGCTGAGAGTACATGCAATGGTCTTGGAAAGTTGGATGCAGATTCTGTATTCGTGCCAATGAGTCGAGCACACTTTACTAGCGGTGATTCCAACGAGAACTTGTTCGCTCTATTCGTGTCGAAGCGCGCAGCGCTCATTTAAAAAGTTCGCCACGTGCGGGCTTGACTGGTCGATGCTTCCTCCTTCAAGCCTGAGGGCGTAAACACGTGAATGTTTGGTATAGACCCACATGCATGTACGCAGCGGTATGAAGGATGGATGACGATGGGTCGTCTCGATGGACTGCTCAGGCCCGTCAAAGCGAGGTACATCTTCTTACATAAGAATTTGTGGAGTGCTGAGATGGAGGTTTGTGCGAACGCGAGCCGAACACTCGTCGTCCTAGCCATTGCTGTTGAGCAAACACGTTGGCGTGGTGGTGCAACAAATCCTCCCCATCCACCGTCGGGAATCCACGTGGAACTCAAGGGGTCGAGGGTGAATAGGCTTCTGTCTACGAGCTGCCGTTTGCTAGAGTAGTTGGAACCTAACGAGTCAGGCCGAAATGGCTCCTCCTGAAGAACCCGCTGGACGATAAAGACTCGAAGACAGCAGCGAATCCTTCGAGCGGCAGAAATTTGTTGAACAGATGGAAAACCTGCTTTCCAGCTTGCCAGCAGATGGAAAAGCGCGTTGGGTCGATTAGCAGGGGAAAATTTCGATCTCGATGATGACGCTCAGTGGTTGAGTGTAAGCGAGTGGGGTGATCATCACCAAGGGGGAGAGTCATGGTGTGGATGTTCCAACGGGCATACAGAAAGGTTCCTGAGGTGTGGTCGGTGTGGTATGATTTCTTTTCACTTTCCTCGTGCTGAGGTCGTGGATACGTCGGCATCGGCGCGTCGGCCGTGAAACATGACTGACAAGAGGCTTAGGGTGTGGCTATGGTGGCTCGGCAGATGCAAGCTGAGTTTGCGCCAGATAGAATGTCACCAATCGAGAGACTCCAATCTTGATGGACGAGGAGTTTGCGCATCAGATGATAGCACCCGCCACGTCACCAGCCACTGCTCATGCGAGGTTTGTCGCCCGATCGAGAACAACAGGATGGAAGTGATTACTTTGACAGGCAGCTAGCGCTCCACTTCACCCAGCCCTGCAGTGTGCGACCCGGAAGCATGACGAAACCTCACTCCACTCCACTCCCCCAATCTCCCCCCAAAGCACGCGCAACATTCGATCCAACTTCACCATATCTGCCACAGAGCTATACCTAGGTACCTTATGGCCTCGATTCGGTATGCCGTCTGCCGTAATGTCATGCCCATGAGTCCATGACAGGCAATGGACACGACTAGCGGTCAGGAACTTCTGCTTTCCCTCTCGTCCGGAACGATGAATGAAGCGGCGAGCCCTATCCAACCTCACATATGCATGCATCTTTTTCTCTGGCGCGCTCTGACCCCTGGCCCCCAGATCACGATCCCGCGTCAACATCGGCTGCAGCTATATTGTTTTTCAACCTCTGGAAAACAGGAACTCCCTCCCCATGTAGTAGTGCCGGATACCGCATACCAAGATTGGCCATGGGAGAAGCACGAGCCCTTTGTTTTCCATGATCCGTGACGTTTTCTGACGTCTTTCTCTACATTGATGAGTGACCCATCCTTGTTTGTACTTTCCCAGTCGCGGCTTAAGCGAGTGTCACACGCGCTTGCATTCCTTGGTGTAACGAGCAGAAATATCCTTTGATACTCCGTTCCTGCTGTTTTTCTACCCTTCTTCTCTTCCTTCTTCCTCCATCCAAACATCCCATCCATCCATCCATCTTCCAACATCATAATCAGTCGCCAAATCCTCGAATCAAACAACCCCACCACAACAAACAAACAACCCACAACACCGCAACAATGGGCGCCGTCGCATCCTGCGTACGATTCTCCTTCCTTGAAGCCTTCAAGCAATCAGACCGCTAACAACTCCACAGTTCAACTCCGTGGTCCACGCGATCACCAGCTGCTTCATGGCCATCGTGAATGGCATCGTCACCGTCATCAAGGCCATCATCAACGTAAGTGGTCGCAACTCAATCGCGCATCGCTTAGCAAAGCCATGTTACTAACATACTAACAGGGTATCGTCGCCTTCTTCTCCCTCCTCGCCAACTGCCTCACCTGCGGCAAGGCCGGTGGCCGGAGAAAGACAACCAGCGCAGTCTAAACGCGGCCACTTTCCCTCGACAACATAGCCTGTCGCCAGCATTCATCAGCCATTCTCGCCGAGTCTACTCGCGACTGCGATGAAAACTGCGATGACGACTGTGAAAACTCGAACGTGCCGAAACAAACACCAACAACACCTTCTGTCTCTCCATCCACAATTTCTGGTCGGAAAATAAACACCAAACAACAACAACATCTTCGCCGCCCAACCACCCGCAAATCCACCAACTCGAACTGCCACTCCTACGGCGCTCTTGTCTGGAAGACTATACCGGCCTGGAGCGCGACGGACTATAACACCACACAAAAAAAGCAATACCCCTTCCCGCCTCTGGGAGAACAAACACCGCACACGAAACTTGGATTCATGATACCCTGAATGCATGCATTAGCTTTTACTTTTGATTAATTTGCTTTTTCGGGGGAAATCGCGAAGGAGAGGGAAACGGACTGACGTTAATAATGAGAGCGAAAAAGATTAATGTATTGAAATTTCTTCGAAGCGCAACACTCCCGGTCTCATCTTTCACCGTGTGTGTGCGCTCTGCATGTCCGGCCCAGGGCGTGCGAATCGTGCGAATCTGGAGCTGTATGCGGCAGGATATGCAGTTGCGCGTATGGCTTTTGATGGCGTGTTTCAGCGTTTGCTGTACAATCTCAGGTGCATGTGTCATCTTACTCAGCCGCAAGTGCTTGAGTACGTGGGTACTTGCTTGTGATATAATACTCTGATGCATCACGGCATGAGTACCACAGTACCACCGCCCGCACGCCACTCCTCCAATCTCTCGACCGAGTTTCAAGTCCCTAACCTAACCCTGAAATAAACCCGGTGACACGTGAAACACGCAAAACGGTAAGTTGATATGAGTACATTCCGATCGCAATGATAGCAAGCAGCAAACTATGGATAGGTAGGTTGAGGTAATGGCGGCAAAAAATAATAAGCACACTGGTGTCTGTCTGTCTCTTAATAAAAAGTAAGAGGACAAGTACATGCTCGGGCCTCGTTTAGGCGCCCGAGAAAGTCCTCCTCTTTTCTGTAGGTGATTTGGGGTGGGTAGTTGGGTAGTTTTGAAAACAAAAACGACAGCAAAGCAGCAGCAAGAAAACGCAGCAAGAAAGAATTATTCGCTCCCCCCGTTCGTACGCCCATTATCGTCAATAAAAGCTCTCGCGGTCGGTTTCGTATGAGGGTAGCGATGCCAGAGAATGAGGTGGAAGGGCATGTCGTCGATGGTGGTCCGCCTCGTGCCTGTTCGAAGGCGGGCATGGGCGGCAGCAGCAGCAGCAGCAGTGACTTCGTATTCATCCTCCAGCATCGACACGGTCTGCCCGCGCTTGTTCTTTTGTTCAGAAGTATGTCGTGATGCGTGGAAAGCTGTAGCTTTAGTTTTTCGAAGCAATCACTATGAGTGGCACAACCGTTAGCCTTGTAAGTCCTCTCACAACATACGCCCAAGCATGCATCTCCATCGATACACTCTTCCCCATCCAGGTCTCGCGAAAGAACAGCTCGCAGGAAATCCTTACCTGAAGGCACGATGATGACAATCAACAGGATGATGATGCCGACAATAATGCAGATCCGCATCTTCATGTCCTTCCACCACATCTGCTTGCGCACGCGGTTGGCGCCGCGGCGGAAGCCCTGCGCCGACGTCGCCAGGTTGTCCGTCTTGTCTTGCAGGGCGTCGAGGCGGTCGCCGCGCTGCGAGGCTTTGTTCAGGTTGTCCTGCATCTGGCGCACTGTGCTGTCGATTTCCTGTTTGTTTGTCGCATTGTCAGCTTCTCTGCTTCCGTCTCCACCTAGAGGTCTCGCCGTCCGCCCTCCTGTCGCTTGTCGTTTATCGGGTCTGGCCAGTCTTGCGGTGGCTGACCGGCGGTCGTGGCAGCCTATGCGACTGCGGGATTGTTGGGTGAACTTACCCTCTGAAGCTCATCGGTGCGCGAACCGCCTGCCTGGCCGGCAGCATCGTGGTCGCGGTTGTAGGGGGGGTCGTAAGGCTGCTCGCGGGCGTCCATTGTGAGAAATTGGTGGGTCTGTTGTCGGTTTGGGTATCAGGGATTCGGAGAGTGGTGTTGATGGGCGGTATTTGGGGGAGCTCAAGAGACGGGTTGAGGCTAGGTACCATCGACAGCAGGCGGCGAAGTTGCATGCCCTCCGGCGCTCAGCCATGGTGATCGCGGGTAATTTTCGGGCCGCGTCACCTGAACCATTGACGCCTCTTGCCACCTACAACCGAGCTACCCTAATGTACACTACCTACCTCTCAGCCACTCCAGTGCTAGGTGGATTCTTGAGTGAGACTATCCGTACATGTATCTTCATCTTCGTGATGGTTTCATGGTCATTATTTCTTCTCTTCGATTATTGCCGATACATTGACTACTGCCAGATCTCTTCTACAAGGTGGCTACTTGAGTGAGCTCATGCGCTTCCACTCACACCATCTCTTTCTCTCATCCACATTGCTCAGACGAGCAATCACCTCTTCCCTCATCCAACCTTGTACCTCCCACCTCAACACTCAATACCCATCCTCATCCCCAGTCTCCACCCCACTCCTAAACCCAAAGCTACTAGCACTCTCAAACCCAGCATCAGTCTCCTCTTCAACAGACGAAGACGAAAAGGCAGTTGCAGCGCCATCAACACCGTATCCACCCGCAGCAGCCAGCTCTTCATTATTGAGCCCCGCTCTCTGGCGCAGAGCGCGAGAAGTAGACTTGAAAGCCCCGCGCATGTCGTCGAGCAGCCGATCGAGTTCCGAAGCGAGCGCCGCAACGGAAGCGTCTTCGTCGACCGCGGCCGGGTTCGGTGGTGTGGCTCTCGGGAATTCCAGAGTGTCACGTGAGCCTATCCCTCTGCCGCCGCTCGAGTAGCTTGGCGAGCGGCCGTTGGCAGGGTTGTTGTTGTTGCGGGATTGCGAGATGGAGAGAGAGCGCGAGATGGTTGATGATGTTTTGCCGTTTAGGTGGTCCTGTCCCGATAGTGGGAAAGATGGGTCTCCGAGTTGAGGAACAGTGCTTGCTCCGTATTCTGGACTACCGTTGTTGGTATAGTCCCGATTAAAATCTGGCCAGTCTGCCTGGCTGCTCAGCGGTGCTGTCAGCGGTGCTGATATGTCAAGCCCATGATGCAGTGGTTTGCGCGTGGCGGTTTTGAGATTGTCCTCAAAGTCGTATGAAAAGACATCCTCGGCGCCCAACGGGACTTGAATACTGCGCTCGAGCTCAGAGGCTGAGGATGACAAGCTGCTGCCACGAGCATGCATGGGCACGTTGCGCAAGCTGCCTCGATTACTGTCAGCCGGACCACCATCCGACTGCCACTGCTTGTGATATGAGAGTCTGTTGCGATCCACGTCAAGTTGCCCTGAATCATCGTCGAGATCGAATGGATCCCCAGAAGTCCTCTCTGTTCCAGCAGAGCCGCTGGCTGAGCTCGCAGTCGACGGGCGAGGTGGCAAGTCTGAAGGATCCGAGAATCCGATATCAAGATCAATCATGGAATTCATTGAGTCCCTCGAGAATGAATTGTTAGAAGGTGTATTGGCCGCTGGCTGGTTAGTGTGAAGGTAGTCGCCGAATTGACCCAGCGGCACCGTGGAGGTATGCATCAACTGCGGTCTAAAGCCTGTCACCGTCTCACCACCATCTCCTGGCGGTGGTAGATTCATTGTTGCATCATCGTCTGCATCCGCAGGTTGTGCAGTCGCGAAAGACCAGTCCATTGTGGCCCGCTTGGGCATTGTCGCGGCGGTTGGTTGTGCAGTGGTCGATGAGCCTGGGAATTTCCAGTCCTTCGTCGCGCGCTTGTCGTCGTTGAATTGTCCGTATTGGTAATCGTCTTCCTCTTCCTCAGGCTGCTCGTCATCATCGTCGTCATCGGAGTAATCGCGCCTAGTCTTGGCCTTGAGGGTAGGGACATCTTCAAAGTCGAAATTGAAGTTTGGGGCTCCGCTGTACCCAGGGCTCGCATCGAGATCGATCATCAGGGTGCTCTCGCGCATTGCATTACTTTCGCTGATGTTCCTCAATGGCAAGTCGGAGATCGCTTCCGGCGGGCTTTGTGGTGCCACGGTCGGCGGCGCATGCATTGCGTATGGCACAGACTCGGGGTTGAAAAGGCGGTCGAGCGACATCTCACCGCGTGTTGCGCTCTTCTCTTTGTGCTCTTTCTGGATTTGCTCAAAGACAGTGAGGTTCTTGTTCCCAAGAGAAGACGAGTCTTGCGACAGCCCATCTAGACCGTTGAGCATCATGTGACTGTATCGTCTGCCGAATTCTTGATTGAAGCTCGCGGATGTGCTGAAGTTCCAGTCCTCGCCATCATCATCAGGCTCCGATCCCGGATCATCGGCACCAACAGGTGCAGCAGCGCCGCCTGGGTTGAAGAGTGATGTACGTTGTCCACCCTTGAATTCCCACATCGTGTAGCGCTCAATCAGCGCAACAAGACTGTTAGTCGGATGCGTGCGCTCTGTATCGGCTATGTATGGATGTTGCAGGATCTGCTCGGATGTTGGTCGAGCTTTGGGATCATTGTTCAGGCAGAAAGCAACAAAATCGCGGAGCCCTTCAGAGTACTCGTCACCTTGCAATCGGGGAGCATTCTCCAGCACCGAGTTGAGGAACTCCATGGAAACACCGGCGTTTGGTACTTGTCCAGTGGCCATTTCGTAGACTGTGCAACCATATGACCAGATGTCGACCTCAGTACCGTAGCCTTGCGCAACAGAATACGCATCAACGTGCATTTCCCTCGGCATGTACCATGGCGTGCCAATAATGGTAGTACGCTTTGAGGCGCCGTCATCCATCACACCAACAATACCGAAGTCGCCAAGTTGGATCTGTCCGTCTTCTGTGACGTATACGTTTGTGCATTTGATGTCACGATGGATGACACCAATGTCGTGAACGCACTTCATCGCAACAGCCAACTCGCGCGCTACGGGGATGAGGAAATGTTCTTCTAGTTTGGGTGTTGGATTTGCTCGCATCAGCGTACGGACACTGCCACCGGTACAGTAGTCACTGATGATCCACAATTGCGAGTGCAAGTCGAAGGCTTCGTGTATGAGATTGACGTTTCGCGCGCCACTATCCTTCAATTGTTGAAGTATACCAACTTCTTTGCGGAAGTCTTTGACGGTCTCATCACGCTCGCGCGGATCGGCGGTGAAATCCATGTCGTCGATATTGACAATCTTTACCGCCACTAGCGTTGATGTTTTGTCGAGACTTTGATGTGTTAGTTAAATGCAATGTATTGGACCTGGAAGTGCATCACCATTTGTAGACTCGGCCAAATGAGCCTTTTCCGATGAGCTCTAAGAACTGATACGGAGGTACAGTAGAGCCTGTCCTTTCGGCATTCCGCACGATGGTCTGATACATGTCTTTCGCATCTTGGATCTGCTTGCGGCGGTCCGGCCCACCAGGCAGAAGCATTGAAGTGTCCATGTTGGCGAACTTTGTCCAGCGTTTGGAAGCGGGTGATTTTGTGTTATCGAGTGCTGTACCAGACTGCTCCTCGGTAGTTTCTTTGCTGTCTAGGCGTTGGCAAAGCGTTTCTTCTCCAGAGGCTTCCCTCAATACTGCTCGGTTTGATCAGCTACTGGCCAACGCGTCCACATACCGGATGAAGTTGCCGAACATCTCATTCTTTCTTGTATAGACATGACAGCGGGTTGGTCGATATGTGAATGTAGGTGGGCGCGGAGGCGAGATATGAGAGGTGCAGATAGAAAACAGGGGTATCGGTGTCGAGTATGCAGGAGGGTATGGTGTGCCTATATGAAGCGAGTGAAGTGGAGTGAGGCATACCTGAGATCCCTTATCTCGAGATCAAGGTGGAAGCACGCGCAGCATGTGAAAATGCAAAAGTCTGCATGTCGAGATGAAGGCGAGGAGGTGTGCACCGGCGTGACCACACGTGATCGTGGAAAGGTAAGAGACAATTAAGCTGAAATTGCTTGTGCTTGAAGGTGAGAGTTTCGATAGGGTTCAGGTCGTCGTTACAGTACTGAAGGAAACAAGGGGACTCGAAGTGTCACCGGAAACGCTGCAATCCAGACCTCACTTCCTGGAGGTGCTTGCTCGCCTCTCCACTGATCCTGGAAACGCTCAGTGCTGGATGGCGCGCTAATACACGCGTGGCAATCGCTAAGCGCGGCACGGGAGGCGGATGCAGGGTCTACCGCTTCTGACGTAAACGGCGGCTGGCAGCAACGCAAAGCAAGTTGAGACCAAGGACATAAAGTAGGGTACGTCTATCCTTCGCAGCGAGGCCTTCTCTCTTGTACAACGTTATTCTGGATTTCCCTTCGCTGGAAAGACACGTCAATACCGATACCACCCAAATTGTCCAACAAATCACACACAACCCCTCCCGAAATGTCTACCAAAGCGCCTATGAAGAAGCCAATCCCCGCAGCTCCAGCTGCCAAAGGGCCCGCAAAGAAGAAGCCCGTCCCAGCACCAGTGCGCAACTCGGCTTCGACTCCCACTCCAAAGCCCACCACAAACGCCCGGACAACAGCTCCCAAACCGCAAGCAGCCAGAGCACCCGCTGCAAAAGCACCGGCAAAGGCTCCTGCAAGAGCTCCAGCGGCGAGAGCACCAGCCAGAGCGCCCGCCCGGGCGCCTGCTAAAGCGCCCGAACCAGCCAAAGCCGGCAACTGGATCAACCGCACAGTGCAAGGCGGTGTGGCCAGCGTAGGGAACTATGCGGGCGGGATGATTGGAGGAGTGGGCAACAGCGTGAACGGTATTGGAGCTGGGATTGGGAATAGGTGAGTCGAGTGATCGCGAAAGTCACTTTATGACTTTTGCAGTGTTTACAGAGGAGATGTTTCCTTGCTGACTCGTTTCCACCAGCGTGACCAACCTGACACGATACTTGGGTCAAGGCGTAGCAGGTTACGGCAACGATCTCAAGGACAAGGTTGGAGCAGGTGGCCCGCGTGTTGCTGTTGCTGGTAACCCACTTGGATTGGCTGGGCAGGGTTCTTCAAAGGCGCAGGCGCCTGGTCAGAAGAGTGTTGGTGGGCCGACGAGCGGTGGTGGTCGGGGTAGTGCTGCCAACCCGTTGGGGATTTGAAGGGAGCAAGAAGATCTGATGACGAGGTGGCATGATTTACGGAAGACGACATCGTTTATTAATCTGTGATTGACGAGAGACAATGTTTCGTATGCTTTAGTGGTTAAAAATGGGTTTGGTTGGGCAGGCGTGAGCTGGTGAATCATGAATGTATTGTAAAAAGCCATGGTATATTTCCTCTATCTAAGTCCTTGAAATCCATTCCCACATGATCTGATCGTTTACCTAAGTAAAATCCATTCTATATTCCCAGCATGACTTCCCTCATCATCATCAATTTAGGTATTATTGGGAAAGGAAAACCCGCATCCTGGCTGAACCCAAACTCAAGCCAGCCCCCTCAGCCAAGCATTAACATTACTTATTACTGCCATCAATCATTACCCGAATGTCTCAACGTGCAACTCAACACTCGGCCCACTTTTTTTGATATTCCTCTTGACAGCATCCCTCACACCATCGACAAGCCCTCCAGGCCCACAAGCAGCAACAAGAACTCGACTGTCGACCGTGCTCTCGTCCACAACCTTGCTAATCACCGTGTTGAAATCCGGGCGGCCGTGTTCGGTGTATGAGGGCAGGAGGACGTCTTTGACCTCGATTTCGGATTTTCCGATTTCGAGTATGCTCGTTGGACTTGGAGTCAGTGGTCTCGCGGTTACATCCAGCAGTTCTGCCAGTTTCTCTCCCTTTTCCAAGGAGAGAGGTGATGGCTGTGATTGTTTCCTGGCTGGCTGGGTAATGTGCACGCGCATTTCGATCCGAGGGTGTTTTTCGAGGGTTGCCAGTTCCGAGACGAAGCCGGCTAGGTGGGCTGGGTCTTTAGTCAGTGATGTGCTCAAGTAGTACTAATAAATCATGGGAAGTCAAGGAAACTCACCGGCAGTTCTCACGCTCCAAACCAAAATACACTTTCCCTTGCTCTCCGCGTCGTTCTTCTTCGCCCACTCGACAGCCAAAGCGAAAGCAAAAGTCGCACCGCTACCTCCGGCCATCAACACGACTGTGTCGTACCGCGAAACTTCAGGCACACATCCGTACGCGCCCTCGACTCCCACCCTCACGATGCGGCCCGGTTTCTCGCAGGCCGACTCAAACAGAGATTTAGTGAAGCCGGTCTGGGCGGAGACGACGAATTCGATCGGGTCCTGGCTGATCATGGTAAAAGGGTGGGATTGGAGGGCTGCGATGGAAGGGATCCAGAGGAAAGCGTGCGAGCCTGGAGCGGCGTGGAACATGGAGCGGGAGAGGGTGACGCGGGTTGCGTTCGACGCGTGGAGTGGTGTCAGGGTGGCGGTGTTGGAGGGGATGTAGTAGAGGAAGCGGGTCCAGCGGAGGACACGGTTGAGAGTATACATGCCGGTGGCTGTCAGGGCCATGTAGAGCGCGTTGCGGGCTGCTTTGGAGGTGTGATAGCAGACTGAAGGTGTGTTAGGCTAGAGGTCTCATGGGTCTTGCGTCAGGGGGGAATGCGAAATGACTTACCGGTGATGAGGATGACAACGACCAGGATGGTGTGTAACAAGTAGAAGGTCTCGTAATAGCGGCGTCGAACCCAGCCGTTCGCTGTTAGCAGGATGAGTACCATTGCGATGCCAGCAACGTCAGCACCGATAGTCCCCGGCGTTGTCATTAGATGGACATATGGCGTTGCGTATAGGCCTGCAGCATACACGGCAGTGTGTACGACCGTGATCAGTATCGTCGTGTAACCACACCATCGATGTAGTACGTTGAGGCTTTCGTACGAGCGCCCGGCGATGGGCGATAAAGGTGTGTTCTTCAGTCCGAGAAATATGGCGAGCATCATGTTGCACAACGCGACCCTGTGTCTTCTGTCAGTCATGATACATATGCGACAGTCTGTTTGATGTACTCACCATCCAAGTCTGTTTGCGAAGATTGTGATGTGGCTCATGTGTTGCCAGTTGATGCCCCAGATCGAAACGCCGATGTTGGCGCCGAAGTAAACGATCGCAAGTGCAACGCGTTCGGGTAGAACATCGATGCCGTACACCTTACGTCCGTAGAGATGTCTCGTCAGAGGGGTCAACCATGTCGCGAACGTTCGTCCGATGGTAGTATTGCGAATCTGCGGTCGGTTGAGTAGACGCTTCGACCAATGTGCAACTGCAAACACGAAGATGAGTCCACCGATGACAGCACCGAAGTATATCGATGCAAGTGCTCCTTGGTGTCGTTGATGTTCCACCTCTTGTTTGTGGGCGAGATCCGAAGGTGCCATCGTTCTGACGATGAGTGTTGCAGTTAATGGCGGAATTGCCAAATGGGTTGCAACGATACCAACGAACGGCCAAAATCCCAAGAATGACAAAGTTAACAGATTCATGAGCGATGATAAAAAGATGATAAAAAGATGGCGGTCCGCAATGATGTATACTGTTTCAGTTATCGTCCTATATCTCGATCAATATCACGTGATGACGTGTGATGGTATCCCCAGATTTTCGCCTGCGGAACATGATCATTCCGACATGCATGAGGAACGTTAGACTTGGGTCCTCAAACCTTACTCCGGACTCCTTTAGGAGCGGGCTAAGTAGCCACTAAGTCACCTCTGCATCTTCACATTCAGCCGCAGACGTGTATGCTGGCAACCGCATCGTGAGCGTAAGGCAGAATTGACACCGGGTTGGTCGTGCCTTTGCGTCGACGCGCAGCCATGCATGCATGCACGATATGCGATCGATCGACATGTCCAAGAATAAAGAATGTTCGTCCAGAGAAGTGGCAGTCTAGTACCGGAGTGTTGACAATGAGAGTACTTACTCGAACGTGACAAATGGAACGTTAGTGGTCACAGTCAGAACGAGACCGTGACTCTCGCCCAGGAGCGCTGTCAAAAAGCCAGATCAAATTTGGCCAGACACTAAGTAGTGGTGTTACGAGGGTCTCGAGTTCCGCGATAAGGTCCTCCACTGCCGAGAGGCCTGAGGTACGGAGTCTTGTCCAGCTAGGTACGCAAAACCTTGTTGGCGTCCACTCGTCCCAGTTCAATTCGATGGAGGTGGCTGTCACCAACGGCTTTCTGTCTTGGTTCGGCGCTTGTAAGATTGATGCAAGCCTAGAGGTAGTCACCAGCGGCACAGCCTGCATCCGAGTCTCTAACACTTCTTGTCGGTCAGCTAGCAATATCGGAAAGCTCGTGACTACTACGAAGTGTGAGAAGGCCATTCCTGCTCGGAGACGGGAAACGTTTTATAGTGCCAATGCAGCCCACTGACGAGGACCAGCAGCTTCGTCGACATCAAGTATTGGCACCGAAAAGACTGTTGCGCTGGTATTCTTTGCAGATAGATCCGCTAGGACGTGACTATCACTAAGACTGCCTTCTCGGAAAGGCACGCAGCCGGTAGTATGTGCCTAAGGGCGTCAAATGGATGCTCCAAGTGCTGATTAAGATTTTACGTCAGTGTAGACCAGGACGTGTCGCGTTACCGACCAGATGGTGTTCGATTAGTATGCCGCAAAGCCCGCAGGAACACTGCAGTCGTCCATGCCAGTGAGAGATTTGACGTGAGGTGGTGACACCATTTTGCATGCCAAGTTATATGTAGTTGACAGCAGCAGGCGTGGGATGACAGGGCTGTCGGCCCTGTCATCCGCAACGCTGTAGTCAGGCTGAGCCCTCCCAAGACACCCAGGACACACCCAAGGAGCCACATCATGCGTCTACTTTGACGCTTTAGCCTCTTTGCTCTTCATTTCCTCCTCTGCTACGAGGCCAAGCACCTCCTGCTCCGCCATCCATATTCTCACGCTGTCCATAACCCGCTCGAGACCGTCACCGCCCTCCATGACATCGTCTAAGTTCCGGAGATCGAAGTTGCTTCGATGGTCACTCACACGCTGCTGGCTCCAATTGTAGGTCCTGACCTTGTTCTCGCGGCCCACTTTGCCGGCGCCAGCGCCTCGTCGCAAGGCAATGATCTCAGCTTCGCGCTCTTCGCGCCGCATCTGCGCAATGCGCGATCGCAGGACTTGCCATGCCTTTTCGCGGTTCTTGATCTGTGATCTGCCCTCCTGAACGAATACGACAGTGTTGGTCGGCCCGTGTGTGAGCCGCACGGCAGAGTCTGTGGTGTTGACGTGCTGACCGCCCGCGCCTCTCGCGCGCATGACGTCTGTTTGCACGTCCTTCGCATCGACGTAGTAGTCGCTATTTGGGTCATCAAAGCTCTTCTCTCCCAAGTCCTGGCTGCCCTCTGCGGGTACCGATGGTAGCACCAGAACACTCACAGCTGATGTGTGCGTACGGCCCTTGCTCTCAGTCGCAGGCACGCGCTGAACTCGGTGGACTCCGGCTTCGCACCGAAGTACACCATAAGCGCCAGGTGACTCGATTTCGAGAATCGCTTCTTGAACGTGTGCACCACCTGTCGTGCCTCCACTCGTGGTGCTTTCCGCGGTTTCATACTTCAATCTCGAAGTTCGCAAGCCAACGCGAGAGCAGTATGCCTCATACATGCGACAGATATCTCCAGCGAAGATCCCAGCTTCGTCTCCGCCCGCTCCTGGACGTATCTCGATCAGACATGGCAGATGTGCGAAGGGGTGTACGGGTATCAAGCTTGTCTTGAGCGCCTCTGATGATTGCTCTATTCTTTCACGCGAGGGTTCCACATCTTCCTCGGCCAACTCCCGAAGCTCCTGATCTGAAGATTTCAACAAGCCCTGTAATTCCTTGAA
>Ga0265780_10006884_pt1 | contig 14041 bp, 13 predicted proteins | sample P1T30metagenome_FD_192432 | JGI IMG/M metagenome (GOLD analysis project Ga0265780, IMG submission 192432) | Plant litter microbial communities from East Loma Ridge, Irvine, California - P1 T30 | ecosystem: Environmental > Terrestrial > Plant litter > Unclassified | place: USA: California... | reverse complement strand
TGAGACAACGCTTAATACTTTTGTGAACATTTGATAATTTAAGTATTCAACAGCGCTTACGCGACTGTTGGCACCTTCATCAAACGCCCACACTTATCGACTGTTAATTTTTAAAGAACTTATTCGGTACTGCTTGCCACCTGTCGACAAATCGTTTTGTTTGTCAGCAGCAGAGAAGAGAGATTATGCAGTGTTTCGCGCTCATCGTCAACTTCTTTTTCCACTCCGTTGCAACATCCTCGATATTGCAATTCAGCACATAATTCCCTTGGGCATTCAGTGCTTCAAAAGCGGAAACGGAGTATAGCAAGCTCATGAGGGCTGCGCAAGAAGGACCACACCTTATGACCATGCGAAACGCATAAGGTTCCATTGGCTTGGTTTCTATCTGATATCTGTCTGGAACCTAGCTAGTCGGACAGTAGCCATGGGCTCCTTCGTTCAAAATACTTGCATTATTCAAAACCGAACGTAGTACTATTCTCTACAACAAAGATGTAAAGACATCCTGCGGATGGGCCCGTTATCGCAGAAGCAGTCCATTATAAATAGCAACGGCCGAGTAGACCGTTAGCGAAGGACTAGGAGACAGCATGCTGGAGATTGCCGTGGAACACGTGAGGCGTGTCCACTCGGTCGTTCATGGGCGGCCCGAATCAAACCATGCGTTGGGTTCCGCTTCACCTCCGGGCCGCGAGCCTGGTCATTCCGGCGCGGTCAACCGCATTACCCAATCCTGGATTCGATGTCTTAACGAATACAAGCTGGACCCGGGCGCCTGTAACGATCCAGAAGTCGTCTCGCCCGCCGAGCTCCAGGCGCGTCAGGAACGCGTGGCCGATCTGCAAGCGGTCGCCAAGGTCGAAATGGCCAATCTCTACCAGCAGCTGGCTGGCTCCGGCTACGCCATCATGCTTACCGACCGAGATGGCGTACTCCTCAATTACTTTGGCGACCCGGCCTTCACTCACGCGGCATCGAAAACCGGACTGATGCCCGGCGCCCTGTGGAGCGAACGCGTGCAAGGCACGAACGGCATGGGCACCTGCCTGTTCGAACGGCGGCCGCTGACTGTGCACCAGGACGAACACTACCTGTCGCGTAATATCGGCTTGTCCTGCGCCGCAGCCCCCATCTTCGACCATCAAGGCGAACTCGTCGGTGTACTCGATGCCTCTGGCGAGTCGCACCTGGCACAACAACATACGCTGGCCCTGGTCAGCATGTCGGTGCAAATGATCGAAAACCGCGTGTTCCTGCACCGGTTCCGCAACGACTACATCGTCCGTTTCCACAACCGCCCGGAATTCGTCGGTACATTGAGCGAAGGGGCGATTGCCCTCAGTGTCACCGGCAAGGTCCTGGCCGCCACCCGAAGCGCCCTGTTCCAGCTTGGGCTGGACTGCAGCAGCGACATTGTCGGACGCGACATCGCAGAACTGTTCAACGTCACCTTTTGCGGCCTGCTCGACTCGAGTGTAAGAAAAGCCTTTCATCCGGTGCCGATCTTCGAGACCCGCAGCGGCGCGCGCTTTTTTGCGGTGATGTACCAGCCGGTGTCGAACACCGGTGCCCGCACTGCTCTGCGCGGCGGAACCGATGCCAGCTCAGCGCCACGGCCCGGCAAGCCCGGCGCGCAGACTGCCCTGGATGCGCTGCATTTCGGCGATCCATCGATGGCGGCCCATATCGACGTCGCCAAGCGCGTACTGGAGCGCAAGGTCGCCATGCTCTTGTACGGCGAAACCGGCACTGGCAAGGAAATGTTCGCGCGGGCAGTCCACCTGTCCAGCAGTCGTGCAGCAAAACCCTTTGTCGCGATCAATTGCGCGTCCATACCAGAAGCGCTGATCGAAAGCGAACTGTTCGGCTACCGTTCAGGCGCCTTTACCGGTGCCAGCAAGGATGGACAACGCGGCAAGCTGTTGCAGGCAAACGGGGGCACCCTCTTCCTCGACGAGATCGGCGACATGCCGGTGACCCTGCAGGCGCGGCTGTTACGGGTGCTCGAGGAGCGTGAAGTCACCCCGCTCGGCAGCGACAACCCCGTCAAGCTCGACATTCACCTGATCAGCGCCACGCATTGCGACCTACAAAAAAAGATCAGCGAAGGAGAATTCCGCGAGGACTTGTATTACCGCCTGCAGGGCGTGACGATCACGCTGCCGCCGCTGTGCCAGCGCGCCGACCGCTGCGCCCTGATACGTCACCTGGCCGCCGAGGAAAGCGATGCGGGCAGCCGCGTCGAGATCGACGATGATTTGCTGGCCCTGCTCGACCGGCAACGCTGGCCGGGCAATGTGCGCCAGCTGCGCCATCTGCTGCGGACCATGATCGCACTACGCGAGAGCGATCGCCTGAGCATGCGCGACCTGCCGCTGGAATACCGCCTGGCCCCCGCCATCCCCGCACTGCCGCACGAGGCCGGCAGCATGATGAACGTGCTTGGACAAGATAATGTCCGGCACCATGCGGCAAATGCACCCGACACGATGCCGGACGACCTGCCTGACGGCGCGCCACACGCAGCAGCGGCGGCCTGCCCCCCCGCAACGGAGAAGTTGAATCCGCTCGAAAGCGCAGAACGGCATGCGCTGCTGCAGGAATTGACGCGGCGCGACTGGAACCTGAGCAGCGTTGCCCGCGAGTTGAGCATCAGCCGCAATACCTTGTACCGCAAGCTGGAGCGGCTGCACATCAAGCCGCCCGAGAAGTCGCTGTTCCACTGATGTCACGCCCATGTACGCGCGCTACACCGCCACCGCCATCGCCCTGCACTGGCTGATTGCGCTGCTGCTGCTCGGCCAGTTCGCATTCGGCCTGCTGCTGGACGATATTCCGCGCGGTACGCCGGCGCGCGGGATCTACGTCAACCTTCACAAGAGCAGCGGCATCCTGATCGGCCTGCTGATCCTGTTGCGCATCGGCTGGCGGCTGACGCACAAGCCGCCTCCGCTGCCGGCCACGATGCCGGCCTGGAAGCGCCATGCGGCCTGCATCAGCCACATCGTGCTCTATCTGTGCATGGCGATGCTCCCGCTGTCCGGCTACCTGGCCTCGAACTTCAGCAAACACGGCATCAAATTCTTCAACCTGGTCCACTGGCAGCCCTGGGGGCCGGACGACAAAGCCTGGTACGCCCTGTTCAACCAGACCCATCACCTGGCCGCGCTGCTGCTGGCCATCTTCGTCGGCTTGCACGTGCTCGCCGTGGCCAAGCACATGCTGATCGACCACGACGGCTTGTTGCGGCGCATGTGGCCATCACGCGCCGTACGCGACACCCGTTCCCCTTCCGATTCATCCCTGGAGACGCGATGAGTATTCGACGACACTTATTCACGCCCGCGGCCACGGCGGCCATGACCCTGGCGCTGTGCACGACGCTGGCCGCACCATGGGCCGCCGCGCAATCTTCGCCCAAGCCCAGCGCCCCCACGTCGGCTCTGGCTTACGTGCCGAACGAAGGATCGGGCACGGTCTCGGTCATCGACACCAACACCGACCAGGTGATTGCGGAGCTGCCAGGGGGCAGCAAACCGCGCGGACTGGCGGTCGGTCAGGACCGGCGCTGGCTGTACGTCAGCGACCAGCCCAACAACCGCCTGCAAGTGGTCGACCTTGGCGCCCGTGCGCTGGGCAGCGCGATCGCGCTGGGCGAGTCGCCGGAAGGGGTCGCGATCTCTCCCGACGGACGCTGGGTGGTGGCCGCCGTCGAGGGCAAGAACGAGATCGCGGTGACCGATACCCGCAGCAATGCTCTGGCGTATTCGATCAAGGTGCAGGGCAAGAATCCGGAACACGCGGTGTTCAATCCGAACGGGCGGCTGCTGTTCGTCAGTGCCGAGGAAGGCGAAGCGGTCGACGTCATCGATTTCAGCGGCCGCAAGCAGGTGGCCCAGGTGGCCGTGGGCGCGCGCCCACGCGGCATCGGCTTCCTGCCCGACGGCAGCCGCGCCTACGTCGCCACCGAAAATGCGAATGAGGTGTTCGTCATCGATACCGTCAGGTTTGCCATCCTTGCGCGCATCAAGGCCGGGCTGCGCGCGAACGGCATCGCAGTGCATCCAAGTGGCCGCGAAGTGTATGTGTCGAATGGCGGCGACGCCAACGTGTCCGTGATCGATACCGCCAGCAACCAGGTGGTGGCTACGATTCCGGTTGGCCAGCGCCCCTGGAACATGGCATTGACGCCGGACGGCAAGAAACTTTACGTGGCCAACGGCCGTTCGAACAGCGTGTCCGTAATCGATACGACAAGCCGCACCCGCCTGCGCGACGTCGCCGTCGGCAAGCTGCCCTGGGGGGTGGTGATCCGCTAGCGCCAGGGCGTGCCGATGTCGATGCTGACGGCACGTCGCATGCCTACCGGCGCCGTCATGGCGGCCGGCCCCTTCAACAGGTCGAGCACCATGCCGGCCGGATTGCAGCCGGTCGAGGCATGCAGGCCGGCATAAGCGGCCGTCAGGCGCGGATTCACGTCAAGCACGATCGCACCTTGCGCGCTGAGTACGAAGTCGACCCCGACATAGCCCCACAGGCTGGGGATGGCGGCCGCCACCTGCTGTGCCAGACGCGCCAGCGCGCCATCCGCGTCGACCAGCCCGTTCACGACGCTGCCGAGGAAGTGAAACCGGTTGTCGCGCATTGCCATCCGTTCCTGGTTGCAGGCGAGCATCCGTGCCGTGCCGTCGCAGCAGATCAGGGACAGGCTGCCCAATTTTCCGGCAACGAAAGGCTGCAACACGTAGCCGTCCGCCGCGTTGGCGCGGATCCAGGCCAGCGCCGCCGCCAGGCCACTGAACAGCCGGGTGTCGAGGCAACCTGCGCCATCGTCGGGTTTGACCACCCAGGGACCGCCATCCCGCGGCAGAGCCGCATGCGGACTGTAGGTCGCCACGGCGGCCACGCCGCCCTCGGCCAGTACATGCGCCAACCTCAGCTTGCTTGCGGCAACCTCGACCGCGCCGGGCGCACTCCCCAACAAGATGCGCTTGCCGCGCAAGATGCCGCGCGACAGCTGTTCCAGCACGCCACCCGATTCATTCGCGAGCGGCCACACCGCATCGGCGGCTTCCAGGCCACTTGCAAAATGCGCGCCGAAGCGCTGTACTTCCGGGACTGGCTGCGCCTGCGGGGCCGCGCTGTCGGATACCGCCATGGAGGACGCGCCGGATTGCACCCATGCTGCGCTTGCGGCCGCATACAGCCCGGCCGAACCAGCCTCCCCGCCGCTGGCAGCTGCGCCGGACGCCAGGCCGGGTCCTTCCGCCGTCACCACCTCGATGCCGGCCAAGCTCCCCAGGTCGGCCAGCAGCGACTGGAACAGCATCTCACCCTGGCGCCTGAGGGACTGCGGCAGTGGCCTTGCCGATGCGCCACCTGCTGCGACCGGATCGAACACGAACACTTTCATGCGCGCCATCGCATGCCTCCGGCAGGTTCGAATGTCCAGGTGCCGCGGCCACGCCCGTCAGCGTCCTGGCTGCGCAACATTGACGAGCGTGAGCGTCTCGTCGGTCGCTGGCAAGGGCGCGCCGGGACGCGGTGCCGGCAGGACCTGTCCGGCCGCCGGCGCGCCCTTGGCCGGCGCGCCTGCCGTAGAGACGCCTGCCGCAGGGACGCCTGCCGCAGGGATGCCGGCTCCAGGCATGACCGTCGACCTGGTTGCCGAGGCGGCCCCGGCCTTGACCGCCGCCGCCGCCGGTTCTGCGCCGGCCACTGCCCTGCCGCCGGCGTTTTCGAGCGAGGTACGCACCTGATACACCCCGCCCGGCACCTGTTCGCTGACAATGAAGGTGTAGGCCTTGTGCACATAGGGCTCGAAGCGCGCATGCAAGGGGTCTTTCAGGTAGGGCTGGATGCGCACCGCCTGCGCCGGCAGGGATTTGCCGTGGTAAGTGATGGACTGGGTGCTCACCTGCGCACCGTCGGCCAGCGCCATCCGGATCCGCTTGCGGAAATACGCGCTCGAGCCGCCGGTGAGGCGTTTCATCTCGGCGATGTCGCGCTCGAGAAAGCCGAGCAGCACCGGATTGCCGTGGGCATCTTCCAGCGCCGGGATGTCCTGCTTGTGCGCCCCCGACAGGAAATGCAGGGTCGCACTGGTCTTGCCCTTACTGCTGGCCAAGTCGAGCTGCACCTTGTCGCTGAAGCCGGCCTCGACGTTACTCACCTTGCGGAATTCATAGACCAGCACGGCCGGTGGCTTGATGCGGGCCAGGTGATCGGTCTCGAACAGCAAGGTTTCGGCCGGCGAGACAGCCTGTGCACGCGTCCTGGCCGGTACCAGCGCGACCAGCAGCGCCAGCGACAGCGCACACCCATCGCGCCACGCAAACGACGACAGTCGGCATGATCGCATGGAAAAATGCGTGGGCAGATGGGCGGACGGCATCATCACGGTGTTCCGCCGCGTTGGGACATGCGCAGCGCCTGTCCCTTCTGGTCAAGCAAAGGCACGCCGTATTGATCGAGGATGGCGTTGATCTTGTCTTGGTTGGCGGTGATCAATTGATCAATACGCTGGCGGAAGGTCTTGTCGCCCTGGCGCACGCCCATGGCAATCTCGAAATCGAGCTTCATGCCGGGCCGCGATGCCAGCGGCACCGCGACGATGGGCGCCGTCTGCGTGTTGCGCGCCAGATAGCCGGCGATCGGCCCCCACACGAAAGCCAGGTCGATCTTGCCGCTGGCCAGGTCACGTTCGATGGTTTGACCGGGATATTGCTCGGCATCGCCGGATTGGATCTGGTACCACTCCACCTGCCCCATCAGCTCGTTCTTCAGCAGCCAGTCGATCATCGGCGAAGCCGTGAATACCCCGAACCTGAGTTTGCCGCGCTGGGCGGGATTCAGCGCCAGCACCCCGTCCAGGTCGCGCACGCCGTCGAGGCCCTTGCCCCTGTCCCTGGCATACACCAGCGCATAGCTGGAATGATAGTAAGGATGCGTGGTCGCGGCCATCTCGAATCCGGCCGGGACGCCGGTGACCAGGTCGCATTTGAAACGGTCGCTATTTTCTTCCTTGCCACGCAAGGTGTTGCGAATGAAACCGATCCGCTGCGGGAACCAGGTCGTTTCCAGTTTCCAGCCGAGTTCCTGAGCAAACAGGGCCGCGATCTTGTTCTCGAAGCCCGCCTGGGACTTGCTCGAGAACGGCAGGTTGTTGGGATCCTGGCAGACGCGCAATACCTTGTCCTGACCGGGTCCGGCAGTCTCCGTCGCAGGTTGGGCAGAAGCCGTCGGCGCCAGCCAGCACAGCGTGGACAGGAGCGCGCACCCGACAGCACGATGCACCGGCCCCGGCGGCAAGGGCCAGGGCCTGCTCCGGCGCCCGTGCGCTCTCATTTTCCGATCTCCTGCAGGCGGCCGGGCTGGATCGCCCCATCCGAGCGTCCTTTCAGGTAGGCATACAGGTTGTCGATATTGTCGACAACCATCTTGCTGCCATCGAAGTTCGGCATGCCCTTGTCGATCCGCCCCTTCAAGACGGTGTCCTTGAACTGGTCCTTGCTCAGCACTTTCAGGCTGTTGACCAGCGAAGGGCCGACCATGCCCTCCTGGGCGGCGCCATGGCAGCGCTCGCATGCGAGGGCGCGCCACGTGCGCCATCCGCTCAGAGTGTGGGGGTCGACCTTGTTGCCGTCGCTGACTTGGTAGGGTGCCGCAGCGGCGGCCTGGGCAAGAGCCGGCGACAAGCCGGACATGGCAAGGAACAGGCTGCCGGCGGCCACGGCCAGCGTGGCTTTGATACGTGTACACATAATTTTTCCTTGGAAAACCGGGGACCTCACGGTGCCGGCGTCGGACGCAGGCACCGTGGCAGAACTGCCAGGGGATATGGCGCCCGTGCCTCAGCGATCGGGCAATGCGAACACGGTCAGCACCCCACCCAGTTCGGTGTATTTGGCGAGGTCCTTGTAGCCGCCGACCGCGCCCAGCCCTTCGTTGCCCTTGGTCAGGCCCGCCGCCAGGCCGATGCCGGCCCAGCCGCCGATCCCGGACAGCACGCCCACATACTGCTTGCCCTTGTATTCCCAAGTCGTGACGTTGCCGATGATGCCGGACGGGGTCTTGAACTTCCACAGCTCCTTGCCGTTGAGGTCGACTGCCTTCAGGTAGCCTTCCAGGGTGCCGTAGAACACCACGTCGCCAGCGGTGCTCAGCGCGCCGCTCCACACCGAGAAGCGTTCCGGTTTTGACCACACCATCTTACCGGTGCCGGCATCCCAGGCGATGAAGTTACCCATGCCGCCATGGCTGTTCGGCGCCGCATACATCGAGAGGGTCGAACCGACATAGGGCTGGCCGGCCGTGTACTCGATCTGGAAAGGCTCGTAATCCATACAGACGTGGTTGGTCGGCACATAGAAGAGGCCGGTCTTGCGCGAATAGCTTGCCGGCTGCTGGTCCTTGGTGCCGAGCGCCGACGGGCAGACTCCCTTGGTGTTCACGTCCGGGCCGTTCTTGTCGGTGCTGTACTTGGCGACTACCTGCGGCCGGCCGCTCTTCATGTCGATGTGGGTGGCCCAGTTCACGACCGGATCGTATTTTTCGGCGACCAGCAATTCGCCGCTGACGCGGTCCATGGTGTAAGCGAAGCCGTTGCGGTCGAAGTGGACCAGTGCCTTGCGCGGCTTGCCCTTGACCTTGATGTCGGCCAGGATCATTTCGTTGACGCCGTCGTAGTCCCACTCGTCATGCGGCGTCATCTGGTAGACCCATTTCGCCATGCCGGTGTCGAGGTCGCGTGCGAAAATCGTCATCGACCACTTGTTGTCGCCCGGACGCTGGCGCGGATTCCAGGTGCTCGGGTTGCCGGTGCCGTAGTACACCGTATTCAGCTCCGGATCGTAGCTGTACCAGCCCCAGGTGGTGCCGCCGCCGAGTTTCCACTGGTCGCCCTGCCAAGTCTTGAGCGAGGAGTTGGCGCCGATCGGTGCCATCTTGCCGTCGGTCCAGGTCATGGTCTTGTTCGGATCGACGATCAGCTCGTTGTCCGGGCCGGTGCTGTAGGCTTTCCACAAGACCTTGCCGGTATTGATGTCATGCGCCGTGATGCGGCCGCGCACACCGAACTCCCCACCACTGATACCGGTCAGGATCTTGTCCTTGAAGATGTGCGGCGTGTTGGTGGTCGTTTCGCCCAGCTTGGGATCGCCGACCTTGACCTTCCACAGTTCGTTTCCGGTCTTGGCATCCAGCGCCACCAGCGTGGTGTCGGCCTGCTGCAGGAAGATCTTGCCGTTGGCGTAGGCCAGCCCGCGGTTGACGGTGTCGCAGCACATCACCGGGATCACGGTCGGATCCTGCTTCGGCTCATATTTCCAGCGGATGCTCTGGTCTTCCAGCGCAATCGCGAACACTTTATTGGGGAAAGGGCTGTGCAGGTACATCGTGTCGCCGATAACCAGCGGACCGCCTTCATGGCCTCGCAGGACGCCGGTGGAGAAGGTCCAGGCGACGGTCAGGTTCTTGGCGTTCTTGCTGGTGATTTGCTTGAGTTCGCTGTAACGGTGATTGTTCAGGTCGCCGGCCTGCATCGCCCAGTTCTTCGGATCCTTGGTCAGCTTGGCGGTGTCCGAATCGGCGGCGAATGCTGCGCCGGCGACCAGTGCCAGGCATGCGGTCATGCACCCGGCCAGACAGGTGAGTCGCGATTGAAATGACATGATGACGTCTCCTTGTGTTTTTATCTGCTGGTAAAAGTGCTGACCTGCGCGTACTGCACCGCGTGTCAGCGTTGCGGTACGGCGCAGGCCTTGTTGGCGCCTGCTTCAATCTCCTTGTACTTGGTGGCCATGTTCCTGACCGAGACTTCATCCCGGAATTCGCCGCCGCGCTCGCCCGCCAGGCCCTGGTTGCGCAGGGCCACCGACATCGCCACGTAATCGTCGTAGCGCAGCGACCTGGCAATGCGGTCGACAACGCACGAGCACTTGTAGAGATATTCGTATTTGCCGTCGTGCTTTTGCATGCACTCCAACACGTACTCGACGCGTCCGCTGGTGGGGAAATCGTCGGCATGCGCCGCCGCCGGCACGATCAGCAACAGCGGCAACAACAGTGGCACTAACAGCGGCAACGAAGGGGATCGCCTCATTCCTGTCTCCGGTAGCAATGGCTTTATGATTAATCCTTGAGCACGCCGCGCTGCTTGGCGACATGGGTCGAGATCGCATCCATCAGGGGCGGCGAGAGCGCGTCGTAAGGTGGCAAGCCGATGTCATTCAGGCGCGCCCGCACCGCCCCCATGTTTTCCGGCCGCGCGCCCGATTCGATGATCGACGAGACGAAGGCCGCGAACTCGGGCGGTGCCCAGCCGGTTTGCGGCGACAGTTCGGTGTGCACGAAGTCGAGACCGTAAAAGGCGTGCTGGTCGTTCTCGATGCGGCCATACAGGTGGACGCCGCAGACTTCGCAGGCGTGGCGCTGGATGGTGGCGCTCGGATCGACCACTTTCAGCTTCTCGCCGTTGCCCGTTACCCTCACCTTGTCGCGTCCGACCACGGCCACCTGGGAGAACAGCGATCCATCCGGTTTCCAGCACTTGGTGCAGCCGCACACGTGGTTGTAGGCCACCTGTGCGCCGATCTCGACCGTGACCTGGTCCGTCGCGCAATGACAGGACAAGGTCCCGCCCTCGAAGCCCGGTTGTGCCGGCGCGATGCCGGAATCGACTGCCGGGTGGATCTTGACTGCATCACTCATGATCGTTCTCCCTGGTTGGATGGGTAGGCACCGCTTGATAGAAACCGTCTAATAGAGGACCACGGACCGGATCGACTCCCCGGCCTTCATCAGATCGAAACCTTCGTTGATGCGTTCGAGTGGCAAGGTATGGGTGATCAGGTCGTCGATATTGATCTTGCCGTTCATGTACCAGTCGACGATCTTCGGCACGTCGGTGCGCCCGCGCGCGCCACCGAAGGCGGAACCTTTCCACTGGCGGCCCGTCACCAGCTGGAAGGGCCGGGTACTGATTTCCTGGCCGGCCGCCGCGACGCCGATGATGAAGGACTGGCCCCAGCCCTTGTGGCAGCACTCGAGCGCCTGGCGCATCACCTGCACGTTGCCTATGCACTCGAAGGAATAGTCGGCGCCGCCGTCGGTCAGCTGCACGATGTGGTCGACCAGGTTGCCGACCTCGTTCGGATTGACGAAATCGGTCATGCCGAACTTGCGGGCGATGTCCACGCGGCCGGGGTTGATGTCGACGCCGATGATCTTGTCTGCGCCCACCATCTTGGCGCCCTGGATCACGTTCAGGCCGATGCCGCCGAGCCCGAACACAACGACGTTGGCGCCCGGTTCGACCTTGGCCGAAAACACGACGGCGCCGACGCCGGTGGTGACGCCGCAACCGATGTAGCAGGCTTTATCGAAAGGCGCGTCCGCGCGGATTTTCGCCAGGGCGATTTCCGGCACAACGATGTAATTGGAAAATGTCGAGGTGCCCATGTAGTGGAACAGCGGGCGGCCCTCGAGCGAGAAGCGGCTGGTCGCGTCCGGCATCAGGCCGCGGCCCTGGGTGCTGCGGATAGCCTGGCACAGATTGGTCTTGCGCGAGAGGCAGAATTTGCATTGCCGGCATTCTGGTGTGTACAGCGGGATCACGTGGTCGTCACGCTGGACCGAGGTAACGCCGGGACCGGTCTCGAGCACGACCCCGGCGCCTTCATGGCCCAGGATGGCGGGAAAGATCCCTTCCGGATCGGCGCCGGACAGCGTGTAGTAATCGGTGTGGCAGATGCCGGTCGCCTTGATCTCGACCAATACCTCGCCGGCGCGTGGGCCCTCGAGGTCGACGTCGGCGATCGACAGGGGTTCCCCGGCTTTCCAGGCGATGGCGGCTCTCGTTTTCATGGTCTCTCCGATCGGATGTTGTCGAAGTAGACCTGCAAAGGATGTGCCATGCGTGCTGAGGGGCACGGCCGTCCTGGATTACGGTTCAGTTGTTCAAAAACTGAACAGTGTTGATCCGCTAGCGTGACAGGGTGTCATGGAAGGGTTACAGCGGGCGCGGGCGCGGTATGCGCCTCGTTACGGATGAAATCGACGAAGGCGCGCAGCGGCGCCGGCACCAGGCGCCGGCCCGGGTAGTACAGGTAGGGGCCGGAGAATTGCGGCCACCACGGTTCAAGTACGGGCTCGAGCAGGCCGCGCTCCACGTAGGGACGCAGCCAGTCTTCGAACAGGTAGACGATGCCGAGTCCGGCGACGGCGGATTCGACGGCGAGGTCGGTCGCGCCGCCGACCTGGACCAGCAGTGGCCCCGGCGGATCGATGGTCACCGTTTCGCCGCCGTGTTCGAATTGCCACTCGATCATGGCGCCGCTGGCAAAGCGTCCGCGCATGCAGGCATGGGCAAGCAGGTCGCGCGGATGCTGCGGGCGGCCGCGCCGCTCGAGGTAGCCCGGCGCCGCGGCGGCACTCATGCGCTGCAGGCGCGGGCCGATCGGTACCGCGACCATGTCGAGCTCGAGCCGCTCTTCGTAACGGATTCCGGCATCACAACCCGCGGCAAGGACGTCAACAAAATTTTCGTCGGAGATGATTTCGAGACGGATCTCCGGATAGGCGGCCAGGAAGCGCGGGACGATGGCTGGCAGGACCAGACGCGCAGCGCTGACCGGCACGTTCAGGCGCAAAGTACCGCTCGGGGTATCGCGGAACCCGTTGACGACGTCCAGGGCATGCTCGACTTCGCTCAATACAGGGTCGAGCCGTGCCAGCAGGCTCTTCCCCGCTTCGGTCGGCACGACACTTCGCGTGGTGCGGTTGAGCAAACGCACGCCGAGACGCGTTTCCAGACGACGGACCGCATCGCTCAAGCCCGAGGCGCTGCTGTTGGTCACACGTGCGGCATCGCGAAATCCGCCTGCGCGTGCGACAGCGACAAAGGCGGACAAGTCTCCCAGATCGATTTTCATTGTTCGTTTTTCCGTACAGCCCATCCGGACTATACCGGATTGTCTTACGCTGCGCCTGAATTTATCGTGGAGGCACTTTCAACGAACCAGGAGAATCACATGTCCAGTATCGATCAGGCCGGCACGTATCAACTCGGCGACCGCACCGTTCGGCGTCTCGGCTATGGCGCCATGCAACTGGCGGGTCCGGGAGTATTCGGTCCACCGCGGGATGTAGCTGCGGCGCGCGCTGTCTTGCGCGAAGCGCTCTCGCTGGGTGTCGACCACATCGACACTTCGGATTTCTATGGCCCTCACATCACCAATCAATTGATTCGCGAAGCCTTGCACCCGTATCCGGATGCACTGACGATCGTGACCAAGATCGGCGCACGCCGCGATGGCGATGCGCAGTGGTTGCTTGCCGACTCGGCAGCGCAACTGGAGCAAGCCGTCCACGACAATTTGCGCAACCTGGGACTGGACGTGCTGGACGTGGTCAATTTCCGCAGCATGATCAGCGTACACGGCCCCGCCGAAGGGTCGATCGAGGCACCGCTGACGGTCCTGGCGGATTTGAAACAACGTGGATTGATCCGGCACATCGGGCTCAGCAACGTGACGATGGCCCAGGTCGAGGAAGCGCGGCGCATCGTGCCGATTGCCTGCGTGCAAAACATGTACAACCTCGTGCACCGTGGCGACGATGCGATGATCGATGCGCTGGCAAGCGACGGGATTCCCTACGTGCCTTTCTTCCCGCTGGGTGGTTTCACACCGCTGCAATCGGGCGCCTTGTCGGCGGTGGCGCAAGAACTCGATGCCACGCCAATGCAGGTGGCGATCGCCTGGCTGCTGCGACGTTCGCCAAATATCCTGCTGATTCCGGGCACCTCGTCGGTAGTGCACTTACGCGAGAACCTGGCTGCGGCCAATCTTCGATTGCCACCAGAGGCGCTGAGTACGCTGGATGGTATTGCGGGCGCATAAAGGAGAACCGAAAGCAAAAAACCCCCACACGGTTCACCGGGTGGGGGTTTTTATGCTGTACTACTTTGCTGCTATTAATTAGCCTGACGATAACCTACTTTCACACTGGTTGCAGCACTATCATCGGCGCAAAGTCG
>Ga0265780_10006882_pt1 | contig 14042 bp, 11 predicted proteins | sample P1T30metagenome_FD_192432 | JGI IMG/M metagenome (GOLD analysis project Ga0265780, IMG submission 192432) | Plant litter microbial communities from East Loma Ridge, Irvine, California - P1 T30 | ecosystem: Environmental > Terrestrial > Plant litter > Unclassified | place: USA: California... | reverse complement strand
CGTCGTTGGCCAGTTCGTGGTCGTCCCAGACCGTGATGAACGGGATGCGCGCACGCACGGCCTGCAGGTCGGGATCGGTGCGGTATTGCTGGTAGCGGCGGCGGTAGTCGCTCAACGTGATGATCTCATTGGCCGGCTGCGACACGCGGCCCAGCGCTGCGGCGTCCTGCGAAGCGTAAGCGTTGGCCGCGTATTCGTAGATGTAGTCGCCCAGGTGCAGGCCGACGTCGATGTCGTCGAATTTGGCCGCGTCGCCATACACGTTAAAGAATCCGGCCGGGTAGTTGGTGCAGCTGAACACGGCGAAGCGGGCGCGCGTGACCGTGCCGGTGGGGAGCGTTTTCGTGCGGCCCACCGGCGACACCACGCCGCGGCAGCTGAAGCGGTAGTAGTAGGCGCGGTTGGCGGCCAGGCCGGTCGCGTCGATCTTCAGCGTGAAGTCGCTGGCGGCGCCGAAGCGGGCGGTGCCGGAGGCGGCCACCTTCGTGAAAGCGCTGTCTTCGGCCACCGTCCAGTCGGCCTCCAGGTCTTCCTTGCCCAGTGCCGTGACGCGCGTCCAGAGGATCACGCGGTCGCTCGACGGATCGCCGCTGGCCACGCCATGGGCGTAGCTGACCTGGCGGTCGACCGCGCCCTCGCCGCCGCAAGCGGCCAGGGGCAAGGTGGAGACGGCGACGGTGCCGACGGAAAAGTTGCGGATGAATTTGCGACGCGAATTCAGTGGGGTCATGGAAAGGCCGAGGGCGAAAGTGGAGGACGGCCCATCGTAAGTACACCGCGTGACGCGCGCGTGACATTGCAGAAATAACAATGCACACACGACACGCTTGACGCAAGACGCCTGCTTGCACTACAGTCGTTCCATGTCCCCGATTCTGCATCTATCCATTTCCCTATCGCTCGCTGGCGCGCTATCGCCAGCGACGCTACTAGCTGCACGCGCGTAATCCCTCGCCGCACGCTGCCCGGCTACCGCCAGGCCCAGGTAAAAAGCAACACCGCAAGACCCCAGGAAATGTGACCCGATGTACTCGAACCCTACCCATGTTCCATCCGTAGTTTGCTCCCGGCCTACCGTGGCCCGTGGCGCCGCTGCGTCGACGCTGCCCCTGCTACTGCTACCGACCGGTTGCCTGGCCTAGCGTTCCGTGGCCGCCCGGCAGCCTCTTCGCCACAGCGTCTTTCCCGCCAACATTTCAGGAGCAAACCATCATGATGCAGAACCCTTCAGCCAAATACCGTCCCTTCCCCGCCATCGCCTTGCACGACCGCACCTGGCCCGGCAAGACCATCACCCATCCGCCCATCTGGATGAGCACCGACCTGCGCGACGGCAATCAGGCCCTGATCGAGCCGATGAGCCTGGAGAAGAAACTGCGCTTTTTCGAGATGCTGGTGCAAGTGGGCCTGAAGGAAATCGAAGTCGGTTTTCCGTCTGCCTCGCAGACCGACTTCGATTTCGTGCGCAAGCTGATCGACGAGGACCGCATCCCCGCCGACGTCACCATCATCGTGCTGACCCAGTCGCGCGACGAGCTGATCCGCCGCACCGTGGACTCGGCCGTGGGCGCCAAGCGCGCCATCGTGCACCTGTATAACTCGGTGGCGCCGGTGTTCCGCCGCGTGGTGTTCAACATGACGCGCGAAGAAATCACGAACATCGCCGTCACCGGCACGCGCCTGGTGAAAGAGCTGGTGGCGCAGCATCCGCAGACCGAATGGGGCTTCGAATATTCGCCGGAATCGTTCTCCACCACGGAACTCGATTTTTCGCGCGACATCTGCAACGCCGTCAGCGCCGTCTGGGAACCCACGCCGGACAACAAGATCATTTTCAACCTGCCCTCCACCGTGGAATGCAGCACGCCGAACGTCTACGCCGACCAGATCGAGTGGATGTCGCGCAACCTGGCCAGGCGCGACAGCGTCATCATCAGCGTCCACCCGCACAATGACCGCGGCACGGCGGTCGCTTCCGCCGAGCTGGCCGTCATGGCCGGCGCCGACCGCGTCGAAGGCTGCCTGTTCGGCAATGGCGAGCGCACCGGCAATGTCGATCTCGTCACGCTGGCCCTGAACCTCTACACCCAGGGCGTCGACCCGGGCCTGGATTTCTCCGACATCGACGCCGTGCGCCAGGTGGTGGAAGAGTGCAACCAGCTGCCGGTGCACCCGCGCCATCCATACGTGGGCGACCTGGTGTTCACCGCGTTTTCCGGTTCGCACCAGGACGCCATCAAGAAAGGCTTTGCGCAGCAGAAGCAGGATGCGCTCTGGGAAGTGCCGTACCTGCCGATCGACCCGGCCGACCTGGGGCGCAGCTATGACGCCGTCATCCGCGTCAACAGCCAGTCGGGCAAGGGCGGCATGGCCTACCTGCTCGAGCAGGAATACGGCCTGCAACTGCCGCGCCGCCTGCAGATCGAGTTTTCACGCGCGGTGCAGAAAGTCGCCGACGAAAGCGGGCGCGAAGTGGCCGCCGCCGACATCCACGCCATCTTCGCCAGCGAATACTTCGACCAGGTGACGCCGTTTGCCTACGCGGCGCACAAGATGGTCGAGGATTCGGCGCAGGAAGAGCCGGTGCAGATCGACGTCGAGCTGGTCGAGAACGGCAACCGGATCACCCGCAAGGGCAGCGGCAACGGCTCGATCGACGCCTTCGTGCACGCGCTCGGCCTCGACATCAAGCTGATGGACTACCACGAACACGCCATCGGTTCGGGCGCCAACGCGCGTGCGGCCTGCTACGTCGAGCTGCGCCTGGCCAACGGCCCGACCCTGTTCGGCGCCGCCATCGACAGCAATATCGTGACGGCGTCGTTCAAGGCCGTGCTGAGCGCCGTGAACCGGCAGCTGGCGCTGGCGGATTACCGCGCCGCGGCCTGAGCAGGCGCGGCCCGCCACAATCCTGATTGAACAGTCGGCACCGGGAATCTGCAGTGCAGCGCATTTCCCGGCAGCGACGGCATGGTCCAGGCAATACTGTCATTTTTCAAACTGACCATGCTCCCATGTCCCCTGCCGTGACCTTGGCGGTGCGCAGCCGCCGCACCGCTGCCCTGGCGTTGCTGCTATTGAGCGCCTGTCTTTCGATGGCGCTCCCGGTACGCGCGGCGCCCGCGCCGACGTCCGCCACCATCGACGCGCAAGGCGATACTTTCGCCGGACGGCACATCGAGACATTCACGCGCGTGAACCCGCACGCCAGCGCGAGCATCGTGTTCGAAAACGGTTCGCGGGCCACCATCGATTCATGGAGCAAGGTGATCGACGCGCTGGGCAGCGACGTGTCGATATTCGCATACAACCGTCCCGGTGTTGGCAGGAGCGAGCAGGCGGACAGCGCGCGCGACGGCGCCACCATCGTCGAGGAGCTGCGCGCCCTGCTCAAACAGAAAGGCCTCAAACCACCCTACATCCTGGTGGGCCATTCACTGGGCGGCCTGTACATGCAGCTGTTTGCGCGGCGCTACCCCGACGAGGCAAGTGGCCTGGTGCTGGTCGACGCGCTGTATCCGGGCGTGATCAGGAAACCAGAGGACTTTCCGCTCCTGACACGCGGCGCCAAGCGGCTATTCCTTTCCCGGAACGTCAGCGCGGAAATCGACCTGGCCCACCAAACTGGCGAGCAAGTGCTGGCGCTGGCCCCCATCGATGCCAAACCCATCCTCCAGCTGATCAACAAGCCCACCGGCGCGACGGCGATCCCGGTCGATTTCGGTGTGGTCGATACCGATCCGCAGGTGGCGGCTTCGGTACGAAACATGTATCCGGCGGCCCGCAGGATCGTCCTCGATTCCGATCACCAGATGCAGCGCGCGAGTCCGGTGCAGGTGGCGGAGGCGATCAGGTCGGTCATCGCCCAGGGCGTGCCCGAATAAAGGCGGCAGGCTTTATCGTGGCGTGCGCCGTTCGCGCCAGTGGGCCGTGCCGAGGCCGGCCAGGAACAGCAGCCACAGTGCCGCGACCAACAGCAGCGGCGCGGTGCCGGGATCGGAGAGCCATGCCGGCGCTGCGATGCCAAGGTCGCCTACCCGCTGCGCGATCCACACCAGCGCCAGTACGCCCGCCAATGCCGCCAGAACGTGGCGCAGGTGCGTCAGCATGCGCGGGCGCGCGCGGCCCAGCGCCAGCAGCGGCGGCAACACGAGCAGCACCGCCAGCAGCTGCATGGTTTCGATGCCGAGACTGAAAGCCAGCAGCGCCTGGGCGTGCTGCCACGGCGTCAGGCCGGCGCCTTGCAGGCTGCCGGCGAACGCCAGGCCGTGGACCATCCCGAAGCCCAGCGCCATCCATGCTTCGGCGCGCGCGAACAAGGGTCGCCAGGCGTGCAGCGCGGCGCAGGCGATCGTCGCCGCGACGGCCACCCCCACCAGCGCGGCCGGCACCGTGACCCAGCCGGCGCTGCCCGCCACCAGCGTGACCGACTGCCCCACCGTAAAAGCCGTGACCACGCCGGCGACGTGGCGCAGCGCGGCGCAGCGCGGGCGCAGTGCCATCCAGCGGCGCCTGCGCGCCATCAGCGGCGCGGCCAGCACCAGCATCAGCAGGAACACCAGGTGGTCGGCGCCGCCGGCGATATGTTCGACCCCGCTGACGAACAGGCGCTGCGCATCGTGCTGGGCGCCGCGTGGCGCGCCCAGCACGATGGGCAGCGTGGTGCGCCCGTAGCGCAGTTCTCCCATCAGCACAGGGGCGCGGCCGGCCAGGCCGCCCTGCCAGTCGGCGCGTAAAAACACCAGGGCGCGATGGGTGCGCACTTCATGCGTGACGATGTCGTAGACCAGCTCGGGATGGCGAAGGTCAGCGGTGCCCGCAGGCGCGCGCACATCGAACACGGCCTGCAATTGCGTCGCAGGACCGGTGCCCGTCAGGGACAGGCGCGGACGCAGCACCTGCCAGCTGGCGCCGCTGCCGCGCACGCCCACGTGCCGCAGCAGATAGGCGTTCAGCGCCTCGGTGCACTGCGCGAGCGGATCGTGGCCGAACGCGAACGCGAGCTGGCTCAACGGCAGCTGCGCGGTCAGGTGGAGGCCGGTGGGCGTGGTGTCGATCCATACCAGGCTTTCCGGCACCGGGTGCGCGCGCGCGGACGGCCCGCACAGAAAAAAGCACAGGAACAGCGTGCACGTCGTACCGAACCTGCGCCAGCCAGCATCACCCGCGTCAGCCACACTTGCCGCCGTAGTCGGCGAACTTGTCGCGCCAGATGGTGTGGTAGTGGATGTCGCTGCTGAGGATCACGCCGCGCTGCACCGAAAATTCGATCCACAGGCGCGGCCCTTCGATGCGCAGGTAATTGCCGTCGACGGTGACCGAACCGGTGCCGGCGTAGGCCACATACGTCTGCGCCAGCGCCGTGCTGCCGAGATAGGCGCCCAGCAGCGTGTTGGCATTCGCGGTCGCCTGGGTGTTCACGTAAGCCCGGATCGCCGCCTGCGCCAGCGCCTGGTCGTTGGCCGACAGGCTGGAATACAGCGCGCCGTGCGCCGTCACGCTGTCGTAGGCGCGCGGGCAGCCGGCGTCGATGCCGCCGCTGCCGTTGGCGCCAAAGAGCAGGTCGGCGTAGGTGCCGCCCAGCTTTGCCGCCGGATAGTTGACAAGGGCCGCGCCCAGGTCGGCCATGGCGCTGCGCTGCGCCAGCATCGGATCGTAGCTGACGCCGCCCTGCACGAAGGCGGCTTTCGGCCCGATCCCCAGGAACAGCGGCGTGGGCGCACTGTAACTGCCGTTGAACGCAAGGTTCCAGGTCAGGTGGTGGCCGGACAGTTGCAGCATCCAGAAGCCGGTCGACGACGGCGCGCCAAGGAAGGCGAGATAGAAATTGCCACTGCCGTAAGTGCTGGCGCCGCCATTTGCCGCGAGGTAGTCGTCCGCAGCCTGCATGCCCAACTGCAGCGCGCTGCCGGTGTCGCCCAGCGCGGCCTTGATCAGCGCGGCGGCGGCGGCCTGCTGGCCGGTGTTCAGTGCCCCCAGTTGCAGGCCGTTGCGGGCCACCATGGCGGCGGGCAGGTTCGACCATCTGCGCGCCGCATCGAGGCTCCAGGGCAGCTGCACACTGGCCTGCTGGCCCGCGCTCAGGGTACGGTAAAAAGCCATGGCGGCCGTGTACGCCGCCAGGGCGTGCGTGGACGCCGCACCGGCCGCGGTGAAGTCGAGCGTCGCCGCCGCGCTGGTCGCCACGCCATGCGCGTTCGTCACCACGACGTCATAGGTTCCGGCGTCGGGCAGGCGCGCGGCCGCGATGGTGTAGCTGACCGCGGTGGAGCCGGCAATCGCCGCGCCGTCATGGCGCCACTGGTACGCCATGCTGCCGCTGCCGGTGACCGATACCGTCAGCGTCACGCTGGCGCCCGGCGCCACCGGTTGCGACGCCGGCTGCGCCACGATGGCCGGCGCGCCGCTGGACGACGCCACGCCCAGGATGGCGGCGGCGCTGGTCACGCTGCCGGCGCTGTTGCTGACGACGACATCGTAACTGCCGGCGTCCCCGCCGGACGCCGCGGCAATGCCGTAGCGCGCCAACGTGGCGCCGTCGATGGCGATGCCGTCCTTTCTCCACTGGTAAGCCAGGGTACCGCCGCCAGTGGCGCTGACGCTCAATACAGCCGCCCGCCCTGCCGCCACGGTCAGTCCCACGGGCTGCGCCGCGATGCCAGGCGCGGCAACGGTGCTGGTCACGGTGATGCTGTCCATCGCGGCATCGGCGCTGCTGCCGCCGCTGCCATCACCGCCGCAGCCGGCAAGGAACAGGCAGGCCGCCAGCAAGGATGCATATAAACGGTTTATCATGAAAAAAAGCCTCCTGCAATCATGGGCCGATTGTAGGAAACGGGCCAGGCTGTGACTACACAGCTGGCGTAAAGGTATGTAAAACGGTGTAAGTACGCGCATGCCGGCATGCGCAGCGCTGCCGCGGCGTATCCGGTCAGCTATCGGCGCCCTGGTAAGACCGCTGCTCGGCTTCCTCCTCGCGCGCCAGCGCAATCTCGCGGATGACGGCGCCCACATCGGTCGGCGTGTCCGGCAATGCCACGACGCCGGTCAGCCTGGCATCGGGCGTCAGCAAGCCGGCTTCGTACAGATTCCATATCTCCAGCCCGTACTGGCTGCCGATCAGCTGCGGCGCCACGGCGCCGAAAAAATGGGCGAGGTTGTCGACATCGCGCTCGAGCATCCCCTGCGCCACCGAGCTGCCGGCCGCATCGATCGCCTGGGGCAAATCGATGATCACCGGGCCATCGGCATCGACCAGGATGTTGTACTCGGACAGGTCGCCGTGGATCACGCCGACGCACAGCATCAGCACCACCTGGCGCAGCAGCGCGGCGTGGTATTCCAGCGCCAGCGCTTCAGTCAGCGGCACGTCGTTAAGGCGCGGCGCGGCATTGCCGTCAGCGTCGACAACGAGTTCCATCAGCAGCACGCCTTCGAAGCAGACATAGGGCGTGGGCACGCGCACGCCGGCGGCGGCGAGGCGGTAAAGGGCGTCGACTTCGGCGTTCTGCCAGGTCTCCTCGGCCATCTTGCGGCCGAACTTCGTCCCCTTCTCCATCGCCCGCGCCTGCCGGCTGTTTTTCACGCGCCGCCCTTCCTGGTAGGCGACGGCCTGGTGAAAGCTGCGCTGGTTCGCTTCCTTGTAGACCTTGGCGCAGCGGACGTCGTCGCCGCTGCGCACCACGTAGACGATCGCTTCCTTGCCGCTCATGAGCTGGCGCGATACTTCGTCGATCAGGCCTTCGTCGATCAGGGGGACAAGTCGTTTCGGAGGTTTCATGGATGTGCCGGCAGCGGCCTCGGCCCCTGCCCGACTGCGCCTTGCTCAGTTGGATCAGCGCGCATTCTAACCTGCAAGGGTGTTCAGCAAACAAACCGCCGGTAACGCGTGGATTTGACTCACGTCAGCCGGCAAGTTTGGCCACCCCGGCGCGATGGCCTGACTGCGTCAGGGAAACGCGACTTTGAAAACGCGTCGGCGAGCATCCGACCGCCTTGGTAAAGGCCGTGCTGAAGGCGCTTTGTGACTGAAATCCGATCGACATGCCGATTTCACCGACACTTGACGTGCCGGCGCGGAGGGCATCCCTGGCGAGGGCCATGCGCCATTGCTGCAAATACGCCATCGGCCCGATCCCCACGATCGAACGAAACCGCGCGGCAAAAGCGGAGCGCGAAACAGCGCACTGTTTCGCCAGCGCGGCGACAGTCCAGGCGTGGCCGGCGTCGGCATGCATGAGCGAGAGGGCCCGTGAGGTAAGGGGATCCGACAGTCCGGCAAGGAGGCCGAGTTTTTCCGGTCCAACATGCCATATGTGGAAACGCAGTATCTCGGCAAGCAGTAATTCCACCAGTCGAACAATCACGAATTCGCTCCCCGGGCCCGGTGAATGGAACTCGGTCTCATTCATGGCCAACAGTGTGCGAACGCGTTCCGAGGATGCGCTGTCGTGCGCGACGTGGACAAAGGAGGGAAGCGCTCCCATCAACAAGTCGTTTCCGGCATCCAGAACAAATTTCCCCGCATGCAGCACGACCGGATTGCCGGTCCCTGTTCCCAGCCGGAGCCGATGGGTTTTGTTTTTTGAGACCTCGGTCGCGCTGTCCACGGCCGCACTCATGGCGTCCGATGCGAGTGTAAAAGAGGTGGAGGTCCGGATCAGGACGAAATCTCCCTGGCGCAGATGCAGGTGCTCACTGCCCGGGCGGAACAGGCGACAGTCGCCACTCTCGATCCAGCAGAACAGCAGATCGTCCCGTTTGGGAAAGGATGCGGCCCAACGACCCGAGGCCTCGATGCCGGCGCCGAACACCGCTGCGCGTAGCCCAAGGAGGCGGATAACATCAAAGAAAGGATCCATGACGAATTTGGACGGTGGATAAAGTTTGACGGTGCCTTGAATATTGCCCGTGGCACGCCGCGTGACTATAGTGAGCTCCACCGCCGGCGTCAACGGAATGCTTTTCGCAGCCGTTCCGCGCGCTTTATTCACTCATCTCCAGGGAAGCATATGCCAGCCAGTACACCGCAGGAAAAATGGAATGCCTACATTACCGCGTTTAACGCGGACCATGCCGAGGAGCGGGATATCCTGCTGAACCAAAGTGTCTCGGACAGCGTTATTTTTACCAATCCGGGTGGGAGTGGGAACACGCGCGCCGCTCTTTCCGCCCACATAGCGGACTTTCGGACGAAAATGCCAGGCATGTACTTCGGTACCGATAAGACATTTGTCACGCAAGAGGAATTGTTGGCCGTGTGGGCCATGTACAAGGCCGACGGCACCAAGGTGGCCACTGGCTACAATTTTGTTCAGTTCGATAAATCGGGAAACCTGGCGTACATGGCTGGCTTCTTTTAGCGCAGGCGCGCTTCAAACGCCGTTGGATGCGGATGCCCGCGCGAGACGCGGCGACCGATTTGCGGCAAATCTCCCAGTTTGCACTGCCGGCCTGGTGGAAGTTCTGCGGCACAGTGGAGCCGGCCCAATAGGGGTTCGGCGGCCACCTGGCCAGCTTTTGCACACCACGGCGCCTGCGAACAAACCCGGCTAGTCGTCCGTGGCCATCCCGGGCATGCCCATCACCGCATCGCGCTTGTCGAGCAGATGCTGGCGCAGGATGTCGCCGAGGCGCTTGCCGTCGCGCGCCTCCAGCGCCTTGATCATTTCTTCATGGTCGTGCGCGGCCCGGTCCCATTTGTCCGCCTTGTAATTCGACTTGAAGCGCAGCGCCTGCAGGCGCCGGTTGATGCTGAGGTAAGTCTGGCGCATCACGGAATTACGCGCCGCCGCGTTGATCTTGTCGTGGATCGCCTGGTTGCGGCTGTAGTAGCCCGGCAGGTCGCCCTGCGCCTTGCAGGTCAGCATGGCGTAGTGCAGCGCCTTGAGTTCGACCAGCTCCTCGCTGGTGATGCGCGCGCACGCCAGTTCGCCGGCCAGCGCTTCCAGGCCGCTCATGAACTCGAACGTTTCGCGGATCTCGGTGGTCGTCATCTTGTAGACCGATGCGCCGCGGTTCGGGGAAATGTCGATCAGGCCCTCGACCGCCAGCACCTTCAGCGCTTCGCGCAGCGGCGTGCGCGAGATGCCCATCGTTTCGCACAGTTCGCGTTCGTTCAGCTTCGTGCCGGGTGGGTAGACCGCTTCGACGATCAAATGGCGCAGGTGCTCGACGACCGTGTCGTGCAGCCGCTGGCGCTCCAGTTTCGGGATGGAAACCGGAGAAGCATCGGCCTCCTGTCCATGTTCAGCTGGCGAATTTTGCATACAAAACCCTTCTTTCTTGTTCCTTACCATTTTAGCATGGGGCTTCTCCGCACCCCAATATTACCCCAGCCGCATAGGCGAAAGTGTTGGTGAAAAATAACTGTATACCAGACGCTCAGGCTGCTGCTAGACTGATTTTGCATTCAAAATACAAAATAAATCATTCATTGATCTTTGGAGACACGATGCTTACCCTCGATTTTCACCCCGCCGGCCGCCACTTCCTGCAAATTCCCGGTCCCAGCCCCGTTCCCGACCGCATCCTGCGCGCCATGAGCTACCCCACGATCGACCACCGCGGCCCCGAGTTCGGCAAGCTGGGCCTGCAGGTCATCGATGGCATCAAGAAAATTTTCAAGACCGAGCAGCCGGTGATCATTTATCCGGCCTCGGGTACCGGCGCGTGGGAAGCCGCACTGATCAACACCCTCAGCGCCGGCGACCATGTGCTGATGTATGAAACCGGCCACTTCGCCACGCTGTGGAAGAAGATGGCCGAAGCGCTGGGCCTGAAGCCGGAATTCCTGGGCTTGCCCGGCATCGAAGGCTGGCGCCGGGGCGTGCAGGCCGACCTGATCGAGGAGCGCCTGCGCCAGGACAAGGGGCACGGCATCAAGGCGGTCTGCGTCGTCCACAATGAAACCTCGACCGGCGTGACGTCCGACATCGCCGCCGTCCGCAAGGCCATCGACAACGCCGGCCACCCTGCCCTGCTGCTGGTCGACACGATCTCCGGCCTGGCCTCGGCCGATTACTGCCACGATGAATGGGGTGTCGACGTCACGGTCTCCGGATCGCAGAAAGGCTTGATGCTGCCGCCGGGCATCAGCTTCAACGCGGTATCGCAAAAAGCCATCGCGGCCAGCAAGATGTCGACGCTGCCGAAGTCGTTCTGGGGCTGGACCGAGATCATCGAAATGAATGCCACCGGCTACTGGCCCTACACGCCGAGTACCAACTTGCTCTACGGCCTGAACGAGGCGCTCGACATGATCCTCGGCGAAGGCCTCGACAACACGTTCGCGCGCCACCAGCGCCTGGCCCACGCCTGCCGCACGGCGGTCACCGCCTGGGGCCTCCCGATCCAGTGCGCCGATCCCGCCGTGTACTCGCCGGTGCTGACCGGCGTGATGACGCCCGACGGCTTCGACGCCGACGGCATCCGCAAGACCATCTACGAGCGTTTCAACATGTCGCTGGGCACGGGCCTGGGCAAGATGAAAGGCAAGATGTTCCGCATCGGCCACCTGGGCGAAGCCAACGAGCTGACCCTGATGGCCACGCTGGCTGGCTGCGAGATGGGCTTGAAGCTGGCCGGCGTACCACTGGCGGGCAGCGGCGTACAGGCAGCGATGGACGAACTCGTCGCGAACAACACAAAAATCGACCTCAAAACAGCCTGACGCGACCGCGCCTGGAGGAGACAGCAATGAAATTTCTGCGTTTGCGGGCGACGAGTATCGTCCTTTTCATGCTCTGCCTGATGTATTTCATCACCTACCTGGATCGCGTCAACGTCAGCACCGCGTCGTCGGGATTCGGCAAGGAGTTCAACCTTTCAAAAACCGAGATCGGCCTGGTATTTTCGGCATTCGCCTACCCCTACCTCATCTTCCAGATCATCGGCGGCTGGGTCAGCGACAAGTTCGGCGCCCGCAAGACCCTGATCTGGTGCGGCATCGTGTGGGGCGTCGCGACGATCCTCACCGGCCTCGCCGGCGGGCTGATCTCGATCCTGCTGGCCCGGCTGCTGCTGGGCCTGGGCGAAGGCGCCACCTTCCCGGCCGCCACCTCCGCCATGTCGCGCTGGGTATCCAAGGACAAGCGCGGCTTCGCCCAGGGCATCACGCACGCGTTTTCGCGGATCGGCAACGCCGTGGCGCCCGCGGCGGTGGTCGCCATCATGGCATCGTACGGCTGGCGCGAAGCATTTTACCTGTGCGGCTTTTTCAGCCTCGCCTGGGTGCTGGTATGGGCCTTCGTGTTCACCGAGGAACCGTCGCAGCATCCGCGCATCACGACCGAGGAACTGCAGGCGCTGCCAGCCCAGAAAAAGGAAAAGATCAAGGTGCCGTGGATCCCCTTGTTCAAGCGCATGTGGCCGGTGACACTGGTCTACTTCTGCTACGGCTGGACGCTCTGGCTGTTCCTGAGCTGGATACCCCAGTATTTCCTGCACAGCTACGACCTCGACATCAAAAAGTCGGCGCTGTTCGCATCGGGCGTGTTCTTCGCCGGCGTGGTGGGCGACACCCTCGGCGGCATCATCAGCGACCGCATCCTGACCCGCTCCGGCAATCTCAAGAAAGCGCGCAGTTACATGGTGGCCGTGTGCATGTTCCTGACAATGCTGGCGCTGTTGCCGCTGATGTTCACCCAGGACCGCACCCTGTCGATCCTGAGCCTGAGCGCCGGTTTCTTTTTTGCCGAAATGACGATCGGCCCGATGTGGGCCATCCCGATGGACATCTCGCCGGACTGCTGCGGCACGGCCAGTGGCATCATGAATACCGGTTCGGCCATGGCGGCGATCCTGTCGCCGGTGATTTCCGGATACGTCATCGATAAAACCGGCAACTGGCAGCTCCCGTTCATCGGCAGTATTGTCCTGATGGGCATCGGTGTGCTGCTGTCGTTCCGCATGCGGCCCGACATCAAGTTCCAGCACCTGCCCGTAACGGACGCCGATATCGGCCCTGTCACCGTGGTGAAAACCCCGGCCTGATCCATGACTTCACGCGACAATATGACGACCCACCTGACCGCTCCCGAACAACTCGGCCATCTACTGAGTGACGCGTACGCGCAAAAAGCCCCGCCGGTGACTGTACCGGCGCAATTTGCACCGCCGGATGGCGCCGCAGCCTACCTGGCACAGGCCGCGTTCCTGCAGCGGCACCAGCTGGACATCGGCGGCTGGAAGATCGGCGCCAAATCCGAAGACGGCCCGATCCAGGGAGCCCCCCTGCCGCGCCAAGGCATCCACGTGACGGGCGCCGTGCTGTCACGGCGCGATTTTCCGGTATGCGGCATCGAAGTCGAGATCATGTTCCGTTTCGATCGCGATTTTCTGCCGGACCAGTCCCCATGCACCGAGGCGCAGGTGCTGTCGAGCATTGGGTCGATCGGCACCTCCATCGAAATTGTCTCGAGCCGACTGGCCGGATGGCCGGATACGCCGAAGCTGTTGCAACTGGCCGATTTGCAGAATCACGGCGCGTTGATCGTCAGCGAGTTCGTCGATTACCGCGACGATCTCGACTTTCGCAGCCCGCAGGCGCAGTTGCTGTTCAACGGGGAACCCATCTTCACCGGCGCCGGCGCCAATCCCGCCGGTGACCCGCGCCGCCTGCTTTGCTGGCTGGTGGGCCATTGCAGGCAGCAGAACATCGCGCTGCCGGCGGGGACGGTGATCACGGCGGGGTCGTACACCGGGATGTTTTTCCCCAAGGAGGCGGGTACGGTGAGTGCCGAGATTGCAGGGTTGCCGGGGGTCACGTTCACGATCGCATGATGTCCGGGCATGCCGGGTGACTGTGTGGTTCCGGTAGCGTGCACCGCGATTGTTGTTGTGCCGTGAGGAATCCTTGCTATAATATGCGGCTTCGTGAAAGCGAAGGCAGGACACCAGGAGAGGTGGATGAGTGGTTGAAGTCGCACGCCTGGAAAGCGTGTATAGGGTCAAACCTATCGGGGGTTCGAATCCCCCTCTCTCCGCCAGAACAAAAGAAAGAGCCGCCCACTGGGCGGCTTTTTCTTTTTGGCGGAGAGAAG
>Ga0265780_10006881_pt1 | contig 14042 bp, 11 predicted proteins | sample P1T30metagenome_FD_192432 | JGI IMG/M metagenome (GOLD analysis project Ga0265780, IMG submission 192432) | Plant litter microbial communities from East Loma Ridge, Irvine, California - P1 T30 | ecosystem: Environmental > Terrestrial > Plant litter > Unclassified | place: USA: California... | reverse complement strand
CGGGCCGCAGGCCCGGCACCCCACCCCATTACTTGCCCTTGGCGACGCGCAGGACCTTCGGGGTCACGAACACCAGCAGTTCGGCCTTGTCCTTGTTGCGGCTGCGCTTCTTGAACAGGTTGCCCAGGAACGGCACGTCACCCAGGAACGGCACCTTGCTGATGATGTTGCGATCGGTGAACTCGTACACACCACCGATCACCACCGTCTGCCCGTCTTCCACCAGCACCGCGGTGTTGACTTCGCGACGATTGATCGACGGCACGGTGCCGTAGCCTTCCAGCTCGATCCACTGGTCGACTTCATCCTTCTTGACCGCCATGTTCAGGAACACGCGGTTGTCGTTGGTGATCGTCGGGGTGACCTTCAGCTCCAGCACCACTTCCTTGAACTGGACGTTGGCCTGGTTGCCACCACCGGCGCCGCCGGCGGAGATGGTCACGTAGCCGATTTCCTTACCCTGCTTGATCAGCGCTTCGCGCTGGTTGGTGGTCACCACGCGCGGGTTGGAGATCACTTCGCCGCGCGACTCGGTCTGCATGGCCGACAGTTCGACATCCAGCAGGTAGCCCGCGTTGAGGATCGACAGCGCCAGCGAGGCCGGGTTGCTGGTCGCCGCCACCGGCAGGTTGGACATCAGGCCGCGGGTGATGGTGTACGGATCACGCACCGGCGCCGCGCCGGTGCCGCCACCCGCCGCCCACTCGTTGACCGCACGCTGGTACGCGGTGTCCACGGTGGCACGGTCGCGGATGTTGGCGTCGTTGTTGCCAACGGTGTTGTTGAAGAACACGTTGTCACGGCTGCCGCTGACGCCGAACTTCGCGCCCAGTTCGCGGGCGAAGGTATCGGTGGCGATGACGATGCGGCTTTCGATCAGCACCTGGTCGACCGGACGGTCGATCACCCCGATCAGCTCACGCATGCGCGCGACCTTCTTCGGGATGTCGCTGATCATCAGCATGTTGGTGCGTTCATCGGCCACGATGCGGCCGCGCGAGGTCAGGAAGCCACTTTCTTCCTGCGCCGAGTTGCCACTGCCACCGCCGCCCTGGCCACCGCTGCCGTTGCCGATGCCGCGGGCTTCGGTGAGGGCTTTGAAGATCGCCGAGGCGCTGTGGTAGTTGATCTGCACGTAATCGGTGATCAGGTCCTCGCGGTTCTCGATCGCGATGCGTGCGTCTTCTTTCTCCTGCTCGAACTTGGCCAGTTCGGCCTGCGGGCCGACCCAGATCACGCTGCCGTCGCGGCGCTTGTCCAGGCCCTTGGCACGCAGCACGATATCCAGTGCCTGGTCCCACGGCACGTTGACCAGGCGCAGGGTGACGTTGCCGGCAACGCTGTCCGATGCCACCACGTTGAGGTTGGATTCTTCTGCGATCAACTGCAGCACGGTGCGCACCGGCACGTCCTGGAAGTTGAACGTGACCGGGCGTCCGCTGTAACCGCGCTGGGCCACCGCGCTGGCGGCCTGGGCGATGGTGCTGGTGGTGATCGCACCGGTAGCGGCGATGCCTTCCTTCGGGGTGATTTCCACCACGTATTCGTTACCGCTCTGGTACGCCAGCGACTCGAAGGCCGTATTGGTGCTCAGCACCAGCTGGGTACCACCGCCGTACGGCTTGGCGTCGATGCGCTGCACCGGGGTGGCGAAATCGGTCACGTTGAGCGGCTTCTGCAGCTGCTCGGGCAGGCGTGCGTTGCCGACGTCGATGACCACGCTGTCGCCCTGGTTGCGCAGGTCAGGGTTCGCCCCCTGGCCGTCGAACTGCAGCACCAGGCGCCCGGCGCCGTCGTCGCCCCGCTTGAAGTCGATCTTGGACACCGACAGTGACGCCGGTGCGCTGACCGGCGTGGCTGCGGCGGCGGCGGGCGCGCCGGTGGGCGCAGCCGCGGTCGCGTGGCCGCACGCCAGCATCAACGCGACTCCCAGCGCGCCGATCCGGTTCAAGGTTGGGCGCCGGATCGGACGCAGCCCCTTGGCATTGTGAAAGGTCATCGTGCTATCCCCAGTAAACGATCATTGATCTTCAAGCGAGAGCGCGGCCGGCCGTTCCAGCCACCCGCCCGCGCCATCCGGCACCAGCTCTATCAGTTCGATGCGGTCCTCGAAGACCCCGGTCACCCGGCCATCGCTCTGCCCCATGTACACGCCCGGCCGCACGCGGTAACTCACCTTGTCAGGTGCCATCACCACCGCCACCGTGCTGCCCCCGGTCCCGATCGTGCCGACCATGTCCAGGCTGTCCAGCGGGAAGGCTTCCAGCGGCTCCTTGCGACGGTTCGGATCGGGACGCAGGCCGCTGCCGCCCTGCGGATTGGACCAGGCATCGGTGAACGGATCGCGCATGCCCTGCGCCGAATATTCAAACGTTTCGAACTGCTGCATCACCGGCAGCGGTTCGAGCGCGGGGGCTGGACGTGCGCGCACGTCTTCCACCCATTTCTGCAGGTTGGGCGCATCGCCGGGCGTGCTGGTCACGCCGCGGCCGCAACCGGCCAGCAGCACCAGCGCGACCAGGCCAACGCTGCGCAGCAGGGAAGAGCGGATCATGGCTTGCCTCCCTTCTCTGCAGCAGCCTTGTCGGCGGCAGCCTTTTCCTGCTGCTCCATCTCGGCCTCATCCAGGTAGCGATAGGTCTTGACGGTGCCGGACAGTTCCAGCGCGCCGGCGCGGATCGAAGCCGGATTGATGCCGGTCTTGGGATCCTTCGGCTTCAGGTTGATGTCGTGCATGGTCAGGATGACCACGCGCGGCAGCGAAGCGACGCCGCTGACGAAGGCACCGAACTGGTGGTAACTGCCCACCATGCGCAGCTTGATCGGCTTTTCAGCGTAGAACTCGCGCACCTGCTCGGCTTCGGGTTCGAACAGTTCGTTGACCAGCCCGCTGGACAGCGCCGTCTGCGAAACGTCGATGATCAGGTCCGGCATTTCGGTCTTGCTGGGCAGCTGGCGCAGCATCTGCTGCAGCACCTGTTCCATCTGCGCCAGCTGCTGCTTGAGCGGCTCCAGGTTGACCGCGCGCCCCTGTTCCTTTTCGAACTCGGTGCGCAGCTCGGTCTCACGGCGTTCCAGGGTGGCGAGCTCTTCACGCTTGCCGCTGGTCAGCACGAACCACGACACCGCCATGATGACCAGCGCGATCAGCACGCAGAACACCACCTTGGCCTGCTGCGGCCAGTTGCCGATGTCGTTGAAGTCCAACTCGTTGATATTGAATTTCTTCTGGCTCACGGCGAGCCCTCCTGACCGCTGGCCGGTGTCGGCGGCGGCGTCTGCTGCGGGGCGGCCGGGGTCAGCCGGCTGCCAGCGGGCGGTGCGGGAGCCGCCGGAGCGGCGTTGCCTGCGGGCGCCTGGACGGCAGCAGGCGTGGCACCGTCGGCCGGGGCCAGCGGGGCCAGCACGGCCGGATCAGCGGCAACCGGCGCATTCGGGTCAGCCACCGAGCCATCCGGGTTGAGCGTGGATTCCTCGCTCTGCGCCGGCAGCTTGACCTTCACCACGAACACATACGGCAGCGCGCTGACGTCTGCCAGCGGCAGCGTCTTGGCTTCCTTTTCCTTTTCCGGATCACGCGCTTCGATGATCGACAGTTCCGGGTTGGTCATCCAGCCGGAGGTCTCCAGGTTGCGCATGTAGGCCGACACGCGGGCATTGGACTGGGTGCGCCCTTCCAGGGTCAGTACGTCGCCTTCCTGCTTCAGTGCGGTCAGTACCACGCCATCGGGAATGGTGCGGACCAGCGCATCGAACAGGTGCACCATCTGGGAACGCTTGGACTGCAGTTCCTCGATGACGGCCTTGCGTGCCAGCAGCCGGTCCTTCTGCGCGTCGAGGCGGTCGATTTCCTTGTTCTGCAGCTTGACCTTGTCGATCTCGGCCTGCAGGAAGGTGTTGCGCTCGCCCTGGCCGCTGACCTGACGGTCGTAGTAGAACCACACCATCAACGACAACAGCAGGCCACCGACGGCGGCCAGGCCCAACATTGCGTAGAACTCGCGCTGGCGTTGCTTGCGACGTTCGGCACGCCACGGCAGCAGGTTGATCCGTGCCATCAGTCGAAACTCCTCATCGCCAGGCCGGTGGCGATCATCAGCGCCGGGGCATCCTGTGCCAGCGCGTGCGCCTGCACCTTCGGGCCCAGCGTCATCTGCGCCAGCGGGTTGGCCACCACGGTCGGCACGCCAAGCTGCTCTTCCACCAGCTCTGGCAGGCCGGTCAGCGCGGCGCAGCCGCCTGCCAGCACGATGTAGTCGACACGGTTGAATTCACTGCCTGCATAGAAGAACTGCAGCAGGCGGCTGATCTGCTGGACCGTGGCTTCCTTGAACGGCTCCAGCACCTCCATTTCATAGCTTTCCGGAAGCCCGCCCTGGCGCTTGGCCAGGCCGGCTTCTTCGTAGCTCAGGCCGAAACGGCGCATGATCTCGTCGGTCAGCTGCTTGCCGCCGAATACCTGCTCACGGCTGTACAGGCTGCGCCCCCCGCGCAACACGTTCAGCGTGGTCATGGTGGCGCCGATGTCGACCAGCGCGACCACGCCGTCGCTGGACACCGGCAGTTCGCTGGCGACCAGGGCAAAGGCGTTCTCGACCGCGAAGGCCTCCACGTCCATCACCTTGGCCGTCAGTCCGCCCAGTTCCAGCGCCGACTGGCGCAGCTCGACGTTTTCAGAACGCGAGGCAGCCAGCAGCACCTGGACCATTTCCGGGTTGTTCGGGATGGTCCCGAGCACCTCGAAATCCAGGTTCACTTCTTCGATCGGGTACGGGATGTAGTTGACGGCTTCCAGTTCGACCTGGGCCTCCATCTCGTTCTCGTCCAGATCGGCCGGCATCGGGATCACCTTGGTGATCACCGCCGAGCCCGCCACGGCCGCCGCAGCGAACTTGACCTTGCTTCCCGACCGGTTGACGGCGCGACGGATGGCTTCCCCTACCGCCTCCACTTCAACGATGTTCTTTTCTACGACGGCGTTCGGCGGCAGCGGTTCCACGGCGTAATGTTCCACGCGGAAACGGTTACCACTGCGTGAAAGCTGCAAAAGCTTTACCGCAGTCGAACTGATGTCGACGCCAATGAGCGACGACTGGCCTTTTGGGATGAGCCCCACGGTTTCTCCCCTGCCGATGGGCACTTGGACGCAATAGCTGCGCCCGCGCATTAATAACGTTTTTTTTGCAAATGGCAACCGTCCCGCCGTGAAGGTTTCTTCACAGAACGACACACGGTGACGCGGCTTCCCCTTGCACTCCCCAGAGCCGACCCCAGCCAGCCCCTTGCGTAATCTATACTCTGCGGCCATGAATTCTGCAATCGGAATCTGTCACCGATGACACGCCTTCGCCGCTGGCTGCGCTGGATCCTGGTCGTTTTCCTGATCCTGGCGTTGATTGGCGCGGCCGCTGCGGGCGGCCTCTACTACGCCATTTCCTCCAAGCTTCCCGACGTGCAGACCCTGCGCGACGTGGAAATGCAGGAGCCCATGTATGTCTACGCCGCCGACGGCAAGCTGATGGCGGTGTTCGGCGAGACGCGGCGCACGCCGATCACCATGAAGGACGTCCCCGAGCGCCTCAAGCAGGCCTTCCTGGCCACCGAAGACGCCCGTTTCTACGAACATGGCGGGGTCGATTACAAGGGCATCGCGCGTGCGGTATGGCTGCTGGCCACCACCAGCGACCGCCGCGTGCCCGGCGGTTCGACGATCACCCAGCAGGTGGCGCGGCAGTTCTTCCTGAGTTCGGAATACAGCTATACGCGCAAGCTGGCCGAGATCCTGCTGGCCCGCAAGATCGAGTCGGAGTTGAGCAAGGACGAGATCTTCGAGCTGTACCTGAACAAGAGTTTCTTCGGCAATCGCGCCTACGGCGTGGCCGCGGCGGCGCAGTTGTACTACGGCAAGTCGCTGGACCAGCTGGACCTGGATGAAATGGCATCGCTGGCCGGCATCCCCAAGTTCCCGTCTTCGGGCAACCCCATCTCCAACCCGGAGCGCGCGCAGCAGCGCCGCGACAACTACGTCCTGCAGCGCATGGCCGACCTGCGCTTCATCAGCCAGGCCGAGGCCGATGCGGCCAAGGCCGTGCCGATGCACGCCACCGTGCACGAGCCACCGGTGCAGGTCGAGGCGCCCTATGTGGCCGAACTGGTGCGCCAGGAGATGATCGCCCGCTTCGGCGGCGACGTGGTCAACAAGGGCTACCACGTGACCACCACCATCAACGCCGAGCTGCAGACCGCGGCCAACCTGGCCGTGCGTGACGGGCTGCTGCTGTACGACCACCGGCATGGCTGGCACGGCGTGGAGAAGCAGGTCGCGCTGGGTGCCGGCGATGACGTGGCGACGCTGGCCGGGCACCTGTCCGGGATCAGTGCGCAGTCCGGTCTGCTGCCGGCGATCATCGCCGCCACCGCCGCCGATGGCAGCGCCACCGCCGTGCTGGCCAACCGCACCGAAGTCACCCTGCCCGCCGCTGCGGCGCGCTGGACCAACAAGACCCCTGCCAAGCTGGTGCAGCGCGGCGACATCGTGCGCGTGCGCGTGGGCGAGAAGGAAGGCCAGTGGCTGCTCGACCAGATCCCGCGCGGTCAGTCCGCGCTGGTCTCGGTGGATGCCAACAGCGGTGCCCTGAAGGCGCTGGTGGGTGGCTTCAGCTACTCCGGCAACAAGTTCAACCGCGCCACCCAGGCGCGTCGCCAGCCGGGTTCGAGCTTCAAGCCGTTCATCTATGCAGCGGCCTTCGACAAGGGCTACAACCCGGCTTCGATCGTGCTCGATGCCCCGGTGGTGTTCCGCGACCGCCGTGGCAAGACCTGGTCGCCGCAGAACGATGGCGGCGGCTTCCGTGGCCCGATGCGCCTGCGCGAGGCACTGGTGCAGTCGCGCAACCTGGTGTCGGTGCGGCTGCTGGACGGCATGGGCGTGGACTATGCGCGCAAGTACATCAGCGAGTTCGGTTTCGCCGAAGCCGAGCTGCCGCCCAACCTGTCGATGTCGCTGGGCACCGCCTCGCTGACTCCGCTTTCGGTGGCACGTGGCTATGCCGTGTTCGCCAATGGCGGCTCGCGCGTGGATACCTGGCTGATCGACCGGGTTTCCGACCGCGACGGTGTGGAAGTGTTCAAGGAAAATCCCGCGCTGGCCTGCCGTGACTGCGCTGGCACCAGCCATGGCCAGCCGGCCAATGCGGTGGTGGACGGCTTCAACTTCGGCGCTGCCGCCGCGCCGGCCCCGGCCGGCACCGCCGCGACGCCGCAGCCAGCGGTGGAAGCCCCGGCCCCGGTCAACCCCGATGCGCGCACGGCGCCGCGTGCGATCGATGCGCGCACCGCCTACCAGCTGGTGTCGATGATGCGCGACGTGGTCCAGCGCGGTACGGGCACGGCGGCCAAGGTGCTTGGCCGCGAGGACGTGGGCGGCAAGACCGGTTCGACCAACGACCATCGCGATGCCTGGTTCTCCGGTTTTGGCGGTCCTTACGCCACCACGGTGTGGGTCGGCCGCGATGACTTCCGCTCGCTGGGCTACCGCGAATATGGCGGCAAGGCCGCGCTGCCGATCTGGATCGACTACATGCGCACCGCGCTGAAGGACACGCCGATCGCGCAGAACGATCCGCCCTCGGGCATGGTGCAGGCCAGCCTCAACGGCGCCACCGAGTGGGTCAAGGTCGAGGACATGGACCGCTTGCAGGACTACGACCTGAACCTGCAGACGCCGCAGGCCGATGCGGCGGCGTTCGATATCTTCTGACCGACCACGGCACTGAGCGGTGGCGCGGCACGCTCCATGCCGCGCCACCTGGCCTTCACCGCGCGGGTGTAGGCTGGTTCCAGGCCATGCAGAGGGGAGCAACCCATGCACCGTGCGCGCGAACACACCGCCACCCAGACCCGTGAACGCCGCCATCGGCTGGCGCATGAAGCCGCCAGGCTGATGGTCGAAGGCGGCATCCAGGATTTCCACCAGGCCAAGCGCAAGGCCGCCATCCGGCTGGGCATCCATGACGATGCTTCGCTGCCGCGCAACGCTGAAATCGAGCAGGCCCTGCGCGAGCACCAACGCTTGTTCGCCGGCAGTGCCCAGAGCGATGCGCTGCGGCAGCGGCGGGAAGCAGCGGTGCACGCATTGGAGTTCCTGCAGGCGTTCGCTCCACGGCTGGCTGGGCCGGTGCTGGAGGGCACCGCAGATGCGCATAGTCCGGTCCAGCTGCACCTGCACGAGGACGACCCGGACGCCGTGCAGCGTTTCCTCGATGAGCACGGCATCCCGGCCGAGGCACGCAGCCGACGCCTCCGATGGGACCGCGAACGGGTACTCGATGCGCCGTTGTGGGTGTTCAGCGCCGATGGCGTGGTCTTCGAGCTGCTGGTACTGCCCTGCCACGCCCTGCGCCAGGCGCCGCTGTCAGCGGTAGACGAAAAGCCGATGCGGCGCGCCTCGCTGGCCCGCCTGCGCGAGCTGCTGCAGGACACCGCACCGGCGCCAGGCGATACGCAGGGCTGAGCAAGCCAGGGCCGACGGACCCGGCAAGCTCAGCCGATCGCAGGAGGCAGCGTCAGCAGGTGCTCACGGTAGCCGTCGCCGGTAAGGCGATAGTGCAGTTGCAGCGTGCTGCCGGGCTCCAGCCCGGCCGGCAACTGCAGCGAGGCGCCCGGGTACAGGCTGCGCGATACCTCATGGGTCGCACATGCACCGGCCGCGCTGCAGCCGACGACGCTGGTGATGCCCACGCGCAGCGTGCCGATGTTGTGCAGCGTGCGGCCGCGCAGCTCCACCTGCACACGGCCATCGGCCGGCAGCACGTTGACCAGCGCCCCCCAGACCAGGCTGACGCCGATGCTGGCTTGTGCGCCGTCCGCGGGGGCGTCCACGGCCTCCTCATCCGGTGCGCGCACACCTTCGAAATAGACCCGATAGGCGGTCTCCTGCTGGACCGGCTGCAGCGGAATGATCCGGATCAAGCGGTTGCCCCCGCCCGCCAGTGCAAATCTGGACGGGGTCAGCGCAATGGCTGCCTCGCTGGGTGCAACGTCCGCTTCGTGTTCCGCGTCGCCTGCCGGATCGACGATGTGGCGCAGGGATGCCTGCACGAACTGCGCTTGCGTGGATTGCGAATACACGCGGAAAACCGTTGCTTTGCCAGGCTCTACCGATGCACGCATGGGATGGATGGTCAGGTTGGCGTGCGCCGCCGGCGTGGACAGAAACAGCGCCACGGCAAGGCCGGAAAATCGAGTTCTCACGAAAGGCTCCATTGGTATCAGGGACGGGACGGCGGCAGGCGCAGCTCGACCCGCAGCCCGCCGTGGTAGTGGCCAGGCCGCTTGCTCGAGATGGGAACGCGGGGCGTGTCCAGGCTGAGCGGGGTCGGCACGCAGAACACAGGCTGGGTCATGCCGGGCAGCGCCACCAGCCGCAACCGGACGCGGTCGATGCCGATCAACATCTGCTCGGTTCCATTGGCCATCGGCAGCCGTGCACCGCCATGGTCCAGCGTCACGGTGTAGTCCACGCGCTGGGTCGGGTCGTCGCCACCGTCCGCGTGCCATACCGAGTAACCGCTGGCTGACGACGTCGGACCTGCGCTGTCACTGACAGTCACGCCCAGGTAGTCGCTCTGCGAACCTGCTCCGTCATACAGGCACATCTCCACCGCGGCCTGTCCGCCGACCGTCTGCGAGATCGGGTCGTAGTGCAGGTTGAGGCCGACCTGGGGCGTTGCCAGGTCGAAGGCGGGGAAGTAGATCGACGCCGCATCGCGGTCGCTGATGTCCAGGTCCAGACGGAACGTGTAAGTCGCCAGTGCCGGCCCGTCGGCTTCAGTGCGCAGGTCCAGTACCAGTTCGGCCTCCCAGCGTCCTGCCACCAGCCTGGACAATTCGTTACCGGAAATGGACAGGGCCGCACCGGTTCCAGTGGGCGGTTGGCCGGCGCATTCCGGCCCGTAGCGGCTACTGAGCGGCTGATCGGTCCCATGCCAGAGGTCGTTCTGGCAGGCGCGGTCTGCAAAGGCGCGTTGCAGCGAACCGGTCACGGTGATCTCCGTGCGCATGCCGCTCCTGCGTTCGGTGAAGCGCAACGCGATGCCGGTGCGTCCGCCACCCTGGGCACCGGTATCGGCGGTTGGGCAGCGGCCATGTTGTGCATCCGTCGCCGACCGGCAGGTGAGATGGATGCTTCCGTAGCCACGCGCAGGGTCGGCGCTGTAACCGAGCAGCGTGCGTGGCGCCAGCAGCTCGATGGAGGCGGGGACCCCCGACCGGTCATAGGCCAGCGCGTGCTCCTGCACGATGCCCACCGGATCGGTAAGCGGTAGCGCCTGCGCCCGGGCGGCAGGCGCCAGCAGCACGGCAGGGAGCACGGCAAGCCAGCGCATCATCACCGTTCCTGCCCTCGCTGGGCGGCCCGGCCCGGCCGGACCAGGGCCCGCTCCCGCAGCAGTTGCGCCACCCGTGCCTGCTGACGGATGTCGGCCGGCAACTGCGCCACGTCCAACGGCTGGCACTGCACGGTACCGACCATCAACACGGCCAGGCGCTGCTCTCGCACCTGCAGTGGACAATGCAGCAGCCGGCTTCCCTGCAACAGGTACAGCACCTGCTCGCGTCGCGTGAAATCCAGCACGAAGCCGCCATTGCCCTCGGTGGCAGGTACCGGCGCATTGAGGATGCGTGCCGCCGAAACCGGCAGGCCCGCGGGATCCTGCGCGCGGCCGATGAACGTGTAGGTCACCTCGATGGGAACGGCCATCGACAGCAACCGGCCCGGCGCCAGGAACACCTCACGCCCGGAACCGCCAGCGCCTACGCCTACGCGCACCGCCCCGCTGCTGTCCCCGCTGCTGGCGTCCTGCAGTTCGGCACGGTGCATCTGGTAGGCCGGCAAGGCCACCAGCCTGCGCTCGCCAAGCCGCAGCCGCTGCCTGCGCCGTCCTGCCACCTGGAGCTCGGCCGCTACCCCGGACAGTTCACTGTCCTGTGCAGGGTCGACCTTCACCGCCAGGCCCGCATCGGCGCCGTTGCCTTCGCCCCAGTAGAAGCCGCTTGGCCCCAAGGCGAAGGCCGCGCTGTGCGTCGCGCTGTAGCCCGTTTCCCGACGCCCGGGTTGCCGATGGAAGGCCATGGTGGCGCTGCCATGACCGAAGTGGTTCTGCAACTGCGCGCCCACACCGACGCTGTATCGCTCGCTGTTGTCGCCGCGCAGATCGGCAGACACCTCGGCGGACTGGTCCTCGTACTGGCGGCGCAGCGTCTGGCTGGTGCTGTAGCTCATCTGCGGCCGTTGATGGGCCGGCTGCCGCAGGTCCATCGCATGGCGTCGTTGCGAAGTGGCCCGATCGCCGCGCTGCAACCGGGTAAGGCTGAGGTTGAAGAAAAAACCGCGGTCATGCCGTGGGCCACCGGTTGCGTCGCTGCGCTGGTGCCAAAGTCCGAAGCGACGAGCAACGCTGTACTCTTTCCAACGCTCGATCCGGCTGAAGCTACCCTGCCAGTTGCGGCTGCGCTGTGCATCGGCGTTGCCGGCACGCAGCCCGGGCAATGCCAGCGAGGGGGGCATGAACACCGCCTCGGGGTGGTCCGGCGCGGAATCTGCGCGCCACGCCTGGCGGCGCGTGTAGCCCAGGTAGAGGCTCCCGCCGCGTAGCGGCAACGCCATCGAAGCACTCAGCGCATCCACGCACCCCGCTCCGTCGTATCGCGCAAACGACCGGCAGCGGATGTCGCGCGAGCGTTGATGATGGACATTCCATGATGCCCGTCGCCGGTAGGATATCTGGCTCCGGGTGCCACGGCTTCCCTCGCTGCCGCGCATGGCGCTCAGCCCAGCGCGCAGCTCCTGGGTGGCGGACCGCTGCCGCAGGTCCAGCCGCAGCTCCGCATGGCGGCCGCTTTCCATGTCCACCGCACCTGCGGTCACGGCCATGGCGTGCCCGACCGGCAAACGCAGGCCCGCCATGACCGTGGCTTCGCCGGGCAGGTATCGGCCGCCGCGTTCTGCACGCCGCCCCGCCTGCAGGAACCATTGCAGGGTGTCATCGGCGCCGTCGCCACGCTTGTCGAAAGGCGCTTCTTCGCCGCGTACCAGCACGCCCGCTTCGTAGATGCGCAGGGTGACGCTGTAACTGCCGAAGGGATAGCTGCGGGTATCCAGTTCGTTGATCCCGGCTGGCAGGTAATAGGTCTGCAGGAGGCGCTCGCCATCGAACGCCTCCACGCGCGCATCGCGTGCCAGCAGCACGGTGAGCGGGGTGGCCTGCATTGCCGCCTCGACATCGACGTAGGCTTGGCTGCTTCCCACGCGCAGGCCGTCGAAGCGGTCCAGCGGAAGCATGCCGAAGCCGAAGGTGCCGCCAAGTGGACTGGCGAGGTTGCGCCGGTCCATGCGCCCGGCCTGCAGGTAGTGACGACGGTCCAGGTCATGCCGGTAATACGCATTGTCCATGTCGAATCCACCGCCACTGCGGTGTCCGTGTTGCTGGCTGAAGTTCCAGCTCGCCGCCAGATGCCCGCGGGCGGACATCCCCAGTGCGCCCGCGCCCTGTACCGCCAGCGCGCGCTGGTCGCGACCACCGCTTGCGTTGATCACGTGCTGGTGGAGGAACGCTTTTTCGGCTGCGGCGCTGGCCTGGTGGAAGCGCTCGGTGCTGCGTGGAGCCGGCAGCCACTGCCGCGCCACGAACAGGCGCAGTGCCCCCTCGCCTTCGTCATGGATCGCGGCCACGGCCGTGTCCTCTTCGGGGGGATCCAGATAGCCGCAGCCAGCCTGGGCATTGCCGTGCCGGCATGCCAGATGGCTGTTGCGCGGCAGCGGCGCAGACAGCGCTGGCAGCAGGCTGGACCGTGCCGCAGGGTCCAGATCGAGCGCCTGAAGTACGGTGGCGGGATCCTGCAGTTGCACGGTATCGAGGTCGACCAGCACCGGCACCACGCCCGCAGAGCGCTCGAACAGCCGGACCTCAAGCTGCTCCACCTGGCCTTCCACCAGGTCTTCGAAGCCGTCCGGGACGCGACTGGCGGTGACGCCCCCCATTGCCACGGGCAGTGCGAGCGCGATCGCCAGCCCGGTCACGACGGGGGCGGTAGTCATCATGTGAGAGTGGCCGAAAGGGCCGGCCCCGTAGGGCCGGCGCAGGAAGTTACGGGCTGACGGTCTTCTGGGCCAGGACAATGCTGACCAGTCCCTCGTACAGGCCCGCCGCGGTGATCGGCGCCTGCGTGGTCTGCGCGATCTGGAGCGGCATGGCAATCGAGGCGCCCGGCAACGCGCCGTCGAACAGTTCGGCCGCGGTGAAGTCGGTACCCGCCACCGATACGGTTCGGCCGTTGAGGCTGACCGTCATCGGCACCCCTACCGCACCGGGAGCAGCAATGACCGGACGCAGCTCGGCGGCGTGACCCAGGCGCACGGCGATGTCCTTGCGCGGATCGTTGGAAATGATCCGCACCTGCTCCGACCAGGGCATCAGGCCATTGATCGGGTTGTGGGTCAGCGCCACGCCATCGGGCAACGCGCTGCCATCGGCACGCAGCAGGGCCAGCGTGGGATCGACATCTGCCCAGACCTTGATGTCGGCCTGGATGGCATGTGCGGAGGTGGATGCAGCGGCTAGCGCGATGGCGACCAGCGCGTTCCGGCAATGCGTTTTCATATGACTACTCTCCTTGATATCGATATATGGCGTCATTCAAACGACGCGATACCATCAGCGAAAGCTGGTGGCGGCAGGAGAATAGGCATCGCGTTCTGATTTGAACGTAAGGCAATCTTCAAAAACGCGATGTCGTGAGCGGTTTTGTGCGCCTGGTTGCGGAACAAAACATTGCTTCGTGCTTTGCCACGATCTGACGCTTTTTCGATAGCGACACGTGCAGAGCTGGCAGGCGCGCAAAAAAAACGCCCCGCGAGGCGGGGCGTTCGATGCAACAGGCAAAGACCGGAATCAGTCCTGGTAGTCGCGCACGTCGCTACCGGTGTAGACCTGGCGCGGGCGGCCGATCTTCATTTCCGGATCCACCTGCTGTTCCAGCCAGTG
>Ga0265780_10006880_pt1 | contig 14045 bp, 17 predicted proteins | sample P1T30metagenome_FD_192432 | JGI IMG/M metagenome (GOLD analysis project Ga0265780, IMG submission 192432) | Plant litter microbial communities from East Loma Ridge, Irvine, California - P1 T30 | ecosystem: Environmental > Terrestrial > Plant litter > Unclassified | place: USA: California... | reverse complement strand
ATACATGTGTTTGCTCCTCCTCGACTCCACCATGGGTGCTTAGTACGTGTCCATCAGCCTTATCTCCCGTCATTGAGCTGACAATATAGCTGTACCGGACAGGAGTACTTCGTTGACGGTGGTGCTCAGGCTTGGTAAACTCCTCGCCGTGAGAAGATGTAGCAGTGTGAATTATGTAGCCAAGTAGAGAAGGCAGTGAAATGATGCATAATACGTGTCTGTACGATCAGGATGCTTTGTTCACAGGAGAAGAAGTCATGAGGTACGGTGATTTTCTTGACTCTCCTTCCCAGCTTCAGAACTACATTGCCAAGAATCCCGTTCTCCAATCCATACAAGGGCAAGCGTCAAGCCGTTCCGCTCGGCCACAATCTACTCCTTAGGATACAAATACCCTGCAGGTGGGGTAATGAATTCCTCAACCACCACTCGCCCTTTATCCCAAACTCCAGCAGTATAATAAACATCACTTCTGATTCTCTCCCAAGCAGTATCTAGGGTGTCGGAATGGAAGATCATCATTGATCCTGCCATTGGTTGTATTCCCTCGGGTAAGTCGATAGTATGTGGTGGGGCCGAGGGGGATGGTTTAAATCCTAGGCCAAAGACTTTGATCAGCTCTCGACATTCATGCCACTTCTCGACTACCGTACGGCATCGAAACATACAGGTCTGGCAGTAGACGTGTGACGAGATACGGCAGGAAGATTGGATTGATCTAGATGAAGTACAGGAAAATGACTTACACCCCCTTCCGCATTCCCGATCCTGTGCCCATCGCTTCAAGTGATCCGCTCTGACTTCTAAACGCTTTGCTAGAGCTCCGGAGGCATCGGGGCAGTATGCCATAAAGAGTGGTAAGCGCCTTATAGCAGCTAGAGAGGTCATTGCTGTTGTAACAAGAGGTAGAAGAATCGAGAGAACGGCAATGGCCGGTAATGACGCCCAAGCTCAGCCATTAATCACGTCCAATACCGGGTGTATACATACATGATTTTGCTGCACTACTCTATAAGACTTCTACGATATATGGCTAAGCAGGTCAAGCTAGAGTCTCAAGCGCCGCGGCGTCCACATGCGCCCTTGACCTAGAGGGCCAAACGTCAACCTTCCCAGAAGCCCACATCCACCCCTCCACCTCATCTCCTGCATCATCGGCTTTGTCATCCCCATCATCCCCTACCGTAATCTTGCGCTTCGTCTCCTTCCTTGACCGTTTCATACCTCTCCGCCTAATCTCGGGAGGCAGAGTAAATCGACGATGGGAGGGTGCTACATGTCCTGCCTTTATTGTTGTTGTGCTTGAGCGCGGTTGGGATCTTGGAGTATTTCGGTTCTGGGCGTGCATCTCGGATAACGAGTCTAAGTGGGCGTAGTAATCGTTCAACTACCATTAGCTCGGCCCAGTGTCTTAGGCGCATTGGCTAACCTTCTCAGACCGCCAAGAAGGAGTTCGGACTTCCAAGACTTTCATCCCCAATCCCATGCCCCATCCGTATTCTTTTCCCGTACCACTCGGTCCAGCCTCCGCGTTTCTCATACTCTCCCACGACTCTTTTCTCCTTCTCACTTTCTCCTGCTGGAAGTCATCATTCGAATCGGAAGAATCAGATCCAGAAGTCGAATTCTCGGATGATTGATAGTTGAACAAAAGTGCTGATTGGGGAAGGGCTGAATATGGGTCGGTTGGCTCTAGATTATTTCGAGCTCTCGATCGTTTTTCTTGTTTCTACATATCAGCCCTATCCGGTCTAGCCTCCCTTGACGGAATGGACGAGCGGATACCAAAGGAGGGGAGGGCAGGGATGGGGAAAGGCGAACGAAGGAGAAAATGACGTATCGAAGCGTGTCCAGAATGAGGAGAGAAGAAGAGAAGAAGAGACTCACCAGATCCTTCCGTGCCCACCTCCGCCTATTCTTGGCATATCTGGCTTTCCTCTCTGCATGTGTGCTATCATTCTCGCTCTTGAAGCGCTTGACGTAATTTGCGAATGTGACCTTGACTGCTTCCTGTTCGTCAGCCGTACCCGTGCAGAGGTATACTAACAAGGATGGTAGGTAGATCTTTATCGTCTTCCTCGACTTTGTGATATGCGTTGGTCTCGGATCTGAAGGCCTGAGAGAGTTCTGTTGCTATCGATTCCATCCACTGTTTCGTCAGCTTACCACGAATACTTCACAGCTAAGTCGTACGCGTGCATTCCCGCTGTCCCCAATCGGGGCTTGCCAATCCGGTACTACCCATACCGGGTGGTCAGCACCTGACGTCTCTGCCAATCTAGGAGCGGGCAAATGGTCGGACTCCTTCTCCAACCCCATATGTACCTTGATCTATCCTTCAGCTGGATCCGGAGGTCTCTAGCAGCTTACCGTCTGCCTGATAGCTTTATACAGCTCTGTCTTCCTACCCCTTTCTACCCTTTTCCCAGTCTGATGGTCCACTCTATTCTTTTCCGTGGCTGTGGCTTTCCCTCCATCATGCTTTCTCCTTTTTGCAGATGGTAGGTGCGCGCCTGAGGATGCCGAGGCCGACACCGAGTCCTGATCTACAAGACCTCTCAACTTGAGGACTTCAGCCTCCAATTCTTCTCTCGTTAATCCTCCCAGGTCATTTTGACTGCGAGTATCCTGGTCCGAAAGAAGAGTCGAGTATTGATTTAAATGCTCGGATGCATGTTGTTGTTGTTCCTCCTGCTCTGCTCCGAATTGCGATAGAGCATGTATGATAGTCTCTGCTGTTGCTGGCTGATCGTCGTCCATGTGAGGCTGACACTTGAAGAAGGTAGCAGATTCAAATTGTCAGGTGTTTCGGATAAACTGCTGAATCAGCACCACGCCCTGCTTTCCCCCTTTACAATGACACCCTGACTCATCAACCTATACACCGGGAAGCTAATTGCCGTGATTCTCGGTGCCAAGTCAGTGCTTCCCGAAATGAATAACGCCCCGTGCTGCCCCAGACCCCACTTCTGAGGAATCGAGCTAGTTCAACTTGTTCGCACGATATCCGGCGGATTTTCACCCACCTCCACATCGTCAGTCGGTCGATTCTTTGAAGCTAGCCTTGAACCTTGAACTCGAGGGGCTTGCCTTATTACGATCGAGAAGCTCGCAGCACACGATCACCTGTCGATGTCGGAAAGATGTCGGTGGATACGGGCGGAGGTAGACTTTTCAATGTCTTCGTGAACCTATATAACCTCTTGGAAGTGCTTGTAGTTTTGAATATCATCAAGCACATCGCTTTCAACTAATTCACCTCACTTCACCTCCTTCAATACAATCTCTCCCGCGATGCTCGCTACCGCTCTACTTGCCCTGCTTCCCCTCGTCGCTGCTACACCCGTGGCTCGACAAGACGGAGTCAACGCTGAATCCCTAAAAGTCTTAGCACAGAGACAGAACAAATATATCGGAACAGCCTATCAGTCTTTCTACCTCGCCGACGAGAGGTTCGAGCCGATCTTAGATGGCGAGTTCGACCAGTACACCCCCGAGAATGAGATGAAATGGGAGGTCATCCAAGCCGAGAGGGGCGTTTTCAATTGGACAGGATCTGATCTGGTGAGTCGTATTCTTATTCTCTTGGTGTCATATACTGACGCCCAGATCATTGAGCAGGCGCAGAAGACTGGGTCAATTGTTAGGGGTCATAACCTCGTTTGGCACTCTCAATTGCCCCCTTGGGTGCAGAACATCACCGATGCTGAAGATCTCAAGAGCGTCATGAAGGGTCACATTGATGCTGTTTTGGGTAGATATGGGGACAAGTTGGCTCACATGGATGTTGTCAATGAGCGTACGTCTGCTACGGCTTTATTGAGAACGATGCTCATCTTCAGCCTTCTTGGACAATGGTACATACCGAGACAGTGTCTGGTACAACCTCCTCGGTGAAGAATTCATTCCTCTAGCCGTAAGTATCAATCACCATGTGCTCTTTCTGTGACTGACGTGTCAGTTCCAATACGCTCGAGCAGCAGCCCCCAATCTCAAGTTGTACATCAACGATTACAACATTGAATCAATGAACAATAAATCTATGGTACACGCTGAACTCGCCAAATCTATGCTTGCTGCCGGCGTACCCATCGACGGAGTCGGCTTCCAGTGTCATTTCATTGGTGGAACCGTTCCAGAGGATCTAGCAGAGACCATGGCAATGTTCACCGACATGGGTTTGGAAGTAGCTTTGACAGAGTTGGACGTCAGGGTGCCAGTCAACAACAGGGGTGTCACCAACTCCACCTGGTTGGACATTCAGTATGTACCCTCAAACATTCACTGGAGTGGCGCTCATTATCCAGAGCCAAAGACTACGCCAATGTCGTTCAGATCTGCCTTGACAATGACCTATGCCCAGGTGTGACTGTTTGTGAGTTTCTGATCTCCTTGTACACGGGATGAGACTGATGTAAAGGGGGCTTTGGAGATGAGACCAGTTGGGTACCCGGAGTATTCGTAGGCGAAGGCGCAGCGACAATCAAGGACTTTGATTACAAGCCCAAGCCAGCTTACTTCTCGATCCAAGATGTCCTTCGAGGTTAGGTCAGGATCGTAGAGTGCAGCAAAAATAAGTTGGTGAGGTTAGGATGGTAGAGAACAGCAAAAACGACTTGAATGAGAGAAGACGGAGAGAACATATAATACCAAATCGTGATGCATATTGTTAGCAGCTACGACGATCGAAGGTCGCGGTCGGGTGCGGAGCAAGTTCGCCGAGACATTACCCCACTTTAGGGTTATGCTTGACCGGCCATGCCCGGTCAACTCTCACATATATGACTCACATCCATCCCATGCCACCCACAAGGTCTCTGCGCACCTTACAGTATGACGAGTATCGTAGTGAAAGACGATACAGCTATCACAAAAGCATGGTGGAAGTCAGCAGTGGTCTACCAGATATACCCTTCGTACGCCTTAGTTTTCTCCTTTGCTGATGCTTAGGTCTTTCTACGATAGTGATGCAGATGGGTGAGGTGACCTGAAAGGTATCATCAGTAAACTCGACTACCTGAGAGATCTTGGAGTAGACGTTGTATGGCTCAGTCCGATCTTCAAATCCCCTCAAGTAAGCTACCTTTCAGCGATTTGGACGTGGCTCACCATAGGTCGATATGGGCTACGATATTTCAGATTACAAGTCCGTTCATGCGCCTTACGGAACAGTCAAAGACGTTGAAGAGTTGGCAAATCAGCTTCATACTCGGGATATGAAGTTGATGCTCGACTTGGTCGTCAACCATACAAGTGATGAACACGATTGGTTTGTCGAGTCCAAATCCTCCAAAAGCAATCCGAAAAGGGACTGGTATTTCTGGAGACCGGGGAAGATTGTAGATGGCAAAAGACATCCTCCTAATAATTGGAAGACTGCTCTGGGGGGTGGATCGGTATGGGAGTACGATGAAGGCACGGAAGAGTATTATTTGCATTTGTATGACACCAAACAACCTGGTGAGTGGCTCCCATACATGACATGTCGATGGACACAGCTGATTTCAAAGACTTGAACTTCGAATGCGAGGAGGTGCGAGAAGCTGTTTATGACTTGATGCGATTCTGGGTAGAGAAAGGATGTGACGGATATCGAGTGAGTCTTTGACACTTCGGCGACAATGCCACAGCTGATAACTAGATGGACGTTATTGGCCGCATCTCGAAGGATCTCGCGTTCGAAGATGCTCCAGCCAATGACCCAGAGGCAGAATGGCAAGAAGCACCGCGAAACGAAGGGTGCGTCTACTTCATAGCTAAACTGACGGTAGTCCTCGATTACACGAATTCATCCAGGAGATGAACCGCGAAGTCATGTCGAAATACGACTTGATGACCGTCGGCGAATTGAACCACACCAGTCCAGATCAAATGATGAAGTATGTTCATCCGGACCGGCATGAACTCCAGATGGGCTTCACATTTGAGCATGTCAACCTCGGTCGAGGAGGAGTAGACATGGCTATGGTCGAACCCCACAAGTTATCGGAGTTTAAGGAAGTCATCGCTAAATGGCAAGGATTGAGGGAGAAAGGTGGATGGCATGCTTTATATGTAGAAAATCACGATCAGGTACGTTTCCCTCGACCAAGCTCCAGATTGACAAGTAGCCCCGGAGTATCTCGATCTATGGAAACGATTCACCTGAATATCGCCAGAAATCGGGGCGACTACTCGCACTCATGCATACCACTTTATGGGGAACTGTTTACCTTCATCAAGGCCAAGAAATTGGCATGATCAACCTACCAAAGGATTGGCCGTTGGAAGAATGGAAGGATTGCAAAACTCAAAACGTGGCCAAGAAGTACGTCTCCATGTTTACCCGTCTAACGGCAGGATAATCGATAAAGGGCAGGACGTCGAGAACCAGCTGAAGAAGGTCTATCACAAAGCCAGAGATAATGGCAGGTCACCGATGCAGGTCAGAAGCCCAAACTTTCGATTTAAAGACTATCACTGACGGTGTAGTGGGACTCTAGCGATCACGCTGGATTCAGTACCGCAGAACCATGGATGCGGATCCCAGACGACTACAAGGCCTGGAACGTATCCAATCAGATCAATGACCAGAATTCGGTTCTCAGTTTCTGGAAACGGGTTCTTGCCGTGCGAAAGCAGTACGAAGATGACCTAGTAAAGCTCTTGACTACAGGCGGTTCGTGACTCACCAGATAGGTATACGGGTCATTCGAGCTCCTGTCTCCGGAAGACGAAAAGGTCTTTGCTTATGTCCGAGGAAGCTCAATGTTGGTTGTGCTCAATTTCTCGACAGAAGTGGTTGAGTACCACTTGCCCGATGAAATGAATGTCGACTCGGTCATTCTCGAAACTGAAGACGGGGCTGTGGTAATGAGAGGTGGTGTGGTTGTTCTGCGGGCATACAGTGGAGCGCTGTATCGTATCGCTGCATAGCTGCTTCCCAGGCAATCGTCCCCGAAGACTGGCAGAGGCTTCCCCTTTTGCTATACCTTGAACGTTACAGCAGCGGCATGTAATAGTGTTCTATTTCCTGTTGGCATCTGATGTGACGTACTTGCTGCATAGTGGGTCGACGACATTTAGTATGCTGGTGACAATCCCTTGACATTTGTGACGACATCCGGATCCATAAGCTACAATGATACAATACTACAAAGTGCGCAATCAGTAGGCTTCCACACCAGCCAGTCGGCGTCCGAGGGGAGTCAGGACTGGATTTTGAAGTTTGGTCACCTTAGGATGTGAGCTCGTGGGATGACCAGCAGGTGGCGCTCTAGCATTCATGTTGAACGTGATGGGGTCGTGTGTCGTCTCCACCTTGCCATCCCAGGCTTCTTTGCGGTGTGCTAGCACTTCGGGGGTAGCGAGAGATGCGGGTTTATAACATACGTCTACATCATCAGATTCCTGCGCAAACGGTTACTTACAGCTTGCAATTCGAGGATTGGTCGAGCTTGGTGTGGCTCCATAGTGGACGGTTCGCTAACGAAATTAGAACTTTGTCCAGTACGGAGCAGACGAGAAAGCTTACACTGTCCCACAGCAGTAAATCTCCTGGATCGGCGGTCACTTTATGATACTCGCATCCATGGTCGATAAGCCATTGAATTTGCTCCGGGGTATGATCGTGACGATCGTGTTTATTCCACCCACCCTCTGGCTTCCTATCCTCAAACTCGTCATATAGCTGCGTATACAAGGCCGAAGAGCCTTTCAGAACCATTAAGCCGCCATCCCCGGGTCCATTAGGCAGGAGGTTGACAATGCCCTGTACGCAATGAAGTCCTTTGACGAGCGGACTTTGGTCGACATGTGGCCAAGGGGCAAAGTCCTCTTTTGGTCGATTGGGAATCGGTAGAGAGATATTGATGCCGTCTGTGGTCAGCTATAAAATGAAAGGCCACACACCATAGGAAGCTAGCAGCTCTTGAGTACCCCAGATCTCGGCAAAAGCAGATACTACAGCTGGATCTTGCCTTAATCAGTCAGCTATAGGCTCTGTTGATCAATATTGACGGTACTCACTTGATATCCCAGATGAACTGTTCATGTCCGACTCCGTAGTTGACGTACAAGCCGCCTTTGTAATGGTGCGGCATCTTATCGGGTGTCCATGTAGTGCGATCGTTGCGGTCGAAACCAAGCCCAAAAGACTCGAGATATGCATAGGCTGCCGATGCATGGCTATCCGCCCTTTCGCGTGGAATAGCTCCTCGAATAACGGTCCACCCTATCGCGTTAGCCGATGACTGGGCCGAGGTAAATCAGTCTCACCTTCTGCGTCCAGCTGCTTCTTCCATTCTGGGACTTGTTCCCCCCTCAACGTGAGTCTGCCAGTCTCTACCTGCGTTTGTGTAGTACTCATGATGGTATGATAGGTATAAGTGACATCTCAGTACTCGAGCGCATTGCTATCTTATGGCTTCGGCACTGAAAACTCACCCGCCCGCTCGTCCGAGTGGCTGATGACTCGCCCGTCCGTATCTCCGCCGGAAACCGGTCCCGAGCTATATTCCGACGGGTGAGATTGCGGGGGAATGCGGATTTACACTGGACCAATGCATGATACCGTAATTCAGAGGGTTCAACTTATCTTTGATGCGCAGATACCCAGGCATATAAGCATACAGGTTGGACCTGTTTGGGATAACAGTTCTCATCCGATCAGAAATGATTCAACATCTTCAAGGTATCACTAAACATGGTGTAGCATGTATGCTGCTCGCGTCTATTGGAGCGATCCTGTTTGTATGTTCATCGGGTCTCCACTGAGGCAGACTGCTGATGTTCAGGGGTTTGATAATGGGTGGTGGGGAACGATTCTGGGTTCTCCGAGATTCCTTAAAGACTACGGCTCATGTGCCATGGTTGACGGGGTCGAGGTATGCAATCTGACCACCCCTCAGCTGTCGGCGGGAAGTTCAGTCCAGTCGGCTGGTATCAGTACGTCCACAATACCGTATGTATCTAACAACACAGTGGTTGGATGCTTGATGGCAGCGTATATCAACAACATTATCGGTCGTCGATGGTCACTTGTTTTAAGCGCCATCATCTCGCTCACCGGGGTCACAATCGAAGCTACTAGTGCCATCGGCAGTCCGGCCCGGTACACTCAATTTGTGGTCGGCAAGGTCATTGCATCGATCGCTATGGGTATGGTCGTCAATATCGTCCCTGTCTATCTATCAGAGACCTCTCCTCCCGCCGCACGAGGGTTCGCCATCAGTCTATATCAGAATGTTCAGATCATCGGTGTCATCGTGGCTGCCGGCTGTGTTTTTGCGACTTCCGCACGAAACGACCCTTCCTCCTATCTCATCCCAATGTGTGTCCAAGCTATCGCGCCTGGTATCATGCTATTGGTCACTCCTCTAATTCCGGAAAGTCCAAGGTGGCTCGTTCTCAAAGGGTAAGTTGGTGGATTGATGATTCGCCCATATCGGTCCGCTGACATATAGCCGTATGCCCGAGGCTCAGTTGGCATCTAAGAAGCTCTTCGGTTCCAGCGACTTCAATGCAGAAGAGTACTGCACCAAGCTAGCTATTGCTTTCGATGAAGAGAGACAGACCGAAAGCTCGACATCTTGGGCAGATTTGCTCCGAAACCCCGACCGACGACGTCTCTTAATCGCAGTCGGCATACAATGTCTTCAACAAGCACAGGGATCGTCCTACATGAACTCATATGTAGTCTCATTCCTACAGAGTAATGGCATCACCAACGTGTTTCCAGTCATTATGGGACTGTACTCGCTTTACTACGTGGCGATCCTCACCGGTCATTTTCTCCCGGACATGTACGGTCGAAGAATCATCTTGATGACGACTGGTGCTTTCTGTGCGACTTGCTTGATAGTCGTCGCAATCATGACCACTGTAATCGCCGTGCCGACCAAATCGACTGCAAACGCTGCCATCGCCCTCATCTTCCTTTGGGAATTCTCATTCGGTGTCCAGTCACCACTCATTTGGATCGTTACCGCCGAGTCGGCTCCTACCAGGAATCGAGAAAAGGTGCTGTCCATGGCCACCTTCTGGGGCTTTGGTGTATCCCTACTGATCACTTCGGTTTCGCCTTACCTCCAGAACGAAGGTTATGGCAATCTCGGAAGCAAGATTGTAAGTGCCTTCTATTGTGCCATGTACAAAGAATCAGCTGACGACAAGGGTTTCATCTGGGGAGCATTCTCAGTCGTCACTGTTGCATGGGTATTCTTCCTCGTCCCAGAAATGAAAGGATTTTCGCTCGAGCAATTGGATCATCTCTTTGCCGAGAACGTGTCGACAAGGGCTTTCAGTTCGTACAAGTTTTCCGACGATGTCCTATCGGTTGCGGTCAAGGAAGGAGACGAGGAGGCCGCAGGTATGGATAAGGATGAGAAGGACTTATCAAACACCTACGTCCAACCATTGGACCAGAAGTAGATCGGGCGAAATTAATAGATCATGGGAGCTATCTTTGTATATTGGTGAATCACGGGGGCTCTTCCGAATGCATTTCATACAGGTTACCACTGCTGCATCCTGTTGCCCGGCCATTCTACATCTCGACTACCCGATGTCCTATTCGACCACAATCACCCTGCATTCGGCATGATTTGACCAAGCAGTCTTGCGAAGTCAAAGTCCATGTCGGACTGACTGAACAGGTCGCCAGCTGCCCCATTGGGCCACATGGGCTGGGCGTCCGACGTTTCGTCGCCCAAGTCGATGTCTTCCTGCCCGAGTATGTTGGCAAACGGGATATTAGAGTCGTATTGACTCTGACCGATCGGTTGATGTTGCCAAAGTATGTCATTCGGCACATGGGCGCTCTGAGAGGAGGTCACTAGCTGCAGTACCGCCTTGCGAGTGAGGGTGACATCCTTTACCAGACCCAGTCGGCGTTGATCACCAAGAACAAGAAGATGTTCTATCAGGGTTGCGCCCCTACTCGCGATACCAGAAGGGTCCTGCAAATGGCGGAGCCTATTCGCAACAGCAGCAACAAGGGACCTCTGATCTTGCTGACCATTTGTTGAGGATGGGATTGGCTTCAAGATGTGATCGAGTGCCAGAATGATTCCTGAAGCAACGACCATGACAGCAGTATTCCACATGAGGAGACATTCCCTAGGCAGTTGGGATTGTGAAACGGTATTGATGATCTCGGCAGCATTGATGCAAGCAGTATACGATCTGGAGTAGCGCGAATCCGTCAAAGCCTTCACAAAGTATAGTCGGTGGCATTGGTAATCACGATAAGCGATCGTCATGTCGATCAAGCTCTTTTGCACATGATGTCCAGACTGATCTCGGTGACCATGCCCAGCGTGATCCCGATTGACTATACTTCTGATCTCGTAGATCTGGTCGGATGCGGTGATAACAGCGTCGTAGGGAGGGTCCTGGTCCAAGTTGAGGTCTGCAAAAAGATCGCACAGCACTTTGGCCGCACGATAACAGACTATGCGATACGTTATTGATGTATTGGAGGGCAGGGAGGGGAGAGCGGTGGTAAAGTGACGCGGCGAAATGGCTGCTGGATGAGCTTGATTGACATGTAATGCCGCTGAAACTCACCGCAGTAGCGATTGTATGGCAGAAAACTCCAGTCTGGCTCAACTATGTTCCACCAAACCAGCCTACCCAAATCCTGCTCCTTCCCGATATCCCTGGTCGAAGTCTTTCCTAGCAAGTGAAGATTGAGCGTTCTAGCATGGCTTGTTATGATTGGCACAAGCGATCGATGAAGTTTGGTGTTTGATGTGAAATGGAACGCCGGTCCTAGTGCCTGAACAGCTTGACAGAGGACTACGGAGGGGTGGGTGATGCCACCCATTCGGAAGATAGTCGCGATAGCCGCGTCGAAGCAGGTCCGTCCCAGATTACGCAATTGCGAGACCGTCATATTCACCGAGGAGGCGTGATCCTGGTCAACGAAGAAGGCGGACACGCTCAACACGGCGAAGTAGAGCGCGAGCCAGATGTCGTCCCGATAGCTGTTGGACTCTAACTGAATCCAGAATGTATCTTGGTCTCTACGCAATGTAGGTAAGTGGACCGATCCTGTGAGCCAAGCCGCATTCTCTTCGTATAGACTGACCAAGGCTCGAGACTGTGACTGGGAGGGTAGGACAACGAGGCCGGAGTGCAACGATTTTGGACCGTACCATCCGAGATAGGACTCTCCCCCTGGACGTGATTCTTCCTGATAATGGTCTCCCCATCTTGATGTCTCCCCGATCCCCAGTGCTGCTTCCTCCATTATTCCCGGGAGCCTCGAAGTATCCACATCTACCGGCGAAGGAGCTCTGCTCGTTCCATTCGCTTCTTCCGTGCCGGCATACCTTATGCCTCCTTCCAGCTCCCTGACCCGATCCGAGAGTTCATTGACCTGGAGAACCAGTTCTTCAAAAGTTGTTCTCTTTCCTGTGGATGACGTGCGGTTCTGTAGCTCCCCTTTGAGAGCGACCTGCTCCCTTCGACATCCCACATCATCCCCTCTATCGATGCATGGCCGGCAGGGTATCGACCTGTCGCATTTGATTTTCCGGCGAGAGCATTCGACACAGCTGAGCGGCGGACGCTGGGTGATCCTAACGCCTGTAGCTGTCGCCGAGCCCTGGCGCTGTCGCTTGGAAGAGGTGGATTCATTGCTATTCATCGCTCGTTTACAAGACGGACAAAACAGGTCCGCGATTGAGCAGTCTACATTATTAAGGGTAAACTCGGTTCCGATATTCCGGACCCTGACGCGTGTTGATGTTTGTCCTGGGCGTCGCAGATAAGTAGACGTTTTGCATTGTGCATTGCAAAGTAGAATACAACGAGTACAGAGTCCACTAATCATTGTATCGTACGGCATGCTCGACTCTGCGGCCGGATGCCACGCGGTCATACCTCGACGCACACCTTTCCGAAGTGCCTGCCCTCCTGCATATACCGGTAGGCGTCTCGCATTTCCTCAAATTTGAAGGTCTGCAAAATCAGCGGTATTACAGATATAGAGGGGAATCTGTTGACTTTGTCTATCACGGGATGCACACCGGCAATAGCGAGTGCTGAACTCATCCTTTTGAATTCTTCTCGATTACAGACGAAGACACCCCTAACGTTCGCGGCGGAGTAAAGAATGGTCTTTGCGATATCTGACCATCAGCGCAGATTCATGGCTGTACGCGCCTTCCTTGTAAATGTCATCCGGTATATGTGAGTAGGTTGACATATAGCCTGCAGTCGTTAGGTAGATCAATTGAACTGCTCGGGGAGACTTGCCAGATACCGCGATGAGACCACCTTGACGAGTGCTCCTTATGCTTCGCCCTATGGTCCCGCGACCCGCTATTTCAATAACAAAGTCGACCCCCATCCCGCCGTTCAATCGCTTGGCCTCGAGATCCCAGGCGTCGACTTTTGAATAGTCTATAGTCTGAAGGGTATCTGTGGCGCCCCCAGGTCTTAGTAGTGGTCCCAGAAGGGTAACCGCCCGATCTAGTTTGTCCTGAGAAGAAGAAGTCAGGATGACTCGAGCGCCGGCGATTAGAGCTAGCTGGATGTCGTTAGTCGTGGTACCATATATCTGGCTCGAAGGCTCACCTGAGCAGCGCAAAGCGATACTCCACCTGTACCGAGGCAAAGAACGGTCTGACCTGGCTGCAATTTAGGCGAGTGCGAGAACAGACTTGACCAAGCTGTAGTATAGGCAACAGCAAGCGTCGATCCTTCGGCGAAGCTGAAATGTGCCGGTAGGTGTACTGCCTCTTCCTCATTACACACGAAATATTCCGCAGCCACTCCGTCGATTCCACCTCCAAGGCCTCGCTTGAGACTTCGCAGAGCCATATCCTCCTCCTATCATTAGCAGCTAGTCCTGACGGATGTAGAGACTCTTTGCTCACATAATCATGTCCTTGCGGAAAAACGGGAGCTACTCGATCCCCGACTTTGTACATGGTCACTTCCTCTCCGACAGCCTCCACAACACCGCTACCATCTGCAATTAGCCTCGTACATTCGATTGACCTACCAGAAACCGGGATGACGCCTTTGGGGACATCGTGAGGAGCTGGATAATCGTT
>Ga0265780_10006878_pt1 | contig 14046 bp, 13 predicted proteins | sample P1T30metagenome_FD_192432 | JGI IMG/M metagenome (GOLD analysis project Ga0265780, IMG submission 192432) | Plant litter microbial communities from East Loma Ridge, Irvine, California - P1 T30 | ecosystem: Environmental > Terrestrial > Plant litter > Unclassified | place: USA: California... | reverse complement strand
TTACACAGAGGGATTATTCGCGCACCACACGCTGGCGCAGCACCTGCCCGCCGACCGTGGCGGTGAGGATGTAGGCACCAGCCGCGCAGGTCGGCTGCACACGCAGGGGCTCTGCACCAGCCGTGAGGGCCTGCTCCTGCTGCCACACCGTGCGGCCCATGCCATCAAGCAGACGCAGGGTAGCGGTGGTAGCGGTAGGGTGATTCAGGGCCACGGTTAGTTCCTGCGCAAATTGCGTGGGATAAGCGGCAAAGGAGATGGGCGCAGCATCAAAGCGCAGCTGTTGCGGAGCGAAATACTGAGCTTCGCCGCCGTTGCGGTCATCCTGGCGCAGTCGGTAGTAGCGGATGCCCGTTTTGCCCTCGGCAGCATCTACGAAGCGATACGAGCGGGCGGTGTTGCTAGTGCCGCTGCCTTCAGCAGCCACGAAACCGATTTGACGGTAGTTCTTGCCGTCCACCGATACTTCGATGCCGAAGCCGCGATTATTAAGCTCTGTAGCAGTGGCCCAGGTCAGGAGAGCATCTTTGCCCTGGCGCTCGGCCTGGAAGGCGGTGAGACCTACGGGCAGAGGATTGGTGATATCGCCCAGCGTCCACCGCGAAAAGCCATTCACATTGGCCAGGAAGGTTGTGTTGGTGCCTGAAGTGGTGATGCCTCGGTTCTGCCAGCTAGCACCGCTGTTTGGCGATTTGTAGAAGCGCAGGTTGGCGGGTGAAATGCCGTTCAGCTCGTGCGTGAAGTAATCGATGGTCAGGCCCACGTTCAGATTGTTATTATTGAAAGTCGGCGTAATGTCGAAGTAGCGCAGGATGCTCTGACGACCGGCTACACCAGTTGCAGCCACACCAGTATAGCGGCTGACGGACGTAGCTCCAGGCAGCGAAGAGCCTGCCACGGGCTGCATGCTCAGGCCAATACCACCAAAAGTTTCGGTGGCGCCAGCGGCGGGGTCACGGCGTACATCAACACGGCCCAGCACGTAGCTGGTTTCGGTTTCAACAAGGTTGGCCAGGTTATCGAGCTTGAGGCGGAATGGACCCGTAGCTAGAATGCCGTTCAGCATTTGCACCCCGTTGTACACCTGAGCGTCATCGGTGAAGGTTTTGGTGCCGCCGCCATTCACTTCCAAGTTAAAGTAGAGGCCACCACTCACAGTCTGGTCGCCGGCACCCGTGAGCTTCACTTTGCCCGTTGAGCAGGTAAACTGCCCGCTGTTCAACATATTGCCTTTTATTTCGATGTCGCCTAGTGTCTGAGCAAAGATGCCCGTGTTGGTGTTGGTAAAGTTGCCGTTGATGAGGATGTCACCGCCTGTATGGTTGAGGATGCCTGCATTATTGAGGTCGCCAAGTACCACGGTCAGGCCGCTTTCTACCACCATTAGTTGGCCGCTGCCCACCGAGAAGGAGTTCAGAATGGTCGTGGCCTGGCTCACGAGGCTATTCACGCCACTGGTGCCGGTGCTGGTTACGTATGTGACGGCGTTGGCAGTGAGTTCGGCACGCCCGGCGGCTACCCCCAGTGCTGTAAGGGCGGCGCTGCTTACACCGGTCAGGCTCACTTGGCTCACCTTGTTGCCCACCAGTTCATTGGTGAGCACCGCGCTACTGCCGCAGCTCACCAGAATGCCCCGAAAGTTTTGGGTACCGGCGTTTTCCCAGATGCCCCCAGTGGCACCAGCGGCCCGGCCACCAATCGCGTTGTTGTTAATAGTAGCATCATTGGCTGCGCTGCCGGGCCGGAAGTCGATGGCCGTCTGCGCCGTGGTAGGCACCGCCGAGACGTTATAGTAGAAGCTATTGCCGTCGATGGTCCACTGGTTGCCGTTGCCGTCGGCTACCATCACACCAGTGCGGTTAAAGTTAAACAGCTCGCTGTTAGTCAGCGAGAAGGCGTCGTTGGTACCGCCGCCAGTATTGGCTGCATATAGGAGGTTGGCGGGCAGTAGCGCGGGGTTGACATTGCCCACAAAGCTTTGGGTGATGGTGTTGCGGTCGTTGCCTGTCGTCAGACCGTCGCCCACTACTACCACGCCACTGGTCAGCAACGTGTTTGAACCCAGCACCACCGTTTCGCTCACCTTGTTGTCAGAAGCGTCGCCTGTGAACACAACAGTTGGCACCGTGGTAGCAGGCTGCTGCAAGGTGAGCGCCCGCGACAACGCACCGTTGTTGCCATTGATGGTGGTGTAGGCACTGCCCGTACCAAAGGTCAGGGTCCCAGTAATGACGGGACTCACTCCGGGTGCGGGCTTAATGGTGAGGGTGTTCGTGGCGGTGCCGGTTTTAGTCAGCAGCACGTTTTCGCTGTAAGCCGCGTCGAGCAGGCGCAACTCGTAGGCTTGTGTGAGGGGTGAGGGCACGGCAGCCAGCGCTGCCGTGATAGTTGGGTAGGTAGCACCGCTGCCAGTCCCCACTGTGAGGATGACGGCCGCCTCGGCTTGTCCGCCTAATAGCACCAAGCCCAGCACCAAGCCCATTAGTTGCTTACGCCGCACCCGCCACGATTGGACGGGCGCCGCACAAAAACCGTCAGACTGTAAAGAGGAAAAGTGTTTCATAACAACGTAGGAAAAAGGATGAGCAAATCAAACTGAAGGGACTGCTGGCTCCGGCTGAAACCGGCAGAAATTCGTCCTGCTAATTCAGGACTCTGTGTAAAAGGGCTAGTAGAAACCCTCTATCATTATAATTATATTATGCTTAACAATAACCAGCCATATAGTTCGCCTGCTTCCAGATAAAGCAACTGGACTTAATAATGTTAGTCAAACTTATATCCGCCTAAATAGCCTTGCAAGCATCAAATCAATCCTGCAGCAGCATAATGCAATTTACACTGTTCTTTCTGCGCACTTTTATACGCAATTCTCGCAATTATCCCATAATATTTTCAAATTCAAGCATCATTTTTTACCTCGAGTCCAATCCACTGGCATGCTTAACTTCGTAGCATCCGCCTCTAGTAATCTTAGCCTATTTTATAATTATTCTTATCAAGTGGAAGCAGACAATATAATATTTCACCTGACATAACTCACAATTAGCCGTTTTTAACATTAGCATAATACAAGAACAGCCCTCATCTAAATGAATGAGGGCTGTTCTTGTATTATGCTAATGCCGACGGTTGCTACCGCTTTCCGATGGTGTAGGCAGGCTCGCAGTTGGGTACCAATGTCAGCTTCCACGTGTCGAGGTTAAGCGCGGCTAGGTGGGCTAGCTCGGTATTGTGGCGGTAGACACAACCGGTATCCAAGCCCATTGCCCCAGGGTGTGTGGCGGCTTTGGCCCGGACCTGGGCCGTGGGTGTGGGCACATGGCCGTGCAACATGCGCCGCCCGCCTAGCCGCGTAGGGTCATACACGTATTTCTTGGTATTGAGCATGGTGATGTGGTCCTGCCGCATCTCGGCGGCGGGCAGAGCAAAGTTGTAGCCAGCGTGCACAAGCACGAAATCGGGCAGTTCTATTTCGTAAGGCAATGCCGTCAGCCATTCCATGTACTGGCCGGGGATGTCGGAGAGGCGCGACACTCCGAAGCTACGCAAGGTGGGCAGTCGGCCGCGGGGCCCCAGCCAGTCCCAGCGCCAACGGTGGCGGGCGGCATCGAGCAGGGCCTGGTCGTGGTTGCCACGCAGACAGTGCACTTGGTACCCCCCGGCTTGCAGGTGCATAAGATAATCGAGCACGCCTCGGCTGTCGGGGCCTTTATTCACATAGTCGCCCAACAGATAGAGTTCATCTCGCTTGGTGAGGTGCAACTCTTCCTCCACCAAGCGGCGGAAAGTGTGCAGGCAGCCGTGCAAGTCGGTGGTGGCGTAGCGGCTCACGGGTGAAAACAGGCAGTTATGATGGGGCGGGAAGTGGCCATAAAAAGAACGTCATGCTTCGGCTTGGCTCAGCATGACGTTCTTTCGTTTGTGCAACAGAGGTGGCTAGTGCCCGCCGCCATAAGACGGTTTGTTGAGTTCGGGCTTGTCGAGGTTACGGTTGGGATGGCGCAAGCCAGCGTCCAGGGCTTCCTGGTCGAGACGGGCCTGGGTTTCTTCATCGTGTTCGATAGCGGGCATATTGCCAACGGCTTTGGGCTGCTCAGTTACCGTGGGCCCACCTTTGTTTTCGCTGGATTGCTGGTTGGTGTTATTGCTTTTGTACGGCATGATAAAAGAAGATTAGGGAGTGGAAAATGTGGAAGGCACTAATGATTTCTTTTCTCGTAACGCACGCCTCACCACGGAGGTTATTGGTCGATGGCCGAGTCGGTGGCGTTGGGGTCGTTGAGCTCAGCATTGGTGTCGGTGCCGGTGATGGGCTCGATAGGACGAGGCTCCATCTGACCCATACCTACACGAGAGTTGGGGTTCAACATTTCATCGACACCGGGACGACGGTCATGCACGTCGAGTTCATCAACGGGGCGGCCACTGGGCACGATGGTGTCGGTGTCTTCGTCAAGAGGTGGCATGTCCTGATTTGGGCGGTCAGGACGGCCTTCGTCGGTCGAGCGCATGTTGTCCTGCGGAGGGCTCATGTTGTCGGCGTTCTCGTTTACGCCCACGGCCGTTTCACCACCGGCAGTATCGGAGCCGTAGCCTTCCCTGCCCTCGCGGTTGCCGAAACCACCCCGGGCCGCTTCGTTTTTGGGCGGGTCGGCATTGGGGATGTGATGGCCGGCCTCCATCTCTTCGTTGGTGGTATCATCATTGATGACGCGAATGGGGCGGTTATTAGGGTCAATGGCCATTGCTTTAGCGTGTAAGGGTAAGAGGGTATGGGGAAAGAAGTGCTTAGGAAAAGGTGTACTTTGGTTTGCCCGTTTGGGTTTTACCAGCACGGTACCGGTGCCCTAGTCAGCCTTATTAAATATAGCCAAACCATGTGGACTGAAACCGACAATAGCCTCCGTTGCAACTTCCGCTTCGCTGATTTCAAGACGGCTTTTTCCTTTCTCACCGAAGTAGCCGCCGAAGCCGAGCGCCTAGACCACCACCCTTGGTTCAGCAACGAGTATAACCTCGTGGAGTTTCGCCTGCGCACCCACGATGCCGGCAATACCGTGACCGTGCGCGACCATCGCCTGGCCAAGGCCATTGATGCAATTGCGGCGCGGTACGAAGCAGACGCTCGCTGAATCAAAGAACAGCGGATTGAATAATGAGCAAAAGGAACTGGAATTCTTCATTCGGCGAAGCGTTTACCTTTGCATTATGCCCAACACGGTTTTGTACCTCGTGCCCACGCCCATTGGCAATCTGGAAGATATTACCCTACGGGCCATTCGGGTGCTGGGCGAAGTAAGCACGGTGCTGTGCGAAGATACCCGCACCAGCGGCCGGCTCATGCAGCACCTAGGCATCAAAAAGCCGCTGCTCTCCTACCACTTGCACAACGAACACCAGCAGGTGCCTCGCCTGCTCGACCGGTTGGAAAAAGGCGAAACCATGGCCCTCGTCTCCGATGCTGGCACACCGGGAATCTCCGACCCCGGGTTTTTGTTGGTGCGCGAGTGCCTGGCGCGCGGCCTGGGCGTGGAATGCCTACCCGGCCCCACTGCTTTCGTGCCAGCGCTGTTGAAATCTGGTTTTGGCGCCGAGCGGTTCACGTTCGAGGGCTTTCTGCCGGTGAAGAAGGGCCGGCAAACTCGCTTGCAGCAGCTAGCCTCGGAAACCCGAACCATGATTTTTTACGAGTCGCCGCACCGCATTGTGAAAACCCTGGGCCAATTGGCCGAAGTGCTGGGGCCACAGCGGCCGGCGTCGGTCAGCCGCGAACTCACCAAACTATTTGAAGAAACCGTGACCGGCACGCTGGCCAGCCTGGAAGCTGACTTCGCAGCCCGTCCCACTATCAAAGGAGAAATTGTCGTTGTCGTCGAAGGAAACCTTGCCCCGCCTGTCCGCGAGCCCCGCCCCGGCCGCGAAGACCGATACCACCGCGCTGCCGACGACGATGAGCTCGCCGGCGACGACTAGCCTGTTCCAGCGCCCGCTGGTGCTGGCGGTGTTGGGCGCCTTGCTGCTGTGGAGCGGCTGGGCCCCCTGGGCTAAGGCTTGGCTGGTCCCGCTGCTGTTCATCGGCTGGGTGCCCTACCTGCTGCTGGAGCGCCAGCTCACGCTAGCAGGCGCCCGGAAGGGCCGTGTATTTGCCAGCACCTACTTATTCCTGGTTCTCTGGAATGCCCTCACTACCTGGTGGGTGAGCTATGCCGAACTGGCCGCGGGCATTGCCGCTGTGGTACTCAATGCGCTGCTCATGTGCCTGCCCCTTATGGCCTTCCGCCAAACCAAGAAGCGGCTGGGCAACCGCATTGGATACCTCTCGTTGCCTGTGTTCTGGATTGCGTTTGAGCAGTTGCACCTGCACTGGGATATTACCTGGCCCTGGCTCACGCTAGGCAATGGCTTCGCGGCAGCGCCGCAGTGGGTGCAATGGTACGAGTATACCGGCTTTCTGGGCGGAAGCGTGTGGGTTTGGATGGTGAACCTACTGTTTTTTAACGCGCTATTGAAACGCTTTCCGGCGCTGGGGGCTGAACCAGCGGCCTCTCATGTGGCACACGCACCGATTGTTGCAGGCCCCCGCGAGCAGAAAAGAGTCGCGTTTGCCTGGCCGGCGCTGGCCATTGTCCTGCCCGTGGCACTGTCTTACATCATTGGGGCCAGCTACCAAGAAAAAGGTCCGACGGCTGAGGTTGTGGTCGTTCAGCCCAACTTTGACCCGTATGTGGAAAAGTTTGAAGGCGGCCCCAAATTCGTTCCCTACGACGAGCAGCTGACTCGCATGCTTGCCCTTTCGGAGCAGCACCTCACGCCCCAAACCCGCCTCGTGCTCTGGCCCGAAACGGCGCTGGAAGAATCCTACTGGGAAAACACCATCGAAAGCCAGCCCAAAATCCGCCGCATTCGCGAGTGGCTGGCACGGCATCCGGGCGTGGCGCTGCTCACGGGCATCACCACCATCAACTCCTATCCAAACAAGGAAGCAGCTAGTGAAACGGCCCGCCACCGCGACGATGTCGGCTACTACGACATCTACAATGCCGCGGCGTATTTTGCCAGTGCCAGCGCGCCGCTAGCTATATACCACAAATCGAGGCTAGTGCCAGGAGTTGAAAAAATTCCGCCCATCCTTAGCAGCGTCCTCAAAAACATTGACCTAGGTGGTTTCGTGGGTTCTTACGGCAGCCAGGCCGAGCGCACCGTATACGCCGCGCCCGCCAACGCGCCGGCCCTGCGGGTAGGTCCGGTCATTTGCTACGAGTCTATTTATGGCGATTTTATTGCTGAATACGCCCATAACGGTGCCACGCTATTGGGACTTGTCACCAACGATGCCTGGTGGCACGACTCGCCCGGCTACCGCCAGCTGCTGAGCTACGGTCAGTTGCGCTGCATCGAGACCCGCCGCGACCTGGCCCGCTCTGCTAATACTGGTTTCACCGGTTTCATCAACCAGAAAGGCGAAATCACCCAGCTCGAAACCGCTTGGATACCCACCGCCAGCCGCGCCACAGTGCACCTCAATAACGAGGTAACGTTCTATGCGCGCTTCGGCGAGTTGATTGGACGTGGCACACAGTTGCTGGCGGTGCTCGTGCTGCTGGTTGCCGTGGTACGTGGCTGGAGCCTCAAAAAAACTTTGTCAGCAGTGTAGAGACGCGTATACGCGTCTCTACACTGCCAATTTCCTCTGCAACTATGTCTCCTGATTTTACCCAACTTTCCCTCGACCTCGCGGCCCTATGTCGCAGCACCGCGCAGTTCATTCGCCAAGAGGCAGCCGTGTTTGACCGCGCCAAGGTTGAGCACAAAGGCCTGCACGACCTCGTGAGCTACGTGGACCAGGAAACCGAGCGTCGGCTTGTAGCGGGCCTGCGCCAGCTACTGCCCGAAGCCGGCTTCATCACCGAAGAAGGCACGGCGGGCCCCGATGCTCATAGCGAAGATTTTGTGTGGATAATTGACCCGCTCGATGGCACCACCAACTTCGTGCACGGGCTGCCCGTGTTTTCCATCAGCGTGGCGCTGCTGCACCAGCACGAGCTGGTGGTGGGCGTGGTGCACGAGGTGAACCTCGACGAGAGCTTTCGGGCGGTGCGCGGCGGTGGGGCGTTTTGCAACGACAGGGCCATTCACGTCACCGACGTGGCCGAACTAAATAGCTCACTCATTGCCACCGGCTTTCCCTACAAGGATTTTGGCAAGATGCCCGCTTACCTGCAGCTGCTTGGCGCGTTCATGAACCGTAGCCACGGCGTGCGCCGGCTTGGCTCGGCGGCCGTCGATTTGGCTTACGTCGCTGCTGGCCGGTTTGAAGCGTTTTTCGAGTTCAACCTGAATTCTTATGACGTGGCGGCTGGCATTCTGCTGGTACGCGAGGCGGGCGGGCACGTCAGCCAGTTTCTGACGGAAGGCGACCCGCTGTTTGGGCGCGAAGTGGTAGCCAGCAACCGGCTCATCCATGCCGAAATGCAGCAAACCATTGGCGAATTCTGGCAGTAGCCGCCACTTGGGCCAAACTATTTTTTCTCTTTCCAAGTTTATTCGGCATGCTGCTGCTCGCCATTACCTCCCTCGAAATTCAGTATCTGCTCATTGGGGCGCTGTTTATGGCTGCGGCATTTTACGTGGGCCGAATTTTTTACCGGGCTTTCTTCAGCAAGACGGCGGCGGGCTGTGCGAAGGGCTGCGGCGGCGCCTGTGGCCAGCTCGACATTGAACAGTTGCAGCGCACCATTGAGGCCCGGACTGCTGCAAAATAGGCTCCTGGGTAGCAGGTATAGGACCTCTGTATTTTTTCTATGAATTTGGCATAACCCGCCCCCGCCCCGGCTCCGTATAGCCGATGCGGGGGCGGCTGGCTTTTATGCCTACAGCTCCGCTTCACATTACCTAAAACACCCCACCGCTATGCAGGACAAAGAAGAAGAACGTTCCCTTATCAACGTTGAGAAGAAACTGAACCAGGACGGCTTCACCCAGGATTTCAACGTCGTGGACGGCCGCCTGCAAACCATTGGCAATGACTCGAACAAGAGTTATGCGCCCGATGAAGTGACCATTGTTGATTTCTATCGTTTCGAGGGCGAAAGCGACCCCGACGACATGTCCATCCTCTACGCCATCGAAGCCAACGACGGGGTGAAAGGCACAATTTCCTCCGCCTATGGGGTGTATGCTGATTCCGATACGCTGGAATTTTTCACCAAAGTGGAAGACCTGGGTAAAAACCTGACCAAAGACCACAAATAACGCGCTTGGGTTAGTGGCTGCGGAGCCATCGTCCTTTTGGGCGATGGCTCTTTGCTTTTAGGCGGTTACTTTGCAGGCCGACCGCAAGGCTTGCTTTCCATTTATATAACTGTCTTTTCTGCTTTTCTTTCGTGCAGCATTACTATTCGGGCCGGCTTTCGCAGTACTTGTTGTGGCTAGCTTCGCTGGCAGGCGTGGTGGGGCTGTTGGCGGCGCGGTCGCTGGTAGCCATTGCGCCCATTGTAGGCGTAGTGGCCGCGCTGGCTAACCCTCACTTGCGGCGCGCTATACCACTCTACTTCCGCAACGGTGCGGCTATGCGGGCAGCAGCCATTGTGGTTTTCCTGCTGCTCAGCAGCCTCTACACCAGCGAGTGGGGCATTTGGCGCCACGAGCTATACCGTGGCCTGACGTGGCTGGCCGTGCCGCTGGCTTTTACGCTAGCGGTGCCACTCTCGCGCTGGCAGCGGCTCACGGTAGGTAGCTTCTTTGTATTGGGCACCGCGGCGGTGGGTGCAGCTACCGTGGGCCAATACCTACTCGACCCCAGCAGCGCCAACGAAGCCATCCGCATCGGGCAGAACATGCAGGCCATCACCCACATTTTTCATATCCCGTTTGGGGTGATGCTGGCGCAGGCTTTTTTCTGGGGACTGCTGCTCCGGCGCGATGCCCTAGCGGGCCCAGCCCTGCGCTGGGCGCTGCTGGCTGCAGCCGTAGTGACGGCGCTCACGCTACACATTCTGGCCTATCGTACCGGGCTGGTGGTGTTTTATGTGGGCCTGCTGGTTTATGCGGTTTGGCTGCTGGCCCGGCGGCACCGGGCGGTGGGCCTGGGTCTCGTGCTGCTTCTGGCGCTGGCGCCGTGGGTTGCCTACCATACGCTCGAATCGGTGCGGCAGCGGTGGGGCACCACGGTGTGGGATGTGCAGCAATACACGCTGGGGCACGACATCAATAACTACTCGCTGGCCCGCCGGCTGGCAGCTATAGAAACGGCAGGAGCCGTCATCGGGCAGCATTGGCTACTTGGCGTGGGCCCGGCCGACACCCATGCTGCCCTCATGGCGCAATACCAATGGCACGATTTCGGCCTAAAACCCGCCAATCGTGTCGAGGTGCACAATCAATACGTGGAGGCGCTCATGGGCGGTGGGCTCATTGGCCTGGGGCTACTGTTGGCGTTGCTGTTTTGGCCCCTCACCCGCCCCACCCTACGGCGCTCCCCGGCCATCTGCATCTTCATCGTTGTGCAAGCTACCGCCATGCTCGTGGTTGATTCTTTCAGCCTGCAAATCGGCCTTAACCTGTTTGTGTTTGGTTATGGCTTTCTGATAGTGGCACGAGAACGGCGGGAGGCGCCAAATGTTGAAGGTTAAATCACTGAAGGATTCGTCCGTCCAAACTCAACCTGCGGACCATTTCAGCCCCATACTTTCGTGCCTTCGGAGCAGTTGCGGCACATCTCAATCTGGTCGCGGCCTTTGAGCAGGCTGCCCCGGAACCGCTGGTATTTGGGACCGCGCCATAGTTGGCGGAAGGTTTCGGTCTTGAGGTCGCCCTGGCGGTATTCCGCGTCTTTATCGAAGCAGCAGGGTACCACCAAACCGTCCCAAGTGATGACGCAAGAATGCCACATTTTCCAGCAGTGGTTTACCAATTTGTTTTTCAGGCTCCAGGTGCCGTTGCCATTGTTCTGGTAGCGCGAGTAATAATCGATGGTCGGGATGAGCGGCGAGCCTTGGGCGTGGTCGTAAATCTGGGCGGTTTTAAACCACACATCATCTACTCCTAAGGCCTCGGCCAGCTGCTTTGCATCGTCAATCTGGTGCTCGTTGGGCCGCACTACCAAGAACTGGAAGATGATGCGCGGCGTGTTCGATTTCAATTCCTTGCGCCACTTCACCACATTGCGGGTGCCTTCGAGCACCTTCTCGAGCTTGCCGCCTACGCGGTATTGTTGATACACCTCCTGCGTGGTGCCATCGAGGGAGATGATAAGACGGTCGAGGCCGCTTTCCACGGTTTTGCGGGCGTTCTGGTCGTTGAGGTAGTGGGCGTTGGTGCTGGTGGCGGTGTAGATGCCCTTATCCGAAGCATACTTCACCAGCTCCAGAAACTGCGGGTGCAGGTAGGGTTCACCTTGGAAGTAAAATATCAAGTACCACAGCCGGCTTGCCACTTCATCAATGGTCCGCCTGAATAAGTCGGCCGGCAGCATGCCCGTGGGCCGCGTAAAGGAACGCAGGCCACTCGGGCACTCCGGGCACCGCAGGTTGCAGCTGGTAGTGGGCTCGAAGCTGAGGGCCATGGGCATGCCGCGCAGCCGCGCCTTGCCGGTAATTTTGCTCAGAATATAAGAGCCAATGATTTGCGTGGCATTCCAAACCCGCATGGGAGTGGCTTTCGACAAAACATTGAGGCTATCGGTGAGCACAGACATAGGAGCGGGGCTAAAAGCGGTAGCGCGAACTTTATAGTTCACGTCCCTGCGCCATTCGGGTTGTTAGAGTGGCGCGGAGACGCGAACTACAAAGTTCGCGCTACTTCGGTTACGTCCGAGCGGACGCTTATTTCTTCGTGGCGGGGAAATCGATGGCGCTGGTGTAGGTGCTGGCCTTGCCGAACGACTGATTAATTTCATCGACGGCGGCGCGGCTGCTTAGGCGCTTGGGCTTGGTGTTGAGGAAAGTACCGTCTTCTCCTACCAGAATGTAGGTGGGCACTTCCTGCAGAGCATACTCCTTGGCTACGTTCGAGCGCAAGCCGCCGCCGGGCACGCGCACCTGCACGCCGGGCAGTTTTTTTACCGTCACCAGCTGGCGCCAGGCTTGCTCATTCTCATCGAGGGCAATGTTGATGAAGGTGATATTCTTGCCCTCAAACTTGCGCATTAGCTCTTGGGCATAGGCCAAGTCGCGTAGGCAAAGGCCGTTGGTGCTTTTCCAGAAGTTGAGGTACACCAGCTTGCCCTGGAAATCGTGCAGGTGCACGGTGTCGCCGTTGGCAGAGGGCAAGGTGAAATCGGGGGCCGGCGCGCCGATGGCGAATTCCTTATGACGGTCGAAATCGGTCTGCAGCGTGGGGTAAAACTGATTCTTCGGGTCGTAGTTACGGAAATCAGCCAGCATGGCGGCCGACTGCTTCACATGACCAAAGCGGAAGGACTCCTGCAGCACCCGGCCTAGAATGATGGCGCGGGTAGGCCCGGTGAGCTTTTTGCTGGCCAGCGCGTAACAAGCCGGATAAAAATCGGGGTCGGAGCGCTGGTGGTGGTCCTGGGCAACAGTGAAATGCACGTAGTTGAGCAGGAACTCGTGGTAAAGCTCGCTCTGCACCGCGTTGGGCTCGTTTAGTAGGCCGGGCTCGCGCAGGAAGTTGTAGTAATCGGGAGCCATTTTCAGACGGCCTTCGGTATTCACCACCTGCTCGCGCAGGTCCTGGAAGGTGAGCTTGTCGTTGGCGTAGGCGTACACCACTTCGGCGTGCGCGTAGTTGTAAAACTCCTGGGTGAAAGACTGCTTGGCCGCGTGGTCTTCCAGAAACTCAAACTCGTGCTTGCGGCGGTACTCCAGAAACGATAGAAATGGGGCCTCGTACAGTTGGATGTTGTCGGGCAGGACTTGGAAGCCGTCATTTTCCACAAACTGGGCATCGGCTTCAACCAAGTAGTTGTTGGCGTTGGCGGCCTGCTGGCGGTGGCGCTGCTCGTCGGTCAGGTTGTTGCGGTTGCGCAGCTTGGTAGCGATGCCGGTGGGTACGTCGTTGGGCTTGAATTTCAACGAGCCCGACATGTCGCTGCCTTTGAAGCGCACGTCCATGTCGGTACCGGGGTCCAAAAACAGCGGCGCCACGTCATCGCCGTATACTAGGTCGGCTTTGGTCGCGCTACTTACCGGCACCACAATTTTAAAGTCGCCTTTATCGTTGAGTGGTACCCGGAAAATCTTTTCCTTCGGGTCCAGGGGGTTTTCGCGCAACGACACCGCCACCGAGTCGGTTGTGGGGCCGCTCACGCGCCCGGTAAGGGTAGCCGTGCCCCCTTCGGACGCAGTAGTTGCGGCTGCAGCCTTAGCGGCGGCGCCTACTACGGTGGTTCGGCCCTGCCCATGAACCACTATCGGTCCTAATAGGAGCGCCACGCCCAGCACCCGGCGTACACAAGTAGAAAAAGAAGGTATCATCATACAGAAAAAGCTAGCGGCCCGCCACCACCATATAACCGACCAGACAAACGATAGAACCAATTGGCTTTACCATAGAATTCGCGGTAAAAGCCTATCAGCACTCCGAAGATAAGGCTTTTTGATTTATAAAATCCAAATCAATTTTTCGGGCTCTGCTGAGTTTGCCGGTGCTCTACTAGCCAAATACCCCAAACCATTGCAGCCACGGGCTGATTATCAAGCTTCTTTTTTTTAGCCGAATAACCCCTGCAACACTTCGTCGAGTCGGCTGACGGCGTGCACTTTCAACCCAAACCTGGCTAAGTCCAATCCTTTGCCGTTGAATTGCGATACATACATTTCTCGGAATCCGAGTTTCTCGGCTTCGGCCAGGCGCTGGTCGAGGCGCGAGACGGCGCGGATTTCGCCGCTCAAGCCTACTTCGGCGGCTAGGCAGACGTCACCGTGAATGGGCAAGTCGTTGAGGGAGGAAACTACGGCGGCGCACACGGCCATGTCCAGGGCGGGGTCGTCGAGGCGCAGGCCCCCGGCAATGTTCAAAAAAACGTCGTGCTGGCCCAGGCGCAGGCCGGCGCGCTTTTCCAGCACGGCCAGCAGCATTTGC
>Ga0265780_10006877_pt1 | contig 14047 bp, 10 predicted proteins | sample P1T30metagenome_FD_192432 | JGI IMG/M metagenome (GOLD analysis project Ga0265780, IMG submission 192432) | Plant litter microbial communities from East Loma Ridge, Irvine, California - P1 T30 | ecosystem: Environmental > Terrestrial > Plant litter > Unclassified | place: USA: California... | reverse complement strand
CAATAAGTTCGTAAGCACTGTATCCTAAAAGGTTTTCTGCCCCTTTATTGTATTTAATAATGGTGCCGGTAGTATCAGACTGAATAATAGCCACCTGTGTAGTGGCATTTAAAAGCCCTTCCAGTTCATTAAGGCTTTTTTGCTGATTCTGTTCAGCAAGAACCCTTTTGGATATATCGTTTATCTGTGATATAAAATAAAGTGCCTTACCATCTGCATCACGAATAAGCGAAACATTCAGTAATCCGTAAACCAGTTTTCCTGTTTTATGGATGTAGCGCTTTTCTATACTATAGGTTGTCCTCTTATTTTGAAGCGTTTCATTAAGCAGTAAAAGATCGGCGTTAAGATCGGCATCAAACGTCATGTCCTGAAAAGTAAGGTTTAAAAACTCATCGCGGCTGTAGCCCAGCATTTGCGATAAGGTTTCGTTTACCATTAGCCATTTTCCGTCAAGGCCTACCAGTGCCATTCCGTTAGGCGAATATTCAAAAGCGCTAATAAAACGGTTAGAATTCTCGGTAGAAAGCTGCTCAAGCCTTTTGCTAACAGTAATGTCTTCCACCTGGGTAATCATAAGGTCGTCGTTGCCGTTTTTGCCTTTCACCATAGATGTGTTTACCCTGCACCAGATAATTGCCCCGCTTCGGGTAAAAAACCTGCATTCTATAGTGTAGCTTGGAATCTCTCCTGCAACAAGTTTCTGCCTGTATTCTGTTGCCATTTCAAGGTCGTCAGGATGTACAGAGTCACGGTATGACATAGAGCTTAGCTGAGCCCTGTCGGCTTCTGTAAATCCAAATATTTCCAGGCTGGCAGGGTTTGCCATTAGTACCTGGCTGTTTGTATTTACAAGTACAATACCAATTGCCGAATTGGTGTATATGGTTTCAAAACGTTCTTTGGTAAGCAGGTAATCAAGTTCTTCAAGCTTTTTAGCGTTTATGTCCTGAAGCGCGCCATATACCCTTACGCAAACGCCATTTTCCATTTCAGGTTTACCAAAAAAGCGAATCCATATCTCGTTGCCCTTAGCAGTAACAATTTTTAGTTCGGTATCAAAAGGCTCGCCGGTTTCTAACGAATCATTAAAAATTTTAACGATACTGTCGCGATTAACACCTTCTTTAAAAAAGCTTATGCCTTCTTCTATAGTAGGGTTAAAATCGTGATCAACTTCATGTATATCCTTAACAACGGTTGTCCATGTAAGCTTGCGTTCTGCCATGTCTACTTCCCAGCCGCCTATACGGGCAATCTGGTTGGTAGATTCATAAATTTTATTAAGTTTCTTTCGCTCTTCAACCTTATTTAAAAGGTTCTCTTTATAAATGCCATCTTCTTTTTTAAATTTCAGGATCAGTTTATTGCCACTGGGCGTGGTAATAAATTTTCCAAAACTATGAAGTGCAATAATTTCGTTTTCGGCATTTTGAAAAGCAATTACATCATCAAAATCAGTAGTATGCTTTTGCAGAACATCATGTATGATCTCTAAAAAAGTATCTCTGTTTTCAATGCGTGCTGTATCGTAGTTTTCCGGATTGTAGCCAAGCGTCTGCAAAAAGGCATCGCTCAGGTATAACGATTCGGGTCTTGCAGCAGTACAAAACCATAAGCCGTGTAAAACGTCGGCTGTTATCCAGTTAAATAGCTGGTCGTTTTCTTTTAATAAATCCTGAAACTCGGTCTTTAGTACTTGTGACATAGTTATATATTAACAGGATTCCCCCAAGCAATAAAAATATAGCAATACCACCTGAAAAACAAATAATTCAGGACAAATACTTTAAAGCGTAAAAAAGTACGGGAAAAATGCAGTAGTTTATTGTGGTATTGATAGTTGAGTACGTGCTAAACACGCTTATTCGCGGTCTTTACGTTTGGTGTATGTTAAGCTTTTTAGTCCGCCAATAATTTGCGAGCTATAAATACCTGAAGGACCCGAACAAAAATAGGCAGTAAAGCAGGCCACGCCTATGTATATACCGCATTCTGGACCAAAGAGTTCTATACCCATTATGGTACACGCAACAGGCGTATTTGTTGCACCCGAAAATACAGCTACAAACCCCATACCAGCCAGTAGTGCCAAAGGTAGCGGAACCACTAAAAATAACGCATTGCCCAGTGTTGCCCCAATAAAAAACAGTGGTGTAACTTCTCCGCCTTTAAAACCGGCACCAAGTGTAAAAGTGGTGAGTATAAGCTTGAGCAAAAAGTCATACTGAGGTAAATCGTCAGTAAATGCGGCTGTTATAGTGGGTAAACCTAAGCCAATGTATTTTGTAGTACCCAGAAACCAGACTGCCCCTACTATAAAAAATCCTCCGATAAGCGGACGTAAAGGCGCATACGTTATGAACGACTTAAATAGGGAAGAGTAAAAATGCATCAGTTTAGAGAACAGCATAGCAACCAAACCAAAAGCAATGCCACATACAATGGTAAGTATTATATTTTGTACAGTTATTTTAGGTATTAGCGATATAGAATAATGTGCATGGCTTACATGCCAGGCAAGACAGGTGTAGTGAGCAACTATGGCAACAAGCAATGATGGCAGTATGGCTTTATGTTTATAGCCTTTTATAACCATAACCTCAAGGGCAAAAATGGCTCCGGCAAGGGGTGTGCCAAATACAGATGCAAAGCCTGCGCTTATTCCCATAATAAGTATAATCTGTCTGTCACTACCGGATAGTTTAAAAAAACGGCTAAATTGGTCAGCTATAGCACCGCCCATTTGCACCGCCGTACCTTCACGGCCTGCCGACCCTCCAAATAAATGCGTTGCTAACGTGCCAAATAACACCAATGGCGCCATCCTGAAAGGAATTATCTGCTTAGGCTTGTGGAGTTCTTCAAGCAAAAGATTGTTGCCTTTCACTACAGATTCGCCAAAGTAGTGGTACATAAGCCCAATGGCTAAACCTCCCAGCGGTAACAGGGCAATAATCCATAAGTGATTTTCACGCCAGTTGGTAACCCAGTCTAAAGAAGTAAGGAAAAATGCAGAAGCCGATCCTGTTACAATTCCAATAATAATGGCTAGTAACGACCATTTTATAAGATAGTTTAAACTGAAAATTTCAGATGTTTCTGCAATGTGTCTTTTAAAGTGTAGTATCGTCATTTTGTTACCTTGATTAAATGCATCTATTGTGGCATAAGCCATTGTATAGACGTCATTAGCTTGCGGTAAATACCGGAGGCGGTTCAGGGCAGACATCATTGCCATTAGAGTTGCAAATTTATAAAAATAATTTCACAAGTTTATTTGCCATGCAGAATTTAAATAAATATCACAAACTTCTTCTGTTAATCTTGTTATAAATACTATTACTCCTAGTTAAAATATGACTTAACTTTAAGTAAAATAGAATGTTATGGAAGTATTTTTTGTGGTTCTTAAACTGCCAGGCGGTACAGAACTAAGATTTACAGATGGAATTAGTCCCGAACATTTTTGGCAATATGTGTCAAAAACTATAAAAAATGGCGAAGCAAAAGTGGTGTCTGCACGTACCGATACAGGTGTGTCTGAAGAGCTGCGAAATCACCTGAGCTGTAAATGTTTTGAAACCTATTTTTTGTTTTACCTGATGATGCAAAAGCATGATGCAAAAAACCATGAATTGATTTTTGAAAAAGCCAACGACCTGCTTAAAGTTGGGAATTATGAAATGGTTATAGATGCTGCCGATCATTTTCAGCTTGTTACTTTAGATTATCAGGAAACGGTAAACCCGCCTCATAATTTCGGGACAGGTAACCCAATGCTGTCGGCATAATTTTTAATAGGTAACCTTTTCTTAGCCTTAAGTATAACTAAGCATAATGCCGGGCTAACGTTTCTATTACATATGCGCTCTACTTTTGCGCCGTGATTGTACATCAGGCAGGCTATATAACCTGCACGAAACAATACCCTCATAGCATGAAAAGTAAACAAATAATTGCGTGTATACTTCTTATAGGACTGTATTTTTCCTGTAGTACAAGGTTGGCTCCGGTAAGGCTGGATGCACTAACACCTTTAGTGCTTACACAGCAGGCATTGCACGATACAAGTGATCCTGCAATATGGATAAATCCTGTTGATGCTGCTAAAAGCCTTGTAATTGGTACAGATACAGATACCAATGGCGGCTTGTACCTATATGACCTCAAAGGGAAAATCATTAAAAAATCTATCCCATTATTACAGCCGGGCACTGTGGATATTGCTTACGGACTTATAATTAATGGTAAAAAGACCGATATAGCCGTAACTACCGAAAGGCTTAGTAATAAAATGCGCATTTTTAGCCTGCCCGATCTTGAACCAATAGACAACGGAGGAATAGCAGTTTTTACAGATGAAGCAGAACGTGGTCCTGTAGGCATATCACTTTACACACGACCTTCAGACAAAGCAATCTTTGCTATTGTTGGCAGAAAAACAGGCCCTTCGGGAACATGTTTATGGCAATATGAACTTTTAGGTTCAACAGGTAAAGTAACAGCTAACATGGTACGGAAGTTTGGAAAATTCAGCGGTAAGAAAGAAATAGAGGCTATAGCTGTAGATAATGAGTTGGGCTATATTTATTACTCCGATGAGCAGTCGGGAATCCGTAAATACATGGCAGACCCTTCCCTGAAAAACGATACCGAAATTGCCTTTTTTGGAACTACAGGTTTTGAAGCCGATAATGAAGGTATTGCCATTTATAAAAAAGGTGCTAAAACAGGATACCTATTGGTGTCTAACCAACAGGCAAATACTTTTATGGTATATCCTCGTGAAGGTGCAAATGGAAATGCTAATGAGTATCCGCTTTTAGCTGAGGTTCCTACATCTACCATAGAATGCGATGGTGCCGATGTTACCGGTATAAACCTTGGCGGAACATTTAAAAACGGAATGTTTGTGGCTATGAGCAATGGCATGACATTTCATTATTATGCATGGAACGATATACAGGCACGCATAGACACATATACAAAGAAATAAAGATAGATAGTTTAAGTAGGTTTAGTTTAGTTAGAAATCCCTTTTCCATTTTTGGAGAAGGGATTTTTTTATATCGGCAAATGCCAAAAATCATTTCTCGACAATACCCCTTTAATTCTCGGTAGTTTACAGCGAATTCTAAATAGCTGCTTTTAAGCCTGATTTAATAATTAATTTCGAGTCTTAAACAAGTATTCTGCTTAAGTCGTATAGCTTTTTTGTTAAAACCCAACATAAAGCCCAAACTACTTATTTGCTTATTAAAGCTGCATAATTGATTTGAATCATACAATGAAAAAGAGAAACCTGAAAATTGCCGCCATAGTAGTACTAATCATAATAGGAAGTCTTTTATACGGCTACTATGGCTTTTTATACAAACCGTTAAGGGATATAAGCAGAGAAACATCAGCTTTTACGGTTTCAGCGCAAAACCTTGCAGGTGAGTATGAAAAAAATGCTGTTGCGGCAGATTCAAGATATCTTAATAAGGCTATAGAGATTAATGGCAATATTACAGAGATACGCGATTCGCTGCTAATACTGGATACTAAAGTAGTGTGCGGTTTTGATGCCCTGCCTACAGCTGCTGCCGTAAATAAAAACGTAACTATAAAAGGAAGATGTATTGGGTTCGACGAGCTTTTTGGCGAAGTAAAACTCGATCAGTGCACTATTAAACATTAACTAACTAATACACATGAAGCGATTTTTTGCACTAACAGCATGTTTACTGGGCATGGCATCTGCCTACAGCCAGGACGACCTGCTTAATGAACTGGATTCTACACAAGTAGCCGATACGTATGCAACAGCAGCCTTTAAAGGCCTGCAGATCGTAACGCTGCAAACCACAAAAATGCCTGCTAAGAACGAATATTACTTTGTAGTATCGCACCGTTTTGGTACGGTTAAAGATGGCATATCTGAATTTTTTGGGCTTGATAAAGCCACCACAAAAATAGGAGGTGTGTATGGAATTACCAATTGGCTATCTGTAAGTGCGTCGCGCCACACGTTGCTTAAGGTGTACGAAACCGGACTTAAATACAGGCTGGCAAGGCAAAATGCCGATTTTCCTGTAGACATAGTTGGGTATAATACATTAGATATAAATACTTTTCTCGAAAAAGAGAATTATCCTAAAATTGAATTTGGAGACAGGCTTACCTACATAACCCAGGTGCTTATTTCGAGGAAATTCTCAGAGAAGCTTTCATTTGAATTGATTCCCTCATACATACACAAAAATTTATACAATCCAGCTCTCGAAAACGATAACCAGTTTTCGCTGGGTGCCGGTGGAAGGATGAAACTTACCAAAAGGCTATCGCTTAATATGGAATACGTTCAGAATTTTGATAAGCCTTCTTTCTACACTAATCCGCTTTCTATAGGGCTTGATATTGATACCGGCGGGCATGTTTTCCAGTTGCTGTTTACCAACTCTCAGGCAATGACAGAAGGTGGATATATTACAAACGCTGCAGGCGACTGGGGCAAAGGCGATTTTTTCTTTGGGTTTAATTTATACAGGGTTTTTTAATATGAAAGCGAAATTAATTTTAAGTATAACACTAATGGCAACAGCTCTTTACAGCTGCGATTCGCATACGTATGAAGAACTGGAAGAAGATACTGTAGTTGTAGAAAGAGTTACCTACACTGCGAATATAAAATCTATAATAGACAACAATTGCATTAGCTGCCACTCTGTAAACGGAATTGTGCCTTACAGGCCGCTTACCACTTATGCTGAGGTTAAAGATGCCGTTGAAAATGCGGGGCTGCTGGATCGTATTCAGCTGGCAAATGGCGAATCGGGGGCTATGCCACAGGGCGGGCGTATGCCACAGGGGCGCATAGACCTGATATTGCAATGGAACGAAGAAGGTTTACTTGAAAACTAAAAAGTTATACTATGAACAGACATTTAGAAGTAGCAATTTGCATAGCCTGCCTTTTGGTATCGGCGGCATTTTACGGGCAAAAATATAGTACGCGAAGCGGTAATTTAAAGTTTGAAGCTTCGGTACCTGCGTTTGAAGAAATAGCAGGCGATAATAAGACAGCATCGGCGGTATTGGAAGCCTCAAAGGGCGATTTTGCGGTACTGGCTTTAATGAAGGGGTTTCGTTTTAAGGTTGCTCTTATGGAAGAACATTTTAATGAGAACTACGTAGAATCGGATAAATATCCAAAGGCCACTTTTAAAGGAAAAGTAGAAGGTTTTGATGCTGCTAAACTATCAGCGAATGCCCAGTCCTTTACTATTACCGGCGACTTAACGCTGCATGGCAAAACGAAGAAAATTACCGATGTTGCTAAAATTAGCAAGTCGGGAGATAATATAATTATTACTGGTGCTTTTACGGTTAAGCCTGCCGATTTTGATATCAGTATCCCATCAGTAGTCAGCAAAAAGGTATCCGATAAAGTTGAGATATCGTATAATTTTTCTCTAGCCAAATAATGTAATTATGAAAAAAATATTCTTCCTGCTGGTTTTGTTCACTGCGCTGTGCAGTGCCCAGCAAAAGCCTAAAGATGTTTTTGATGTTGCCCGATCTGGCAGTGTAGAGGAAATGAAAGCACTAATTCAAAAAAGTAAAGACACTATAAATGCATTAAATAGTAGTGGCTATTCTACCCTTATACTGGCGTGTTATCGCGGTAACGCCCCGGTTGCAGAATACCTGGCATCTCAGGTAAACAACATAAATTATAACAGTAGTAATGGTACTGCACTTGCTGCTGCGGCACTAAAAGGTAATGTGCAAATGGTAAAGGTGTTGCTTGAAAATAAAGCTAATCCTGATTTAGCCGATGGCACAGGCATGACCCCTTTATTGTATGCTGCCCAATTTGATAATAAAGAAATTATTACGCTGCTGCTAAAGTATAAAGCGAATAAAGCACTGGCTAATGGCGAAGGTAAATCGGCAATGGATTATGCCGTTTACAACAAGAACCGGGAAATTATAAACCTGCTCAAATAAAACTAAACAATCTAATTAATTAACGCAAATGAAAAAACTTTTACTAATTACAGCCCTGCTTTTGGGTGCCGCGGGTATGCGGGCACAAAGCAAAGCTACTGCTGTGGTAACGTTAGGTACAGGAGGCATGACTGCCAAAATGGATCTTAACAATGCTACCACTACGGCTACCCTTACACTTACGGGGCCATCAGACCGATGGTTTGCCCTACAGATAGGCAATTTTACCAATGGTGGAGGAATGCAGGAAGGTGCCGATGTTGTATACTGGAACGGAACAACACTTATAGATGCTGTTCATCAGGGGATAGGGTCGCCTCCGGCTCCCGATACCAATGACTGGACAGTAACTTCTAATGCAATTGCAGGGACAACGAGAACCGTTGTTGCTACAAGGGCTTTCAATACCGGTAGTACAGACGATTACACAATTGTGTATGGCAACACCGATATTGATTTTGCCTGGGCAAGGGCAAGTACTGCTACAAATACATTAATATCTCACGGTACTACACGAGGCTATAGCCTTAATAATACTTTTAGCTGTGTAGCTCCATCGGCACCTACTGCTTCAGCACAAACATTTTGTGCAGGTGCAACGGTAACAAGTCTTGTAGCAACAGGCCAGGCAGGCGCAACGTTTAAATGGTATGCAGCCGCTACAGGCGGTGCTACTTTACCGGCATCTACTGTGCTTACAAATGGCACCACTTATTATGCTTCTCAACTAGTAGGCGATTGCGAAAGCACTACGAGAGCATCGGCTACGGTAACTATAACAACAGTGCCTAAACCTACAACAACAAATGCAGCGCAACAATTTTGTTCGCCTACAACAATTGCAGGTTTACAGGTTTCAGGTCAGACAGGTGCAACTTTTAACTGGTACAATGTTGCTAATGGAGGCAATACCTTACCAACTACCACGGCGCTTACAGCAGGCAACTATTATGTGTCTCAAACAGTAGGGAGCTGTACCAGCGAAAGGCTGTTGATAGCAGTTAGTTTCAACACCATTCCTACACCAACAGCCAGTGAGGCACAGTCTTTCTGCTCAGAAAGTACTGTTGCTAATCTTGTAGCTACAGGTCAGGCAGGTGCAACACTTAGCTGGTATAATGAACCAACAGGCGGTACACTGTATGCCAGTACAACAGTATTGGTTGCAGGTAATTACTATGTGTCGCAAACTGTGGGCTCTTGCGTTAGCGCACGAAAAAAGGTGGTGGTAAGCTATACAACACTTGCGGCACCGGCAGCTAGCGAGGCTCAGTCTTTCTGTTCGCAAAGCACTGTAGCAAACCTTACAGCAACAGGACTGGCAGGTTCAACACTTAGCTGGTATAATGTTGCAACAGGTGGCGATGCATTAGCAAGTACTACGGTATTGGTTGCAGGTAACTATTATGTATCTCAAACGGTAGGATCTTGCGTTAGTACACGAAAAATGGTAGTTGTTAGTTATACAACACTTGCAGCACCGGCAGCGAGCGAGGCTCAGTCTTTCTGTTCACAAAGTACTGTAGCAAACCTTACAGCAACAGGACTGGCAGGATCAACGTTAAAATGGTATAATGTTGCAACAGGTGGCGATGCATTGGCAGGTACTACAGTGCTTGTTGCGGGTAACTACTATGTGTCTCAAACGGTAGGGTCGTGTGTTAGCTCACGAAAAATGGTAGTCGTTAGTTACACTACTTTGGCAGCACCAAATGTACCAAGCGAAATACCAACGGTATGCCCAGGTACTACTATTGCAAACCTAGCAGTTACAGGATTGCCAAATGCTATATTCCGTTGGTATGCAACCGCTACAGGCGGAACTGTTATACCACCTACAACTGCTTTAATAGATGGTAATAGTTATTATGTATCGCAAACAGTAGGTGACTGTGTAAGTAACCGACGTATGATTACTGTAAATATTGACGAACTGCCTGCACCGATAGGAGAACATAATCAGTCGTTCTGTTCGGGAGCTAGCGTTTCAGATCTTACTGTAACCGGGGTAGCCAGTGGTGTTATTTCATGGCATAAGCCTCAGGGTACGCCTGCTTTAGGGTCTAATACTCTTTTAGTATCGGGTGTTTACTATGCCGTGCAAACACTTAACGGATGTACCAGTTCGGTTAAAGAGGTAGTGGTAGCACTTCTTCCTGCACCGGCTGCACCAAGTGGAGCTGCTACACAGCAATTTGAAGAAGGCGATACGGTTGCTGACTTTACAATTGGCATTGTTGTAGGCAACACTGTACAATGGTATATTATGGTAGAGGAAGAGTTGGTAGAAATAGAACCTACAACATTAGCTGAAGACGGTGTTGTGTATTATGTTACGCAAACTGCAGGCGACTGCGAAAGTGCTCCGTTGGCTATTACAGCCAATAAGGTTTTAGGACTTCCTGCACATAGCCTTAAAAATATAATGGTATATCCTAATCCTGTTGTAGACAGGCTTGTGGTTAGTAATAATGAAACAATAACCGAAGTGCTTATAGTTAATATGCTTGGGCAAACGGTAGTATCGCAAAAAACAAATAGCAGCGAGGTTGAGGTTACTACTTCTCAGCTGCAAAACGGTAGTTATATTCTTAAAGTAACTACGGCCTATGGCACAGCTTCATTTAAAATAGTGAAGTAATGTATTTTGTTTGAGCTTGGTTTAAAGGCCTTCCCTGATTGAGGAAGGCCTTTTTTTATGCGATAAAATTAAAGGATATAATTTTTTAAAATTTTATGGCACGAATTTGGTTTTGAAACGTTTAATTTGTCGTTCCGATTTAAATGCGACATTTGAAACCGTTATGAAAATACTTTCGCTGCTTTTTGTTTTCCTGTGTACTGCCGGTCATAATTATGAGTTGCCTGTTGTACGTCAAAAATATGTAAACGCAGCAATATCTCAGCTAAGCGCCGATACCTTTCATGAAAGCTTTGAAAGTGTAACTGCCGATCATGATAACACAACGCTGGTAGCTTACAAAGCCGCTTCTATGGTATTGCTTGCCAAGTATGAAGACGGTGTTTTCTCTAAGATGCGTTTTTTTAATCAGGGTAAGAAACTGCTTGAAGCAACCATTAAAAAAGCTCCCGACAATTATGAGGCGCGCCTTATTCGTTTTAATATACAGGATAATGTGCCGTGGATAACGGGATATACATCTAACATAAAAGAAGATAAAACTTTCCTTATAAAGCACTTTGGCAAACAACCTGAAGACCTTAAAGTATTTACCCAAAAATATATTTTGCAGTGCGATGCTTTTTCAGCTAAAGAAAAAGCGGTATTTAAGCTCGACTAAAAATAAGCCCTAAGCTGAACGCTGCCTGTATGTATGGCTTTACTCGTTTCACTTTTACGGCCCTGGTAGCTCACGTTGATATCTAAAAACTGGGTCAGGTTTTTTTGCAGGAGCAAACGCCATGTTAAATTCTGGCCTGCCTGTAATCCTTCAAGCATCTGGTAAGCAGCGGGAGAAAGCTGATTTCCTGTAAAATCATTTTTATACAAAGAGAATTCGCCGTTGGCAGTAAATTGCTTTTCGGATGCATAACTGAATGATGTACCTATGCGCTGCTGGTTAAGCAGTTCGAGGTCGCCTATCTGGTTTTCTTTTTTTCGGTATTCATAAAAAACATCCCAACTGGCATTGCGCGAAAATATATATGATATTTTAGGCATAAGTCCGTAACCTTCAATTTTGTAATTCTTGCTACCGTAGTTTTCAGATGCCGATGCCGACTCATTCGTTTGCCCTAAAAAACTGAAAAGCCATATCTTTTTAACAAGGTGTGCATATTGCAACTGATGGCTGTTGTTGCTGTTTTCCTGAGATCCTACCGTAAGAAGGGTCTTCGCCCGATTTTTAAGATAGGTATAGGTAACCGAATGATCCTGTTTTCCACGATTATAAAATAAACTGTTTCGAATGCTTGATGATATGCCTAAAAGGTTCTTTTCGCTCGATGAAAAGGGATTAAGGTCAAAGTTATCGCTGTCACGTTCAATTTTGCGGTCAACAAGATAAGATGTCTGATTGTAGAAGTAAGACAGGAATTTTTTAAATCCGTCATCATTCTGCCATTGGTTCGGGTTTAAAGTAACCGATTGTGAGAACTTATTCTGGTGCGTGCGCACAAACACCTGATTGGGTAAAAACACCCTCACGAAAGTCGCCTTATCAGGAAAGGGCGAAACCTCAAATTCCTGCAATTCCTGAATGCCATTGCCGTTGTAATCGTTCCAGGTATACACACCTTGTCCCGGGTCTACCTGCAAATAGGTAAATTCCTGTTGAGCTATTGTTCCCGATGTTGTTTCATAAGCCGTATTTACCTGCACCAACTGATCCCAATACCTGTCGTTGTACAAAACCCTTGAGTTAAGCGACGGTTCGTTTTTAAGCGTTGGGTCTTCAAATTTAAGGTTACGGTAATTTACAAATACAGAAAGGTCGCTTTTTTCGGTTTGCAGCAATCTTGATTTTAAATAGTAGGAGCGTGATGTATTTACCTTTTGCAGCAGCCCGTTTACAAGGCTGTCGTTAGCACGCTGCAGATAACCCAGTTCTACATATACTTTTGTACTGTCACCACGGCCAATGAAAGCGCCAAACTCGCTAAAGCGCTGGCTCAACGCAGTAAATTGCTGTGTGGCTTTTATCTTTTCACGGTTGTCTTCAAGACGCACAGTACCACCTACCCAGTTCTTTTTGAAATGATATTTTGCCAACGCTTCGTTTCTTATAAATGTTGAGGTAGAATAATCACTATCGCTTTGCAGCCAGCTACCCCTGTTTTGTACTAAAAGCTGCTTAAAGTTAAATAGTCCATCTACAACATGGCGGGTTCCGTTAAATGCATTAGAGAAATCCAGTTTTTCAACCTGGTAATTTACCTGTCCTTTTTGCGGAAGCCTGAATGTTGTACCGGCAACAAGATAACTCTGGTTGCCATCGGTAGTAATAATATTGGTCAGGTTCCAGTCGCGGTTAAACTCAATATTAAATAAGCGCTCAATAGTCCTGAAATCTTTTTGTATAAACTGGTAATTGGCAAAGGCATCAAGTTCCCATTTACTGGTGGTAAACAGCCGCTGTTTTGCGTTTAATTTTCCTGCTACGCCATTGTTATTGCCATCATCAATAGGAGAGAAGAGATTCAGGTCGTTGTTGCTTATACCAGCCTCAAAATCAATCACTGTTTTTTCACTTGGGTTATATTTACCCAACAGGGTAGCAATCTGAATTTTTGTGGGTGCAGTAAGACGTACAATCGGTTCATAATTACCCTGTAATATTCCATTTACGGGTGCCACATATTGGTATATTCGACCTACTGCTGCGGCATTTGCCAGAATATAGTTACCCAGGTTATTGCCTACAAGGCTAAAGCGCACATTGTACAACTCATCATCAGGATTGTTAGAATATTCAAAAGCTTCTACACCGCCTATATTTACTTTTTTATACAGCGTTTTGTTTTCAGAATACGAATCTGTAAAAGCCGAAGGTGCCGTCATTTTGGTCACATCATCACCTGCCTCGCGCAATATTGCAGCTTGCTCCGGCGAAAGATTTTGTTGTAGTGGCTGGTTCTTTACATCATTCTCTGAATACAAATAACCACCAATGCTCCACGTTTCAGCTTCGTGGGTAACACCACCATAGGTTACAAAACGGGTATAGCTGCGTTCGGAATACTGGTATTCCACATTAATACGCATCTCTGATGTTATTGGGAAAAGCGATGTAAAGATGATTTCACCCGCATTATAATCGATGATGTAGTCGTTATTTTCACCGCGTTCCAACAGTATACCATTTACGAAAACGCGTTCCGAACCGGATATCACCAAAACATATAATTCCTGATTGGGGCCACGCAGCTTATACGGGCCCTGGTTGCCTTCCTGACCTGTAAAAGTACTCTTGGCATATTGCCCGCGAACTAGTGCAGCAGCAGCAAATATCGATGTTTTATTGCCTTGGTCGCCAAAGGTAAAAGCGGTTGAAAGTCCCTGTACTTTTTTATTGAAGTTCAGGAAGCG
>Ga0265780_10006876_pt1 | contig 14048 bp, 10 predicted proteins | sample P1T30metagenome_FD_192432 | JGI IMG/M metagenome (GOLD analysis project Ga0265780, IMG submission 192432) | Plant litter microbial communities from East Loma Ridge, Irvine, California - P1 T30 | ecosystem: Environmental > Terrestrial > Plant litter > Unclassified | place: USA: California... | reverse complement strand
GGCGATTTGGCAGGATCGGACGTAAGCGCATGGGCGCTCTACCCGTCCCGCCAGCTGCGCAACGCTAGGTGTCCGCCTTCCTGGATTTTTCACGGCAATCCCTCTCCAAGAAGCCTCAGAGAAACTCGCCGCATACCTCGCAGCGTGCAAGCTGGTTTTTGTCGCAACACGTCCGACATACGCGATGTTGGAAACTTAGCATATTCGCGGCGGGCCTAGGTCCGCTCACCGCCCAACCCTCGCTATCTAGCTGGCACTGGCGCCTTCCCGAAACCGGTCGTCCGTTCATGTGCGGCAGACGAACGCGGAGCGGCTGGCCTCCTGGACGGCGGCCATCCTTCGCATCATCGAAGACAAGCAGGTGCTGCTGCGCCTACCCGCGGCATCGACGCATGTCCCGGCGCTCGCTTCGCACCGCTGGCAGTTGACGAAGGCGGTCTGCAACTATCGCTGGTTCGTCAAATCGGCGCTGGCGGCGCACGCGCGGAGCGCCGACCACAACCGCGAGGTCACGGCATTGATCGCGGCGATCGACGACGTGCACGAGGTCTTGCGTGCCTATGTGCTGCACTGGAGCAACGGCGACAATGCCGCGCGCTGGCCGGACTATCAGGCCGCCGCGAGCGCCACGCTCGACGAGATCGCGCGCGCGGTGCGGCGCATCTCCGCCGACGCCGCGACGCTGCTCCCCGACGCAGCGCCACCCGGCGACCGTGCGGTGGAGCAGCGGAAGGTGCTGCCATTGTGATGGCAAGCAGGCGCGGTCACGCCACCGGCGCCGCAGCGCAATGTCGCGCGATGAAGTCGGCATGCGCCGGCATATGCCCGATCGCGGCCTGGGTGACGTCGGCGATCCGTTGCAGCCGGGTGCGGACCTCGTCGATCGCCATCCCCGCCGCCAGCGGATCATAGCCGCCCGCGACCAGCCCCTGTCCGTCCATTACCGCCAGCCAGCTCGTCTTGGTGAACAGCTCGTCCGCCTCGCGATACACACGCCCGGTCCGCGCATGGATCGCCAGCCGTTCGGCGAGCGTCTCGGGGATCGGCATCGCGGCCAGTTCGCGCCAATAAGCGGTGTCGCGCCGCTCGGTTGCGTGAAAGTGCAGGATCAGGAAGTCGCGGATGCTTTCGAACTCCGCCGCCATCAACCGGTTGTAGCGGCGCGTGTCCGCCGGCTCGAAGGCGCGGGTCGGCAGCATTTCGAGCAAGCGCGCGATCCCGGCCTGGATCAGGTGGATGCTGGTCGATTCCATCGGCTCCATGAACCCGTTCGCCAGCCCGAGCGCGACGCAATTGCCGATCCAGAACCGGTCGAGCCGCCCGGTGCGGAAGCGGAGCTGGCGCGGTTCGGCGAGCGGTTCGCCGTCGAGGTTCGCGAGCAGGGTTGCGGTCGCCTCGTCGTCGGAGAGATGCCGGCTCGCATAGACATGGCCGTTGCCGACGCGGTGCTGCAACGGGATGCGCCATTGCCAGCCAGCGGCGCGCGCGGTGGAGCGCGTAAAGGGAGCGGGCGGGCCGCTGTTGGCGGTCGGGACCGCGACCGCGCGATCGTTGGGGAGCCATTGGCTCCAATCCTCGAAGGTCGCGCCCAGCGTCTCGGCGATCAGCAGCCCGCGGAACCCGGAGCAATCGACGAAGAAATCCGCGTCGATCTGCGTACCGTCCTTCAGCACGATCGCGGCGATCCGGTCAGGACGGTCGTCGCGGAGCACCTCCACGACCCGCCCTTCGCGGCGGACGACCCCCGCCGCTTCCGCATGGCGGCGGAGGAAGCGCGCATAAAGCGCGGCGTCGAAGTGAAAGGCGTAGCCGATATGCGCGAGCGGCGTACTGCCCGGCTGCGGCGGCATGAACCGTCCGGCGCGCGCCGCGGCCGCGCAGATCGAATAGGCCTCCAGCGGCAGCGCCTCGCCCGCTTGGCGCAGCCGTTGCCACATCGCCTCGAACGGCACCGCGCCCTTGTGGATGCCGTAGACGCCGAACGGATGGAAATAGCGGTGCCCGGGGCGCAGCCAGTCGGTGAACTCGATGCCGAGCTTGAACGTGCCCTGCGTCGCGCAGACGAAGTCGGCCTCGTCGATGCCGAGCAGCGCGTTGAACGTCTGGATCGGCGGGATCGTCGCCTCGCCGACCCCGATTGTGCCGATCTCCTCGGACTCGACCAAAGTGATCGCCGGACCGTGCGGGCCCAGCACCCGCGCGAGCGCGGCGGCCGCCATCCAGCCGGCGGTGCCGCCGCCCACGATCGCGATGCTGCGCAGCGGTGTGTTGTCGGTCATGCGTCCACCCGGCATTGCAGGAACAGGTTGCCGGTCAGCCGCCCGTGACGCGGGTCGTCCGGCTGCGCGGGGAGCGTCGTGATCCACCCCGAATGGAGCAGCGCCGCGCGGTAGAGCAGCAGCCGGTCGGGCAAGGCGGGGACGATCTCGATCGTCTCGAACCCGTCGTCCATGCCGAGACAATAACGGGGCGGCGGCACCGGATCGTCGGCGCGTGCCGCCTGATAGGCGGGCAGCCGCGCGGCATCGATCGTCTCGAACCCGGTCGCGCGATGGCGGAAGAAGGCGGTGCCGTCGCCATTGCCCGGCGACAGGAAGTGGACGGTCGCGAATTGCAGCCGGTCGGCGGTATCGACATGCGGCACGCGCTGGTCGGCGGTCAGCGCGGCCGGCGCGGTGGTGACGAGCGAGAAATTGCCGCGCGCCCGCGCCGGACGGACTGGGTGGCCGGTGAAATGCGTCGCGATCAGCGGCAGGATCGCGCGCACCAACGCATCGACATAGGCGACCGGCGCAGTCCCCAGCAGGCCGGGATAACCGCTACCGACGCTTGTCGCCGGCGCGAAGGCGGCCTGATCCGCGGCGAAGGCGCGCAGCGCGTCGACCTGCCCCGTTGCGCCATCCACGACGAGCACCGGCTCGCGCTCGCTGCCGATGTGCCGCACGGTGAGGGTCGCGCCGGGGGCGAACGCCAGATCATGCCCAATCGTCACCGACGCCCCCTCCCCCCAAGACGATGCCGGCCTCTCCTATCAGGAAAGGCCGGCAGGGGTCATCAATAGGTCGCGCGCAGCGACAGGCCGAAGCGGCGATCGTTGAGCTGATATTGCAGCGGCTGACCGATCGTGCCGATGTAGGTGACGTTCATGCGATTGGTCAGGTTCACCGCATCCGCCGAGATCGCGACATGGGTGTTGAGGTTGACGCTCACCGACGCATCGAGCGACGCATAGGGCTTGGCATATTGCGGCTGGTTGGTGCCCGCCCCGAACGTCTGGTCGAGATAGCTCGACCGCCAGTTATAGGCGAGCCGCGCGGTCAGCGGTCCCTTTTCGTACAACCCGATCAAATTGTAATTGTGCTTCGACAGTTTCTCGAGCGGCAATTGCGCCGACATCCCCGACCCGGCGACCGCGAACGGGTTGGTGACGTTCGAGTCGACATAGGTGTAATTGGCCTGCACGCCGAACCCGCTGAGCAGACCGGGCAGGAAGTCGAGAAACTGCTGATAGCCGATCTCGGCGCCCTTGACGGTGCCCTTGCCCGAGTTGAGCACGGTGCTGACGTCATAGGCGCGGCCCTGGAAGGTCTGGACCAACGTACCGCTGGCCAGGAAGCCGTCGACCTTCTTGTAGAACAGCCCGCCGGTCACCGACCCGGTCGGCGCGAAATACCATTCGGCGGTCACGTCGAAGTTGTTGGATTCGATCGGGTTGAGCCGCGGATTGCCGGAGCTGGCGCTCGGGCGACCGGTGATCGGATTGACCTGGTTGGCATTGTTGAGCGTCAGGTTGGTCGACAATTGGTCGAAGTTCGGCCGCGCCAGCCCCTTTGAATAGGCGAAGCGCATCTGGAACTCCTCGGTCAGCCGCGCGCGCAGGTTCACGCTGGGCAGCGCACGGGTGTAGCTCTTGGCGATCGCCAATGGTGAGGTGGTGCCGTCCGAGTTGAACTGCGTCCCGAACGAGGTGAGGTCGGTCTTGACCAGCCGCACGCCGGCATTGCCGTCGAAGCGGATGCCGCCCGCCTCGAACGCATAGTCGGTCGAGCCCCAGACGGTGTAGGTCTTTTCGGTCTGCGCGTTGAGATCGCCGGGGGTGAAGGCATCCTTGGTCTTGGCCCCGAACAGCGCGTACAGCGCCTTGGTCTGCTTCCACACGTCGCCGGTCACGCCCCCGCCGCCGGGCAGCGCCGGATAGAGCAGCCCGCCGGTGACGCTCTTGCCGTCGAAGAAATGCGGTGACGGTGCCGACATCGCCAGCTCCGGATTGCGGCTGAGCGGGATCAGCGCCGTGCCGTCCTTCGCCGAGCAGGACGGATCGGGGCCGGTGGCGTAAAGGCAGACACCGTTCCACGTGCCGCGCAGGTCGATCGAATTGTCCGAATAGCGCGCGCCGCCGCGCAGCTTCTGCAGGAAACCGCCCTCGAGATCATATTCGATGTCGTAGGCGAGCGCGAGCGTATCGGCGGTGTTGCGTTGCAGCGCGTCAGCGATGAACGGCGTCGCATAATTGGCGGGGTTGGTCAGCAACGCCTTGTCGCGCACGTCCCAGCGCGGGCGGCTGCCGCGCAGGTCGAAGTCGATGATCGACGGATGCGGCGAGCCCGTCGCCGTGTTCTGGCCGGTCTCGGTGAACAGCGTCAGGACGTGGCCGTTGCGATCGGCGTTGTAATAGCTCTTGAGATACTGAGCGTCGAAATGGACCTTGGCGCGGTCGGTCGCCTGCCAGTCGGCACCGAGCGTGAAGTTCTGGCTCTGGCTCCATAATTGCTGGTCGAAGCGCCCGGTCTCGAAATTCTGCTGCTGCAGCGACCCCGATGTCGCATAGCCGTCCTTGTTGAACGTGAAGGTCGAGCTGGGCAGCGGGTTGGACTGCGACCCGCCATTGACGGTGTAATAATAGGCACCGCGGCGGTTGAACCAATATTTGGCGAGCTGATACTGGCCGGTGACCAGCAGATTGTCCGCCGCCTGCCACTGGATCGCGGCGGCGACGCCCAGCCGGCGGCGATCGCCGAGATCGTCATAGACCTGCATCCCCATCGGCGCCCGGGCATTGGCGGGTGCGCCGGCGATCGACCCGGCCGGGATCGGGTTCTGCGGGTTGGCAAGGATGCCGTCCTGGCGATAGGCGCTGGTCGAATAGACCGCATTGGCGAGGATACCGATCTCGCCGATCCCGGTATCGAAGCGGTTGCTGTACAGCCCCGACGCCGAATAGCCGAACTTGTCGACCCGGTCGTAGTAATTGCCGCGGACGGTGCCGCTGATCGTCTGGCCGGGCTGGTCGAACGGCAGGCGCGTCCGCAGGTTCACCGCCGCGCCGACGCCGCCTTCGATAATATTGGCGGGGGCGTTCTTGTAGACGTCGATCCCGGCGAGCAGTTCGGGCGGGATGCCTTCCAGATCGAAGGCGCGGCCGCCCGACGCCGAATAGACCGCGCGGCCATCGAGGAAGTTCTGAACCTGGGTGAGCCCCCGGACGGTGATCGCCGGCGACGTGCGGTGATCGAAGTCGGTCGCCCCCTCGCCATAGCGCCGCTGGATCTGCACACCGGTGATGCGTTGCAGCGCCTCGGTGGTGTTGGCGTCGGGCAGCTTGCCGATGTCCGTCGCCTGCACCGAGTCGAGGATCTGGCTGGCATTGCGCTTCAGCGCCTGTGCCGAGCGCAGCGATTCACGGACGCCGGTGACGACGATGTCCTGCTCGTTCTGATCCTGTTGTGCAACCTGCGACGCGTTCAGCGCGCCGGTGGGTCGATCGGGATTGCTGCCCTGTTCGACGCGGATGCCGCCACCTTGCTCCGTCGAGGCTGCGTTTGTCTGTGCCCCGGCCACGCCACTCGAACCGCCGATGGCGATCGCCGCCATCGATGCACCGATCAGCCAACGCGCTTCCAGCTTCCGCATTTATCCCCTCCCCAGCAGGCCACCGCATTGCCGCGGCTAACCTATGCTGCTTCGCACGTTTCCAATTGCCAGACAAATGTATTTTATCAGATTTTATCCTCAGCTAAGTTTTTGTGGTAAGCTGCTCAATATTCACCATTTTTATGACCTTGCGTCGATTGTATTGATAGCAACCAAAGGATTCGGCTTGTCTGATCTTTTGTTTGATTGTCAGATATTTGCTTGGTGGATGATCGGTCGACGCGGCGCGCGAAGGTGAAGGGGTGAGCATCGCGCGCATTCCGATTTCGCCGCGATCCCGGCGGTCGCGCGTCTGCGCCGCCGACGCTGCGGCACTCCCCTGCCCCTCGATCGTTGAGCAGCGACGGGCGCGTCGTTGCGGCGCTGAAACCGTGCTACTTACATCTCCACGAGGGTTTGCATGACCACCACTGCCCACGGCTATGCCGCGCCGTCCGCCGACGCGCCGCTCGCCCCCTTCACCTTCGAACGCCGCGACTGCCAGCCCGACGATGTCGCGATCGACATCCTGTTCTGCGGCGTCTGCCATTCCGACCTCCATACCGCGCGCGGCGAATGGGCCGGGACGCTCTATCCGTGCGTGCCGGGACACGAGATCGTCGGGCGCGTCAGCGCGATCGGCAGCGATGTGACGACGTTCGCGGTCGGCGATATCGTCGGGGTCGGCTGCATGGTCGACAGTTGCGGGCAATGCGCGTCGTGCCGCGAGGGCGAGGAGCAATATTGCGAGACCACCGGCTTCGTCGGCACCTATAACGGCCCGGACCCGGTGCTCGGCGGGCATACGTTCGGCGGCTATTCGAACCGGATCGTCGTCAAAGAGGGCTTCGTGCTGCGGATCGGGCACGACGCGCAGGATCTCGCCGCGGTCGCGCCGCTGCTGTGCGCAGGGATCACCACCTATTCGCCGCTCAAGCACTGGAAGGTCGGACCGGGCCAGAAGGTCGGCGTCGTCGGGCTCGGCGGGCTCGGGCACATGGGCGTCAAGATCGCCGCGGCAATGGGGGCGGAGGTGTATGTCTTCTCGACCTCGCCCGGCAAGCGCGACGATGCGATCCGGCTCGGCGCCAGGGACCTGATCGTCTCGAAGGACGCGGACGCGATGGCCGCGCATAACGCCACGTTCGACTTCATCCTCAACACCGTCGCGGCGAGCCACAGCCTCGACCCGTTCCTGATGCTGCTCAAGCGCGACGGCACGATGACGCTGGTCGGCGTCCCCGAGCAGCCGCATCCCTCGCCGTCGGTCGGCGCTTTGGTCTTCAAGCGTCGCGCGATCGCCGGCTCGCTGATCGGCGGGATCGCCGAGACGCAGGAGATGCTCGACTTCTGCCGCGACCATGGCCTCACCGCCGATATCGAGTTGCTGGCGATGAAGGACATCGAACAGGGCTATGAGCGGATGCAGAAGAGCGACGTGAAATACCGCTTCGTCATCGACATGGCGACGCTCGACCAGTGAGCCCGACCGGTCGACGTGTCGTGCTGTCGACACGTCGACCTGATCCACTGCGTCAGTCGACGCGCCGCAGCCGCACCGCCACCTGCCCGTCGACCTTGCCGAGATAGCTGCCCAGCGCCGCGCGCGTGATCGTGATCTTCATCCCCGCGCGCGGGTCGCGCGCGAAGATGCGATCGTCGGCCTGCTGCCAGCGCGCCCCGCTGTCGAGGACGATCGCCCAGCGCCCGTTGGGAAGCTGCGCCGCGCGCGCGATCGTCGCCTCGATCCGCGCCGGGATCGGCTCGCGCGTGGTCGCAGCGGGTTCGTCGCTGCGCGCGGCCGCGCCCGTCGTGCCGACCGGGCGCCCGAACTCACGCTTCGCCAGCGCCGCGCGCTGCGCCCGGTCGGTGACCACCAGGTCGCGCGCGTCGATCGCGGTCGCCACCGCCGCCGCGTGGCGGTCGAAGCACGCCAGCCGCTGCGGCCCGTCGGGCAGCGCGCGGCACGCGAGCAGCGCGCCGAGCGGCTCGACCACCTGCGCCGCAGCCGGCGTCGCGACCAGCAGCATCGCAGCCAATCCGGCGATCATCCCGCCCGGCATGGACTGCGACCGGCGTCGGGATGCTTCCTGATGGTCACGGCTGCGCATGTACGGGTCCTAATCTGTGGCAAATAAGTGACAATTAAACGCGCTTTGTGAAACCAGATGCAACCGAGGTTTACAGACCGATCCAGATCGGTGACCTTCTGAATAAGCTGTGAACGCCACTAACAAGGTGCGTCACCGGCTTGAGGGTAGCTGTCGCGAGGCAGCAAGAACAAGAGGGGCTATCTTATGGGTTTTGATCGTTCGATCAGAGCATTGTTGCGTGGCGGCTCGGCGCCGCTGGTGCTGGCCGCAGCACTGACCGCCGCGCCGGCGCTGGCGCAGGAAAGCACGTCGACCAGCCAGAACGTCAGCGTCTCGGCGGTTCCGACCGGCTCGGCCGACACGAACCAGAGCGTCGACGGCAATGGTGGCGACGTCGTCGTCACCGGCTCGCGCATCCGTCGCACGGACCTGACCAACGCCAGCCCGGTGACCGTCGTCAACCAGGAGGAGTTCAAGCTCTCGGGTGCGGTGAACGTCGAAAGCGTGATGAACACGCTGCCGCAGGTCATCCCGGGATCGACCGGCTTCTCGAACAATCCGGGTGGCGGCGTCGCGACGCTCAACCTGCGCGGTCTGGGTGAGAACCGCAACATCGTGCTGGTCAACGGCCGCCGCTACATGTTCTACGATACCTCGCAGATCGTCGACCTCAACACCATTCCGGCGTTCCTGATCTCGAACGTCGACGTGCTGACCGGCGGTGCGTCGGCGATCTACGGGTCGGACGCGATCGCGGGGGTCGTCAACTTCAAGCTGCGCACCGACGTGCAGGGCATCGAAGTCGGCAGCCAGTACAGCATCACCGAGCGCGGCGACGGCCGTCGCTGGGACAGCTATGTCGCGCTGGGGTCGGACTTCGCCGACGGCCGCGGGCACATCACCGCCTATGGCGAATATTACAAGCGCGATTCGATCTTCCAGGGCGCGCGCAGCTTCTCGCAGCGCGCGCTGGGTGACGGCACCGTCAACGGCGCACCGGGACTGGTTCCGCTGGGCAGCCCGTCGGTTCCCAACGGCCGCTTCTATGTGAACCCGACCACGACCACGATCGGCGGCGTCGCCTATGCGCGCGGTTCCGGCTCGCTGTCGGCGAACAGCACGCTGGGGCAATATTACACCGGCCCGAACACGTCGCGTCCGTTCACGACCGCCGATTACTATAACTATGCGCCCGACAACTACCTGCAGGTGCCGCAGGAGCGCTGGCTGACCGGCGCCTACGCCAATTACGAGATCAACGAGCACTTCAACCCGTATCTCGAAGTGTCGTACGTCAACAACCGCGTCGACAACGAACTGGCGGCGACCCCGATTAGCGGCACGTTCGGCATCCGCATCGACAATCCGTATCTGTCGGCGGCCGATGCGGCGTCCATCGCCGCGATCAACCAGCAGCAGCTCGCGATCAATGCCGCGACGCTGGCGCAGAACCCGAGCGCAACGCTGCCCTATACGCCGGGCATCGTGAACGTCGGGCTCGCATCGCGCACCAACGCGGTGTCGTCGCGCCGCCAGCTCGACGATCGCAGCGCCTTCCGCGCCCTGATCGGCATGACCGGCGAGATCACCAACGGCCTCACCTACGACGCCTATTACAGCTACGCCCGCACGCGTAACGGCCAGGTGCAGTACGGCAACATCTCGCGTGCCGCCTTCACCGCCGAGCTGCTGGCCAACCGCCTGAACATCTTCGGCCCGGGCCAGATCGCGGCGGAAGAGGCACAGGCGATCGGCATCACGACGCAGAACACCGATATCTCGGAGCTGCAGGTGGCGCAGGCGTCGGTGTCGGGCAATCTGTTTGACCTCGGGCTGGGCGGCGGCGCAGTCGCCTTCGCGCTGGGCGGCGAATATCGCTCGGTGTCGAGCCAGTTCATCCCCGACCAGGCGCTGTCCTCGGGCGACGTCGTCGGCTTCAACGGCGGCGATCCGACCCAGGGCGGCTACAACGTCAAGGAGATCTTCGGCGAGCTCAGCGTGCCGCTGCTTGGCGGGCGGCCGTTCTTCCAGCGCCTCGAACTGCACGGCGCGGGCCGTTATTCGGACTATTCGCTGCGTGGCGTGGGCGGCGTCTGGACCTATACCGGTGACGTGACCTGGTCGCCGGTCCGCGACTTCACCGTCTCGGGGACCTATTCGCGCGCGGTGCGTGCGCCGAACGTCGCCGAACTGTTCGGTGGCCAGGCGAACGGCTTCCCGAACGCGACCGATCCGTGCGCAACCGCGGGGGCGCAGAACAATGCGACGCTTGTGTCGCTCTGCACCGCAACCGGCGTGCCGGCCGGGGCCATCGGTACGGGCCGCGCGCTCCAGCCGTCGACGCAGATCGAGGGGCTGTTCGGCGGCAATGCCAACCTGTCGCAGGAAGTGTCGGACACCTACACGGTCAAGGCGACCTTCTCGCCGCGGTTCCTGCCGGGGTTCAACATCAGCGCCGACTATTTCAACATCAAGATCGACAATGTCGTCACCTCGCTGGGTGGCGGTGTCGGCGGCATCCTCAACCTGTGCTACAACGTCATCCAGGACGCTGACAGCATCTACTGCCGTGCGATTGCGCGTAACGCGGACGGGACGATCCAGAACCCGACCTTCGTCACCGCGACGAACGCCAACGCTGCCAGCCTGCGCACGTCGGGCATCGACCTCACGGCCGATTACACGCAGCAGCTGGGCTTCGGGATGTTCGGCAATGCGTCGAAGCTGAATGCGTCGTTCCTGGGAACCTGGACCAAGAACAACGACTTCGCACCGGTCGCCGGCCAAGACCCGTATTATTGCGCGGGCAATTTTGGCGTGAACTATTGCGGCTCGCCGCAGTCGACGTTCAAGTGGACCAGCCGTCTGTCGCTGATCGACGGTCCGCTGACCAGCAGCCTGCGCTGGCGGCACCTGTCGGGTGTGAAGGCCGACAGCATCGAGAATGGTGGCGAAGACCCCGCCGACCTGGCCGTGCCGCGGCTGCGGGCGAAGGACTATCTGGACCTCGCCTTCTCGTTCGACCTGACCGACCAGTACAATCTGTCGTTCGGCGTCAACAACATCGGCGACGTCAAGCCGCAGCTGATCGGCAGCGACCAGCAGCAGGCGAACACCTATCCGGGCGTCTATGACGTGCTGGGTCGCGACTATTATGTCGCGGTGCGCTTCCGCTTCTAAGCGGCGGTTCGCCACATCGTTCGGGGGTGGTCCGGCAATACCGGGCCACCCTTTTTTCGTGCCACGCCGGCCGGCGCGCGGCTGCCCTTGATCGCCCTGGCCGGAAAGGGAAAGATGCGCCGATGGCTGCCCCCCTGCCCCTGTTCGACCTCAACCCGGCGCTCGATGCGCCGGCGCTGGCGGCGCGCTTCGCCGCGTCTCGCCGACTCCAGATCCGCGACCTGCTCACCGAGCGCTCGGCCGAGGTGCTGGCCGAGGTCGTGCAGCGCCGCACGCCCTATGGCCTCGCCTATCGCGAAGCAGGCGCCGCGCCACAGTCGCTGCGCGCCGAGGCGCTCCAGACGCTCGCGCCCGAGCGCGCCAACGCGCTGTGGCAGGGCGCGGCCGGCGCGGTCGGGCGCGGCGATTACGGCTTCATCTACGCGCAATATCCGATGCTCGACGCCTATCTGCAGCGCTGGGCGCCCGGGCACCCGCTCGAACTGCTGCTCGAACATATCAACGCGCCGGTCTTTCTCGACTTCATCCGCGCGGTGACCGGGATGCCCGAGCTCATCAAGGCCGATGCGCAGGCGACCTTGTTCGCGCCCAATCACTTCCTCGCGGTCCACGACGATCGCGGCAGCAACGACGAGGCGCGCCGCGTCGCCTATGTGCTCGGCCTGTCGCGCGACTGGCGGCCCGACTGGGGCGGCTATCTGACCTTCCTCGACGACGATGACGACATCATCGCCGGCTACCGTCCGCGCTTCAACAGCCTGAACATCTTCGAGGTGCCGCAGCGCCATAACGTCACGTTCGTGCCGCCGTTCGCGCCGGTCGGGCGGTTCGCGATCACCGGCTGGTTCCGCGACCGGTGATCGACCCCGCGCTGCTCGCGCTCGATCCGGCGCTCGACTGGAACGCGCTGCGCGCGCAATTCGCCGCCGAGGGGCGCGTGCGCATCCACGGGCTGCTGGCCGGCGACGCGGCCGGGCGGCTCCACGCCGCGCTACGCGGACGTGACGACTGGCGACAGGTCGTCAACAGCGGCGACAAGGTGTTCGAGCTGGATCGCGCGACGCGTGCGGCGATGGTGCCCGCACAAGCCGCCGCGCTCGACGAGGCGGTGTGCAACGGCGCGCGGCACGGTTTCCAATATCGCTACGAGACGCTGCGGCTGAGCGACGGCGATGGCGGTGGCTCCGCCGGCGACCCGGCGCTCTCCCCCTTCACGCGCTGGCTGTCGGAAGGCCCCGCACGCGCCGCGTTCCGCCGATTGGTCGGCGCGCCCGACATCGCCTTCGCCGACGGACAGGCGACCGCTTATGCACCCGGCGACTTCCTGACCGGCCATACCGATGCGGTCCCCGGCAAGGCGCGCCGCGCCGCTTATGTGCTGGGGCTCAATCCCGAATGGCGCGTCGAATGGGGCGGGCTGCTGCTGTTCCACGGCGGCGACGGGCGGGTGACCGGCGTGGCCCCCGGCTTCAACACGCTCGACGTATTCGCGGTGCCGCAGGTCCACAGCGTCTCGCGCGTCGCGCCCGAGGCCCCCTTCCGCCGCTATGCGATCACTGGCTGGCTGCGGGGAGCGCGAACCGCCGGCTGATGGTTCTACGATCATACCTGTCGACATGTAGAAACGATCGATTGCCGGCGAAATAACCACCCTTTCCGGCATGTTAAGGAACGGATAGCGTGCGGGTGCGCCTACGGCGCGCTTGAAACAGGGGGATCCATGACTAGTCGCTTTGCGGGCGTAGCGATCGGCTGCGCCTTGCTCCTCGATGTGCCGATGTCGGCGGCTGCAGCACCGACCACCTACGCTTTTCGCGGACAGCTGACCCAGGCGGAGCAGTGGGGCACGAACGCGGCCTGGGCCTTTGCAGCCGGTGACACCTTTTCCGGCTCGTTCGTCTACGATGCCGCGGCCGTCACCAGCCGCAATCAATATATCGACCAGGCCGATTTCAAGCTGACGTTCTACACGTCACCGGTCCTGTCCTTCCAGTATCAGATCAATACCAAGAACGGCACGTTCGCTTATGCCCCGCCCGTTGCGGGCAGCTACGCCGCCGTCGGGGCGGCTACAACGTCGAGCTGGTGGTCGGGCGTGGACCTGCGGTTCAGCAATTATGTCGTGAAGGACCGTCCGCTGATCGACGTCCCGGCCTCGGGATACGTCGGCCAATATTATGCGCATTCGAGCTTTCTGTCGTTGCTCGATTACCAGACGCGCGCGCTGACCGACACTGACGTCGACGTCGATCTGGAGGGATTGTTCGCCGCACTGCCGCCATCGTTCAACTCGTTCAGTGTCCGTTTCTCCGATCCGGCGCGCTGGAAGGAGACGCCCGGCGTCGAACGGATCGACGGCGTGCTCTCCGGCAGCATCACCAGCCTGCAGAAGGTACAAGGTGCGGTGCCGGAGCCGTCCAGCTGGGGGTTGATGATCCTCGGCTTCATGGTGACGGGGATCGCGTTGCGACGGCGTTCCGGGGCGAGCGGCAGCGTGCGCCTCGCCTGACCCACGACGATCTCCCACGATCCTTGCTTGCCCGCGCCTGCACGCCATCTTGCGGCGCGGGCTGGCTCCCCACGCCGCATGATGCGATGAGGGAGGCAAACCAAGGAGAGGGATGAGATGACCGGCACCATCGCCGCACCCCGCACGACCGCGCTCACACCGCAGACCCCGCGCGAGTGGTTGCTGTGGGGTGCGGTCACCCTGCTCGGCGCCGGCGCGCTGGGCGTGGTCGCGCTTCACCGCGGCGAGCCGGTCAACGCCTTGTGGATCGTCACCGCCGCACTCTGCACGTACCTCGTCGCGTACCGCTTCTACGCGTTGTTCATCGCCACCCGCGTCGTTCGGGTCGACCCGGC
>Ga0265780_10006875_pt1 | contig 14050 bp, 16 predicted proteins | sample P1T30metagenome_FD_192432 | JGI IMG/M metagenome (GOLD analysis project Ga0265780, IMG submission 192432) | Plant litter microbial communities from East Loma Ridge, Irvine, California - P1 T30 | ecosystem: Environmental > Terrestrial > Plant litter > Unclassified | place: USA: California... | reverse complement strand
CATAGCCGTTGATGCGCGTCAGCGCAGATTGCAGGCTGTTGCTGTTGGTGATGTTGCCGGATCGATCGCCCCCCTCGCAGGCGCCGTTATAGCAGCCGAGCACAGCGCCCGACTTGTTGCGCGTCGGCACGCCGTTCGAGCCGTACTGAAACTGGTACGGATTGCCGTTGATGTCGAACGCGATGCCTTGCAGCGGACCGTTGTTGATGAGGCCGTACAGCGTCGCTTGATAGGACTGGGTGAAGTTGCGGTCGAGATACTGCGGCCGCCCGTCGTTGGTGATGCCGCGATTGATGAGATTGCGCGCGACGAGCCAGTTGCGCCCGTTCGGCCCGCTGCCATCGGGGTTCGAACCCACGCCGAAGCCGGCGGTGCCGATCCCGTCCTCATGGCTGTATTCGGCGCTGCCGATCAGGTGCAGCCGGTCGTTGAGCAGCGCTTTGCCGGCGGCGACCTGAAAGGTGTAGTTGCCGTCGTCGCCGTAGGTGGAGATGCCGCCCTGCATGTTGGCCCGAATCCCCTGGAAGCGCGTGTTGGTCACGAAATTGACCACGCCTCCTACCGCATCGGACCCGTAGGACGCCGAAGCGCCACCAGTCACTACGTCGACGCGCTCGATCAGGAGTTGCGGGAACAGGCTGACGTCGGCGACCCCGGTCACGTTCGCCCCGACGATGCGCTGGCCATCGAGCAGCGTCAGCGTACGGATCGGCTGCAGGCCGCGCAGACTGAGCGTGCTCAGACCTTGTACCCCTGTCGAAGTGCCATTTGATCCGACCGAGGTGCCGGTGCTGCCCTGAAGCGACGGCAGCTTAGCGACGGTGGTAAAGATGTTCGGTTGCGCGTTCTTCGCGATCGCATCGGCGTTCAGCACCTGGGTCGGCGTCGGCGCGGTGAACCCGCTCGACGTGATGCGCGACCCGGTGACGACCACATCGCCCTGCGGCGCTGCTGCGTCGGCCGGTGCACTGGGGCTAAGGGTCGCCGGTGCGGCCTGCGCGCCGTCGGCGGGAACCAGCTCGGACGCGGTGTTCACCTGAGCGAAAGCGGGCGTTGCCAGCATTGTCGATGCCGCTAACGCGGCGCGGATAATCGTTTTTGTGGTCACCTGCTGCATGAAACTCTCCCCTTTTTAGTTGCGTGCCGGAGCTCCGTAGAGCCGCTCGATCGCCGCAGCGTCCATGCCTATTCCAAAATCGATTTCCTTCACAAGATAAGTTTTACAATTTCTTTTAATTAATTTGTTGGTCTGTGTTCTCGTTGTCACACTGCATTGGCCAACTCCGTGCGGCTATTCAGTTAGCGCCAGCGCAATGGGGCCGAGCGGTCCGGCTTGCGTGCCAAGATCAGGTGCGGTGATGAAGCGATCCGCCGGTAACGAGAGATACTGGCCGATCAGATTTCGCACCCGCGCCTCGATACGCCCAATCAGCAGCGGCCGGCGGGCGATCACGCCTCCGCCAATTAGAACTCGTTTTGGGCCCGTGACCGACACCAGCGCCTGAAGCATCTGCGCAACCGCTTCAACCACCGATTCCCATACCGGATCGTCGTCCGGCACAGACTCACCGTCACGTCCGAGCCGCGCCGCGATCGCCGGCCCTGCCGCCAGCCCCTCGACGCAATCGCCGTGATAAGGACAAGCGCCTGCCCAGTCATCGCCGATCAGACGAGCGACCCGCATGTGTCCTGCCTCGCAGTGTCCGAGACCACGTGTCGCGCGCCCGTTGACGATCAAGCCAACTCCGACGCCGGTTCCGACCGTAACGTACGCCAGATCGTCGAGGCCCCGCCCCGCGCCCCAGCGTCGCTCGGCGAAGGCGGCGCCGTTAACGTCGGTGTCGAACGCGATCGGCACGCCATAACGCGCCGCGAGCGGTGCGACGATCGGTGTGTCGCGCCAGCCGGGCTTAGCTGTTGACGTGATATTGCCATAGGTTGGCGAACCAGACTCCAGGTCGAGCGGCCCAAAAGACGCAATGCCAAGCGCCTCGAAACGCCCTTCTTCCCACCAACGATCGAGCGCTTCCACGATGGTGGCAAGCGTGGACGCTGGCCCGGTCGTCGGGACGACATGCTGCTCTTCGATCCGACCGCTACTGTCGGCCATCACGACGACACATTTGGTGCCGCCCAGTTCGACACCCGCAATCCGCTCCATTCATTTTCCTCTGCCGCGTCAGCGCCACTTCATTGATCGTCCGCGACCATTCCGTACTCATGCGGTGGATTTAGACAATCGTTTTTCCTTAATGTTTGGCTCGCCGACGTGTGGAAGCAGGTTGCGGCCAAGGCCATGCAGGGATGAGCGTTAATCCACCCGTGGCGCGGCGTGCCTCTTCTGGCAAAAAGTCACGCGCGATCAATCCTAGCGCACCAGTGATCGCCCTCGACCCGCCTCGAAACAGGCGGGGGCCGGAATGCATACGCGCTAGTTTTGTGACCGGACGGTGGGAATTGGTCTGTGGTCCATAAGGTGGATGGACCTTGAAACCCAACCTCACACCGACGCGGCAGCGAAGCCGGCCTATCTTCAGGCGGCGGGCACCGAACTTCGCTACTACGGGCGAGGTTATTGCCAGCTTACCTGCTGGGATAGCTATTTCAGCACCGGCGTGGAGATCGGCCTTGGGCTCAACCTGCTGTTCCAACCCGATCGCGCACTCGAGCCGGCCATTGCCTACGAGGTGATGGCGCACGGCATGATATATGGTTCGGGCTTCGCGAGCGGAAAGCGGCTGCAAATGTACTTAACTGGTGGGCTGACCGACTATGTCGGTGCTCGAGCGATGGTGAACGGCAAGAACGAAAATCACGCCATCGCAGGAGCGCCGGATGTCTTCAAGAAGTCGTTGCTGGCGGCCCGGCTGTGACGTGGACCATCCTCCCGATCCTCTTGGCGCTGGCCACAGCAGCGACCACTCCGCCGGCAGGACCTACCGGCCAATTCGTCGTCGTCCACGCACCGCGACATCCCACGGTCAGCAACATGCAGGCGGCATACCGTCCCGATGATCCACGGCTCATCAACCGAATAGTTACGCTTCAAGGCGCCACCGCCACGTTCGATGGCGGGGCAAAGGATTGTGGAAGCGCGGCGCGGACGACCTCGGGCATCGCAAGCGGGCAGCTTGTCCGACAGATCTTCCCTGACCGGCCCAATTACGGAAAGACTACGTCCAGGCCCGTCGACTTCGGGCTGAGGCTCGCGCCGGTGACACTCGTAACGGTCACCCGCTTTCGCTGCTCCCAGCCACACGGCAACCACGGCCCCGATTGGAACGGCGCGGCGCTGTTCCCGCTCAGCGAAGGCCGCTGGGCCTTGTCGCTGATTAAGGACCACCTGCTGATCCTGCAGCCTGCGGCCGGACCAATTCGTGCCAGCTTCGATCGCGCAAAGGCAGGCTCGGTGGCGGAGCGAACGATCTGCTCAGACCGCTTGCTCGCTGGGTGGGATCGGAGTGTCGCCGAGGCCTGTCGCTAAGGCAACGGGGACGTGGCGGAGCATCGTGCGTGGCTGGCCGAGCGGGATCGATGCGCGACGGACAAGGGTTGTCTGCAGCTCAGCATGAGCAACCGGGCCGACGCTCTCCTACGTTGAGCGGCCCTCCGTCATATTCGAATGTCGGCAGCTAGAGCAGAATCTGATCATTCGGTTCATAGCCGGCGGCAGAGAAGTAGTTGGCGCAGTCGTTTGGGGAGATGCGCGGCAAGGCATCGCGGATCGCATTCCATTAGGTCAGGGATCGTCCGTGCGGCAGCCTTACGCAAAATGGCCTTGAGCTTGGAAAAAGCATTTTCGATCGGGTTGGAGTCGGGCGAATATGGCGGGAGGAACAGCATCTGCGCGCCTGCTGCCTCGATAGCGTCGCGCGCGGCAGCGCTTTTGTGCGCGGGGAGATTGTCGAGGATCACGATGTCGCCGGGCCGCAGCGTTGGTACCAGGATCTGCTGGACGTAGGCGACGAAGCATTCCCCGGTCATGGATCCATCCAGAACCATGGGCGCGGTCATCCCCGACAGCCGACGCGCACCTGTAAACGTGGTCGTTTTCCAGTGGCCATGCGGAATTGGAGAGCGACATCGCTTTCCTCGTCGGGCGCGACCGCGCAGGCGAGCCATCTTCGTCGACGCGCCGGTTTGGCCCATGACGGGGCGCCGGTAAGATCGGCCGACGACCGACCGTTTGACGTGCTGCGCTCTCGGCTGCAAGGCATGTTCGCCCAGATCCGGCAGCGCGCGCCACACGCCCGGATCGTGATCGTCACCTCTCCGACGGTGGTGCCGCAGCGGGGAACGTGCGGCGCTCTCGGCATGACCGCCGAGCAAGTGGCGACCTTCCGCACCGTGGCGGGACGGCTTGCGGCGGTGACACGCGATGCGGCGAAGCAAGTGCTGGCGGAGGTGGTGGACATGGCAGCGGCTTCGCTGCGCCATGACGTATGCGGCGCCGTACCCTGGACCAACGGCGCCGCTCCGGCGAAGGGCGCGCCGTTTCATCCCAACCTCGCCGGCGCCACGGCAACCGCAAAGGCGGTGGAGGCGCTGCTCGGCACCGGCGCTACGCCGGCCCAACGGGCGCACTCAGCTTAGCGCGACCGGCCAGCCTTCCGCATCCCAGTGCAACTCGGCAAGGCGCAACGTCGGCGCGGCGTCATGCTCGGCATCGTATGCGTGATAAACGATCAGGTCGCGCGCGCCGTCATGCATCAGACCGCAATGGCCCGGCCCGCGCCAGCGCGTCGCGCCCCACGGCTGCTCTATCAGCACGGTCTTCGCAGCGCCTTCCATCATCGGCTTGCCGGCGCGATCTACATAGGGGCCGGTGACGGACTTCGAACGGCCGCAGGCGACGAAATAATTGGACGCGAGCTTGCGGCAGCAGAAGTCGAAGCTCGCAAACAAATAGCAATAGTCGGCGTGCCGAAACAGGAAGCCGCCCTCGATCGGGTTGTCGGCGCCTTCGGGAGCGGGGCGGTAGGCGAGGGGCAGGATCTGCTTGTCGCCGGGCACGCGCTTGCCCGTTGCGCGGTCCAGTTTGATGAGCTTGAGACCACCCCAATAGCTGCCGAACTCGAGCCAGTCCTCGCCCTTCTCGTCGCGAAAGAAGTTGGAGTCGATCGCGTTGAAGCCGTCGCCGTGATGCGTTTCGATCACCAGCCCGTGATCGCTCCATTTGTACTGTGGCGCGCTGCGGTCGAGCGTCGGCGTGGTGGCGAAGCCGGTAACGGAGCGCATACTGCCGCCGGTCGAGACCGAATAATATAACCGGAATAGACCGTCGACGAAATGGATGTCCGGCGCCCAGACGCTGGTCGCCTGCGGAATGGCGGCATGTGCCCAGTCGGGGATGTCGAACGGCGAACCGTTGTCGGTCCACACGCGCAGATCCCTGGACGTGCGCCAGCTCGGCCCCGGACGCCCCTGCCAGCCACCGGAGCCAAACACGTGATAGGTGTTGCCCTCACGGATGATGACAGGATCGTGCAGGCCGGTCAGATAGCCGGACAGATGCTCATTGAGCGTATCCGACGTGGTGTCGGCAAGCGCGGCGGGCGGCAGCAGCGCTGCACCCGCTGAAAGGGAGAGGGCACCTTTGAGCAACGCGCGACGGCTGGCTGGCATCATGGGGAACCCTTTTCGCAGGTGGAGGCGGGAAGTCGGGAAGCTGCTGGCGGCGCGTCCGTCATCCTTACCGGCAGGATGCGGCCGTCTCTGGCATAATGGATCGCGTCGATCGCGACCTGACGCGTGCCGCGGTAAGGGCCGGCGCCCGGCCCACGTTCCCAACGGTGATAGGCGATGAACCACTGTTTCGTTTGCGGATTTTCAACGAACGCATGATGCCCCGGCCCCTGATGCCTCGCATCGGACTGGAGGATCGCGCCGCGATAGGTCCACGGCCCGGTCGGTCCGGGCGCAGTGGCATAATGGACGGAATAGTCAGGTCCGTCGAAATGGCCGTGGCTGTAGGACAGGTAATAGATGCTGTTCCGCACATGGAGGAACGCGCCTTCGGTGAAATTGGGCGGCGTCTCGACCGGGATTTCACGCGCGATCTCGGTCATGTTCGGCTTCATCTCGAACACACGCAATGTCGCGCCCGCGCTGCCGCCCGCGTAGAGATAAGGAATGCCGCTTTTCGGATCGACGAACACCATAGGGTCGATAGCTTCGAATCCGTTGCCGCCGGTCAGCAGCGGCTTGCCGCTGTCCCGGAAAGGCCCGTCGGGGCGATCCGCGACGGCAACGCCGAGCCTGCTGGGCGTCGGGTTTTGTGGCCCTACCGCGTAATAGAGGTAGTAATGACCGTTTGCGGCGGTGAGGCTGGGTGCCCACAGCCCGTGGTTACGCGCGCCATCGGACGCGATCCACGGCACATCGACCATTTCGAGCAAGGACGCCGAGCGGGTCCAGTGTCGAAGATCGGTGGATTGGTAGGCATAGAAGCGGTTGGCGGCAAAGCCGTCCTTGGGATCGACGGCGTTGGTCGGATAAACCCACCACTGGCCGCAAAGCGCCACCATGTCGGGGTCGGCGCCGACGAACAGCGGGTTGCGGGTGGCCGGCGCGGCCCCGGCGAGAGCGGCGGCTGCCGCGATGAGAAACGGAAGTCGCATCGGGCCCTACTCAGGAAAGGGCCGGAAGCGCGAGCTTCCGGCCAAGGGAAGGATCAGAACCGGATCCGCGCGCCGATCGAGTAGCTTGTGTCGTCGAAGCGGATGTCGTGCGGGTTCAAGTCGTAATAATAGGTGCTCTCGTACTTCGAATGCGTGATGTTGGTGCCATCGGCAGTCAACGTGAGATGTGCGTTCACATCATAGTTCAGGCTGAAGTCCAAACGACCGTTGGGACGCACGCCGTTCAGGAATACCGCCTGATCGGCCGGGCGCAAGTTCACCGACGTGGTGTTGTCCCCATCATAATAATGCGAACGATGCGTGTATACCAGGCGCCTTCGCCGGCTTCGAGCGCAGGCGGAGACGCAAAGACAGGATCATCGACGAAGGCGGCTAAGGCACGTCCCACGTTGAGTGCATCGGTCACCACGGTGATCCGGCTAGCGGATCAAGTGACGCTACCACCCGGTGCCTCAGCACTCGATCTGCTCGATGGCGCGACGTTGACCGGCACAGGTGGGAAACCACGTTGGGAAACGACGATCGATGTGACCGGAGCGGCCGGTGCTGTCAGTCTAGGCCTGTACGGCAGGCTGCAAGGCGCAACACGCATCCGCAGTGATGTCGCTCAATCAGACCTACGTTTTTCCGGACGCACTTGGCTGGTACCATATGGCTCCCTTGATGCTGCGAAAGTTGTAAACCGGCCTTGGGCCCGTCAACTGACCTTGACCCTAACGATCGAGAATCTGCTCAACGATCGTATCAACGTGCACGATCGCACGGGGGCGACGCCGAACCGTTTTCAAGCAGCTTATCTCGATCCGTTAGGGCGGTCGATCCGGCTGGGAATACGAAAGCTATTTTGATCAAGCTAGTTTGGCCCGCTTTTACGCGGGAAACCAGACATGTGGCTCCCGCCCAATGTCGGTCGTATCGTGCCGGACGCGCCTCTTCTATAGGCGGTCATCCGCATCAGCCAAGGAAGCCCGATGTACGCACCCAAACAGTTCCGGGAGGAGCGGCCGGACGTACTGATCGCCGCGATGCGCTCCATCCAATTCGGAACGATCGTTGTTCCCTTTGATTCTGGAGTTGAGGCGGTTCACCTTCCCATGGTGGTGCGGGAAAGCGCGGGCGGTGTTGTCCTTGAAGGCCATGTGGCCATTGGCAACCCGATCTGGAAGGTCGCTGCCAAAGGGGCTGGCGGGCTCGCGATTTTTCAAGGGCCGCAAGCGTATGTGCATCCCGGATGGCTTGAGACAAAAAGAGTCACGGGACGAGCTGTGCCGACGTGGAATTATGTTGCGATCCATACTCGCGGGCGCTTGTCGGTGGAGCGTGACCCAACATGGCTGCGGGAACATGTTACCGATCTGACGCGCGTGAACGAAGCCGGGCGGGCAGAGCCTTGGGCGGTATCTGACGCGCCTGACAACTACATCGACGCCTTGTTGCGAGCGATTGTCGGGATCCGCCTTGAAGTCGGAACGATGGAGGGTGTTTGGAAGATGATGCAGCATCATCCCGAGGCGAACCGTTTGGGAGTGATCGCAGGCTTGTCGTCGAAAGAGGATAACTCCGGCGCTCGAGCCGTTGCGGCCCTTATGAGGGACCGGGAGCGCCGGTAGTCAGCCCTGTGCGCCATGTCGAACGCGAAGGATATAGACTGCTCCCTCCTCGACCCGGTAGCGGATGACATAAGGTGGAACCGTTGCAAGCTCGCGCCGCCCCTCTGCCACGGGTCGCCCACGATGCGGAAAATCGCTCAGACTGTCGCCAGCTTCTATTAGGCGAAGTGCCATACGGCGCGAGGCACTAGGGTCAAACTGAAGGATGTACGCACGAATTAGCTCGATGTTAGAAATCGCCTCGCGCGTCCAGACTACTCGAGCCATTCAGCAGGTGCAGGCGTTTCGTCAGGCGTACCCCATCTGCCAAGCCATTCGCTCACAGTTTCATGATCGACAACCCGACCAGCCTTGATATCTGACTCCGAGCGCGCGTCAGCCGCAGCCTCGGCTTCCAGATCGATATGCTCGAATATGGCTCGTTCAGCTCTCACAGCTACAGTAATAGCAGCATGCAAGCCGAACCGCGAGAGGGAGAACACCATTCCCCTTCTGATCGTGGTCGGGACAGAGCGAATAGCCCACGAAATCCGCCCGTCCGCTGCGACCACCGTAAGCCGTTCCGAGGATCGAAACCCGTGCGCACTGGCCAAAAGCCGAACGGCAGCCGCTCGGAAGAAAAGCAGACGGACGGCAGTCGCCCATGTGTGGATGGCTCTCCGTTAGCAAGGGTGTTTTGAACTTCTGCACTTAGTGGTCGGTGCGGCCATGTGTCCGGCCTTTGATGCGGCTGTTAAACGCCGCTGGCCATAATGCCTTCCGCGGACCGGATCCCTGATCAATTGCTCGCACTCGAGGTGCGTGGGCGTTGTAGGGTGGTTCGGTCCGTCGGTATCGACCGGCTGTCGTGCAATAGCTCCTTTGCCCTTTCCAACCTCTGAGCGTCAGCCTTTCAGCCGCGCAATCCCAATCTCATCATGCAGCAATCGCCATCGGTTCTTGGTAGCGCTGACCGTTGGTCATCATCGCCCAAGCGATCCTGGCATTCTTGTTTGCCAGCGCCACCGCCGCGATCTTCGGCCGACGCCGTGCGAGCAACTGCGACAGCCAGGTGCGCCGCGTGCTCTGCATCGCTCGGCGTATCACTGCCATGGCACCGGCGAAGAGCATCTGACGCAGATAGCGATTTCCCGCCTTGGTGATCGAGCCCAATCGCTCCTTGCCTCCAGACGAGTTTTGCCTCGGAACCAGGCCGAACCAGGCCGACATGTTGCGTCCGCAGCGGAACATTGAAGGGTCGGGTACGCACGCAACCAGCGCTGACGCGACAAGCGGCCCGATGCCCGGGATCTCCATCAGACGCCGGCCTAGTTCGGTCGAGCGCGCAAGCGCCAGAACCTGACGGTCGTTGTCGAGGATCTGAAGCTTCACGAGTTTGAGTTGGGCGATCAGCATTTGCAGACAGCGGCGAGCTTGCGCCGGGATCCGCTCGTCAGCCTCGTCCTCAATGATGGCGCGTAGCCGGTCGATGCCGCCACGACCGATCGGGGCGATGATCCCGAACTCCGCCATGTGCGCTCGCATTGCGTTCGAAAGCATGACCAACTGCCGGTTGAGCATCAGCCTCACCTTGTGAAGCATCATCGCGCTCTGCTCGTCTGCAGACTTGGCGCCGACAAAGCGCATCGTCGGTCGCGTGACAGCCTCGGCGATCGCTTCGGCATCCGCCATGTCGTTCTTCTGCCGCTTCAAATACGGCTTTACGTATTGAGCCGGCATCAGCCTGACCTCGTGGCCGAGCCTGGTGAGTTCCCGCGCCCAGAAGTGCGATGTGGCGCATGCCTCTATCCCAATCAGGCAGGGAGAGAGTTTCTCGAAGAATGGCAACAGACGCGCCCGCGTGAGCCGCTTCTGCAGGACGGTCGCCCCAGCACCATCGACACCGTGCAGCTGAAACACCGACTTCGCGATATCCAAACCGATAACCCGAACTTCTGACATGGCACTTCTCCTCCATTCGAGCGGAGCAGATTACATCCGACTCCGCTGTGGGTGGAGAGCCGTCCACAGCATCACTAGCGGACGTTTCGGAGGCTTCCAGTCGCTCGCGAAGACGGGCATGTTGGACTGATGTTTGCTCCGCTCATTCTTCTCGCCGCTCAGGTGACCAGCCCGATGCTGGACGCTTATGATCAGATAACGCCGCAGGTCGCGGCACAGCGAACTGAACGATGCGGGGCGGGGCCGGTGACGGTCAGGACGGACAAGTTGACGGAATCGGATGTGCTTGTCGTGGCTGCGCAGGGCGTGATCACCGACGAACAGATTGCCTGTATTGCGAAAGCTGCCAGCTTCTATGATGTAAAGCTGCCGCCCGATGCGCAGCCGCGACTAAACGCCATAACTAAAGCGAAGTCTTCGGCACTCGTTAAAGCTGAGGGGCAGAGATGGCTGACGACGCACCACCTCCTCAGAAAGCTGCCCAAGTATGAAGCTGGAGTCACGGATGACGATCGGTTCGCTTGCGTAATCAGCGCCGCGTTGGCTGCGGGCTTCGAGTTTGCCTTCATTGGGAACGAACAAGCTAAGCAGTAGCGGCTGAACGACACGCCGCTCTGTTACCCAAAGCGGACGGTCGCCTTCCCACCACCTCAAGCCGTTCCGATGCTCCCCCGCCGATCGGATTGCCCGAACCCGGTCCGTCCGCTGCCGGGGAGAAAAGCAGCCCGGCAAAGATCGCCCACTAGCGGTCGTTCGGACACAAAGACATTCTGCCTGAAACCTGCCGCCTGATCAGAAGCGTCTTTCAAGCATCCGACTGCTTGCCGGCGAGCAGCAGTATGTTGAGGCCGATTGCAAGCGCCGGGCCGCCATAGAACAGCTTGAGCTACTAGGCCGATGACGACGACATTCGTGCGAAAGATGAGAGCGTATCCTCGACAAGTGTTTCTGCGATGACCCACTCTAGCTGTGTTACGGTAGGGTTATTGGGTGTGTACAGCTTCCTTCGCTCGAGCTGCGTAGGCCGCCTTGCCTTCGTCGTCGGCCAACGTTAGCTTGCGAATTCCAATCTTCGAGGCAGCGATGCAATGCGCCTTTTTATGGCTGTTCTGGCCGCAGCGGCCCTTCCGCTTGCAGGAGCCGGTGCACAACCGCATCGCTGGTTCTCCCCGACGGCAGATCCGCAGTTCCGTGATGCTCGCGCTCAGCTTCAGGTCTTGATCGACGAGGATGCCAAGCAGCGGGAGAACCAATTCTGTCTCGTCGGCGAAAGCGGGCAGGGTTATCGGAACGTTTGGGTGCAATGGCTGACGCAAGGGCGATTAATCCTGTGGGAGCCTCAACAGAATCCCAAGGCGATCTGGGAGTCTCGACGCAACTTAAGCCTGACCAAAGATGTCGTCGCTGGCGCTGACGCGGGCGGCAGTACATACCTGATGACCCGAGCAGACGTGAACCGGATCATCGCCGCCTGCCAACGCCTTGGGGTGCGCTACACGATCGAGCGCCGGACCAGTCATGCCGGTCGGTGACGGCCAGATCGCGCTTGATCCGGCGTCGACTGACGCCGGATCAATGGAGCGGCTTTTCATGCTTGAAGCGGTCACACCGGCGCAGCCATCCTACGATCCGGCCCGAAACCTCGAGGCCATGCGGCTTATGCGGCAAACGATCGAAAACCAGCTCCGATCACCGCGCGAGTACAATGCACGCGGAGCGACGACGCGTACCGACAGAGGTGGCTCGGTTCATCTGAACAGCTCGGCGCGATTGCTAAGTGGAGCGTCCGCCGGTTTCATGCCGCTGCGAGAAGCGACTGGTTGAAGTAGACGTGATCGGGCGTCCTGCGGTCAAGCGACGAGTGCGGGCGTCTTCCGTTGTAGAATGCCAGATACCGGCCGATCGAGGCGCGGGCCTCGCTTACCGACCCATAGGCCCGCAGGTAGACCTCCTCGTATTTCACGGAGCGCCAAAGGCGCTCGACGAACACGTTGTCGCGCCAGGCGCCGCGACCGTCCATGCTGATCGCGATCTTCTCGCGCTGCAGGACGGCGGTGAACGCCATGCTGGTAAATTGGCTACCCTGATCGGTGTTGAAGATCTCCGGCGCCCCGAAGCGCGTCAGCGCTTCCTCTAAAGCTTCGATACAGAAATCGGTCTCCAGCGTGATCGACAGCCGCCAGCTGAGCACTCGCCGGCTGAACCAATCGACGATCGCGATCAGATAGACGAAGCCCCGCGCCATCGGGATGTAGGTTATGTCAGTCGCCCAGACCTGGTTGGGCCGCGTCACCGCCAGCTTGCGCAACAGATAGGGATAGATCTTGTGCCCCGGCGCCGGCTTCGAGGTGTTCGGCCGTTGGTAGATCGCCTCGATCGCCATCTTCTTCATCAGCGTGGAGACGTGTAGCCGGCCGACTTTGATGCCTTCGGCGGCAAGCAGGTCGCGCAACATCCGGCTGCCCGCAAACGGGAAGTCCAGGTGCAACGCGTCGATCCGCCGCATGAGGGCAAGGTCAGCAGCCGAGGTCGGCCTGGGCAGATAATAGACGCTGCCGCGGCTGATCCCCAACTCCCGTGCCTGCCGTGTCACCGGCAACGCGTGCCAACGGTCGATCATCGTTTTGCGCTCGGCAACAGTCCCGCCTTCCCGAGCGCCCCGGACAAAAAATCGTTCACCAGCGTCAGTTCGCCGATCTTGGCGTGCAACGTCTTCACGTCGATCGCCGGCTCGGCCGGCTCGCTATGGCCTTCCGATCCGAAAACCCCCGCGGCCCCTTCCAACAGTTGGCCCCGCCACGTCGTGATCTGGTTCGGGTGAACGTCGAACTGCTGCGCCAACTCGGCCAGCGTCTTCTCGCCCTTCACGGCAGCCAGGGCCACCTTCGCCTTGAAGGCCGGACTATGGTTCCGGCGTGTTCGCTTCGTCATCTGATCTCCTGTTCGGCAGCCATGCTGGCCGCCTTCAGGCAGAAACTCCACTTAGCAGCCTGTCCAGATTTGCCGAGCCACCTCTGACATCATCGAAATGGGCAACCAGTTCGCCGGATTCGACGGCTACCCCGTTCTCACCAACGGCCTTCAGGCGCTGCTCCGGGACATTCTGCAGATTGCAAACGACGCAAGGGATCGTCGCCGCGATGCCTACGCGCAGTACGTCAAAGACGCGATCACCGCGGCGACCGAATTGATCCCGCCGGTTCGCGCGCCGTTCCCCGGCGTGACGGCATGGCGGACCGTCAACCGAGGCTCGCCGGGTCCACGCTTTCGCGTGCTGACGACGCTAAGCGGCAACACGTTCTACTCGACCGATCCTGTGCCGCCGCTGCCCCGCCGCTGCCGGCCGCATCGCGCTCAAGTCCGTCACTGATCGCGGCAACAGGAGCAGCGCACTATCCGGCGGTAGTGCTGGCGGGCATTGCAATTGACGTGCAAGTTGCTGACCAGGCATTTTTCGGCAACAACTAGTTCAGTCGCAATATCGTCCATCTGGCTGCGGGTTGCCCGATGTCGGCTATCGCCACTCGGCTTCTGAAAAGCGGATTGTCGCCTATCCACCACCCTGAGACATTCGCGTGTACGAGGCAGCGGCTTCGTCGGGGATACTGCGGGGTACGACGAGACCCTTCTGGCTTGGCGCTCCGCGCAAACCCGAGGGAATCGCGAGAGCGCGGCGGAGGGCATCTCCGCCGCGTGACGATGTTCGCCATGATCGGGTGGCCGAGACGGGCTCTCACAGAAAAAGACCGTATGTTCGGGCTGCGAAGGTGGCCCGCCCCCGTAGTAAGCAGGGTACGGGGATTGCGCCGGATGGGCCGGCACCTAGCCCCAGGCTTAAGCGAGGGCGGACCATGGAGA
>Ga0265780_10006874_pt1 | contig 14051 bp, 21 predicted proteins | sample P1T30metagenome_FD_192432 | JGI IMG/M metagenome (GOLD analysis project Ga0265780, IMG submission 192432) | Plant litter microbial communities from East Loma Ridge, Irvine, California - P1 T30 | ecosystem: Environmental > Terrestrial > Plant litter > Unclassified | place: USA: California... | reverse complement strand
TCTCCATAATCGCCGTAAGTTCGGGCACCTCAGTCTCTCTCAGCTGGATTTGCTCAAACTAACATCAGCCCAGATCCTTGATTACAACTCACTTCAGTTGCTCGTGAGAGCATATCGAATAAATCAGCATTGCGCATCTTCGCGTGGAACAGCTCGTCTGCCTGTTAGCCAACTTTTCCACTCCTATATGTTTGGTTCGGAGACGTACTGAAAACATCGATAGTCTGGTGTTTGAGGTAATATTTAGCTGCTATTCGACCCAAGTCGGAAATGACGAAAGCATTGGTGTGCTCGTCGTATCGTGCCATTCGTGCAGTGGCGAGATGTCTTGCTGATTGAGTGACTAGCTCGTTTCGCTTGTTGCCCAATTGAGGATCGTCCTTGAGCTCATCGTGTGGCATTCCTGTCATATCAGTGAGCTGCACTGTGAAGCGCGACGGGACATACCGTAGATAAATGGTTCTCGACGCATCCTGACGAACAAGTAGGTATAACCAAGCCATTGAATGGCATCTTGCACACTCGTGATTGTTCCAAGAGCAATCTCGGCGTTTAGCGAATCGACCATGCCAGGAATGAACCTGAGAGTCAATCCTCGTCCAGTGTCCTTGTATCAGTGGGAATACTCACTTGGACTCGATAGGATGTTGCGACATGATGGATTGGAGGTAATGATCAAGCTTCTCTTGCGTCGTACAGATGTATCCTTCACCACTTGTTTCATAGCCTGGTCGGCCGGCTCGACCAAAGATCTTTCAGTCAGTCGTGTACTAGCATGCAGACAATGAGCTCACTTGAAGGACATCCAGTACAGACAAATCGACGAAAGCACCTTTTGAGCTATCATATACTTGAGTTCCCTTGATGACGACAGCATGTGCGGGTAAATTGACACCCCAAGCCAAGGTCGAAGTACAGCACAGAACCTGAACGTCAGCTCCACCCCTCTTGCTGACCACCGTGATGGACAATGGACATACCTTGATAGCTTGATCCTCAAACATCCTCTCCATCATGTTCCTATCGCTCCTAAGCATACCAGCATGATGTATACCAAATCCAGCATCAAATAATTCCTTCATCTCCTTATTTCGACTTGTACTGATATCACGTCTGTAAATACCGCATTTCGGATGATCTGTAGGTTCGAAGAATGTAGACATTCCTTCTTCTATTGCTTGCTCTTTGAGTTTCTTGGCTGCGTTTACTGTTTCTTTTCGGGCGTGAACAAATACCATGACTTGGTGACCTTCTTGTACCAACTCCGATACCTTGGTTTTTAGCTATGATTTATAGTGAAATGAGAGTTAAATGACTTACCTTGTCAAATACAACTTGATCCATGTTTCGTATAGATTGCTGACTTCTCGGTTTACCGGCTACACCGATAAAGTGCTGTTCGAGTGGTACAGGTCTGAAGGAAGCATCAAAGAAGAATAGACCTTGATAGCGATTAACACTTGCGATTAGCTTCCGGCTTATCAGTACGAGGCTGTGTAGACTCACCGTAGGAAATCGCTAACATCGATATAATTCGGCAGAGTTGCACTCAAACCGACGATACGAATGAGAGATTGGCTTGATTCGACCTGGCGTTAGTGACACGTTCCCAACGACAAAAAGAAAGCCCACCTGTCGCAGTGTCCTCGCAACGATTGTCTCAATAACAGCTCCTCGCTCTTCATTGAGCAGATGGACCTCATCGATGATGAGGAGCTTGACCTTCTACTCCGTCAGTTCAATCCCCCATATGACGACATACCGAGGCGAGTTCCCCTTCTCCGGTCGGTTTCCTAGTGACAACATCCCATTTCTCAGGTGTGGTAACGATAATCTGAGTTTCCGCGATTTCTTGCCTTGTCAATTGCATATCTCCAGTCAATTCCCTGACTTTGATTCCTAGCCACGCAAGCTTCTTGCCGAATTTTCGAGTGATTTCAGCAGCGAGCGCTTTCATGGGTGCTACATAAATGACTTTGAATGTATCTCGGTCGATGTTGAATCCCGACGGGTGAGTCGAAGGGCCTGGTTTAAGGTGGAGAGATAGGACTCTGATAATTGCCATTAGCGCTACATCTGTTTTACCCTTATGTATCAGCTTCCTCGTCCCCTTCATACCAGGCACTGGGACGTACAGCTCCGGTTGGCGCTATATGTCAGCAATGGCGCAGATAGTGTCGGCAAACACTTACCACAGACCAGCATATTTTCATTGGTGTTCATCGCGATGGGATGTACGACACTCTGCATCCTATTGAGCGCAACGTACTTCTGCATGATCAGAATGTTTGAGAGCTATAGAAAGCGGAGACTTACAGGAAAACAACCTCTAGCCATTGGGGACAGATCAGAGATCTTGACCGGCTTCTCAGTCGCCTTTGGCGGTATTGGCCTTCCGGGAGGAATGACGACTTCTTCATATGTCTCACATCAGCTGTCTATCTCTCACACGAAAGATCACTCACATCACTGATCTCCCTCGTAGTACCCATAGGGAGGGCGAACTTCCCACCCTGCGTAGCTGCCATACCGGGTACATTCGATGTCGCAGTGAAGACATGCGGTAATTGTTCCTGCTCTGGGATCCACTGCCATGTCAGAAGCGGCTCGAGAGACGGAGGCGAAGAAGTATTGACGTACCCTTTCTTCAGACGAGAACATCTCCTTTGGACCTTCCAGCTGTTCTTGTAATCGACGCTCGATATCTTCGTCGGTCCCGATCATGTCTGTGACATTGATCCTCCTGTCTTTCTTCTTTTGCCTTCCTCCATTTTGTCTAGCATAGATATTGTGTGACGGTTCTGGAGCGCTTGGCTATATGTCAGTGCCGAGGACCAGCAGGAATGTATCCACCTACTCTTGAACCACCTCCTCGCATGTCGCTCATCAAAGCGTCCCTCACACCGGGCCTAAGCAGCTCTTCCACCAAAGCCAAACCATCACCTTCGAATCCTAGGATCTCCACCAGCTCAGATTGTATATCATCGTTCGACCGCTCCGAGCTCATTAAGGTAGTAAGCGAAAGAAACTGCGAGGGCGCAGGGAGTTGCCTGTCTAATCAGCTACTTGCTCACGGTGAAAGCAGAATGAGACGTACAGCTGTAGCCGCCCTTTGAGCTTTCCGACATCGACATTTGACCTCGGGGAGATCGTAGGACTCGTAGGAATGGGAGACGTATCTTTACTCTTCGATTTAATCTGACGAGATGATTGTCCGGCATTAGGTGGTCTAGAGTAGTAGTCGAGCAGGTTCGGCCATGGCGAGGTCTGGGATAAGAGGTTGCGATCACTTTCATCCGTCTCATCATCGTGTGCAATCCCATTTCTGGTGATCAGCTATACGATTTAGCAGAGGCTCGGGGCGGCTTACGTTTTCTGCTCCTGCTCCCATTCATCTAGCAGGGCTAGCCATTCTTGGTGATGTCTGCCCTCGGATTGCGGAGGGGCTACAAGTAGCTCGTCAATATGCTGTTGTATCGGCATCGCGGACCTGCTCTGAGCCTCGGTGTCCAATTACTGATTGGGAAAAGGCGTATAGATGATCTGTGCCCCGAAATATATACTTTCAGTCGATTCATCACCGGATCCGAAATATCAAGTCACGTGATAGGTTTCACCCTCCATCGTCATTGGTGAGTGACGGCTAGCAGAAGCGCAGAATCAGTCGGAAGTGCACGAGGTGAAACATGGTACAATCCATAATGCATAGAGCGGGAAGGACAATCTAGAAGACCCTCAGACCGCCCAACTCGGCTAGACCCTCCTCAGCGTTAACAACCCCATTGACAGCCCCACCCTCACTCTTAGCCCCACTCATCCCAGCACCGCCAAACAAGCTCCCAAACAATTCGTCAACCTGCTCATCGTGCCATGCCCGTCGAAGTGGGATGGGAACAACGAAATTCTGAGCTTTTTCTTGAACGGTATATCGAAGTTTACGTCCTTTACTACCTCCTCTCTCTGCTTCTCTCTTCTTCTTCTTTTCGCGACGTAGGTGAGATAGATCGGACGGTGCTTGCCCTGACCTGCTCTCGATGACTTCACGGAGTAGGGATCTGTAGGCTGTTTCTTCGGATTCGATGAGGGGTTTAGCGTTCTCTTTCTGCTTTCGTTAGATTTTGCATGCCAGGTTCAGGATCAGAAGCAATCGGCTTACCCGACTCGCTAGACCCGCTTGAATAGCTTCCATAATTCCGTCCTGCCCTGTCTTGGTTGACTGAAGGAATTTCGAACCCTTTGCGCCGACTTGTAGGGAGGCTGCCTGGATCTTGCTAGACCACTTGTCCAAGATGGGCAGCATATTGGGGTGTCCACTTCCACGTCAGCATATATCTACAGAGTCCCCATATGGGAATTCACTCACGCATCGGTCAACGAGAAAGAATTGCTTGCGCTCTCAAGCCAGTAATCATCGCTCAAAGCATCCTGATCCTCTCGCTTCCGCTTTGATCCACTTTGCTCAGTCCCCGGTAATCTGATACCCTCTCTCAACGCAAACAGCCTTTCGTTCAAATCCCCAAGAGATTGCAGAGCAGCCTCTTTGGCTGAAGAGACTTCACCAGCGGCGTCGGAAGGTAGGCTGGTGGGGAGTGAAGTGGATGCCGTTAGGGCCTTCTGGAATGTGATACGGAGAGTAACGATAGCGTCGAATATAGCCTGTGGATCAGCTACGAACGGTGAATTAGACCACTGAGAACTTACCTTTTGCCTTTTGATCGCTTGACCTTTTTCAATGTCCTTCATTCGCGAGTCACGAAGGGCAGCGACCGGGTCGAGGCGGGATGAGGCATTGGTCTTTGAAGGTGGTAGAGGGAGGTCTTCCTCTTCGTCCTCCTCTTCATCTTCGTCGGCCTCTTCATCATCTTCATCCTCTCCTTCCTCGTCGAGCTCTTCCCCATCTTCCTCATCTTCATCTTCCCCTTCATCATCTTCCCCTTCATCATCCTCGTCGCTTCCAGCTTCAGCCTCATCTTCTTCCTCATCCTCATCATCGTCAAAGATCTTCTGTCTACCCCTCACCTCTCCACCGTACCTATCTCCCATATCCCCAAATTGACCTCGAAGCCTCGAAGGTCCGACATCGAGATAATGCTCTCTGCCTTCATTCCCTTTTCTTTCGGGCAAAACAAGAGAGTCTAGGTTCGAGTAAGCCGACTCTACATCGACGGTTTGGTTTGTATCCTCTGACTCCAGCTGTTTGAGCTGCTGGGCTAGTGTTGGGCGCGACATGATTTTGGTGATGAATGATCATGAATCGTCCATTCCATACAGTGCAATTGAAATTTCAGGTTTCCCACGCTCTCTTTTGCCGAATTCCACTTTACCCCGCATTCCAAGATTATCAACATGACGTTCTCGCCATTTTATTAAAGTGGGAGCGAGGCAACTCATGCATGTGTCTACCTGACAAGGCCTGAAAGATCATTGGGCCACAGTGGACGTGGTCCTTAGTCAGCACAAGGCGACACACGTCGTTTCAGTGTGTGCTATGGACGAGGAAGCTACACAAGCACGTCAAAGCTGAGTAATCCCAGCACTGGCGGAATGCTTTCATCTTGATCAATTTGCCGCTAGAATGATAGCGCCATCCTGAGCCAGCATTGACCACAGCATCACAAAGCCCTCAGACTCGAGTGAAGTCGTCCTGCGTCGTCCTTACTACTTGTTCTGCAACAAACAGACATTTCGCATGTGACGTTCCCCTTCTTCCCCTGTCACAGAGCTGTCAGCTTCCCGCATATGACTACTGATCATGTGATGCATAACTCTGATTCTTCGACTTCGATGTCCGCGTGACTAGCTCAGGGTGACACGCAAGTGATACTCCCGAGGCAATTGTAGACACTACCAAGGTTATTGACCTATGGAAAGCGACAGTCGGCGCGCCTCGTACCACTGAGCCAGACCATCCTCGAATCAGCGGGTTCGACACCGGAGCCGAGAGTGAGCCCTTCAGTGACGCTGCTGCTCGATCCATTCGACAAACTGGTCGTATTGTCTCGACAGGCGGTTGCTATACGCTGCTGGGACGGGTCTCTCCAGATAGACTGTGCGACCACTGGCATCTTGCCATTCACGACCTCCTTCATACTCGATTACATTGAGGTCTGCAAGGCGAATAGCGGCGCAGCCAGTATTGCGAGCACGAATGAACGCATTGACATATTGTTCACCAGTGAGCGAGGAGCCGTCGACGTGAGTTACGAAGTCGCGATGCGTTCTAAAGTTGATATGGGTTGACTCGGGAAGCTCGTCGATGACGACCTCGTTGACCGACATCCGACATCTGCAGATGCGGCGGAACGTAGAGAAGCGAGCGGAGTGAGCGTTGTTCCGGGCCTGATTTCCAACTTTCTCACGCTAGTTGTTGTATGAATGGAAATGACGTTTTAGGACGAATAGCCCTGAATGAGTTGACTTTTGTTCTCAACTGTTCGTTACGTCTTCAATGTCATACATAGCTCCCATATGGAAGGTATGGAGAGCATACGACCCTAGCTCGACCAAAGATAGGAAGTGAGTAAGCCACACGTCTCCGCTGCAAGTAGAACCTAGACTGATGTCCAAGAGGGAAGCAGCCGCAGTCATTTCAGTATGGCCGCTTTCAAGCTGTCTACTTGCCAAAGGCCGGGGGATGGGGCGTGAAGAGACCAAGAAACGATCAGCAGGCTCAACAGTATGTCACGACCATTCTTTGTCAACATCACTACTATTATCATTCAACTATCCCCCTTCGAAAGGATGCTTCAGAATCGCTCTGCAGCCAATTGGCTATGCGGACAATATACACTCAATCGAGCCTGATCACATTTTCTTCTTTCACCTGCTACTTCTCGCTGAGAGTATTCCGCTGACTTAGAGATTGTACAACCATATACGAACTGTAGCATTTTGGCTTGATGCTGCGCCCCTTCTTGCCGATCTGGGCCTTCCTTTCCGAGTAAGTTTTTCGAATGCAATCCACGTCATCAAACTGATGAGTGTAGGTCGGACTAGACGATGTGATCGGTCTGGTGCCCATCTATGGAGACATTTTGTCCGGTATTCTGCAGCTGTACCAAGTCTGGCTGTCGTTCGTGTTCGGTGTGCCGCTCAATATCCTCGCATACATGGTAAGCTAAAGTTCACTCTCGTCTCTGTGACGGACAATCAGCTTATATCCAGTTTCTGAACGTAATTATCGATGTCCTAGTCGGTATAGTCCCGATTATCGGAGACGCTCTAGACGTATGGTTCAAATCCAACTTGAAGAACCTCGACATTCTCGAGAAATGGCTCTTGGATGAAGAATCGCGAAGTTCTCGATACCATATTCTCCTGATGCCCGATATCCCAGAATTCATCCCTCCCTTACATAAAGTCAAGTCGGAACGTAAGAGGTGGTTCGGAAAGGGGGTTAGTGAAGAGGAGATCCTTGCTCGTACAACCGAGGTCAAGACCGGGAAGGTCAGAAAGACGAGGAGGATGGGTAGGGAGGAATGCATCCCAGTTGGAGCTGGAGGTGAGGTGCCAGTGACCGAAGAGCCTGTCATGGAGCCTGTAGACTAGATTCGTTGTAATAGTATGGACCATATACACGCATACACCAACAGACGCAAGACAGTTTTACATTTTTGTAATGCGATGATAGTTCTAGACACCCTCGACGCCTGCGTACTCTGACTCCACTCCTGGCTCCATCAAGCAAGCATGTCCAAGGATGAGGATAGCTGACGATCCGACCAGCCAGAAGAAAGTCGATACAGGCGATGCAAACCATAGCAGAGGTAGACCTATTGATCAACTCCGGACATGATACACTGCTTCTGTGATCAACTTACCAATGACAAAGAGACCGATGTAGAGATGTTTCTGGGTGATTGTGCGATCACCGAATTGAACAGGCTCTGGAGCGAATTTGTTGATAGCGGCAAACCCACCCGCTAGGAACGCAATGGCGATGAGTAATGTGGGATTAGTGATTCTATCATTCAGCTTTCTACGTCCTTGTCAGGGTGATCGTAGCTTACAAAGCATAGACAGCGAGAAGGGCGATGATGAGTAGATAGTTGCCAGAGAATGTCCGGGTATTATGAGTGATTCTCTGATCCAGTCAGTCGCGGCCTCCATTGGTCTCAAGACAGACGCACAGATGTAGCTTCATTCATATTGGCCGGACGGGATAATTGTCGATGGTCAAACTATCTCATTAGTTCTCCATACCTCATCGGTGCTTGCAAGACATACGAATTCTTGAGGAGATTTCAGATTGGAAGTCATCTTGTTCTCCTACATCCATCAGCTCAAGCCCGGGTTTGAGAGAGCTAGCTGACCCTCAGATTCCGGAACGCATCTTGTACTTTCTGTAGCTGATCCATGGTCTGAGTTCTAGATTCTTTGCCTCGATAGTCAAGTGTCTGTAGTAGAGTAGTGAATGAGCGCAGTTGGCTGTGTCGTATTCTCAGCCTTCTTTTGTTCCCAGGCACGGAGCATGTAGGTAACGCGACTGCAACGGGCAATTCAGCAGACAGGTATCATCAACGTGGCCTGTATACTTTTTGGGTCAATCAACAAGCCCAACAAGCAACGAAAGACCCTCGAGTCATTTCACAGCGAAGGAACGACCTTTACATCTGTACCCGAGGCATTGAAGATTCACAGCAATATCCTGGACTTCCCCTTCCTTTGGTTCATCTCTCTCAAACGGAACAAAAGCCAAGACAGCAACCCTTCATCTCAATCCCCTAATCAATCCTTGGTACATCACACACAGCATGCTCTTCCATCTCTCGGCGGCGTCCATCTTCCTAGTCATCCTCTTCTGTAAGTCTCCTTCACCTATCTCAGAAATACCACAACATGTCGCTGACATCCCCAGTACTCGCCTATAACCGACATCGACTGTTACCACTCCTAGCCCCTATCTTACCATCCGCGCTCACATCCCGGTTGGCGCATTACACTCCGCTCTCGACCTTTTCATTCTCGGATCAAGTAGCTGCTGGGCTCAGCAGTGGGAATTTTGATGTTGAGAGGGACAATATAGCTAGTGGAAGTTCAGACTCTAGGATGGGTCTGGATGAAGCCGGAGTCGAAGAAGTCAGGAGGATCATGTACGTCTCCTTCTTCCTGTCAGGTATGGGTCATTGAGCTAACGTGTAAGGGCGATTGAGAAATGTAGTTTTGATCGAGCTAGGTTAATTCGACATAATAGGATATTAGCCAAGAATGGCATTGCTCCAGATGGTAAGCCGCCAGTGATTCGAGCTGGACTGAGGGCTGATTGACAGGAACACCGCTCGATAGCAAGGCCATCACTCGATTATAGTCCACTACATTATTCCTAATCCTGCACGTTTATTCCTCCCAGCCCGGTATTCCGCTAGCTTTCACCTATATCTCTAGACCTGTTGTTGATGCATAATGATTAACTGTAATAGTCTGACTGGTTGTGCAAACGAGCGGTCTCATCGTCGAGACTCAAGAGCAACTCGAATTTGCATCAGGTCGGCATATCGGTTGACAGAATTACTGGTGGTGCACAAGGACGTCTCATAGATGTCCTCATGATTCACCCAGCTCTTCTGGTCGATATCTGTGGCAATGCATATGACGTGTATATGTAGTGATTTATGACAAGAGTGCGCTCTCCTCGCCCGCTCAAGCCCCATACAGATACTCGAAGAAAGACGGCTTATCCTCCCAAGTCGCTCTCTGGCCCGTGGCCATGCCCGCCCTGCGCGCATTGGGTCCGGTAGATATTCCCGAGTTCATAGGTCCCTCTACGAACGTCCATCCACCGGGCGGAGGAGGCGGTAATGAACCTAGACTATCTGCCATGCCGAATTCAGACCCCGCTGTTCCTTCGGACTCGGCATACTGAGACGACGAATTCGAATATGTCCTCGTCAGACCGAGAGGGAGTGATGTGACTTGTAATTCCCCCATTGCGGTCTCTAGGGTTGGTGATCGCAAACTCAGGTCCTCGAACCCGTCAGGACCGGGATCGAGGGAATAGCCAGCTGATTCATCATCTATCGATTCACCCATTTCGGTACCGTCACTATCGTCTGCATCGGAATGGGCCGGTGTACTAGTCTCTGCATCGGTGTTGTTGGCGGAAGAGAGATCGGAAGACGATGGAGCAGAGAGATCACTATTCTCAGGAGTGAACAACGGTCCAGATGGCGCTGGACGGGGTTTGACAATTGCAGGTCGAATGATATGTGTCAAGCGGACTTGCTCGCCTGAAGTCGTCGCGTGGTCTTCGCCTACATGTCAACACTGATCGACGCAGAAAGTAGTGATGTTCAAGTGGAGAAGAGATGGGGACTTACTCCATGATACAAGCTCGTAATAACGGCAAATGAGATGTATGACTAGACGCTCAAATCCCTCTACTGCAAGCCAAGTCAGATGTCCGACCGATCTCGATATTTCCAGAATAGCGGGTAATGCCCCATCGTTGATCGGTAAAGGCGGTAGATTCCCCCGTAGTCGATGTCGAGCTGGCATCCTTCTACTCCCAGCTACCTGTGTCCCGCTCACTCCTTCTTCCCCATCATCTTTCGGCTTGAAAGAGCTCTCGATAAGGGTATCATCAACGATCTTCCATTTCCCACAATTGTCCTCCGCATCGGAATCTGCTGCTGCTGCTTCTGCCTCTAGGACACCCTTTCCTCCCAACCAGCCCCGTATCTCATCTTCAACTTTCTGTACCACTACTTCGGTTCGTCTGCCCTTCTTCCTCAACGCCTGCCTGATACCCTTTAATGATGTCGAGAATGTCCCGTTTACAGAGTCGTTGGAAAATGGGTCTCTTGCTGGTAATTCCACTCCTGGAATAGTAGAAGATCGGGGCAGAGTCTTCATAGGTAAAGAAGGACGAGGATTGAGTGGATAGGACGGATACCAATCCGACTTGGAAGGTCGAACTATATGTGGATTCGAACTGAATGCCGCTAGACCGTAAGCATGGCCCCCAGTGCAGGATGAATGGGTGGTACCATTATCAACACGACGAATCACCCTCTTTCCCCTCCGATCTCCTTTACCATTCACCTCGACCTTTGAGACTCTCTCACGTTCCCGCTTTGCATCTACCTTCTCGCGCTGCTGGGCATTGTGCGCTTCAACCTGTTTCTGGGTCCTGTTCACGGGATTCTGAAGGATAGCCGGGATCCGAAGTCTGGCCATTAGCTACTTGTCTGCTGACTGAGTGAAAGTAGAGGGACTTACGGTGCGGGAGAATCTATGGCTGACATAATTATGTTGATATGACTCGAGGTAGATTGTAGTGGTAGGTGGCTTGACTAGGGATGCGGCAGTTGACATGGAAAGTGGAGGCAGATTACGGGTCCGATCCACGATCAAGACGTGACCGGGGGACTCGGGTCTGAGCCAGGCAGTGAACAGATTTCAAAGATTCCTGATCTCAGGCCCCTACAGTGTAGAAGCATGATGGGAAGACCAGGAGCATCGTAGCATTCATAATGAGCAGACAAGTATATATACAGTAAAACAATATCGTCACAGTATCTAAAGTTCTAAGATCTATAACATCGCCAATCCACCCAATACAGCCAACAACCCAAGTCCCAAATTACCCACGCTCAACCTGCCTGCACCACTATCATCTCCAACTTCCAGTGTCTCGCCGTTGGCTCCTTCGCTACCCTGTGTCTCCCAGTCGTTGTAAGCCGCGTAGGCCATTACGACAAATGACTGTCCTTCAGGCGAATAATCGCCTTGGACCGAGAATGAGTATGGATCCGTGACTTGGCCTAGGTGACCTGTTGAGTTGACTTGACGCGAGACGGCCGCTAGCATCTTGATACCCATTGGAATGTAGTCGTTTGTGAGATTCTGATTAGACATTCGGCTGATCTGTCAGCATTTACTGGGTAGATGGGGGAGAGTAAGACATACAAGGCTGTCGCCGCCAAGAGAGCTGTCCCAGCTGCATCCTCAAAGGTCGATTCATCATCGATATAATTCCTCAGGAGATTATTGCCGGTCTACCATCAGCTCACTTCGAGCCAACAATCGTCAGACCGTGACTCACAAGGTGTTCCTGACTAGTCGACATGATCTCCACAACCCAATTCTGCAGATCCGAAATCTCACTTGCCATATCCCCAGCCCAAGGACTTCGTTGAATAGTAGCAAGAACCCTCATCATTCCATAAGCAGCCCAGGCATTTCCAGTCAACCATCTATTCGTATCCTGGATACCTTCTCCCAGGAGGATATGTGCCCATAAGCCAGCTGATTCATTTCGCATGGCTGTTCGGTAAAGTTGACATTGTTCGTGGGCGATATTGACCAAGGTCTGGTTGTTGAGGAGAACACCTGCGAAAGCTAGTGAAGGGGGGACCATGAAGACGCTAATCATTAGTGTTCGTCAAAGAAAGGCGGGAAGACACGTACCTGTCTGACCAGAGCTGGGCTTGTTCAGTTCGATGAGAGATGGCGCCTTCGGGTGTCTATACATTAGCTGTTGACATGATCAAGAATCAGATAGTCATACCCTCGGAACCTCTTCGAGCGTGAACCTGATTTGTGCAACAGCAGCATCGGCATACCCAACACCTTTTATCTTCTGATCATTCCCAACACTCCGATCCGCCAACATGACAGCTGGTAACAGACTACATGGGTCGGCGGCAGATCCATCTTCCAATAGAGATCCAGCGGCAGTCGCTGAAGGCCCATCTGCGTCTGGTCGATTTCGTAGTGTAGCCTCGGCGAGAGTGAGTATACGGGGTATCGAGTCCGATGGAACAGGTTCGGGAAGTGGGAATGGATTGACAGATGAAAAGACAGAGAGGCTTGGGTAATCTCGTTCAATGAACATCTGGGCAAGTGTCCCGTTCTCCCAACTGCAGTGTCAGTCTAAGTGTCAAGAGGGCTCTGGATTCAGCGCGACTTACGACAAAGAGGAATCAGCGATAGCGAGGTCGTAAACCGACTGAAGTTCATCTGGCGATAATTCACGCGCCCCCACAAGGGCTCCGAGCGTCAAGATCGTAGCTAGCAGTAGCATCGTACGTAGACTATGTCGTATGTAGTATGTCGTAAAGAGTGCGCGCACTGATAGCAGAGTCAACAAAGTAAGGCTCGTCTCCGTGTTTTGAGCTCAAGCCTTTTCCGCTGCTTTGCCAAGAGGTTTCTGAGGTATATAAACCAGGGGTAAGGACTACAAAGGATGTGTAGGGTGTTGTGACGTCGAGAAGTCGGACGGGAAACACAAAGGAGAGGACAAGGTAGGGTATGCTACGATACTGAACTGACGAGACGATGTTGAAGAGGCCGAGCGGGTGAATGGGAAAAAAACCAAGAGATGCAAGAAAGTCGATTGCTTGCGTAGGTCTTGGCGCGTAGGATCTGCGATCTCGTTGATCAGTTTATGGCCATTTACCTGGCCTACTCCTATCCGCTGTGAGTGATTGGCATGCATCCCCGGTCATACCTGCGAGCTCCTAGAGCCGTCAAGAAGTCTAGTATTGACTCTAAGGCAGGCGATACCATAAGGGACGTGCCCGACATGAGCAAGACGCGTGGTGCGATACCTTGTGTAGGTTCTCTGACTACGACACCTACACTTGATCGGCTTCAGCATGCTGGCTGTGGCCTCCTCCCTCGATGTAGCCCAAGTGCGCACTCAGAGCAACGCTCATGAAGATCCATGCATCGAAAAGTGGTTGGATATGACCACTCAACACTGCTCTTATATATTCTCCACTTAGTCGCGTCGCGAGAACGCTCAAAGTGGTAACACCTACACCGACCCTCATTAATCAAAAGGTCCTTGTGTTGATCTACACCGTATATCATACTACTCTTTCACAACTTATAATGGGTAGAGAGATCATTTCGGTATCAGGTATGTTGCGGATGCTTGAGATGGAGTGACAATTACTGACAATACAGCCGGACAGGGTATGTCATGAACTATGAATTGTAACACAGCTCGGTTGTTGACTCTATAGCTGGTAATCAGATTGGTACTGCTTTCTGGGAGAACATCTTACTTGTGAGTTGAGCAAGTCCGGAGGTGACGATAGCTGACA
>Ga0265780_10006873_pt1 | contig 14053 bp, 10 predicted proteins | sample P1T30metagenome_FD_192432 | JGI IMG/M metagenome (GOLD analysis project Ga0265780, IMG submission 192432) | Plant litter microbial communities from East Loma Ridge, Irvine, California - P1 T30 | ecosystem: Environmental > Terrestrial > Plant litter > Unclassified | place: USA: California... | reverse complement strand
TGGGCGGCCAGCATGTTCGCCAGGCCCCCTACTTCGCGGCCGCCCATGGCGTTGGGCTGGCCGGTCAGCGAGAACGGCCCCATGCCCGGCTTGCCGATGCGGCCGGTGAGCAGGTGGCAGTTGATGATGGCGTTGACCTTGTCGGTGCCGGAGGACGACTGGTTCACGCCTTGCGAGAAGGCGGTGACCGTATGGGGGGTGGCGGCGAACATTTCGTAGAACTCGACGACCAGGCGCGGGGCGATGCCACAGTGGCGGGCGACGAACTCGATACTGGCGCATTCTCCGGCGGCGGCCAGCGCGGCGTCCAGACCGCTGGTGTGGGAATCGACGAAGGCGTTATCGATGGCGCCGCTCTGCGCCAGGTAGGCCAGCAAGCCGTTGAACAGCCAGACGTCGCTGCCCGGCTTGATCGGCAGGTGCAGGTCTGCCGCGTCGGCGGTGGCGGTGCGGCGCGGGTCGATGGCGACGATGCGCAGGCCAGGGCGCGTCTCGCGCGCTTTGGTGATGCGCTGGAACAGGGTCGGGTGACACCAGGCCGAGTTGGCGCCGACCAGCACGATCAGGTCGGCGCACTCGAAATCCTCGTAGCAGCCGGGCACCAGGTCTTCGCCGAAGGCGCGCTTGTGGCCGGCCACGCTGGACGACATGCACAGGCGCGAGTTGGTGTCGATGTTGGCGCTGCCGACGAAGCCCTTCATGAACTTGTTGGCGACGTAATAATCCTCGGTCAGCAGCTGGCCGGAGACGTAGAGGGCCACCGCATCGGGGCCGTGCTCGGCGATGATGGATGCGAAGGTGGAGGCCACCTTGTCGAGGGCTTCGTCCCAGCTGGCGTCGCGCAGGCCATCTTCGCCCCGGATTGCGGGCGCCAGCAGGCGGCCGTCGAGGCCGAGGGTCTCGCCCAGCGCCGAGCCCTTGACGCACAAGCGGCCCTTGTTCGCCATGTGCTCCGGGTCGCCTTCGATGATGGCGCCACCGGCGACCGGCGTCGCCTTCACGCCGCAGCCGACGCCGCAGTAGGGACAGGTGGTGCGTACCGCCCCCATCATGCCGCCTCGCACAGCGTGGGGCCGAACAGCAGGCGGTCGCGGATGCCGGTGATATCGGTGCCTTGCTGGATCAGGTCGAAGTACCAGGGGCCGTCAGCCACGTCGCCATACAGCACCGCGCCGGTGATCCGGTTCCCGGCCAGCACCAGGCGCTTGTAGACGCCCGCGTGGCGGTCGCGCAGCACCAGGTCTTCGCTGCCCTCCAGGCCGACGATGTCGCCGGCCGAATACAGGTCGATGCCGGTGACCTTCAGCTTGGTGGCGGTGGCTTGCTGCACGTAGCGGCGGTGGCCGCAGCCGGCCAGGTGGGCAGCGCACACGCGCGCCTGCTCCCAGATCGGCGCCACCAGGCCGAACGTCGCCTTGCGGTGCTGGACGCATTCGCCCACCGCATAGATGCGCGGGTCGTAGGTCTGCAGGGTGTCGTCGACCACGATGGCGCGCTCGCAGTACAGGCCCGCGTCGCGCGCCAGGGCGATGTTGGGCCGCACGCCGGCCGCCATCACGACCAGGTCGGCGGGCAGTTCGAGGCCGTCGGCGAAGCGCACCGCTTCCACCCTGCCCTCGCCGAGGATGCACTCCGTCTGCGCACCGAGCAGGATGCGCAGGCCGCGTCGCTCCAGCGCCGCCTTCAGCAGCAGCGATGCCTGCGGGTCGAGTTGCTGATTCATCAGACTGTGCGTCAGGTGCACCACGGTCACCGCCATGCCGCGCCGGAGCAGGCCATTTGCCGCTTCCAGCCCGAGCAGGCCGCCGCCAATGACGATCGCATGGCCGCCGCGCCTGCTTGCGGCCAGCATGGTGTCGACGTCGTCGAGGTCGCGGAAACCGATCACGCCCGCCAAGGTGGCGCCCGGCACCGGCACGATGAAGGGGCTGGAACCGGTGGCGAGCAGCAGGCGGTCATACCCGACTTCCCGCCCCGATTGTGCGCGCACGATGCGGCAGCGGCGGTCGATGCCGACCACCGGGTCACCGGTGTGCAGGGTGATGCCGTGCTGCTCGTACCAGGCGCGCGGGTGCAGCACGATTTCCTCGGGCTGCTTTTCCCCTGCCAGCACGGGAGAGAGCAGGATGCGGTTGTAGTTCACGCGGGGCTCGGCGCCGAATACGGTGATGTCGAACATGTCGGGGTCGAGCTTCAGCAATTCTTCGACGGTGCGCATGCCGGCCATGCCGTTGCCGACCACGACCAGCCGCTGCTTCACGGGGCGATCCATACCTTGCCTCCTTCCACGCGGGCCGGGTAGCTGGCCACCGAGTGCTCGGGCGCTTCCAGGCATTCGCCGCTGTGCAGGTCGAAGTGCTGCTTGTAGATCGGCGAGGCGACCACGATGCGCTCGCCAATGCTGCCGACCAGGCCGCGCGAGAGCACGGCCGCGCCGGCGTTGGGGTCGAGGTTATCGATGGCGAACACGCGCGGTTCATTCACGCCGATGCGGAACACGGCCACCTGACGCCCGTTCAGCAAGGCGCAGACGCCGGTGTCGGGCACGATGTCGTCGATGCCGCAGACGGCGGTCCAGTTCTGAAGTTGCAGGTCACGATGCATGGGATTCTCCTTGCAGGGAAATCGGGATGACGCGGCCGCGCGGCCGGATCTGGCCGCGCTCCGGCACGAACACGACGTTGCTGTCGGGCGCATCGCTGTTGACGAAATGGCGGAAGCGGCGCCGCACCTCCGGGTTGGTGACCGCCTCCTTCCACTCGCAGGCATAGGTATCGACCACGTGCTGCATCTGCGCTTCCAGTTCGTGCGCGATGCCCAGCTTGTCCTCGACCACCACTTCTTTCAGGTATTCCAGCCCGCCCTCGAGGTTGTCGCGCCAGACGCTGGTGCGCTGCAGGCGGCCGGCGGTGCGCACGTAGAACATCAGGAAGCGGTCGATCAGCCGCACCACGGTCGCATCATCAAGGCCGGACGCAATCAGCTCCGCGTGGCGTGGCTTCATGCCGCCGTTGCCGCAGACGTAGAGGTTCCAGCCTTTTTCAGTCGCAATCAGGCCCACGTCCTTGCCCTGCGCCTCGGCGCATTCACGGGTACAGCCGGACACGCCGAACTTGATCTTGTGCGGCGCGCGCAAGCCCTTGTAACGGTTCTCCAGCGCGATCGCGAAGGCCAGGCTGTCGCCCACGCCGTAGCGGCACCAGGTCGAACCGACGCAGGATTTCACGGTGCGCAGTGATTTGCCGTAGGCGTGGCCGGATTCGAAGCCGGCCGCGATCAGCTCTTCCCAGATATGCGGCAGCTGCTCCACGCGCGCGCCGAACAGGTCGACCCGCTGGCCGCCGGTGATCTTGGTGTACAGGCCGTATTTCTTGGCCACCTGCCCCACCGCGATCAGGCCGTCTGCGGTCACTTCGCCAGCGGGCATGCGCGGCACCACGGAATACGTGCCGTCCTTCTGGATGTTGCCAAGGAAGTAGTCGTTCGAGTCCTGCAGGCTGGCGTGCTCCGGTTTCAACACGAAATCGTTCCAGGCGGAGGCAAGGATGTTCGCCGCCACCGGCTTGCAGACGTCGCAGCCCAGGCCCTTGCCGTGCTTGGCCAGCAGTTCGCCGAAGCTGCGAATGCCTTCCACCCGCACGATGTGGTACATCTCCTGGCGCGAGCAGGCGAAGTGTTCGCACAGGTGGTCGTTCACCGCCACACCGAGGCGCGCCAGCTCGGCGTTCATCACCTGCGTCATCAGGGGCACGCAGCCGCCGCACGCCGTACCGGCTTTGGTACAGCTTTTGAGAGCGCCGATCGAACCGGCGCCGCCCGCCACCGCCGCGCACAGCGCGCCCTTGGAGACGTCGTTGCAGGAACAGATCTGGGCGCTGTCGGGCAGCGCCGCCACGCCGAGCGCGGGCCGCGCGGCGCCCTCCAGCTGCGGCAGGATCAGCACTTCGGGCGAAGCCGGCAGCGCGATCCGGTTCAGCATCAGCTGCAGCAGCTCGCCGTAGGGCGCCGCATCGCCCACCAGCACGGCGCCCAGCAGGTACTGGCCGCAATCGGAGGTGACGATCTTGCGGTAGACGCCCTTGCGCTCGTCCAGGAACTGGTAGCTGCGCGCGCCGCTTGTCGCGCCATGCGCGTCGCCGATGCTGGCCACGTCCACGCCCATCAGTTTCAGCTTGGTGCTCATGTCGGCGCCGGTGAAGGCGCCCTCCCCCGCCAGGATGTGGCGGGCCGCCGTGCGCGCCATGTCGTATCCCGGCGCCACCAGGCCGAATAGCTGGCCATTCCAAAGCGCGCATTCGCCGATTGCGTAGATATCCGGATCGTTTGTGACGCAACGGTCGTCGATCACGATGCCGCCGCGCTGGCCCAGCGCCAGGCCGCTGGCGCGCGCCAGTTCGTCGCGCGGGCGGATGCCGGCCGAGAACACGATCATATCGGCGTCCAGGTGGCTGCCGTCGGCGAACTGCATGCGGTGCGTGGATTCTTCTCCGTCGACGATGGCGAGGGTGTTCTTCTGCGTGTGTACCCGCACGCCCAGCTCTTCGATCTTGTGGCGCAGGACGCGCGCACCGGGATCGTCGACCTGCACCGCCATCAGGCGCGGCGCAAACTCGACGACGTGGGTCTGCAGCCCGAGGTCGCGCAGCGCCTTGGCGCATTCGAGACCCAGCAGGCCGCCGCCGATCACGACGCCGGTTCTTGAGCGCGCTCCGCATTCCTGCATCGCTTCGAGGTCTTCGATGGTGCGATAGACGAAGCAATCCTTTCGGTCAGCGCCCGGGACTGGCGGTACGAAGGGGATCGAACCGGTGGCCAGCACCAGCTTGTCATAGGCGACGGCTTCGCCATCGGCCAGGAATACCGTGCGTGCGTCCCGGTCGATCCCGGTCACGCGGGCATTCAGGCGCAGCACCGCATCCTCGCGCGCGAAGAAGCCGGGCGTCACCAGGGACAGGTCTTCGGCCGTTTTCCCGCTGAAGAATGCCGACAGGTGCACGCGGTCGTAAGCGGGACGCGGCTCTTCCCCCAGGACGGTGATCCGCAGGCCGGGCGACCCGCTTTCCAGCAAGGTCTCGACAAATTTGTGGCCCACCATGCCGTGGCCGACGACGACGATATGCATGTTCGAACTCCTTATGCTGCGGTTGCCACCGGCGCGCTTGCGACGGCGCCGACGCTGAAACGGGCGGCGATGGCGCACAGGCTGGCCACCAGCACCAGCACGCTGAGGATGGTGAGGGTCTGGGCGATGTCGCCGGTGCCCTTCATCAGGAAGCCGGCCAGCACCGCGCCGACATTGCCGCCCGCGCCGACGATGCCCGCCACCCCGCCCAGCGCCTTGGGCGCGACAAACGGCACCAGCGCATAGGTCGCGCCGCAGGCCATGTGGGTGAACAGGCCGAAGCACAGCATCGCGATCACGGCGTATGCCACGCCCTCGGCCTGGGCGAACCACAACAGGCCCAGGCCCTCGCCGATCATCAGTACGAACAGCACCGTGACGCGGCTGTTCAGGCTCCCGTTACGCGCGCTGCGGTCCGACAGCCAGCCGCCCAGCGCCCTGGCGAACAGCGCCAGCAAGCCGAAGCTGCCTGCCGCCAGGCCCGCCGCGCCCAGCGAGAGGCCATACTTGTCGACGTAGTACACCGCCGCGATGTTGTGGATGAAGATCTCGATGCCGAAGCAGGCGCCGTAGGTGACGAACAGCAGCCAGGCGCGGTGGTTGCGGCAGGCTTCCGTGAAACTCGCCCAGCCGCCCTTGCCGCCTTGCGGGTGGATGCCCTGCTTGCGCAAGTCGTCGTAGTTACCCGCCGGGCAGTCCTGGGTATAGCGCCAGTAGAAGAAGGCCATCACGATCATCATCACGCCCGGCACCACCAGCGCCATCCTCCAGCCCAGGGCCTGCGAGACGCCCAGCATGGTGAGGCTTGTCAGCAGCAGCGGCATCAAGGCTTGCGCCGCCCCGCCGCCGCTATTGCCCCAACCGGCCGCCGCCGCATTGGCGGTGCCGACCACCTTGGGGCCGAACATCACCGAGGTGTGGTACTGGGTGATCACGAAACTGGCGCCGACCGCGCCGATCCCGAGGCGGAACAGCAGGAAGCTTTCATAGCTCTGCGCCATCGCGACGCCCAGCACCGGGATCGAACCGAGCAGCAGCAGGCCGGTATAGGTCTTGCGTGGGCCGTAGCGGTCGCACAGCGGGCCGACGATCAGGCGCACGAAGATGGTGATCGCGACCGCCGCGATATTGATGTTGGCGATCTGCTCCATCGTCAGCCCGAATTCCCCTTTGATCACCGGCATCAGCGGTGCGCAGGCAAACCACGCGAAGAAGCAGATGAAGAAGGCGACCCAGGTGAGGTGGAAGGCGCGCATCGGCGCCGTGTCGAAGGAGAAGAGCTTGATGCTGTCCGCTTTGCTGGCCATGTTTCTTCCTTTGGAAAACAAAACGGCGTCCGCGCTCCTGCTTAGTTGGAAGCAGGTAGTCGCGGACGCCGTTGTCCTGGTTGCCGGTCCCTCGTTGGACCGGCCGAATTGTGAAGAGGATCGCCATTGACCCTGTACCGCTCTTGTTGCAAGAGCCGTGCCATGCACGCCCCAGAGGGAGGCCGCCGACGGCTACGCTACATTGCGGTGCACCATGCGCGCGAATGATGCATGGGAGCGCACCGCCTTAGAACGAGGCGAGGTAGGCGCCTGGGTCGCGGCCGTCCCAGATGCGGCCATCGACCAGGGTCGAACTGCGCAGCACATCGTCCGGCAGCGAGACGCCCACCTGCGTGGCCGCGTCAACGTACAGGTCGATGCGGTTGACCTCCGCCGCCACACCGCGCCACGACGGATCGCTGCGCAGCAGGCCCCAGCGTCGCTGCTGGGTCAGGAACCACATGCCGTCGGACAGCCAGGGGAAGGTCGCTTTGCCGTCCCCAAAGAAGCGCAGGCCGTTGTGGCCGCGCCAATGGTCCTCGTCGCCGCCGCGGCCCGCCAGGCAGTACTGCAGGGTCGCGCGGTCGGCATTTACCCATGCCGGGCTGGCCAGCACTTCGGCCGCGGCCTCGCGGTTCAGGCGCGCGGCATCGAGCCAGCGCGCGGTCTCCAGCAGCGCGGCGATCATGGCGCGGCAGGTATTCGGATGGCTGGCCGCGAAGTCGGCGCTGGTGCCCAGCACCTTGCCCGGGTGGTTCGGCCAGATCGTCTCGCTCGACACGGCCAGGGCGCCCGCGCCCTCGCGCACCGCGCGCTGGCCCCAGGGTTCGCCGGCGCAGAAGCCGTCGATGTGGCCGGCCGCCAGGCTGGGCGCCATCTGGCAGGGCGGCACCGTCACCATGTCGCAGTCCTTGAGCGGATCGATGCCGGCCGCCGCCAGCCAGTAATTCAGGAACATCGCGTGGTTCCCGGTCGGGAAAGTGTGGGCGAAGCGGAAGCGCCGCTCGCGTGCGCGCAACGGCGAAGCTTCGGCCGTCGACACCGTCACACCCTGCCCGTTCTGGTTCAGGTTCATCAACACGGCCATCTGGCGCGCATGGGTGCCGATCCCCATCTGCAGGCCATACAGCAGGCCATACAGCACGTGGGCCGCATCGAGTTCGCCCGCCATCAGGCGGTCGCGCATGCCGGTCCAGGACAGCTCGCGGCTCAATGCGAAGCGCAGCCCGTGCTTCTCGTCGAAGCCGAGCACTGACGCCATCACCAGCGGCGCGCAGTCGGCCAGCGGCATGAAGCCGATGCGCACCGTGTCGATCTCCGGTTTGTCCGAGCCGGCGACCCAGGCGCCGCCCATGTTCCCTACTGCCATAATGTTCCCTTGTTCTGCCGCCGGCATCAGCCGAGCAGGTCTTCCACATCGATCAGCCGCTGCGCCAACTCGCCCAGCTTCATGTTCTTGTTCATCGCCATGCTGCGCAGGCGCTGGTAGGCCTGGTCTTCGCTGAGGCGGTAGCGCGTCATCAAGAGGCCCTTGGCGCGGTCGACCAGCTTGCGCTCGACCAGCTTCTGGCGCGTGCCTTCCAGTTCGCCGAGTAGCTTTTGTTCACGCCGGAAGCGCGCCAGCGCCACATCCAGCACCGGCTTGACCCGCTCGGCCTGCAGGCCGGCCACGATATAGGCCGACACCCCGGCTTCCAGCGCCGCGTCCATGCTGCTCGGCGCATCGTCTTCGGTGAACAGCACGATCGGCCGGCGCGCATCGACGGTCGCGATGACGATGTGCTCGAGGATGTCGCGCGCGCACGAGGTGCTGTCGACGATGATCATGTCCGGCTGCAGCTGCTGGACCCGCTCGGCGAGGAACACGTCGGCCGGCAGCGAGGCCACCAGGTCGTAACCGCATTCGAGCAGCCCGATGCGCAGCGCGGCGCTGCGGCGCGCCAGTTCGGCCGCCGCCGCGTCTTGCTCACCCACGGTTGTGGCGGGATTGACGACGACGATGCGAAGAGAGGATGAGGCACTGTCTGGCGATTTCATGTCCTATCGGCATGCAAGATCCGCACCACCCCTTTGTTTTTCCTCAACCGGGGTCAGGTCTGACATTCGGACACGGGCTGGACCGTAATTGCCTGCAACGGCTGAGCTCGTGTCTGAATGTCAGACCTGACCCCGCCTTGCGGTGGAAAAATAAAATTGCCAGCCCTTTACATTCACAGTGGCAACAATAAGACATTCGCGCCGCAAATATCTGCCTGCAACAAATTCCGACAATTATTCGCCAATTCTATCGCTGAGATCACAAACTAAAATTTTATTTATGACTCGGACCTCCTTATACTGCAACGCAACATCGCAGTACTTGCTACCCATTTATAGGAGAACACCATGGCCGCATCCACCCGCCGTCTTTTCGCCAGCGCCGCCGCCGCCGTGCGCAGCTTTTCGATCGAACTCTACGCCGCCCACGGTGGCTGGGCGCCGACCGTCCGCGGTTGATTGATCCCGTGGCGCTGCGCCGCAGCAGCAGCTCACATATGCACGCGCCGCCTGTACGTACGTACGGCGGCGCTGTTTTTTTGGGCATTTCATCTTGCCCTCTCACTTCACCGCAACATTGTCTGCTGAGCTAGAATGCAAGCGCGTTTTTCTGGCAAGAAAGTCCCTTTCACTCAGCTCCCAATCGACAATGCGCATACCTGCACTCTCCTTGTTTGCCGCGGCCTTCGCCGTGGCGCTGCCTGCGGCGGCGTCCACGCCCATTACCCTCGACCAGGCCATGGCCCACCCCGACTGGATCGGTACCCCGGTGGAATCCGCCTGGTTCAGCTGGGACGGCAAGCAGGTATTCTATAAACAGAAGCGCACCGACTCGCCCGTGCGCGACACCTGGCAGGTCGGGCAGGACGCCAAACCGAAGCAGGTAGCGGATGCCGAGCTGACGAAGATCGACGGCGACGTCGTCATCTACAACCGCGATCACAGCCGCGCCCTCATGCTGCGCAACGGCGACCTGTTCGAGCGTGACCTGAAAAACGGCGCGCTGGTGCAGGTCACGCGCGGCGCCGGCAAGCTGGAAGCCATGCAGTACAGCAGCGACGAGCGCGCCGTCCAGTACCGCATCAACAACGACTGGTTCCAGTGGGACCGCGCGGCAAAAAGCGCCGGCCCGCTGGTCCTGGTGCGCGCGGCGAAAGACCCGGCAGCAAGCGAGGACGACCCGCTGCGCGAACAGCAGCTGCGCCTGAGCGCGCACCTGAAGCGCCAGAAGGACGACCGCGACGCCATGCGCGAACGCATGAACGAACAGCGCCGCAGCGACCCCACCCTGCCCCCAAGCCCGGTCTACCTGGGCGACAAGGTCGCCATCGACAGCACCATGCTGTCGCCGGATGGCCGCTGGCTGCTGGTGGTCACCGAGCCGAAGGGCTTTGAGAAGGGCCGCGCCGGCAAGATGCCGCGCTACGTGACCGAATCCGGCTACGAGGAAACCGAGGACGTGCGCTCCCGCGTCGGCCGCGCCATGCCGCCCGCGCATACCGTGAAGCTGGTCGACCTGCGCAGCAACCGCGTGCAGGACCTGTCCTTCGACGTGCTGCCGGGCGTGACGGTCGACCCGCTGGCCGAGCTGCGCGCCGCCGCCAAGAAGGACCCCTTGAAGGGCAACCGCGCGGTGCGCGTGATCGACGGCGCCGACGCCATCGAGTGGACCGCCGACGGCTCGAAGGTGGCGGTGATGCTGCGCTCGGTCGACAACAAGGACCGCTGGATCGCGACCGTCGACCTGGCCGCTGCCAAGCTGCAGCCGCTGCACCGCCTCACGGATGGCGCCTGGGTCAACTACGACAACAACGAATTCGGCTGGCTGCCGGACAACCGCACCCTGTGGTACCTGTCCGAGGAAAGCGGCTACTCGCACCTGTACACGCAGGACGCCAACGGCGGCGCGCCGCGCGCGCTCACCAGCGGCAAGTGGGAAGCGTCGGACGTGCGCTGGTCGAAGGACGGCAGCCTGGCCTGGGTACTGTGCAACCGCGCGACGCCTGGCGACTATGAGGTGTGCGCGGTCGACGCCAAGGGCGGCGGCGTCAAGGAAGTCACCAGCCTGGATGGCGTGGAGCGCTTCCGCCTGTCGCCGGACGAGCGCAAGCTGCTGGTGCACTACTCCGCCAGCTACACCCCGATCCAGGTCGCCACCGTGCCCGCAAACGGCGGCGCGGCGACCAAACTGACCGACACCCGCAGCGACGCCTACAAGGCGCGCAGCTGGGTCGAGCCGCAGTACGTGGCGGTGCCCTCGAGCGCCGGCGGCGATCCGGTGTGGGCCAAGCTGTACCGCCCGGCCCAGCTCGAGCCGGGCAAGAAGTACCCGGTGGTGATGTTCGTGCACGGTGCCGGCTACCTGCAGAACGTCAGCAAGCGCTACCCGAACTACTTCCGCGAGCAGATGTTCCACAACCTGCTGGTGCAGAACGGCTACGTGGTGCTCGACATGGACTACCGCGCTTCGAAGGGCTACGGCGCCAAGTGGCGCAACGCGATCTACCGCCAGATGGGCCATCCGGAACTGGTCGACTACATCGACGGCGTGAACTACATGGTGGCGCAGCACCAGGGCGATGCCAAGAACGTCGGCGTCTACGGCGGCAGCTACGGCGGCTTCATGACCTTCATGGCCCTGCTGCGCGCGCCGGAAACCTTCAAGGCCGGCGCCGCCCTGCGTCCGGTGACCGACTGGGTGACCTACAACCACGAATACACCGCCAACATCCTGAACACGCCGGACATCGACCCGGAGGCGTATAAAATCTCGTCGCCGATCGAATACGCCGACAAGCTGCAGGGCCACCTCCTGATCTCGCACGGCATGATCGACGATAACGTGTTCTACCAGGATTCGGTGCGCATGGCCCAGCGCCTGATCGAACTGAAGAAGGACCACTGGGAGCTGGCCAGCTACCCGCTGGAACGCCACGGATACGTGCAGCCGGAAGCCTGGTACGACCAGTACCGCCGCATCTGGCAGCTGTTCGAGCGTACGCTCAAGCCGGGCAAGTAAGCTGCGCGCCGCCGGGCTTCAGCCGAGGAAGTCCAGCAGCGTCAGCGCTACCACCTTGGTGGCCTTGCGCAGGTCCTCGAGCTGCACATGCTCGTCGGCCTTCTTGGCATTCGATTCCGGCACCGTGCGCGGGCCGGCGCCGTACAGCACCGCCGGGATGCCACGCTCGCCGTACAAGCGCGCGTCGGCATACAGCGGCGTGCCGTGCGCAGGGATATCCTCTTCAAAGATGGCGCGCCCATGTCGCTGCAGGCTGTCCACCAGCCGCTCCGAGCCCGGCAAGGGCCGCAGCGCCTGCGACAGCAGCAGGCGCCGGATCTCGAGGCGGATCCCGGGCATGCCGTCCACCGCCGCCTCGATCAGCGTACGCACCTGCGCCTCCACCGCCACCGGGTCTTCCTCGGGAATCATGCGGCGGTCCATCTTCATCACCACCTTGCCCGGCACCACATTGGTATTGGTGCCGCCGTCGATGCTGCCGACCAGCATGGTGGGCGAATCGATGCCGGGTACCTTCGATTTAATCTTTTTCAATTCCGGCAGCTGGCCGTAGATCGCGCTCAGGATGCGGTTGGCCGCCTGCAGCGCGTCGACCGCCGTCTCCGGCATGGCGCCATGGCCAGCCTTGCCGTGCACCGTGATCTCCAGCTGCAGGCAGGCGTTGTGGGCAGTGACGATGCCGTAGCTGAAGCCGGCCGCGATCACGTAGTCGGGCCGGGTAAGGCCCTGCTCCAGCAGCCAGCCGGGGCCGAGCAGGCCGCCGAATTCCTCGTCGTAGGTGAAGTGCAGTTCGAGCGCGCCTTTCAAAGGCATGCCCAGCGCTTCCAGCGCGCGCACCGCGAACACATAGGTGGCGAAGTCGCTCTTCGAGACTGCGGCGGCGCGGCCGTAGATGGCCCCATCATGGATCTCGGCGCCGTAGGGCGGCCGGGTCCAGCCCTCGCCCGGCGGCACCACGTCGCCGTGGGCGTTCAGCGCGACGGTCGGTCCGCCCGCACCATACGGGCGGCGCACGATCAGGTTGGTGATGCTCTCCATGCCGTAGTCGCGCACCGCTTGCGCCGGCACGGCGTGCTGCTCGGCGGTCCAGCCGTAGTGCTCGAGCATGCCGGCGACGAGCCTTGCATGCGGCGCGTTGTTCCCCGGCGGGGTGTCGGTCGGGGTCCGGATCACCTCCTGCAGGAAGGCGACTTCCTCGTCGAAGTGGGCGTCGATCCAGGCCAGCAGGCGTGCTTGCGATTGGGTGTCCATTCAATTCGCTCCCGTCTTCGCGCCGGCTTCGAACCAGGCGCCGAGCTGCGCCCGTTCGGCGTCGGTCATGTTGGTGAGGTTCGCCAGTGGCATCGCCTTCATCTGCACGGTCTGCTGGTAGATGCGGGCGGCGTTCTGGCGTACGTGGTCCGGGGTGTCGAGCATCACGCCAGCCGGCGCGGTGGCGAAGCCCGGCTGGGTCGGATGCGCCGCGTGGCAGGACACGCAGCGCTGGTCGATGATGGTGCGGACCTGGGCGAAGTCCACGCCCGGCGCGCTTGCAGCTACCGGTGCGCTTGGCGCGATCGCCACCGCGACCCCGGCCAGGATCGCCACCCCGGCCAGCGGATAGCGCCACTCGACGCGGCCCTTGTGGCGCAAATTGAAGAAGTGGCGGATCAACACGCCCGCCGCCATGATCGCGCCCAGCACCGCCCACGAATACGCGTGACGATAAGTCATCGCATAGTGATTGCTGATCATGATGAACAGCACCGGCAAGGTGAAGTAGTTGTTGTGGACGCTGCGCTGCTTGGCCTTGATGCCGTGGACCGGGTCCGGCTTCTGCCCTGCCAGCATGGCGTTCACCATCTTGCGCTGGCCGGGGATGATCAGCATCGCGACGTTCGCCACCATCATGGTGCCGATCATCGCGCCCACGTGCAGGTAGGCGGCGCGGCCGCTGAGCAGGTGCGTGAGCACATAGCTGCTGGCGACCAGGAAGGCGAAGATCGTCAGGCCGAAAGCCAGGTCGTGGCGGCCCAGCGGCGAGCGGCACAGCAGGTCGTAGACGATCCAGCCCACCACCAGGCTGCCGACGCCGATGCCGACCGCCTGCAGGGACGTGAGGTCCGCGACGCCGCGGTCGACCATCATGGCCTGCGCATTCAGGTAGTAGACGATGATTAGCAGCGCGAAGCCGGACAACCAGGTCGAATAGGCTTCCCACTTGAACCAGTGGAGTTCCTTCGGCAGCTGCGCGGGCGCCACCAGGTACTTCTGCGGGTTATAGAAGCCGCCGCCATGCACCGCCCACAATTCACCCGACACGCCTTTCTGCGCCAATTCCGATCCGGGCGCCGGAGGACGGATGGTGTTGTCGAGCCAGACGAAATAGAAGGAGGCGCCGATCCAGGCGATGCCGGTGATGATGTGCAGCCAGCGCACCAGCAGGTTGAGCCATTCGAGGCCGTAGGGGGCGAGATGTGCGAGTGCGTCCATGCGGCTTCCTTGGGTGAGTCCCTCGACGATAGCCTGATTTCAATTTCTGCAACATGAAAACTAGCGTATATTCGACATAATCAGATTGATATACGC
>Ga0265780_10006871_pt1 | contig 14055 bp, 12 predicted proteins | sample P1T30metagenome_FD_192432 | JGI IMG/M metagenome (GOLD analysis project Ga0265780, IMG submission 192432) | Plant litter microbial communities from East Loma Ridge, Irvine, California - P1 T30 | ecosystem: Environmental > Terrestrial > Plant litter > Unclassified | place: USA: California... | reverse complement strand
GCCTTATTTTCCAGGGCGAAGGCGGCTTCGTATTTACCGTCTTTGATGAGCGGCACGGCCTTTTGCTGGTAGGCCACCGCGATAGTGGGGCAAATGGCAATCAGGCTGTCACAGTACTGCGTCCAGCGTGGGTCGTTGTAGCTGAAGCGCTGGGCACCGTGCTCGATGTGCCTGGCCACTAGGCTGTCCTGGTAGTGCTGGCTGCCGCACGGAAGTGCCGGCGCCGGGCGTGGCGCTACCGACTGACACCGGGCTGGCCCAGCGGCTAGCAGCAGGCTAAGGAATAACGGCCACGACTTTTCCATCGGTCATTTTAAAGCTGAGGTAGGCTATGTAATTCACCGGCCGACCCTCGTGGGAGGTGGCGGCGCGCCACTCCGTGAGGGTTTGGAAGAAGCCGTACAATTCGCTCACCAGTTCCGACGGGAAGCGATAGCGCTGGTAGGCGGCATCGGTTTGCAGCACCTGCACCCGCGGCTGCCGCTGGCCCGCGCAGTCGATTATGAACCCAAACGTGACGTAGCCGCTGCCCTGGTACGCCCGGTGCCGCCGCGCCAGAAATGCCTGCGCCGCCTGCCGCAGCGTCTCGGAGCTGCGCGGATACTTGCCCGCCACGCTGTAGTAATGCGCCATTGGGGCGCTGGCGCAGGGCGAATGTCGGGTGCTGGTGGTGTCCATGTATTCGCCGTCGGCCAGCGCGATGGTCTGGCCCCTGGCCACCATGCCGAACAGCAGCAAGCCAGTGGTATAGAAGTACTTCATGCTGGGCCGGCTAGAGTGGTTCAGTGGCGGTGGGGTGACGCTGGTATGCCGGGTGGGGCAGAAACGGCGTCAACTGGAAGAACATTTGGACATGGACTAGCCTGGCAGTGGATACTTGCTCTTCCCTGCTTTCCGGCTGACTCATTTGATTACCCTATCGGGCGAAGGACGAATCTTACTCCAGTAAGTAACAATGGCATCGTAGCCAACCGATTGCGCCCGCTGGGCATCGGTGAGCGGAGTCAGACTTGAGCCGCCAAGGTAATTGCGCCCGTGCTCGTCCTGCCATTTCTTCACGTAGTCGAAGTATTCGCGTTTGCTGCCGAGTACGCTCCCGGTTTCGCCGGTGATGAATATCAAGCGCTTATTTGTAAAGTTGAATCCACTTCTTATCTCCTGAAATCGGGCATTAAAATAGGTAGTCTCCTGCTTGTTCAGCGTCGGATTGTTGTTGAGGCCACAGCTATCCAGCTGCTGCGCCAACAGGCTGGAGGGAAATAGGCAAAGCAGCAGCAGGAGCTTCATATAAGGCATTGGGGGCTAAGCTTATCGAGTTGGTACTGACAGAGAGTCTTGTTGCCTCCGCGCCGCGGCCTGCGAAGTCCACAGCCAAACATAATATCCCAGCCCCGCCACGCACGCCCACTGTATGGCCGTAAGCCCCAGCCCCGGCAGCGCCGCCGTGGGCTTGATAAACTCCACCAGCAGCCGGAACAACAGGTACCCGCTCAGAAACAGCTGGAACCGCCGGCCATCAGCCAACGGCTTGCGCCGTTCCAGCAACCACAGCAGCAGCGCCAGCGCCCCCAGAAACAGGATTTCATAGAGGTTGGTGGGATGGCGGCGCACACCATCGCCAAAATTGATGCCCCAGGGGAGGGTAGTGGCGGTGCCGTAGGTACCATCTTCTAGGCCGCTGAAAAAGCAGCCGAGCCGGCCGATGCCCAGGCCCAGCAGGATGGGAAACACCATCAGGTCGCCGCTGCTGGCCGTTACACCCAGGCGCTTTTTGGTCAGCTCTACGCCAATTAAACCGCCCAGAAAGCCACCCACAATGGTTTTATTGGTGAAGTAGTAGAGCCAGCCGCCGGGTGGGTGTGCCAGCAACTCAGGGTGCTCCAGCAGGCCCAACAGGCGCGAACCGAGGAGCGCGCCGGCGGCGGCACCCACGAAAATCCATTGCCGGTGCTCACCACTGATGCGGTCGGCTTGCCCAGCGCGCAGGTGAGTGTAGAGGCGGAAGCCGAGGGTGTAGGCCAGTACTTCGCACAGTAGGTGCACAGGCAGGCGCGCGGGGCCCAATGCTAGCTCGACGGGGAAATGCATAGCGCAAAGATGAACGCACTTGAGCAGTAGCGCATATTTTTAGGCCCGTGACTCGTTCGATTGCTTTGTTGCGTTGGCCTTTTTCCAGCTTGCTGCTGCTGGGCATACTGGTGCTATTGCTGTGGGGAGAGTGCAGCCAAAATAACGAATCACCAGCCTGTTGTGGTACGCGGGTGGTGCGAGTCGATAGCTTGGCCGCCCTGCTGCCAGGGGCCCCGCCTAAGTTGTACCTAACCCTTGGCCTCCGCAACGAAGACCCCGACGCGGCCAAGCTGGAAAGCGTACGCGGCGCCCTCCTTTTTCAGGGACGGTATTGGAGCAGCTTCTATCGGGCACAACGGCGGAGGATAGTTGTGCCAGCCAAAAAGGAGCTGCTCATTCCCATGGTGCTTGCCCTCACCGACTCGCTGGCCTGTGACCCGTCCTTGCTGCACCAACTGCAGTCGGCCCTGCACAAAGGCACGGCCGGCGATTCTTCGCTATTGCTGAATTTAAGCGTTAATGTTTTCCTCAAAAAGGAAGAAGGCTATTTAGAAGATTCCGGCACGGGTTTCCCGCTGCCTGCGCTACACTCTTCGGCCCGGCTACCAAGGCAATGAGCAAGGCCGCGAGGATGGAGAACGGGCTAATAGCTTAAAAAACGACTATTATAAAGTCTTTTAGTGAATAATGTAAACTGTTGTTAAAAAGGATGTTTCGGCGAATATATGCAGCACGGATAAGTCAGATTTATCTACTTATTTATCTTGTCTGCGATGGTGAGGTCTGTACTTTGGCGCTGTCTAATATTCATGCTAATTACACGCCGCCATGAAGCACTTTGCCGCATGTTTAGTCAATATTCCGGGGTTAATGGGGCTGTTTCGCCGCCGTAGTTTCTCGGCAGTGATGGCTTGGGCAGTAATAGGTGCCTTTGTGCCGCTGGTCACGGGATGTAATTACTACCGGGGCCGCGAGAAAGACGTGAGCCGGGAAAATGTGAACATGCTCGCTGATTCGAAGCTGTTCGTTGTGCATCAGGGCACGGCGGTATGGGTGCTGCGCAATCCGAAGCTTAATGGTGAGGTATTGGAGGGCACCCAAGAACAAGTAGTCGGCGTGTTGAAAGCATATCAAACACCTCCCGCCGAAAAGGAGTCAGCACGCTACCGAAGCTGGGACAAATCGGTAGTGCTTAACATTGTACATGTCTATGTGAGTGACGTGCAGGCTGGGACCGAAGACCGGGTCAGCATCCCATTTGCCGCCATCAAGCAAATTGATTTGGTGGAAAAAGACTCGGGCAAAACCACGGCCTCGTATGTACTGGGCGGTTTGGGAATTGCGGCGGGCGCATTTGCGGTTTTGCTGGTAATCATTGCCCTTACTAAAAGCTCCTGCCCGTTTGTATATGCCTACGACGGACACAACTACTGCTTCGTGGGCGAGGCCTACGGCGGGGCCATTTTCGCCCCGGCTGAGCGCAACGACTACCTGCCACTGCCCGCCATTGCGCCCGAAAACGGCGAGTACCGCCTCAAAATCAGTAATGAGCTGAAGGAGCGCCAGTACACCAACTTGGCCGAGCTGTGGGTGGTGCAGCACCCGGCTGGCACCCAAGTGCTGCTAGACCAACGCGGCCACGTTCAGACGCTGGCCCGGCCGCTGCCACCCACGCTAGCCCGCTCGCTCACTGGCCAGGATTGCACCGCTCAGCTGCAGGCTTCCGACCATCGCGCCTTCCTTTTCAACGAAGACCAGCCCGGCAGCGCGCCCAATAATCTGACGCTGACCTTTGCCAAACCCGCTGCTGCCCGTCACGGCAAGCTGGTGCTCCACGCCCAGAATTCGCTCTGGCTTGACTACCTGTACGGTGCGTTTATTGAAAAATTCGGCACGGCCTATAACACCTGGGCTAACCAGCAAAAGACCCAGCCCGCCGAAATAAACCGCCAGTGGAGCCTCGACCAAAGCATTCCGTTGAAGGTGTACGTGGAGGCCGGCCACAGCTGGCAACTGGCCGAAACCATCCCGACCATTGGCCCGCTGGCCTCGCGTGATTTGGTGGTGCCGCTCGATTTCGCGGCCAACGCTACCGGCCAAGTGCGCGTGAAGCTGGAGTGCGGCTTTATGTTTTGGGAAGTGGATTACGCCGCGCTCGATTGCAGCCCCAACGTGCCGGTGCAGCTTGAAAACTGCCGCCTTACCAGCGCCCGCACCGAGCGCGGCACCGATGCCCGCGCCCAACTGGCCGCCGATGACGCCCAGTACCTGAGCCAGCCCCGACCCGGCTCAGTGGTGAGCCTTACCTACGAAAGCCGCCTGCCCCGGTTGGACGCCAGCACGCGCCGCACCGCGTTTCTGCGCACCAAAGGCTACTACGAGCACATCCGCGACTTTCAGGGAATGCCCAACCTGCCGGAATTATATGCCTTCAGAAAGCCCGGCCGCTTTATTGAATTCTCGAAGGAGAAATACCGCGCCACTACCCAACAGTTCACGCCCGTCATCGCTCAACGCTAAGTCTTATGGAAGCCACGCTCATTACTGACATCACGTATGTGGATGCGCCAGCCGCACCGGTTGCTCCGCCTAGCCTGCTGCCCACGGTACTTTCTTCGGGCCTTAAGCGCAGCCTCGTTGCGGGGCTGTTTCAACTAGCCGAAGCGCGTCTGCTGTGGCGCTTTCTGCGCACACCGGCCCGCATAGCTCGGGCCATCAGCCGCGTCAACGACCTGAAACGGGAATATTATGGTGACCTCAAAATTCGCAAAATTGCCCGGGTGGCCGGCCGCTACTACCGCGAATACTACGCGCCCGGCTGGCCCAGTGCCGCCTACGATGCCTACCTGGCCACTACCATCAACCGCTTGGTGCCGTTTCGGGGCGATGCCGAAACCCTAAACCTAGTGTTTCTGGCCATCACCAAAAAGTGTCCGCTGGCCTGCGAGCACTGCTTCGAGTGGGATGCCCTCAATCAGCGCGAAACCCTGACGCGCAACCACATTCGCGAGATGGTAGACGCGTTTCAGGCCCGCCACGTCAGCCAGATTTTCTTCAGCGGCGGCGAGCCCATGCTACGCGTGAACGACTTGGTGGCCGTGGTATCCGCCGCCCGGCCCGGAACCGACTTCTGGGTTATCACGTCGGGCTTCAACTTCACCCGCGAAAATGCCGGCCGGCTCAAGCGGGCGGGTTTCACCGGTGTCACCATCAGCCTCGACCACCACGAACCGGCGCGGCACAATGCTTTCCGTGGCTCGCCCCAGGCTTACCAAAATGCTGTGCAAGCCGCTGCCCACGCTCACGAAGCTGGCTTGGTGGTGAACCTGTCGCTCTGCGTCACCCAGGACTTCACCACCGAAGCCAACCTGATGGCCTACGCCCGCCTAGCCCGGCAACTTGGCGTCACCTTCATTCAAATTCTGGAGCCGCGCGCCGTAGGGCACTACGCTGGCCGGTCCGTCGACCTCAGCTCAACGCAGCTGGATTTATTAGAAGCGTTTTATCTAAAGTTCAACTTCGGCCCTGATTACCTCGATTGGCCGCTGGTGCATTACTATGGCTACCATCAGCGCCGCATGGGCTGCACCGGCGCCGCCGACCGGTTCCTGTATGTGGACACCGACGGTGACCTGCACGCCTGTCCATTCTGCCAGAAGAAAAGTGGCAGCGCCTTGGGCGGCTGTCTCAGCAACTCGCTTGAGGCGCTAAAAAACCGTGGTTGCCACGTCTTTACCAACGCAAAAGTGTAGTATTGTTGGCTGCTGTTGAGTTAAGCTGCCCTACACAATCTGTAAGCCAGACTGTCTCTTCTGTTCAGTCGTTGTGAGGGCAAAATCGTGTGCCCACCATCTGCCGTAGTCCGGTCGGGACACGTGAAGCCTCAAGGCTGATTATACTTCGTTGTTCTTCACGGCGGCTTTGCGGGTGAGCACTGTGAGCGGAGATTGAGTAATTTCCGACTCGCTTTCGAATCCGGTGCGACGCGCGTTGGCGGCAGCACTTTCGCCGGTGGCGGGCAGGGCGCGGTTCATCCAGCTCAAAATATCGGTAGTGGTGCCGGGCAGCAGGCCGTGGAAAGCTGCCAGAAATTTGGCTGGCAGCGAGAGAATCACCTCGCCATCGCCGCGGCGGCAAGCGTTCCATATTTGGCGGCCAGCCTGTTCGGCATTCATTGTGAGGCCGGGCAGCGAATCGGCGATGCTGAACCAGGCAAACTCTTTTTGGTGCTGACCCTTCACCAGGGCATGGTCGGGGCTGCCGGTGCGCATCAGGCCCGGACACACCGTGGTTACGCTGATACCATACTGCGCCAATTCGGCCCGAAATCCTTCGGAGAGGCCAACCAGGGCGAATTTGCTGGCGCTGTAGGGGGCCATGTGGGGCAGAGCAACCTTGCCGCCAAGCGATGAAATGTTGACAATGCGGCCTTCGCCCCGGCGGCGCATGCCGGGCAGCACGGCCTGCATGGCGTGCAGCGGCGCCCAGAAGTGAATGGCCATAGCGTCTTCGTAATCACGCGAATCCATGTTGTCCAACGGCCCCCCCACGATGATGCCAGCGTTGTTGATGAGCACATCAACCGTTCCAAAGCGGGTTTCGACTTCCGCCACCATCGTGCGCACCTCCACTTCGTTGGTGATGTCGCGGGAGAGAGTGAGCACGTCGGCTTCGGCCGCACCGGCCATCAGCAGGTCTTGGCGGGCGCGGGCCAGTTCGGCTTCGTCGCGGGCGCAAATAGCCACCCGGGCACCCTCGGCCACGGCCTGGCGGGCCAATACCAGGCCTAGTCCGCGCGAACCGCCGGTGATGAGCACCACGCGGCCACTCAGGTCGTAGGAGCCGCGGCGGTTTCCCCAGAGGGTGGCGGCCAGGGCTACAGTGCCGAGGCCGGCGGCCAGCAGCCAGTTGGTTTTAGAGCGTTTGGCGTTTTTCATGAGTAGCTGTATGCCAAATGGCGCCGAAAGGTTGCACACCGTTGGGCTAACCTGCTTTTTTTCGAAGATTTCCGGCACGAAAGGCAGCCGGCGGCGCGTTGGGGCCGCAACGGGCGGGGATTTAGGCCGATATTTACTCCTCCCTTGCTCTCTTTTTCTGTGATGATTGTGTTATCCCGCCTCCACCCCCTGAAATCTGCTCTGTTCGCGTCGCTACTGGCAGTGGCGGCTATCCCCATGGTCTCGGCGCAGGCTCCGGCCACCGTCAAAACCAAGACGAAAACGCCTGGCCAAGCCAGTATCAAAACCAAAGGCCCGGTAGCAAAAGCCGCCGCACCGGAAGAAGCGCCCCAAACTGAATTTGCCCCCGATGCGGTGATTGACGCCAAGGCCAACGCTCTTACCACCAACATGCAGCAAAATCTGGGCCTCACCCCCCAGCAAACTGAGAAAGTGCGTGTCATCAACCGCCGGGGCGTCGAGCAGGTCGAAAACGGGCGCCTGCGTTATAAAGCGGACCCGCGTAAGCTAGCTGGCATCATCGAGAGCGCCGGCCGCTCGCGCCTAGAAGCCCTGAAAGACGTTCTCAACCCCGCCCAGTTTGCCAAGTACCAGCGCAAGCGCGAAGAGAAGATGGGCGTGCCCAATGCGCAGGGCGTGCAAGGCAACGCCGCCCCTGGCCTGGGCAGCGGCGGGGGCAACGGCGAATAGTAACGCTGGTAAAAAAGAACGTCATGCCGAGCGCAACCGAGGCATCTCGCGTGCGGCAGTAAATCAATTGTTCAACTGTTTTGATTACGGACCTACACGAGATGCCTCGGCTGCGCTCGGCGTGACGTTAAGCTATGTTCGGGCCGCCAAAAGCCCACCAGCTGCGTATTCTTACCCATGACGCAGCCCGTACCGCCCGCTCCCAACCGCTTTCTGGCCCTCTTGTCCCGCGCCGGCCTCGACTGGTTCTTATTGGCACTGATTGGCGTGGTGGTGCTGGCTTACTTCCAGCCCGGCCTGGGCAGCAAGGCCAGCCCCGTACCTTGGCACCTCATCACGACGGTGGGCGTGGCACTGGTTTTTTTCTTCTACGGCCTCAAGCTGAGCCTGGAGAAGCTGCGGGAAGGCATGCGCAACTGGCGGCTACACACCGTGGTGCAGTTGGCCACGTTCGGGCTGTTTCCGCTGCTGGCGCTGGCCGTGCGGCCATTTTTTAATGGCGAAGGCGGGGAAATGCTGTGGGCGAGTATCTTCTTCCTTTGCGCGCTGCCCAGTACGGTTTCCACGTCGGTGGTAATGGTAAGTATTGCGGGCGGCAACCTGCCAGCGGCCATTTTCAACGCCAGCGTTTCCAGCCTCATTGGCATCGTGCTCACGCCGCTGCTCACCAGCCTAGTGTTGCACACCGGCACGGGCGGTAGCCAGTTGTGGGGCCTCGCGGTGCAACTGCTATGGCAGGTGGTGCTGCCGGTAGGGGCGGGTATCCTGCTCAATTCCCGCTTCAGCGCTCTGGTCGACCGCCACAAGGCCGGCCTGCGCGTTTTCGACCAGGTTACCATCCTGCTTATTGTATTTACCGCCTTCTGCGAGTCCTTTGCCGAAGGCATTTTTACCCGTTACCAGCCTGCCGATATTGTGAAGCTGGGGGCAGGAATGGCGGTGTTGTATTTGGTGGTCTTCGGCGCTATCTGGGGGCTGACGCGGCGCATGGGCTTCCCCCGAGCCGACCAGATTGTGGCCGTGTTCTGCGGCTCAAAAAAGTCGCTGGTGCACGGCAGCGTCATGGCCAGCCTGCTCTTCCCGGCCAGTGCCGCTACCGGGTTGATTCTGCTGCCACTCATGCTGTATCATGCGCTGCAAATTATTCTTGCCAGCAGCATGGCGCAGTATTTGGGCCGGCAGAAGGCACTTGAGGTAACGGCAGGGTAGGAGTAGTATCTGATATTAGAGCACAAAAAAGAACGTCATGCAGAGCGCCACGAAGCATCTTGCCCGCCACCTGTAATTCAATCGACAGATTTACTGGTAGCAGGCAAGATGCTTCGTGGCGCTCTGCATGACGTGCCTGTAGCGTGTATAGAGCGCTAAACAGCGTGTATGGAGACCTTAATAAGGGTTTACGCCTCTAGCTTCTCCTTGAAAAACGCCAGCGTCAGCGCCCAGGCTTCGGCGGCGGCTTCGGGGTGATAGCTGGGCCGCTCGTCGCAGTTGAAGCCGTGGTCGGCGTAGGAAATGACGGTGTTGATATAAGGTTTGCCGGCGGCTTCTACGGCCTCGGTCACTTCGGCAATGTGCGCTTTGCTGATGTGCGCATCGAGCCCGCCCCAGAAGAAAAGGTGCGTGGCGTGCAGGTCCTTGGCGCGGTCCTTAATGGTGTGAGTGCCGCCGCCATAATAGGAAACGCCCGCCGCCAGCGGCAGCACCGCATTGGCCAGAAACGACACGCGCCCGCCCAGGCAGAAGCCAATGCTGCCGATTTTATCGGCCTTCACCAAAGCCTGCGATTTCAGCCATTCATAAGAAGCGTGCAGGTCAGCGGTCAGGTCAGTGTTGTTGATGGCCTGGAAGTGTGGGGCGGCGACGGTACCAAAGTCCGAATACGCAATTTCCAGGCCCGGCGCGGCCGTGCGGTGGAATAGCTCGGGGGCAATGACGGCGTAGCCGGCCGCCGCCAGCCGGTCGGCCACGCTGCGGATGTGGTGGTTTACGCCGAAGGCTTCCTGAAGGAGAATGATGCCGGGCACCGGGCCGGTAGCAGCGGGAAAAGCTGTGTAGGCGCGCATCTGGGTGCCGTCGGCTACGGAGAGAGTAACGAAATTCTGGTCGCTCATGGAATGGTTAAATGGAAATACCGGGTGCTTAACAGCTGAAAGGGTATTTGTTCAGCAGCAGGCCTTGCTTTAGCTGCGTGCCAAGTGCTTTCGTAAACCGGATGGCCGCACTAGCGGTTCTGCAAGGCAATATCCTTTCTCTGTTATTCCTCTGCTTATGTCCGCTTCTAAAATCCGTCTCAATGTGCTCGACCAATCGCCTATCCGGCCCGGCAGCACGCCCCGTCAGGCCCTGCTCGAAACCGTCGAACTGGCCCAACTGGCCGACCGTCTTGGCTACACCCGCTTTTGGGTGAGCGAGCACCACAACACCAACACCCTGGCTGGTTCCACACCCGAAGTCCTTATAGCCCACCTCGGCAACCATACCCAGCGCATCCGTTTGGGTTCGGGCGGCGTGATGCTGCCGCACTACTCGGCCTTGAAAGTAGCCGAGAACTTTCGCATGCTCGAAAGCCTGTTTCCCGGCCGCATCGACTTGGGCCTGGGCCGCGCTCCTGGCGCCGACCGCCTTACCGCCTACGCACTGAACCCGAGCAACCAGTTCAATGAGAAAGACTTCGTAGAGCAGCTCATGGACTTGCAAGCTTACCTGCGCGACGAAAAAGTGCCCGATACCATCCACGAGCGGGTAATGGCTATCCCGCAATCCCCCGAGGCTCCGGAACTCTGGATACTGAGCTCCAGCGGCCAGAGTGGCCTATTTGCAGCGCACTTGGGCATGGCATTTTCGTTCGCCCAATTCATCAATGGTAACGGCGGCCCGGTGGCCGTGCGCCAGTACCGCGAACGGTTCCGGCCGTCGCAGGAAATGGCTGAACCCTTGGCCAACGTGGCGGTTTTTACGCTTTGTGCTGATACCGAGGAAAAAGCCAATGAACTGCGCAAAGCTATGGACATGCAGCTGATTCGCTTCAACCGGGGCGAATTCCGCACTTTTCCCTCGACCGAGGAAGTGCGTAGCCACCAGTTCACGGCCGAAGACCAAGCCCACCTCGCCCACAACCGCAACCGCATAGTGAGCGGCACGCCCGAGCAGGTGCACGCCCAGTTCACCAAAATAGCCGCCGAATATGAGGTCGATGAAATAACTGCGGTCACCATCACCGCCGACTTTCAGGACCGGCGGCGCTCCTACGAGCTGCTGGCCCAGGCCTTCGATTTGGCGCCGAGTGCTGCTGCGCAGCTCACCCAAACGGCATGGTAAACATTGGTTTGTAGCTGCTAGATACCAGAATTTGTATGGGGTTGATTCGGGAATTACCACCTGAGTCAACCCCATTTCATATTTCAATGGAGAGCTATTGGACTACTATCTTGAGGCATTTGCCGGTTTCTCGCAAATATTTAGCCCCGGAACTAGCTGTTTTGTATATTTCAAGTTATCAGTTAGTTAATGCTGGCGTAGTTGCTCTGGAATGAAGGCTATGATGGAAGCTAATTAGAATTGGTCTAAATAAATTAGGAGACTATTTAGACGGATTCTAATTTTGCATCACCAACTATCCTTTTACCGCGCTTCATCAATGAGCCGATTATTTACTCAAGCACTCTACAGTACTGTTGCGGTTTGCGCATTAGCGGGTACCGTTCAGGCGCAGTCGCAACGCACAGGCACTATTTCAGGTACCATCCTAACCAGCGACGGCAAGCCGGCCGCTTTCGTGACGGTGGGCATTCCCAAAGCCGGTAAGGGCGCTACGACCGCCGAGGACGGGACCTTCCAGATTCGGGGCGTAGAGCCGGGTGAGCACGTGCTGCGCGTATCTTTTGTGGGCTTGAAGCCACAGGAGCAGACCATTACCGTAGCCGCTGGGCAGGCCACGAAGGCCGATTTTGCCTTGGCCGAGAGTGATGCCCAACTGCAGGAAGTGGTAGTAACCGGCAGCAACACCATTAACCGGCCCGCTTCGGTGAGCAAGGCCGATATTGCACCGTTGGATTTGCCCCAGAGTGTGGGCGTGGTGAGCAGCCGCGTTATTGCCGACCAGCAAATTGTGCGCTTGGGTGATGCGCTTAAGAACGTGAGTGGTGTGTCGCTAACGCAACAGCGCGGCGGCGTGGCTGAGACGTTTTCATCCCGCGGTTTCAGCATTGGCGTTGCCGGTGCGGGCGGCAGCATCTTCAAAAACGGCATTATTTCCAATACCATGGGCTTCCCCGACGCCAGTACCCTGGAATCGGTTGAAGTGCTGAAAGGTAGCTCGGCGCTGCTCTACGGCAACGTATCGGGTGGCCTCATTATCAATATGGTAACCAAAAAGCCGCGCTACGAGTGGGGCGGTTCGGCCGAGATGCGCGTGGGCAGCTACAGCTTTTACAAGCCGATTGTGGACGTGTACGGCCCCATCAGCAAAAACCTGGCTTTCCGGGTGGTGGGCACCTATGAAAACGCCAAAAGCTTCCGCGACGTGGTGAAATCCGACCGCGTGTACGTCAACCCTTCGCTAATGTATAAAATCGGCGAGAAGACGGACATCCTGCTACAAGGCGACTACCAGAAATCGGACATTACCCCCGATGCTGGCATTGGCATTATCAACGGCGGCGTGGATGCGCAGTTTACGCCGGGCACGGCTCGCTCGCGCTTCATCAACTCGGTATGGGCATACAACAAGACCACCCAAACTTCGGGGTCGTTGGTGATTAACCATCGCTTCGACGACCGGTGGCGGCTGAACGCCATTGCCGGCGCCCAGGATACCCGCGTCGATGGCCTCGGTATGGCTGTGCCGAATGCTATTGCTACCAACGGCGACTACACCCGCACGCTGAGCGGCGTAAAAACCGGCGAGCGTGACTACACCGGCCAGCTAAACTTAAATGGCAAGTTTGACACCGGTTTCCTGGGCCACCAGCTGTTGGTGGGCAGCGACATCGTCCGCATTCAGACGCGCAGCAACACCTTCCGCTTCACCGATGCCAGCGGTAAAGTGGGCACGGCCTACGACAAGATTAACATCCTGGACCGTAGCAAATACGTGGAGCGCACCGACATTCCGACCATGACGGATACGGCCCGCACCACTACGCCTTCCTACCGCGTGGGGGCCTACGCGCAGGATTTGATTACCATCTCGCCCAAGTTTAAGGTACTGGCCGGCGTGCGGTGGTCGTACCAAAAGGCCCAGCCCGTAACGGTTATCAACCAGAACACCCAGCGCGAGCGCACCACTAGCGTGGAGAAAGTGGATAAGGCTTTCTCGCCGAAAGCGGCCCTGATTTACCAGCCGCTGGCCACCATGTCGTTCTACGGCAGCTACACCAACAACTTCAACATCAATACCGGCTACGACATCAATAAGCAGGCACTGAAGCCCTCCATTGTGGACCAGTACGAGGTAGGTTTCAAGAACGAGTTGTTCAATGGTAAGATTTTCACCAACCTGAGCGTGTACCGCTACCGCAACAGCAACTTGGCCCAGTTCATCGCCATTCTGCCTGATGGTAAAACCAACACCGACACCAACATGAAGGAGTTGACCGGCCAGACCACCAGCGACGGCATGGACGTGGACGTGAACGGCAACTTCACGAAGGATTTCTACTTCAACGTCGGCTACGGCTACAACTTCCACCGCTACACCAACACCTCGGGCCTCAAAGGCTCGCAGATTGAAGGCGAGCGCCTCACCAACAACCCCGCCCACACCGCCAACGCCTCGATTTTCTACACCTTCAGCCAGCCCGGCCTGCGCGGTATTAAAATAGGCGCCTCGGCCTTCTACACTGGCCAGCGCTTTGGGGGTAACAACAACGTAGTGGGCCAGGATGACCTGCCGGCAAATGCGCCAGCGGGTACGCCCAAGCCGGTGCCCTATAGCCGCTTGGTCTCCCTTACTGGCTTCACCACCATCGACCTGTCGGCGGGCTACACCTACGGCCACTTCTCCATCATCGCCAAGCTCTCCAACATCACCGACGAGCTGAACTACGTGGTGCACGACCGGTACAGCATCAACCCCATTCCGCCCCGTCAATTCCTGACCACGGTCGGCTACAAGTTCTAAATCATCGATTTTAGTTGCTTTTCAAAAGATTGCACGGGTTATTGGCTGGCCACAAGCTGAATGCAAGCGGGCCGCCAGTAGCCCGTGCAATCTGTAGATTCTGGCCAACCCAATCTGCAAACCAAGATATTCTCCCAATCGCATGACTCCGGTTAAATCCGCTTTTCGTACCGTTCACCTCTGGTTAGGCCTGGCTTCGGGGCTGATAATCGTCTT
>Ga0265780_10006870_pt1 | contig 14056 bp, 10 predicted proteins | sample P1T30metagenome_FD_192432 | JGI IMG/M metagenome (GOLD analysis project Ga0265780, IMG submission 192432) | Plant litter microbial communities from East Loma Ridge, Irvine, California - P1 T30 | ecosystem: Environmental > Terrestrial > Plant litter > Unclassified | place: USA: California... | reverse complement strand
TGCGCTGGCGAGAAAAGATCAGCTATGGCGTGGCCGATATGGGCTTCAATTTTTATTGGGCCAATATCGCCACGTTCCTGCTGATCTTCTACACCGATACCTTCGGCATCTCGGCCGCACAAGCGGCCACCCTGCTCGCCTCCATCAAGCTGGTCAATGCCTTCACCGACCCGGTGATCGGCGCCTTCGCCGACCGCACGAGCACCCGCTTCGGCAAGTTTCGTCCCTACCTGATCTGGATGTCGATCCCGCTCGGCGCCGCGGCGGTGCTCACCTACACCACGCCCGACCTTGACGCCGACGGCAAGCTGCTGTGGGCCTACGGCAGTTACCTCGCGATGATGGTCTGCTATACCTGCGTGAATATCCCCTACAACGCGCTGTCCGGCGTGATCTCGAACGACCCGCAAGAGCGCTCGACAATCAACGGCCTGCGCTTCATCTTTGCCTTCGCCGGCAGCACGCTCGTGACCGCCGCCACACCGGCGATGGTCGCGTGGCTCGGCGCCGGCGACGATGTACGCGGCTGGCAGCTGACGATGCTCGCCTGGAGCGTGGCCGCGTCCATCATGTTCCTCATCACCTTCATCAACACGCGCGAACGCGTGCTGCCCCCGCCCGGCCAGAAGAACGACGTCTGGCGCGACATCCGCGACCTGGCCGCCAACCGGCCCTGGGTCGTGCTGTTCGTGCTGGCCCTGGTCATCATGGTGACCATCACGCTGCGCACCACCACGTCGGCCTATTACTTCAAGTACGTCGTCGGGCGTCCCGAGCTGATGGCCACCTTCGTGCCGACCTATATGGTGTTTGCCGCCATCGGCGCGGCCTGCACGCCGCTGCTCACACGCTTCGTCGACAAGAAGCGCCTGATGATCGGCTTGATGAGCTGCACCGCCGTGCTGTCGTCGCTGTTCTTCCTGATCCCGGCCGACCGCATCGACCTGATGTTCGTGCTGCAGGCCGGCCTGGGCCTGGTGCTGGGGCCCAAATCGCCGCTGGCGTTCTCGATGTACGCCGACACCGCCGACTACAACGAATGGCGCACCGGCCGGCGCGCCACCGCCATGACCTTCGCCGCCGCCACCTTCTCGCAAAAGCTCGGCACCGCGGTGGCCGTGAGCGTCATCGGCGCCGTCTTCACCTGGCTCGGCTACGTGCCCAACGCGGCCCAGACGGTCGGCTCGCAGGCCGGCATCGTCTGGCTGATGTCGTTCGTGCCGGCCGCCTTTGCGCTGGTGGCCGTGCTGGTGATGTGCTTGTATAACCTCGACGCCAGGGCATTGGCGCGCATGGGCGCCGAACTGGCCGCGCGCAAGGCCGCGCACCAACCCGCGCCATGATTCCAATGGAGATTCCTTCGATGCTGTACCCGCAAGACCAACGCTATGTGCTCACCAGCCCGACCGCGATGCCGCAGGCCGGCGGCTTCCTGTGGAACCGCAGGATGATGATCCAGACCACCTGCCGCGGCTACGCCACCGCGCAGTTCATGCAGCCGGAACCCGGCAAGTACTCGCACGCGCCGAACCTGGAAGCGAAGTCCTTCATGCAGCCGGAGCAGAATTACTACGCTCACCATCCGGGCCGCTTCGTGTACGTGAAAGACGAAGACACCGGCGAACTCTTCTCGGCGCCGTACGAACCGGTGCGCGGCGGTCTCGATCGCTTCGAATTCTCGGTCGGGCGCGTCGACCTGCACTGGACGATCGAAAAGCTCGGCATCCGCATCGACCTCACGCTGGCCCTGCCGGTGGACGACGTGGCCGAATTGTGGACGGTGAACGTGACGAACCTGTCGGACCGCCCGCGCCGCATCAGCATCTACCCTTACTTCACGGTCGGCTACATGTCGTGGATGAACCAGTCGGCCGAGTACCGGCACGACCTGGGCGCCATCGTCGCATTCGGCATCACGCCCTACCAGAAGCTGGACGACTACTTCAAGAACCGCTTATTGAAAGACCGCACGGTGCTGCTGTGCGAGCATGCACCCGACGCCTGGGAAACCGCGCAGGGCGCGTTCGAAGGCGAAGGCGGCCTGCATGCGCCATCGGCGCTATCGAGTGAGTCTCTCCTGTGCGGCGACGCGCGCTACGAGACGCCGGCCGCCGTCGTGCAGTATCGCCTGGCCCTCGCACCAGGCAACGCCATCAAGCGCCGTTTCCTGTTCGGCCCCGCTTTCGACGACGCCGAGATCGCCTCGTTGCGCCAGCGCTACCTGAGCGAAGAAGGCTTCGCCGCCGCCGCGCGCGACTACGCGGCCTATATCGCCGAGGGCGACGGCGTGCTGCAGATCGCCACGCCCGACCGTGAACTCGACAATTTTGTGAACACGTGGCTGGCGCGCCAGGTCTATTACCACGGCGACGTCAACCGCCTGAGCACCGACCCGCAGACCCGCAACTACCTGCAAGACAATATGGGCATGGTGTTCGTCAAGCCGGCTGTCGCCCGCGCGGCTTTCTTGCATGCGCTCAGCCAGCAGGAAGCCAATGGCGCCATGCCCGACGGGATCCTGCTGTTCGAAGGCGCCGAACTCAAATACATCAACCAGATTCCGCATACCGACCACTGCGTCTGGCTGCCGGTCTGCCTGCAAGCCTACCTCGACGAAACGGGCGACGCCGCCATCCTCGACGTGCCGGTGACCACGCACGACGGCGCCGTCAAATCCGCGTTCGATCGCATCTGCCTGGCGATGGACTGGCTGCTGCAGCGGCGCGATGCGCGGGGCCTCAGTTACATCGAACAGGGCGACTGGTGCGACCCGATGAATATGGTCGGCTACAAGGGCCGCGGCGTCTCTGTCTGGCTCACCGTGGCGGCGGCGTACGCGCTCAAGCTGTGGACCGATGTCTGCGCGGCGCGCGGCGACGCGGCGATGCAGGCGCGCTACCAGGACGGCGCGGCAGCGATGAACGCCGCCGCCAACACGCACCTGTGGGACGGCGACTGGTTCGCGCGCGGCATCACCGACGACGACGTCAAGTTCGGCGTGGCCGCCGACACCGAAGGCCGCATCTATCTCAACCCGCAAAGCTGGTCGTTCCTCTCGGGCGCTGCCGACGACGCGCAGCGCGCGCGGATGCTGCCTGAAATCGACGCGCAACTGACAACGCCCTACGGCGTGCAGATGTTCGCCCCGCCCTACAGCGCCATGCGCGAGGATATCGGGCGCGTCACGCAAAAGCATCCCGGCTCGGCCGAGAACGGCGCGGTCTACAACCACGCGGCCGTGTTCTACATCTTCAGCCTGTACACGATCGGCGAAGCGGACCGCGCGTTCGACGCGCTGCGCAAGATGATTCCCGGCCCGGACCTGGCCGACTACCTGCAGCGCGGCCAGCTGCCGGTGTTCATTCCCAACTACTATCGCGGCGCCTTCAAGGAATATCCGCGCACGGCCGGACGTTCGAGCCAGTTGTTCAACACGGGCACGGTGGCCTGGGTGTATCGCTGCCTGATCGAAGGCCTGTGCGGCTTGAAGGGCGACGCGAACGGCTTGACGATTGCCCCGCAATTGCCGTCGGACTGGTCTGGTATGACGGTCACGCGGCGCTTCCGCGGCGCGACGTTCGAGGTGGCCATCACGCGCGGGACGGGTGATCGGGTGACGGTCACGTGCGATGGCATCGCACTGGCCGCGGCCCGCATCGACAATATCGAGGCGGGCCGCACTTACCATGTGCGGGTGGGGTTGGCGGCTACGCCGCCGACGCGTTCAAGCGCCGGATAACATCACCGCGTCGGCAGCAAAGCTGCCAACCCTATTGCATCGTATAGGTCTGCTGCGCCGTATCGACCGCAAAGTTCTGCGCCGCATTCCAGTACGTGAAGCTGTAGCGCACCACGTTGCCGATCGCCAGGCCGCCGGCGGTGAACGTGTTCACGCCGTTGGCCAGCTGCATGCGCACGTTCTGCTGCGGCCCGTTGTTGACGGTGTAGTGCACGTCGGCCCAGCCGCCGGTCGTGGTGCGAAACTGCAGCATCGTCGACGACGTCTGGGTCACCGACGTCGGCCCGGTCTGCGGTGGCGGCGTGGTGGTGCCCCCGCCCGACTCCCACACGATATCGTCGATGGCGAACTGGAAGCTCGACGCCGGCAGGCTGCCATCGATACTCGAGACCATGAACACATCGAGCAGCGACTGCGCCGCCACCAGGGGTCCGAGCAGCGTCGATACGGGAATCGAGGCCTGCGCCCACTGGCCGTTGCGCACGAGGCCATAGGCCGTGGTATTGGCCGGGAAGTTCACCCAGTTCTGGTTGGTGTAGGTGTCGCCCACGCCAATGCGAAAGCCCACGTTGGCCGGGATCTTGATGCGGAACTTGACCGTGCCGTTGGTGCGGTAGTTGGACAGGTCGCGCACCTGGCGCGCCTGGATGCCGCCGCCGAACCACTGGCCGGGCGTCGTGTAGTTCCACGCGATGACGTTGCTGCCCTCGTACGCTGCGGTGTTGCCGGCGCCGGTCGATGCGGCATTCCACAGGAAGATGTCGGAGCTGGTGCCCGCCACCAGCTTGGCGTTGACGGCCGTGTTGTCGGTGAAGATGCCGAACTTGCCAGCGACCTCGGGCACGCTCTGGTTGCCCAGCTTGACCTGGCCCTTGCCATCGAGCTGGTACACGCGCACATAGTCGACGTACATCGTGCCCGGCAGCGGCGCCGTGACCTGACCCGGGTTGGCGGCATCGGTGAAGTTGCCGCCCACGGCCATGTTCAGCAGCAGGTAGAACGGCGCCTGCAGCGCGCTCGAATTGACGGGCAAGACCGAGTTGTAGACATTGTGCTCGACGCCGTTGTCGACGATCGTGAAGCGCATTTCGCTCTCGGTCCAGTAGAAGCGGTAGGTGACGAAGCGGTTGGCCAGCGACGTCGATGGCACGTACCAGCTGTCGGTCTGCCATGCGGTCGAGGCGGCGCAGCTCTCGTTGCCCGGCACGCAGGCGGCCTGCTGCCAGGTGATCACGTTCGAGCCAACGAAGTGATTCGACGACGGCGCCCCGCCCTCGGCGCGGCTGGCCGCCTTGTGGCCCATCTCCATGATGTCGATCTCGCCGTTGCGCGGCCAGGTCTGCGGACTCACGCCCAGCAGCCATGCGGCCGGCCACAAGCCGGTGCCCAGGTTCGGCGTGGCCATGCGCACCTCGATCATCCCGTACTGCACCTGCACCTTGTTGCGCGAGTCGAGCCGCGCCGACGTGAACGCATTGCTGCCCACGGTCTGGCTACGCGCCTGGATCGCCAGCGCGCGCGTGCCTGATTCGAACGGCACGTTGGCGATGCTGGCGTTGTTCGGGCTGTAGTACTGCAGCTCGGCATTGCCATAGCCGCACAGGCCGATCTGGCACCCGTTACCATCCTGCAGATTCCAGACCCCGGTATTGACGCTGCTGCCGTTGAATTCATCGGACCACAGCAACTGGCCGATGACGGGGTTGGTGACGCTGGCCGTGGCCTGCGCGCTCCATGCCAGCGCGAGGCCGGCGACGAGCATCTGGAAAGGCTTCCATTTCGAGCGGTATTGCTGATGTAGATGACTCACGTTGACTCCTCTTTTCTCACAACAAGAAAATGTGGCCGTGCCGGCTGGCCGTACCACGCCCCGCCAACTTTGCGTTGGTCTCGAATGATTCTGGTGCCGAAAACGTGATTGGAAACCTTTCCAATTCGGAATGGAAAATATAGTCCGATTCGCTGAGCGCGTCAAACAATTCCGTATGGGGTGGTGTGGACTACCCGGCGTGGATAGGCCGGGTGAGGTTCGTCAGGCGCTGGCGAAAATCTGCGCCACCAGCTGCGCCGGCGTGTCGCGAATATCGAGTGTGATGCCAGCTTCGTCAGGCTGCAGCGGCTCGAGCGTGCGCAGCTGGCTGTCGAGCAGCGACGCCGGCATGTAGTGGCCGGGACGGTTGCTTACGCGCTCGGCCAGCAGGCTGCGCTCGCCCGCCAGGTGCGCGAAACGCACGTCGCCGCCGGCGCCGCGCAGCAGGTCGCGGTAGCTGCGCTTGAGCGAAGAACACGACAGCACCGCCCCGCCCTCGCGCCGCGCCAGCAGGTCGCGCAGTGTCACGAGCCAGTCGTGGCGGTCGTCGTCGGTCAGCGGGGTGCCGGCCGACATGCGCGCGATATTGACCTCGGAGTGATACGCATCGCCTTCGATGAATTCCACGTTCAGCGCATTGGCCAGGCGCGCGCCGACATGGCTCTTGCCGCAGCCGCTCACGCCCATGATCACCCAGGCCGTTCCTTTGTTGTTGTTTGTCGATTCTGTCGTCATCTCTATATGTTAACGCTAACACCTGTATGCCCGATTGTGCGCGTGCGCTGGCGAAATGTAAAGCCAGCGCACTAACAACGGGCATGCGCGCGCGTGCAGTGCGCAGCGTGCTGGTCCAGCACAAGTCGATTTTTCCAGAAAACCGAATTTCACCTCTGGATGAACGACTTGTCGACATTGCGCCGGTTGATGGCACGCGTTTTGCTCAAGTGTATGCGTCAGGTATGAACACACCCGGCGTCACGTGGCATCTTTTTGCGTCATCACCAACCAGGGATCTGCGCCAATGAACGATGAAAACCTGTATCGCCCGTACTCGACCGAATCATCCCTTGGCGGCTGCGGCTGCGGCCAGCACCGCTCGCAAGCCGAGCACGATCAACAGGCGCACATGCTGCGCGCAGGCGACCCGGAAGCCTTGTCGGGCGACTTCATCGAAGCGGCGGCGGTGCGCGCGCTGTTTCCCCATGACGCCACGCGGCGCAACCTGATTCGGGCGGTGGGCGCGCCGACGCTGATGGCCGCCATCGGCGCGGTGCTGCCGCTGGCCAGCATGCAGGCCATGGCGATGCAAAAGCCGGGCGCGCTCGAGAAGAAGGATCTCAAGATCGGCTTCATTCCGATTAACTGCGCCACGCCGCTGATCATGGCCGACCCGATGGGCATGTACAAGGACCAGGGCCTGAATGTCACGCTGAGCAAGACGGCCGGCTGGGCGCTGGTGCGCGACCAGATGATCAATCGTGAACTGGACGCCTCGCACTTCCTGGCGCCGATGCCGCTGGCCATGTCGGCCGGCGCGGGTGGCGCGCCTCAGCAAATGCGCGTGGCCACCATCCAGAACATCAACGGGCAAGCCATCACGCTCGCGCTCAAGCACAAGGACAACCGCGATCCGCGCAAGTGGAAAGGCTTCAAGTTCGCCGTGCCGTTTGACTATTCGGTCCATAACTTCCTGCTGCGCTACTACCTGGCCGAGCACGGGCTCGATCCGGACCGCGACGTGCAGATCCGCGTCACGCCCCCGCCCGAGATGGTGGCCAATCTGCGCGCCGGGAATATCGACGGCTTCCTCGGTCCCGATCCCTTCAACCAGCGCGCCGTCTACGACCAGATCGGCTTCATCCACCTGCTGACCAAGGACCTCTGGAACGGCCACCCGTGCTGCGCGTTCGGCACCTCGCAAGCGTTCATCGACCAGAACCCGAACACGTTCGCGGCGCTCTACCGCGCCATCCTGAACGCCACCGCCATGGCGCACAAGCAGGAAAACCGGGCCGCGATCGCCAAGGCGATCTGCACGCCAAACTACCTGAACCAGCCCGAGACCGTGATCTTCCAGGCCCTGAGCGGGCGCTTTGCCGACGGCCTGGGCAAGGTGCGCAATGAGCCGGACCGCGCCGACTTCGACGCGCTGCCGTGGTACTCGATGGCCACCTGGATGCTGACCCAGATGAAGCGCTGGGGCTATATCAAGGGCGACGTCAACTACAAGGCGCTGGCCGAACAGGTGTTCTTGCTCACTGACGCGCGCAAGCAGATGGCAGGGCTGAACATGCCGGTGCCGGCGGCAGCGGCGAACGGCTACAAGTCATTCACCATCATGGGCAAGACGTTCGACCCGGCCAAGCCGCAAGACTACCTCAACAGCTTCGCGATCAAGCGCACCTGACGCGGCAAGGGAAACGCATGCACATGCAACTCAGACTCAAGGCGGCCCTGCTGTCGCTGTTGATGCTGCTCGTCTTGGTGGGGATCTGGCAGATCGCCACCGCGCAGCGCGCCGCCGCACCGGTGGCGACGATGAGCGCCGAAGAAGCCGAGTACGCGGCTTTGATGGGCCAGGCGCCGCCAGCCGCCGCCGCGCCAGCGCCCGACAAGATCGACGGGTTTCCGTCGCCCATCCAGTTTGCCCGCATCGCGGCTGGCCACCTGGCCAACCCATTCTACGATCGCGGCCCGAACGACAAGGGCGTGGGCATCCAGCTCGCGCACTCGCTGCTGCGCGTGAGCATGGGCTTCTTGCTGGCGATGCTGGTGGCGATCCCGCTCGGTTTCGTCATCGGCATGTCGCCGCTGCTGTACCGCGCGATCGACCCGTTCATCCAGGTGCTCAAGCCGATTTCGCCACTGGCCTGGATGCCGATCGCGCTCTACACGATCAAGGATTCGTCGGTCTCGGGCATCTTCGTGATCTTCATCTGCTCGATCTGGCCCATGCTGATCAACACCGCGTTCGGCGTGGCCGGCGTGCGCCGCGACTGGCTCAATGTGGCGCGCACGCTCGAAGTCTCGCGCCTGCGCCTGGCGTTCCTGGTGATCCTGCCGGCAGCGGCGCCGACGATCATCACCGGTATGCGCATCTCGATGGGCATCGCCTGGCTCGTGATCGTCGCCGCCGAAATGCTCATCGGCGGCAACGGCATCGGCTATTTTCTATGGAACGAATGGAACAACCTGTCGCTGGCCAACGTACTCTTCGCCGTGCTGATGATCGGCCTGGTGGGCATGGCGCTCGACCTGATGTTCGCGGCGCTGCAAAGAAAGGTGACGTATGTCGAATAACATCAGCACAAGCCGCCCGTTCGTCCAGGTCGACGGCCTCGCGAAAACCTACCGCGCCGGGCAACCACCCGTGTTCGAACACGTCGACTTCACGATTGCGCGCGGTGAATTCATCTGCATCATCGGCCACTCCGGCTGCGGCAAGAGCACGATCCTGAACGTGCTGGCGGGCCTCGAGCGCGCCAGCGCCGGCACCGTGATCATGGACGGGCGCGAAGTGGCTGGCCCGGGCCTGGACCGCGGGGTCGTGTTCCAGAGCCATGCCCTGCTGCCGTGGCTGACCGTGGAAGGCAATATCGCCTTCGCCGTCAAGTCGCGCCACCCCGGCTGGTCGGCCGCGCAAGTGAGCGCGCATGGTGCGCGCTTCATCGACATGGTGGGCTTGACGAGCGCCGCACGCAAGAAGCCGGTCGAACTCTCGGGCGGCATGAAGCAGCGCGTGGGCATCGCGCGCGCGTTCGCGGTCGAACCCAAGATGCTGCTGCTGGACGAACCGTTCGGCGCGCTCGATGCACTCACGCGCGGCGTGATCCAGGACGAGCTGCTGGCCATCTGCGCGGCCACGCGGCAGACCGTTTTCATGATCACGCACGACGTCGACGAAGCGATCCTGCTCGCCGACCGCATTTTCTTGATGAGTAACGGGCCCCAGGCGCGCATTGCCGAAATCGTCACCAACACACTGCCCAGGTCGCGCACGCGTGCGACCATCCACCACGATCACCAGTTCTACCCGCTGCGCAACCATCTGGTCGACTTTTTGCTGCGCCGCTCGAAGAACGTGCAGCAGGCCGGTATCAATGCCACAGACCTTACTTTGTTCACCACTGATTTGGAGCCAACATGATTTCATGCCGTGAAGACGTCACCAAGATGATCGTATCCGCCAAGGTCCGCAAGGGCATCAAGTGGCGCGACGTGACCGAGGCCACCGGCCTGTCGAAGGAATGGACCACCGCCGCCTGCCTGGGCCAGATGACCTTGACGAAACCGCAGGCCGAGGCGGTCGGCAAACTGTTCGAGCTGTCCGATGAAGCCATCGCCTGGCTGCAGATCGTGCCATACAAAGGCTCGCTGCCGACGGCCGTGCCGACCGATCCGCTGATCTATCGCTGGTATGAACTGGTGAATGTGTACGGCACCACGATCAAGGAGCTGATTCACGAAGAATTCGGCGACGGCATCATGAGCGCCATCGACTTTTCGATGGATATCCAGCGCACCGAAGACCCGAAGGGTGACCGTGTGAATGTGGTCTTGTCGGGTAAATTCCTGCCGTACAAAAGCTACTGAAGATTGACTGAGCGCGCTACGCGCTCTCGCGGTCACGCAGTGTAAAACCAAGGTCGATGCGCCGCTGTGCAGGTTCTTCGCCCTTGATCACCTGCAGCAGCAGGCCGGCGGCTTCAAAGCCGATCTGGTAGCGCGGCGTGTCGACGGTGCTCAGGGAAGGCACCATCCAGGCCGACGCCGGCAAGTCGTTGAAGCCGCACACCGCGATGTCCTGCGGGATGCGGATCCCTTGCCGCTGGCAATGGAACACGGCGCCGTGGGCCAAGTCGTCGTTGCAGCAGAAGACGGCGTCGCAGTCGGGCCGCAGCGCCATCATCTGCTCCATCAGGCCGGCGCCCAGCGCGATCGTCGAGCGTTCGGGCACCATCAGTTCGAGGCCGGCGTCGGCCAGGCCGGCCGCCGCCATCGCGGCGCGGTAGCCGTCGGCGCGGCGCAGCGTGCGCTCGTCGAGCTGGGCGCCGATGAAGCCGATGCGCGTGTAACCCTTGCCGATCAGGTGACGTGTCATGGCCATGCCGGCTTCGAACTGCGAGAAGCCGACCGACAGCACGGCCGGATCGTCCGACAGGTCCATCATCGCCACGGCGGGCACCCGTGACGCATCCAGCATCCTGGCCACGGCCGGACTGCGCACCTGGCTCGAGAACAGGATGCCGTCCGGGCTCGATTGCAGATAGGTGCGCAGCAGCTTTTCTTCTTCGAGCTGCGAATAGTAGGTGTTACCGATCAGGAGCTGGTACTGGCCGGGGGCGACGGCGTCGTGGATGCCTTCGAGGACGGCCGTGAACACCGCGTTCGACAGCGACGGCACCAGCACCACGATCACGTGCGACTGCGACGAGGCCAGCGCCCGCGCCGCGCGATTGGGCACGTAACCCAGTTCGGCCACGGCCTGCTCGACCTTGATGCGCGTGGCTTCGGAGACCAGTTTCGGCTGGCTCAGTGCGCGCGACGCGGTCATGATCGACACGCCGGCCATACCCGCGACCTGCTCGAGCGTCGCGCGCCCCGTTCCCCTGCCCCTGCCCCGACTGCGGCCTGTCTTGTCCATGCTGTTCCTGTGATATTGACGCACTGTCCATTCTAACAATGCGACGGCCTGCAAGATATCACGCCATCCGTTGTATTTTCACCGAAACCAGCATTGCCATGGCAGACAGCGCCGGCGCCCGTCGCTATACTGGCCTCGGAACCCTCAACCCCGGTTCCCTCCCCTGCCTCCGGCTTCCCAGAAGCTGCGAGCGCGCTAGTTCTCTCCCTGGTCCGTTGCCCCGCCCGTTGCCTTGCTCCTCAAGACACCAAAGGAACGCGTATGCGTCTCAACACCCCTGTCAGCAATACCGAATACCAGCTCGCCGATGGCAAGACCATTGTTTCCACCACCGACTTGCACGGCAATATCCGCTATGCAAACCCGTACTTCGTGCAGGTCAGCGGCTTCACCGAAGAAGAGCTGATCGGCGCGCCGCAGAACATCCTGCGCCATCCCGACATGCCGGTCGAAGCCTTCGCCGACATGTGGCAAGCCATCCGCGCCGGCCGGCCCTGGGGCGGCATGGTCAAGAACCGCTGCAAGAACGGCGACTATTACTGGGTGCATGCGAACGTGACGCCGGTTCTTGAAAACGGCGAACCGGTCGGCTATATGTCGGTGCGCACCAAGCCAGGCGAGGAACAGGTGCGCGAAGCGGCCAGGCTGTATGCGGAACTCAAGGGCGGCAATCCGCGCGGCCTCGTGCTGCGCAACGGCCGCGTCGAACACAGCGGCCTGCGCGGCCGCGTGGCGGCAATCGGGCGCCTGCCGCTGCGGGTGCAGATCAATGGCGGCATGGGTTTGCTGGCCGTGCTGCTGGCGGCGATCACGTTCCAATGCTGGCGCGACGGCGTGCCGGCATGGGCGGTATGCTCGCTGCTGCTGTCGCTGGCGATGGTGCTGGGCCTCTGGTCCAGCCTGCGCCGCAACGTGCTCGCGCCACTGGCCGACGCGACGAACTTCGCCCGCCGCCTGGCCGGGGGAGACCTCACGTGTCGCCTTGCGCCGCACCGCGACGACGAGATGGGCCAGCTGGTCGGCGCCCTGCGCCAGTCGGCGGTGAACCTGTTCAGCGTGATCGGCGACGTGCGCGCCAACTTCGACGAGATGCGCCAGGCCACCGGCGAAATCGCCAGCGGCAATATGGATCTGTCGGGCCGCACCGAGACCCAGTCGTCCAACCTGCAGCAGACGGCGGCCAGCATGGAGCAGCTCACGCACAATGTGGCGCAAAGCGCCGACAGCGTCAGCCAGGCCAACACGCTGGCGCAGCGCGCCGCGGTCACGGCCGGCAACGGCCAGCGCACCGTCAGCGAGGTAGTGAGCACGATGGAAGCGATCAGCGCCTCGTCGCGCAAGGTGCTCGACATCGTCGGCATCATCGACGGTATCGCCTTCCAGACCAATATCCTGGCCCTGAACGCAGCAGTGGAAGCGGCGCGCGCCGGCGAGCAAGGCCGCGGCTTTGCCGTGGTGGCGGGCGAGGTGCGCACGCTGGCCCAGCGCAGCGCAGTCGCAGCGAAAGAGATCAAGACGCTGATCGACGCGTCGATCGTCAACGTCAACAGCGGCAGCCGCCTGAGCGTGGCGGCCGGTGAAGCGATCCAGGAAGTGGTGGGCGCAGTGGACCACGTGACCCGCGTGATGGATGAAATCGCGACAGCCACGCGCGAGCAGTCGACTGGCATCGGCCAGGTCAATCAGGCCGTGACGGAGCTGGACGCGATCACGCAGCAGAATGCGGCGCTGGTCGAAGAAGCGGCAGCGGCGGCAACGACGCTGGCGCGCCAGACCGATGAAGTGTCGCAGGCGTTGCAGGTGTTTCAGTTGCAGGCGCAGGCGGTGGGACGTGGCGCGCGGGCGGCGGGGGCGGGCAAGCGGCCGGCGTTGCTGGTGGCTTGATGGTGTAGCGAGCAGTTGTGGCGAGCTCCAGAGTTCGCCACAAGCGCGCTTGTGAGGCGGAACGATCAGAGGGTGTGATCGCCCGCTTTGTTCAATCGCCCGCTTTGCTCAATCGCGTTCGGTGCGAGTTGACCATGGCGCCGCCTCGAAGTAGTGATTGCCACCTTCGTCCATGTAAGTGCCTGTGAGTTGCATGCTGGCTCCGGCAAGCAATAGCGCATATTCCGCTTCACCAAGCGACACCGACCGCTGCCCAGTCAGCATGTCCTTCCATTCGCACTTTTGACGAGGTGCGCTAAACAGGAAACGTCCACCTGGCCTGAGTGCACCTGCTACTTTATTGATCAGCTTTCCTTGCGCATTTTCCGAAAGCAGGAACATCAGCCCGATTGCCACAACGCCATCAAAGGTTCGATTGAAAAAGGGACTGTTCTGCGCTGTTTCACAAGCGACCTGAGCACGGCTGAATCGTTGACGAAACATGGACACCAGCGTCGGCGATGCGTCGATTCCGAAAACCGTCAAACCCTTGTCGACCAGTGATGAAGAGATTGGGAAGCCCGATCCGCAACCGATATCCAGCACCTCGCCGCCGGACGGCAAACTGTCTGCCCATCGCCTGATGACATCGTGACCGGTGTCGGAGCGAATCGCGGCAAACCGCAAGGCCACGCCTTCCCAGCCATCGTCTTGATGTTCGATATCCATGAATCTTTAGTCACATGACCGGTAACCCGGACGACCGCTTCTGGCCCGCGTGCATCTTTTTTAAGTCAATTGCTGAAAAGGTGCTGGATCTTGGAAATTCGCACGTTGGCCAACAGCTCACGCCGGGCCGCCGGCAAGCTTCTCCAGGATGAGCACATCGCTCGATTCTATGCATTCCGGCACCTGCTCGGACAGCATCCGCAGATGCGGCGCTGCCAGATGCCGGTCGAGATCGGCCTTGCTACGCCACTCCTCGGTGAACACGAAGCGA
>Ga0265780_10006869_pt1 | contig 14057 bp, 14 predicted proteins | sample P1T30metagenome_FD_192432 | JGI IMG/M metagenome (GOLD analysis project Ga0265780, IMG submission 192432) | Plant litter microbial communities from East Loma Ridge, Irvine, California - P1 T30 | ecosystem: Environmental > Terrestrial > Plant litter > Unclassified | place: USA: California... | reverse complement strand
ACTGCGCTGCGGTCCAGATGTTTGCGAATTGGGGATGGGGAGAGTGCATGTCGGTGTGCAAGAGTTGGGGCGCTTGGGGGTGTGGAGACGATGGACGGGAAATGCGATTACGACTACGAGACGGACGGCAAGCAGGGAATGCAAAAGAAACGGAGGACAGTGCCGAGAGGTGATTGAGACCTGTGAGTTCGCTAAGGTCTACTTATTATTCTATGTATGTATACTAACGTGTACAGTCGATCCTCCAACCAGGAAGAAATGGACAGAACACAACTTTGGTTTGACGCTTCAAAACGGCACCGGGTACTGTAAGTAAGCCAAAAAAATAACTGTCCACTCGACACACGCTTATTTCCAAGTTCAGCAGCCCATACGGCGCAGAGGAAACAACACAGTGGAACAGCCTAATCAACACTGCGACGAACTTCCGAGCTTGCGAAGGATTGTGGTATATGCGTAATCGGACCTAAGTTTACGAACACTAACAAGCATATATGAGCGGAATGGGATTGATGTGCATTTGTTTGCACGTGCGGAATCGAGAGAAAGAGCAGGTCGTAGAGACGAAATATAATTTTAGCATAGACCGCTACTAGACCAAACAACATTACGCAGTGCTCCAGAAATAATAGAAGTGCTAAACATGGAACGTAGGAAACCACTTCATTGCCTTACATGCTTCTGAGAGGTGCAAGACGTGACGCAAAGATTAGGTGAGAAAGGTGGAAAGACCCAAGTTACAACTATCGATTCCTGGTAGTGCTGTCCGCTGTAACACCTGCGTCCTCCTACCTCAAAACACACCACAGCCCTAGCCCCTAAACTGCACTCTTCCCACATATATTATAAGAAAAGCCTTGTTGCATACTCGGGGCTGTGCAAGTAAAACGTCAGCCGCAACGGCGCCACTTGCCGAAACGAGACTCTTGGCAGGAGTCGTACGACACTACTATCCCAGGTATAAATTCATGGCACCTGTGATAAATTAGTGACTAGAGGGCAGATAAAATGGCGTTTGTCAGACGAAAGTCTGCCTCGACATCAACCAATGAATTAATTGCAATAAGCTTGAGGCTTTCGATAAGTTACACACTAGAGGCAATTAATCTCACTGCTGGTAATAGTAAAGTCTAAATAGACTATGATATAACGACTTCCATCCTACTTTGCGATTCTCTACATAGCACAACATCATATGTTTGACTATTGAAATAGAACAGTTCGAGCCCTCAGCGCGCCTTCTCCTCAACGCCTCTAGCAACCGCGTAAGCGACGAACTTCCACCATCCGACCCGGCGAGTGTGCGGTATACGAGCGGAATTTCAATAACGTCGGGGCAGTCTGTACTGGAACAGTGTGAGCCGCTCAATAACCCTGGCGACGAAATGGGTGGAAGCCTTCGAAGGGCCAGCCAGACGAGTCTGTTGTCCATAATCAAAGTACCGACAATAACGAGGCAGAACTACCGCGTCTCCGTCGGTAGAAGCCATATTTCACAACGCCGTCCAGCTTCAGAAGCATCCCTACATGTTGGCTCGTATGGTTATGATTTGGAAGCGATGTCTGCAGAACGCAAAGCGTGCGTGGAATGGAAACTGGATAGCAGAGACTTGCAGCTATGTAGTTTCAATCATGGCCCTTGCTGGACTCGTTGCAACGCTTCTAGCTCACCAAAACAAACCGCTCCCTGAATGGCCGCAGTTGGTCACGATCAACTCTATTATGTCACTGTTTTCTTTGATAATAAGAGCATGTGTTGGTGTAGTACTAGCAGAAGGTATGGCAATATGTCTAAAGGTTTGACTTCAGATTCTGATGTGATCAATAGGTCTCAGCCAGTGCAAGTGGAACTGGTATCGCAAATCCAGGAAGCTGGATTACATCGAGCGACTTGACTATGCTAGCCGCGGTTTGTGGGGCTCTGTTACTTTATTGTGTCGTTTCAGACCAAAGCAAGCATAGTATCTACTTCACCGATTTCTGCTATCTTGAGTAACACTGACCTATGCAAGCTGGCTGGCTGCATTTGGCGCCATTCTGACTATAATGGCCTCGCTCACTGGTTTCTTCACGCAACAGCTTGTACAGTTTCAAGACTGCTTTGAGAAAGATACAACTGCAATAGTCAGCATATCGCGGACCAATTCGTACGTCAAGCACGGAGCCTGGATCCAGAGCAACGTTCCCACCGATCATGCCGTAATGGTTTCCGCGATCAATGTTGGCATACTCCAGCCTCCTGGCGATTTGACGAACACGCTATCTTTTGGCTGCAGCAGTGGGCATTGCAATTTCTCTGAAAATAGCAGCCCTTCATTCTCTACTATCGCAATGCGCCATCGCTGTCAGAACCTCACCTCACGCATCCGCGTCCTGAACGAGACACGTACAAATACAGACACGCCTTACAATACTAAGTACCTTTGAATAGATTATGGCGACGATGAAACATTTTACTGGTCTCATAATCCACCCGAAATAGTCTTCTCGTCATGGATCAGTGCCACACCGGCAGATTTGACCACCGTCTATTTCGTCTTCAGACCACACTGGGGCGACACAGATTGGAAAGCGGTCAACTGCTCGCTGTTCCCAGTTGTGAACACTTATGCAGCCAAAATTAGTGGTGCTGTACTACAAGAGGATCTGACCGACAGTTTCTATCTCAAAGGAATAGACAAACAGTTCTCAGACATCTAAAGACCGTTGATGACTGACCACGACTTCTATAACATCGGCTTCACTTTTGCTCACATGATGGTCACGAATCAAACACTATGATATGGCAAGCAAGAGTCTTGTGAAGGGTCCGACAGTCAAGGTCCAGGGCTTGGGAGATTTATGAAAAGCAGCAACGAGACCACCTACGTCACTCTCCAAGGCGACGTAAAAGCCAGCAGTGGATGGAAGTGGTGGTACTACCCAGAGGACTGCATCTGGACGGTATCCAGATTCGCCATGATTGCAAACCGCCAGACCTTGAGCGAGATGTTGGACGGCCAAAACGTTACGATGACGTTTAAAGGCGGGCTGGGCGGATCGACGCACCTGCGTGTTTCATTCCAGGAAGGCAATGTAACGTACGACATCATAGATAGGTGTTTTCAGGGCCTGGCGACGTCCATGTCCGCGGTTATGCGAACGAGTGGCGGTAGTGCGTATACGCGATCTTTGACGGAAAACGCTAAAGGTACTGTTTGGATCAACACCACGTGCGTATCCATACAGTGGCGTTGGATCACATTTCCAGCCGTCGTGATTAGGCTGACGGGCATGTTTCTTGTGTTAGTCGCAATTGAGAACCGCGGTATCAAGAACGATCGACTCTGGAAAAGCTCGTTCCTTGCCGCGCTGTTCTGTGAGGTCGAACTGCACGAGAAACCTGTTGGGAAAGAGGAGATGAAAGCAGCGGCCAAGTCATCGAGCCTGAGTTTTGAGGGAGAGAGTGGCATGTTGGGATTGATTGCGTGTTAGATGAATGTGGTTACATTACGGTGGTTTTGGAGCACTCCTCCACTCATACAAGAACCTGGCTATATCATTGCGATCCCTAGACATCGCTAGATCGATCGGGCGCTCTCCAGTTCTGTTCCTCGTCCTCACATTCGCTCCATGCTGCACCAGTAACTTGACAATTTCCAGCTTGCTCTCGCCTGCATGGCACGCGAGATGTAAACATGTATCGTTGAAAGGTCTTACAGTGCCCGATACATTTGCGCCATGGCTGAGTAGGAGCTTTGTGATTTCGATATCGTCGTTCTTCACTGCTTGAGTCAAGGGGGTGTGACCACGATCATCTCCTTGACAGATGTCTGCGCCTTTCTCAATCAAGTACTTGCACACAGCGGCTTGTTTGCTTGTAACTCCGCAGAACAGAGGTGATCCTTTATAGCTGTGAAGCGCCCGCACGTCGGCGCCTCGTTCAACAAGCATTTTCACGACCTTGAGATGGCCTCCTCGTGCTGCTGCATGTAATGGCGTCCAACCGTCATCGTTCCGCGAGTCGATACTGATGTCCGGTGTAACTTCGAGTAAGACCTCGACGATTTTCAGGTATCCCTTAGCCGAAGCCGTATACAAGGGACTATTGCGATCTCTGTCGCATTTGGCCGGATGTACGCCATACTGCAAGAGCAGCTTGGATGCTTCGAAGTGGCCGCCATCACAAGCGACGCCCAAGGCTGACTCCTGGTTCTCCGAAATAGCATTCACATCTGCTCCATGGTCCAGGAGTATTTGGATAATGTCGGCACGGCCAGAGCGTGCTGCAACGATGAGGCACACCTCCACTTGGGCGTCGGCGTGTGGTTTGTTAACATCAGCTCCATGGCGAGCTAGCAGCTGAACGATCTGAACGTGTTCGTTCTCCACCGCGAAATAGATCGCGGAGCGGAAATAGTCGTCCAGAAGTGATACACTGGCTCCTCCGGCGACAAGTCTCTCGGACATTGATGTTCTGCCGAATTGAGCTGCTATGTGTAAGGGCGTGTGGCTCTCTTCATTGACACAGTCGACATCCGGGCCGTACTTCAGAGCTAGCTGGAATGTTCTCTCCTCGCCCAAAATTGTAGACCATAAGAGCGCCTCGTCACCATATTTCGAATATAGTGGCTTGGTGCATATGTCGCGGAATAGACGGCTGACGCGGCACATTGCTGATAGATCCCATGATTCCAACAAATAGCTCGCAATGTGGATCTGGAGCTCTGCTGGTAGGTGTTGAAGAAGCGTTTTGTTTTGAGAGTATGACATGACCGATAGCTAGATAGCCGCGATTGAAATATGAGAGTTGGAGACACCGAACCACGAGAAGATGGATGAGTGGTGATGCAAGACGGTGCGTCTTGAGCAGACAATAAATTCGCTAGGCCACAACTAGCCCCGAGCTAACCCAAGGATGCATGTTAGTCACTGCATAGCGTACCAGAGCAGAAGTACTGTCGACACTTTCAAGAACACCACTGCAAAAAAACCAAGGAAACTGGATGTGAATAAGCTGTTCAGAGCATCCACATACCAAAATCGATTAACCTACAATACACAACCTCAAACAGGCAAATTCCCTTTCCAAAATAACACCCCTCCGAGAATAACCAATTAATCCAGCAACAGCACCAAGTCTGGGAGAACAACTAATGCCGCGAGAACAGCCTACTAAAGGTCACCTGCCAGATAATCAGTATCTGACTTCTCTCCCTTACGCTCGCACGACTGACCGTATCCAACATATTCGCTTCAATCCTTCCCCTTGGGCATGAAATGCGCATCCACATACCACATGCCCCAGATAAGACATGCGAGCTGGATGAGAATAACGCAAAGCAGCAGCAGAGCCGGCTGGTGCTGAGAGAGGCAAGTCGTGCATACGGCACGGCCGTCGTCGAAGTATTGCGACATTGTGGAAATGTCGATTGAACGGATGTCGTGCTGTAACTGGTTGCTTTGATTGTGGAGGATCGATGGATGTAGATTCGAGGCGCAGGTGCGGTGGGAAAATATGCGTTTAGGAAGAAGAGCGGCGATGTGTATTGTAGCTAGATCATATAAGTACGCATCTGTGAAATGGTGGGTTCGTGATGTTCCCGCTGCTGTGATATGTGAAATGAATGCGCCGGTACGACACTTTGCTGTCTTGCATGAATGCCTCAACTTCACAAAGGTGTGCTGCTTAAACTTTCCACAAACTTGGTATTTTCATCTATACACATCTATAGCTTGCTCTTGCCGATTCCCCAAACCTCTGCCTGGGGGTTGTTCGACTTCTTGTTGATCGAGCCACCCTCCGACACAGGTTCTTGTCCATCTTGAATGTACAAGCTCTGGTTCTGCTTCATGGTCTCGACGGCCTCGCGCTCGATGCGCTTGAGGAGCTCCTCGTTGGTAGGGATATCGTGAATGAGTCCGATGACTTGACCAGCTGTCCAGACCTGTGACATTATTAGTGCATGTTTGTGAAGCGTGGTAGTGAAGATACTTACACCAAAGTCTTTGTCACCGTTCAAGAATACCTGGCGACCCCGCTTGCCGCTGACGTACTCAGCCACCTCCTCGAACTTGCCGGTCGTGCTCTTCTTCTCGATGTCGACGGCGGCCAACGCGACCTTGTTGGCGAAAAGTCGCGTTGTGTTCTTCCACTGCCTGAGAACGAGGGTGGTGTCTGTTTCTTGTGCGTCTACAATCGACTGCTTGATGTTGTGGTGGATGGGCGCCTCAACAGTACACATGAAGCGAGTGCCCATGTTGATACCACAAGCTCCTAGAGCGAGCGCAGCCGCCAGACCCTGACCGTCTGCGAAACCTCCTGACGCGATGAAGGGCACGCCAAGCGTTTGCCTTGCCTTGCTCAGAAGGATGAAGTTTGTGATATCGGTCTCGCCAACGTGTCCGGCGCACTCAAAGCCATCGATGGACAGGAAGTCCACGCCAAGCTTCACGGCAGACTGTGCGTGCCTGATTGTAGTGCACTTGTGTAGGATGATTGTGCCAGCGGCCTTGAGCTGCTTGATGACTGGTCCTGGGTTATTACCAGCCGTCTCGACGATGTTGACCTTCTCCTCGATGATGACACGGGCGTAGGCTGCGTAGTCTGGGGGGACCATGGCGGGGAGGAAGGTGAGGTTTACACCGAAGGGGTTCTTGGTCATTTCGCGACAGCGGCGGATCTCCTTGCGAAGATCCTCTGGGGTCGGTTGGGTGAGGGCAGTCAACTATACATTGTCAGAGGCTACATACACGAGTGAATAGATTCATCACGTACTATACCCAGACCACCTGCGTTACTGACAGCGCTGGCGAGCTCTGCATAACCTACCCATTGCATCCCTCCCTGTACAACGGGCACTATTCATCGTCAATACTGAGTTGCAGGATGTTGCCAGCGAAGCTCACCTCTAATGCCGAGTGCCCTAGTAAGCTGCGTATTGAAAGGCATGTTCGTTCGTATGTATCAAGACTGGGTATCACAGATTTCAGAAGTGAAGAGGAAGAAGAGAAGACAAAGTTTAAGGACCCTTGGATATTATTGAGGCTCTGTTACGCGCGTTACCTGGATGAACATTGAAGCTTGTCGCGCCGCCGGCTGATGGTCATGTGGGGAAAGCCGGGAGCCGAGGCAACTCTAGTAGGCGACTAATCCATCTCGCGCCCGTTGACTTCGTACTTCCATCGCGTCATGGCGCATGATTCGATTTCGCTGAGTCGCCAACGATTGCGCAATTGGAAAGAGATAGGCCTTGTCGATTGTATACGATGGAAGTGGTCGAGTTGAATGGCGAGAACGGTGCAGCCTCAGCCATTATCACAAGCCAACATGTGAAGCCAGCACGGACACTTTCCGGGCCATTCAAACCTTGGCATCACGAGGACGTCCACCTTTCCCAGCTTCGTGTTTTCCAACATACCATCTTCAAAAGTCGAACCTGCATTGTGCTCGAAGATGACTGCCCTTGGGGTTGTGCTAGCGAACACCAATATACGATCCGACACTGAACACGCCCTTCAGTCCATCGGGGCGTCTCTCCACGATGACCAGAAATCCAGGACTTTCTTTCTCGCAACCATCTCATCTCTAAGGGCCCGCCTGTCTAGGCGATCTGCCCACCGATTATCTGAAGACAGAGAAATCATGCCAGCGGTACCATCACTCCGGGAAAATCGCCTCCAGGTCGGCCAAGCATAGTCTCGCGAGATGACGCCGTTCCTACGCATAGTGTCTTTGTGTGATTTTGAATATGAGCCTTCAAGGTATTCGAAGCCCTGCACTTCGGACATGAGATCGGGTAGTGTTTCTCCCCAGGCCACGGTGATACATTTTGTTCGTATTGGACTTAGCGCGATCTGGTCTCTGCCCATGCCATTCCGATACATCTGATACTCTTCGATGGCTCTCATGACCAACTTCAAGGTCCAGTACATTGCTTGAGATTCCGGCAACATGGTCGGTGGGCCCACCGGAACCTGGTATTGCTCTCGACCTTTGTACAAGAAGCTCACTTTCGCGAAGCAACAGCCAAGCAATGCTTCGCTATTATAATCGTAGTATAGCGGCTCTTTGGACCAGCCGATCTCGATGGCGTTCATCTGATTGAACGTCGATTTGTCTGACAATTTTGGTGATATTACAGCATGACCCTCTGCCGCAGCCTTGAAGGCGAGCAGTCGACGATTCAATTGGGGCCTGGCTGCCTGCTCAGTTTCTGCCAGCGCCTCTCGGCACGAAAGGACAAGTCCCAGACTATCCAGCGAGATGGGCGGTAGGTCGAGATGGTCATACACGATGTACCGGACGTCGCGGTTTAGGTGAGTGAAGAAGGAGTTGGGACGCATAGGGCTCTCGTATCGCGGAGGCGGCTCGCTGTGCAGTGATGGAGACATGGCTGCAAAATGTACACTTGGGTCAGGCGATTTGACAAGAGTTGGTTCCATGGATCGAGAGATTGGGGTTGAGGTTGATGAGTGTCGTGTACAGGCACAGGTGCTCAGGCTGTAGAGGACGCGATTGTACCTCAACGAATTAGTGCGCTACTCACGCTCACGCTACCTTTCTTTCATCCTATTGTCTCACTTTCATTTTCATTCTCACTTCCACTTCACTCCTGATCGCATCTTGCATTCGTAGGATTTTGGTCGTGAATCGTGGCGCAGTCAAAGCTTTCGGCAGACACGCATCGCGCAGTTGACACCAACCGAATGCAGAAAGTGCCACCGCGTAGTGACCAATCGCCACTCCCCCGAGCTACTCTCCCCGTACTTTATCCTGTCCTACTTCAAAGGATGAGTTCAGATCCCCACAGTTCGCCATCTGTCTTCCTGTCTCTTTCATTTCGTTTTGCTTCGCACTGCTTTCCACCATGACCGGTCGGTTTCTTGCCATGCTCACATTAGCTCAAAGCGTGCTTTCAGCATGCGCAACTTTCGACTACATCATAGTTGGGGGTGGGCCAGCAGGCCTTTTGGTTGCCAATCGTTTGTCCGCCAACTTGAACACCACCGTTGCGATCATTGAAGCGGGTGGCTCCGTCTACAACGACCCCAATGTGACGGCACTTCCAAAGACTATTGCCGAATTTAGCCCAAGCCTTGGTTCCTCTATTGACTGGAGATACACAAGTGCGCCCCAGAAATACACCTCGAACCGAGCGATTCCGTTCGCTGCTGGCAAAGCTCTGGGTGGCAGTACCACCATCTTTGGAATGACATACCTGAGGGCTGAAAAGGTTCAAATCGATGCGTGGGAAGAATTGGGCAACGATGGGTGGAATTGGGATAGTATGTGGCCGTACTACATCGGACAGGAAATGTTCAAAGTACCAAGCGAAGAGCAACACAAGAATGGAGCATCGTATGAAGACAGCTCTCATGGATATAAGGGGGAGGTTGATGTAGGCTTTACACCATATCTAACAGGCCAAGGAGCGTTCGACCTTCTTAGCGAGACGACGAAAGCGCTGGGGTATCCCGTAAACGAAGACGCAAATAATGGTACTATGCGAGGTACTACAACATGGCCATCGATGCTGAAAGTAGATGAGAAAATACGAGAGGATGCTGCAAGGTCATTCTATTGGCCCGTTGCTGATGCTCGACCGAACTTGCATATATTCCTCAACACAACGGCAACTCGCCTTGTTTGGAATAACCAGACCTCTTCCGGGACACAAACAACCGCTTGTGCCGTTGAAATCCTTACATCAGACAACACAACTGAAACATTGCACGCTACACGCGAGGTCATTGTTGCTGCCGGATCACTTCGATCTCCCGCGCTCCTAGAACAATCTGGTGTTGGCAACTCTGCAAAGCTAGAAGCACTGGGAATTGAGACCGTCGTCTCTCGCCCGACTGTGGGGTCAAACCTCATGGATCAGCCTGCAAATGGATTGACTTATTCATCATCAACGAACTGGACCGGCTACGGGACTTTTGTAACCTACGTTACAGCTTCTGATTTATTCGGCTCAGATCTCGAAGCAGTGACTGCAGAAGTCCGCGCAAACCTAAGTACCTACGCAGCCACCATCGTCGCGGACTACGCGCCTAGCGTGACCACACTTGAGAAGCAAGAACAACTCCTCAAGCACCAAGTCGACCTCATCTTCTCGCCCAATAGCACCGTTCCCCTTGCCGAACTTCTTTGGATTCCGTACGAAACAGCCATCGTAGCTCAATTCTGGAACTTACTACCACTATCTCGGGGCTCGGTACACATCACCTCCTCTGATCCCACAATTGCGCCGTCCATTAATCCAAACTTTTTCCAACTCCCCATCGACATGTACGTCCAAGCCGCTGCCGCAATCCGCATTCGGGATTTTTTCGCCACTGCACCCCTTTCGCTGCACGTCACGGGCGAAGTATCGCCCAGCTTCGATGTCGTGCCTCAGAATGCGAGTTTCCGGGATCCCGCGTGGCGGAAATGGATCGAGGAGACGTATAACAGTAACTCGCATCCTGTGAGTACGTGTGCTATGATGAGTCAAGAGCTAGGAGGGGTGGTGGATATTGAAGGGAAAGTATACGGCACGGCTAATGTTAGAGTAGTAGATGCGAGTATCTTCCCGACGCAGATCAGTGGGCATTTGACAGCGAGCATTTACGCGATTGCTGGGAGGATTGTTGATGGGATGAAGCTGAAGAATTAGTTTTTGATCATATAGGAGGGCTCAAGGTTGTGTACTCGGCGGTGCTCAATTCGATACGACCGTCAATATGTCATTGGCAATCCCTGCGATAGGCACATAACCAAATGGTAAACATGCTCGCATACCTCTCGATTTTCTTTGTGCCTTTTCAAGCACACTTTGGAAGCATCGTGGGCAATGAGCCCATGAATTGATCGCGTCAGAAGCCAAGTCTAAGGATCCAGTGTCTTGAAGTATCGCGCTGTCGAGGCACCCGTCTTATTATAGATAGCAGAGTAGGATTCACAGTCAGCCTCAACATAATTAAGCCGGGTACAAAGGCGGACGAACAAAACCGCCGAAGCGCCGGCTTGCGAATCCCCCGCTTCGACAGCAGCAAGCTTAAGACCATCACATGCATTAGCGCGGATCCATTGTAAGACCTACCTTTTTCGTGCATCTGCTACTTGGCCCGAAACTACTCGGGTACTGTGTTGATAAGATCAAAGCGGCGCAGTAACACCCCACATACTTCCACCCACTCAACCCTCTCGCATCCCACATAACATTACAGCAAACATGAAATCCGTCCTAATCACCGGCTGCAGCGATGGCGGCATCGGATCCTCCCTGGCCCTCACCTTCGCCACGCGCGGCCACGTCGTCTTCGCCGGCGCGCGCACCCTCTCCAAAATGTCCGAGCTCGCCAACCTGCCCAACGTGCACCTGCTGGAGCTCGACATCCTGAAGCCGTCGGACATTGCAGCCGCCGTGAGCGCCGTGAAGAAGGAGACGGGCGGCACGCTGGACTATCTCGTCAACAATGCGGCGCAGGCGCGGTTCATGCCGATGCTGGACGAGACGGTGGAGCAGGCGAAAGAGCTGTTTGAACTGAATGTTTGGAGCCAGTTGAGGATGGTGCAGGCGTTTGCGCCGCTGTTGATTGAGGCGAAGGGGTGTGCGGTTTATGTCTCGAGTGTGGCGGGGTATATGTCGCAGATGCCGTGGATGGGTAACTTTTCTCTCTTTTCGCTCAGGTATTGCTCAAGCGACTAATCTGCGGGATGCAGGAACATATGGCATGTCCAAGCGCGCTACGGAAATCATGTTCGATGCGCTGCGTCTTGAGCTTGAGCCTTTTGGCGTCACGACTACGAGTGTGGTCACGGGGCCGGTCAAGTCACGTGTGCACACGTATCAGGAGTCGTGGAAGTTGCCGGAGAACTCGAGGTATGCGGAGGTTGAGGACATCATTACGAAGAGATCAGGGGGCGACGATGGGTCGCCGAGACAGGATACGATGAAGTATGCTGAAGGCGTCGTGGACAAGATCATCAAAGGCAATCCGAAATTCTGGGCGGGCGCAAACATTGGCATCTTCAAGTGGATGGCGATGTGGTTGCCTCGGTCTGTATTGGTATGTGCTCTCCACTCGCGAATCATTGCGTATAGCTGCTAACTACGATCTAGGACTGGTTACTGAAGCAGAATACGGGCGTCGATGTCATGCTAAAGAACAAGAAGTAGTCTACCCAAACGATATCTTGAACTCATAAGATACTCCCTAGCAGACGAGGCGATTCCATGTTCGCCATGTCCAGAAGCTTCTTTTCCATATCGTCGCCTCTTTTCCACATCTTGCGCTCCCACTTTTCAACTCCCACCGGGTCCGGAACTTGCCGCAAATCCACCAAGACTTCTGACATGGGGAATTGGACCATGTGTCGATATCAGTATTCCCAAGCGAAACTGGTGGTAGTGCCCAATTCGTCGTCTTGAGATCAACCACAGGACATGTGTATAAAGAATTTGACATACCCCCTCAAGGACTGTAACAGGGTCTTCCCCTTCTTGCTACATCCTGAGTTCCTCTGCCTCGATCTCCGGTACACCGCCTTCATCAGTCGCTACGCTATCAGCGAACCCACGCAGGACTGGATACTGCCACTTGTGACTGACACGGAGCGGACCAAAAGAGGATCTCGTAGCATGGTACGTTTGGCGGGGTCGTCGCTTGACGTGAAACGGCGATATGGGAATGCCATCGAAAGCATGGCTGGGAAGGTTCACGTTCACCTGCGTTCCGGGCCGGTTTGCGATGTCTAAGAGAGGATGCAGAATAGCGGGTTCGTTGATGTTCCACCAGTACTCTTTGCTGTCATGATTTAGCCAGACTTTGATCTGGTTAAGTGAGGGTAGGCGACTGAGCATCAGACCCAGTCGCACCCAGAGCGCAGTTTCTTGAATCGCAGCTGCTTGCAGCACGTGCGGGTGATCGGCCTCGCCCATGCATTGCAGTTCCGTCGCGAAAAGTGTATCGATCGAGATGATAAGTACGATCTCCAAGCTGTGGGCCTCACGGAGCATCTTGCCCATCGCGGACTCAGGAGAATCTAACAAGGCTTCGAGCGTTCCAAGGTCCGTCACGATGAAGTTGGCAGTCCGGCTCAAATGGTCGCGGAGATCGAGGTTGCTTAAACGCTCTATCAGCGAAGGGCACACGGTATATCATGACCCACTCACAGCTTTTTGCATGCGTAGAGCAACGCGTTCATCTTAATGTCTGCGCTGCCCTCTCTCATCATCTCTTCACACTTCCAGTGAGGTCCCCATGTTCACTTCAGTCTACGTGCCCAGACATCGTAACTAACACCATTCTCGCGTTCCAATCCAGGGTAGTAGTCATCGGCCTCTGGACATCCAACACATTCTGAGATCCTCAAAATGTCTTCGTGCACAAAGACATGAACGTGCCGAGGTAAGAGGTAGTGGAAGATCTGACTTTGGATGTCGTAAGGCGCTTGGAGGAGTTTGCTATTAGTTTGCGGATCAGAGCCTTCATTGCCATCCGAAAATGACATTCTCAGGAGTTATGAGCGGGATTTCGAACGAGTAGTTGTCCGATTACACAGCCTCAAGACGACTGTGCCGCAAACGCACAGCTTTCATAGACAACGCATTGTTGCCTAGTTGCTCCATATTTGCACTTTCGTGATAGGGCATATCTGCTGTTTCTCTGCTGAAGAAATGTTCAGAGGACAGCGGACTGCAGGAACGAGGAAGTGAGCACGTGCCCATGCGCTTGGACCGCGCCATCAAGCCGCGGTATCGATAACGGAAAGCCATCGCCGTCCGTAGAAACATCCCCACTTCACCATCGATCTCGGGACCCTGCATAAATCCCCGATCGTCTTCTAGTTCCTCACAACGGCAGTCGCGAACACCGCTCGCCATCAATCCCACACGACCTGCCCCCTCCCAACCCCACCACAACCCTCCCACGCACCACACACATCCACCATACCATGGCATCCAGCGCCTCCAAACGCCTCTTCAAAGAGTACAAAGCCCTCTCCTCCGACCCCCCGGAAGGCATAACCGCCGGCCCCATCTCCGAAGACGACATGTTTCTCTGGGAGGCTTTGATCCAAGGCCCCG
>Ga0265780_10006868_pt1 | contig 14060 bp, 13 predicted proteins | sample P1T30metagenome_FD_192432 | JGI IMG/M metagenome (GOLD analysis project Ga0265780, IMG submission 192432) | Plant litter microbial communities from East Loma Ridge, Irvine, California - P1 T30 | ecosystem: Environmental > Terrestrial > Plant litter > Unclassified | place: USA: California... | reverse complement strand
ATAAGTGTTCAAGTTTGGCGATGCGTTTCGCGGCGCGTTCGACGTCGTCGCGCAGGCGCACCACGCCGGCGCCGAATTCTTCCACATCGCTCGGGCGCACCAGCACCGGCCTTTCCTCGACCAGGAATTCGGCCAGGTTTTCCGCCAGGCGGCGGCCGGTGGCGCGGGCGTTCGACACCGCGCTGCGCGCGCCGCCGGCCAGGCGCATGGCGCCGATCGGGCCGAACAGGCGTTCGAGGTCGTGTTCCGGCTCCCAGCGCAAGCCCTTGCTCAGCTGCGAGACCGTGTTCGCAAACTCCGCATCACCCTCGATGCGCACATAGGAAAAGGCGCGCTCGCGGTTCTGGGCGATGAGCGGCAGGTCGGTCAGCTTGACGTGGATGGTAACGCTGGGCGCGGCATCTGCCTCCCCTGCTTCGAGCAGCCCGTCGGCGGCCACGCGCAGGCGCACTTGCAGGTGGCCGGTGTCGATGCAGGCCAGCTTGCCGTGGTGGCGGCGCAGCGCCGCGCGCGCCCAGTCTTCCTCGGCAAGCAGGTGGTTGATCGTGGCGCTGGCGGTCGCGCTCAGGGTGTGCTGCGGGGACAAAAAATGTGAACTCGGAAACATGAATGTGTTCGCTAAAAAACAAAGCCGCCCGGCATAGCGCGGGCGGCTCCGATCTTACCAGTTTGCCGGGATTAAACCCCGGCGCACGGGAAAGTTTGCAAAATATTATGCCAGCTGCTGGATGCCGGCCAGGACCCAGCCGCCATTGCCCGACAGCGGCTTCGACATGTTCCAGACCTCGTTCAAGGGCTCGGTCGGCGCATTCGGCGCGGTGCGGATCAGACCGCTGAACTGCACGCTGGCCAGGTAGTCGGTCGGCGTGGTTTCGATGCCCAGCAGCTGGGCGCCGATCTCGACCACGTCGGTGTAGTCGGCATTCGGGCCGCGCTCCTGGATCTGCATCTTCAGTTCGGCAAACACTTCCGGCGTGGTGAATTCGCGCAGGTCGTTGGCGTCGCCCTTGTCCCAGGCCGCCTGCATGCGGATGAAGCTGGACTTGGCATGGCGCAGGAAGGCTTCGGTGTCGAAGTCGGCCGGCACGCCCCAGGCCTGAGGCGCCGGCGCCGCCTTATCCAGCGACAGGCCGCCGACAGGCTGCTGGGCCTGGAAGGCTTGCGGCTGGGCTTGGCCGAGGCCCGAACCGATGGCCGGGGTGCCGCCGGCCGGTACCGGCTGCTGGCTGAAACCCTGGAACGATGGATTCGCCGGCGTGTCCTTGCGGCGGAACATGCGCACGATGAACAGCACGGCCAGCGCCAGCAGCGCGAACATGATCAGGCCCGACAGGAAGGACGCCATGGCGCCGCCGATGCCGAGGTGCGAGAACAGGGCGCCCAGGCCCAGGCCGAGCAGCGCGCCGCCCAGGATGCCCTTCCACATGCTCGGACGCTTGGCAGCTTGAGAAGCCGCCGCACCAGCGGTGGCTCCCGCCGCCGCTGGTGCGGCGTTCGGCTGCGCCGCCTGGCGATTCACCGGCGCGGACGGGGCCGGCGCCGGTGGCGGCGCCTGGCGCACGGTCTGAGACTGGCGGCCGAAGGAACGCTTGCCGCCCATCGGGCGCGCGGTGGCTTCTGCGATCATCGCCGTGGTGGTCAGCGCCAGTACGGCGGCAACGAGTAACTTTTTCATCGTTTGCTCCTCACATCTTGATGCCGGTGTGCAGGGCTGCCACACCCGCCGTCAGGTTGTAGTACTGCACGCGTTCGAGTCCGGCGTCCTGCATCATGGTCTTCAGCGTTTCCTGGTCCGGGTGCATGCGGATCGATTCGGCCAGGTAACGGTAGCTTTCCGAATCGTTGGCGATGCGCTGGCCCAGCCATGGCAGTACCGAGAACGAATACACGTCGTACGGCTTTTGCAGAGGCGCCGCCACTTTCGAGAACTCCAGCACCAGCAACTTGCCGCCGGGTTTCAGCACGCGACGCATTTCCGCCAGTGCCTGGTCCTTGTGCGTCATGTTGCGCAGGCCGAAGGCCACGCTCACCCGGTCGAAATAATTGTCCGGGAACGGCAACTTCTCTGCGTCACAAAGCAAGGTGGGGGTGACGAGGCCTTTATTCAACAGGCGATCGCGGCCCACGCGCAGCATCGACTCGTTGATGTCGGTGAGCCAGACTTCGCCGCTCGGCCCCGCCTGCTTCGCAAAGGCCTTGGACAGGTCGCCGGTACCGCCGGCAATGTCGAGCACCTTGAAGCCCGGCCGCACGCCGGCCTGGGCGATGGTGAAGGTTTTCCAGATACGGTGCAGGCCGCCGGACATCAGGTCGTTCATGACGTCGTATTTCGCCGCGACCGAATGGAATACCTTGGCGACTTCGTGGACCTTGTCGTCCTCGGAGACCGTTTTGTAGCCGAAATGGGTGGTGTTGGTCATAGTGCTCTGCCGGTTGATCTTGGCGCATTATACAAGCGACATACAACAGGGAGCGCCGGCGCCCGACTAACCGCCACATGTAGTTGCTTACCGCAATGCACCGCTTGTTGAAAACCTCGCAACTGCACAAGATTCATGCGCCTGCAAGGGGCGCACGATACTGTTGCAGAAGTGGTACTTGAGCAGAAAAAATTTTCCTTAAAAGAAGTAATGAATCGATTTAAACCCTCTATCGCGCATGCAAATCGCATAAGGAGAGAAACGCAAAGGCGTTCGAAAATGGATTCTCACCAATTCGCACACATTTGTAAAAAGCAATTAGTCGATTTAACAAAAGAAACTTACCTTGCATAATTTTTTTCTTTTCAGAATCAAATGTCACACAAGCTCACAGGAAAAATTTCACTTTAACAATTTACAGCAGTAAATTTAACAAGCGCTTAAGCAGCCATTTGCATAAGCCTCATTCCGTTTCGGAAATGAAATTTCACAACTGCATGATTTGATTACGAAATTCAATTGAACTGCGGTTGAGCAGGGAAATTTGCAATGCTAGCCTTTGATCTCCATCAACTAGGAGGTCTCATGCGTACCACTTTTAATTTCTCGAAACTGCGTCTGCGCAAACAGCGCAAACAAACCGGTCAAGGCATGACCGAGTACATCATCATCGTCGCGCTGATCGCCGTGTCGGCCATCGCCGTGACGCAGCTGTTCGGCACCACCGTCCGCACCCAGATGGGCGCGATCGCCAGCGAAGTCGGCGGTAACGACGCAACGGCAACCATCACGAAGGCCAAGACTGCCGGCTCCACCGCCGCCACGACTGCCGGCAAAAAACGCTCGCTGGATACCTACGGCAACCAGACCGGCGCTGGCTCGGCTGGCACGCAGTAAGCGATCGTTCGATTGCGCCGCAATGTCCTTTCCGCCATGCCGTCCTGCCGACGGCATGGAGGTTCAAGTTCCCCTCGCTCCATGACCGACTTCTCCTCACCAGGCCGCCGCCTGCGCCTGCCTTTGCGGCAGCGCGGCCAGGCCATGATCTTCGGCATCCTGGTCGTGCTGGGCGCGGCCGTCGCCACCTTTTTCGTATTCAACACCGGCCAGATGACCGCAGAGAAAACCAAGCTCGTGAATACTGCCGATGCCGTGGCCTACAGTGCCGGCGTCATGCATGCACGCGCGCTGAATTTCGATGCGTATACCAACCGTGCCCTGATCGCCAACGATGCCAACATCGCGCAGATGGTCAGCATTTCTTCCTGGCTGCAGTATGCGCAAGGCCACGTAAAGAAAGTGCCGGCATTGTCCTGCTATTCCCAATATTCCATCCCCGTTGCCCTGGCGACGGTCGAGTACATTCCGCTGTGCTATGCACTGTCCTATCCAGCCGGCTATGCGGTGGTGACCTACGCGAACAATTATTTCAACGGCAGCGGTGGCATGAGTATCGGCTCCGCGATCGTCGACCGGGCCGAGATCGCCAAGGAGCAGCTGAAAGTCATGCAGTCGACGATGTTCTTCGGCTTTGTGCACGCACGCGAAGAACTGATGAGCGATGTCGCCAACGCCAATTACGCCGATGACGGCCGCGTTTCCGTCGACGCCATGCCCCTCACGGACGACTGGCTCTGGTTCGAAGGCAAGGCACCGTTCATCGCCAAGCGCACCAAGAAAGGCAACGAGCGGGAGCGCATGGCGCAAGTCATCCGTACCAGCGCGTCCCGTGACGATTTCGTCCGCGAGCGCGCCTGGGACTCGAAATCGCCCTGGCCTTGCCTCGCGCCGACCGGCGAAGCCAAGCGCACCGGCGGCACGACGCTGAATGGCTACGGCACCTGGCAGGCCAACGACGAGGCCAATTTCAAGGTACGGGCTCTGCGCGGCTTCATTCCTAGATGCAAGGTTACGAAGACCTACGGACTCGGCACCGGCAGCCGCCAGGCCTCGTCGAGCAGCGCCTGGCGCTACAGCGGCGTGCCGGAGTTCTATGAACTATCCGATGCGGCGCTTGCCTACTCGCCCGTGAGCAAGGACAAGACCAAGATCGGTGAGCCACGCGTGCAGTTCGCCATCCGCCTGACGCGCGCCAAGGGCGACACCAGGACCTCGGCCGGCGACGATACCAATGTCAAGCCGGGCGGCCGTCTGGCTGTGTTCGACGGCGCCCCGGCCGCCGGTGTGCTGGCCGCGGTGGCGACCTCGGAAGTGTTTTTCGATCACGAGAACGGCAAGGGTTCCATCGAACTGGGCAGCCTGTTCAACCCCTACTGGCAAGTACACCTGGTCGGCAATTCGGCCGCGTCCGTGGCCGCCGCCAGATTGAAGCAAGGAGCAACACCATGATCCCGACTCGACTGCCTATGCTCGCGCTGCTGGCGCTGTGCCTGTCCCTGTCAAGCGCGGCGGGCCAGGCCGCCACCGCCATCGAACGGCGCGTCGATACCGCCACCGCGCCGCACCAGGCGTTCAAGCAGGGCGGCAAGCCGGTTACCGTGCATTACGCGCACCTGAAGGACGACTACCGCGACAGCCCCTATATCAAGTCCAATCTCGACGACCTGAAGCAGAAGGTCGCGTTTTGCGTGGAGGCGAACACGCGCCTTGGCCGGCCGGTGCGCGCCCCGGCAGAGTATCCGGACCAGATCCTGCGTGTGAACGAGTTCGAGTATTCGGCGCCGAACCGACGGATCATGTATGCGGTTTCCTATAGCGCGCGCATGGCCGAGGACTGCAGCCTGGTGGAGGTCGAGGAGCGGACCGCGGTGCTGAGTTCGGCCAAGGGCGAATGCGAGATCGACCTGGTGCGCAAGACCGCGCGCGGCGTGTGCGATGCCCGCGCCCACGCCGATGCCGTCACCCGCCCCCCCGCGCCCGGACGCGAACAGATGGAAAAGACCAGGGCCGCGCTCGAAGCCGATCCGCGCATGGCCGAACGCATGGCGGTATTGCGCAAGCTGGCCGGCCCGGCTGCGGCCAGCGGTCCGAAACGCAACATCGCCGGCTACGCTTGCGAAACCGTGCAGGGCATGGGCGGCATCCATGGCTGCGTCAGCAAGGCCGGCAGCTTCATCCCCACCGTGGGCGTGGAAGGCGTAACGCTGCAGCGTACCGTCGGCAAGGAAAGCTCGACCGCGGTGGAGGCCAGGCTCGACATGAAAACCGACCCGGCCATCTTCGCGCCTTATCTCAACGGCGGCTTCACGATCACCGCGGAGCGCACATGAACGCGCGCCGCCCTGCCTTTACCGCAGCAGTCCGTGGCCAGGCCCTGGTCGAGTTCCTCGGCCTGGCCCTGATCCTGGTGCCCTTCCTGCTGCTGTTGCCGATGATCGCCAAGTACCAGGACATCGCGCACGCCACCACCATGGCCGCGCGCTACGTTGCCTTCGACGCCACCGTGCGCAACGATGCCACCAGCAGCTGGAAGCCGAACGGGGAGCTCGCCGGCGAAGTGCGGCGCCGCTTCTACAGCAACGCGTCGGCACCCATCAAGACGGGCGACACCCCGGGCGACTTCAAGGCCCACCAGAACCTGTTCTGGCGCGACCCGCTGGGCAATGCGCTGATCCGCAATTTCAACAACGATGTGCGCATCAGCTTCGGCGAAGGCGCAAGCCAGGACCCCGGCGCAGGCTTTCGCGGCGTGGGCGAGGGCACGCCCTTCCTGCGCCACGACACCATGGATCTGGAGGCGCGCGGCGTCTTCCGCGGCAACGTCAGCGTGAGCGTGGCCAACCTGCCCGACTCGCTGACCGGCCCGACCAAGAGCTATGAAGGCCTGAAGTCGCTCAACCTGGTGATCCGGCGCCACGTGGACCTGGTGCCGGATGGCTGGACCGCGAGAGATGCCGACCATACCGCGAGCCGTATCGACCATGCCGAAATCAACGCGGGCTCGACCTTCAATCTGCCGCTGTTCAGAGAGGTGCCGAAGGTTGTCGAGGCGGCCGTCGTGCTGATGGAAATCCCGAGCGGCTGCACCTCCCACTGCGGCCCGAGACTCGGCGAACTCGAGTACTGGAAAGACGTCGTACCCGCCGATCGCATCGTACGGCCAAGGGCGAACCAGTAATGCGCTCTTTACTGCACCCCCGCCTGGCCCGCGCCCTGGTCCTGGCATCCGCACTGGGCCTGCTGCTGCCTGCCGCCGCAGCGCCTGCGCCGGCCTGGCCGCGCGTCGCCCTGCCGGCCAGCGCCACTGCCTACCCGATCGGCGAACAGATGTCCGTGAACGGCACGCCGACGCGCATGCAGGGCTTCGTCACCCGCACCGCGCCGCTGGACACGGCAGCCTGGTTCCGCACCAGCCTGGGCCAGCCGCTGGTCGAGACGCCCCTGCTCGGCAAGATGGTGCTGGGCCGGGCCCAGGGCGACTACTACGTGTCGGTGTTGCTGGAAGCCCTGCCGGGCCAACGCGGCGGCACGCGCGGCACCGTCACCGTGGCGAACCTGAAGGCGGCCTACGAGAAGCGCGACGCCAACCGCGCCATCAACGAGCGCATGCTGGCGCGCCTGCCGAACGGCAGCCGCCTGATGAACCAGCTCAGCTCCACCGAGCGCGGGCGCGCCACCGCCTACATCCTGGCCACCAACGGCCACAGCCAGCAGGCCAACCGCGACCACCTGGTCAAGCGCCTCGAAGCCGAAGGCTATGTCCTCGAACGCGAAGCCGGGCCGGGCCAGAAGCGCACGCCGGGCGTCCCGGCCGAAGTGGCCGCCGGCCGTACCCTGTTCTTCAAGGGCCGGGACAAGGAAGCCATGGCCGTCATCCGCCCGGCCGAGCAGTCCGGCAGCGCCATCGTGATCCAGACCGTCAACCTCGTGGAGGAACTCAAATGAAGCAGCAGCGCTTCCGCATGCCTGCGCGCTGGCGCCAGCACGGCCAGTCGATGATGGAGTACACCGTCGTCTGCGCGGCCCTGGCCGTGGCCCTGTTCATGCCGGTCCCCGGCAGCGACAACGGCGCCGGCTCGCGCAATACGGTCCAGATCCTGCTCGACGGCTTCGAAAAAGCCTACAAGCGCTTTACCCATTCCATTTCCCTGCCTACGTAAATCATGAACCTCGCCGCCAAAGCCACAGCCACCGTTACCCACATCCGCCGCCTGCGGCCGAACCGCACCTGGGCCCTGCTGCTGGTCGCCCTCACCATCGGCGGCCTGGCCGCGATGTCGGCGCGCAGCTACCTGAACCGCCAGATGCAGGCCATCGAAGACAGCGCCAAGGGCAAGACCGTCACCGTCATCGTCGCCAAGAGCGACATCCCGAAAGGCGAACTGCTGTCGGCCGAGAACATGGCCCTGCGCCCGATCCCGGCCGAGTTCGCACACTCGGTCGCGCTCTCGCCCGAGGATTTCGAACGGGTCGACGGCCAGCGCCTGGCCTACCCGGTGAAAAGCGGCGAAATGATCCTCTGGGGTTTGATGGAAACGGCGCGCGTGCCGACCTTCTCGGCCAACGTCGTGGCCGGCCGGCGCGCCATGACGGTGCCGGTGGACGAGATCAATTCGATCTCCGGCATGCTGGAACCGGGCGACACGGTCGACCTGCTGGCCACGGTCGACCGCAACGGCAAGAAGTTGACCTTCCCGGTGATGCAGAGCGTGACCGTGATGGCCACCGGCCAGCGCTCGCAGAACGACCCGAAGACCGGCGACGAGCGCCAGTACACGACCGTGACCATCGACACCACGCCCGAGCAGGCCAGGTTCCTGATCGCCGCGCGCGATGGCGGCACCCTGACCGCGCTGCTGCGCAATCCGCAGGACAAGATGGCCCTGCCCGGCCAATACGACGTGGCCGCGCTGCTGGGGCTGACCAATCCGGCTCCGCAAGGCGGCGTGCGCCGCGTGCGCGCCGCGCGCCAGGTACCGGTGCTGTACGGCGGCAACCTGAACGGCACGCCGCCGGAAGCCCTGCGCCTGGCCCCGCGCGCGGCGGCGCCCGAACCGGCGCCGGCCGCACTCGCAGCCCCGGCAACCCCGGCAACGCCCGCGGCCCCGGCCGTGCCGTCCGTACCGAATTCCGCCCCTGTCGTCGCCCAGGCCAACGCAGCATATTGATCCCGCGCCGCGGCCGGGCAGCACGGCCGCGGCGATAACTTCCCACCAACCGCACCTATGACATCGACCATCATCACGAACCACCGGCCATCGGGCGCTCAGCTGCGCAGCGTCGTTGCCGTCTGCCTGGGCCTGGCTTCCACCGGCACCTATTCTTCCTCCACCGCGCAAGCCGTGTCGACGCACATGTCGCCGGCCCTGGCGCCGGCGCCGATCACCGGCGCCACCTCGCCCAACCCGGCGACGGCGCGGCGCGACACCAGCGGCGAGATCCTGCGCGCCAAGCCGGGCGCGCGCCGCGACGCGGCCCGTAACGCGCCGTACGCGCCCGTGAAGAATACCGACGACAACGGTCCGATCCCGGAAATCGAGATGTTCGTCGGCGAGTCGCGCGTGTTCCCGACGCCCGGCGTGGCGCGCATCGCGGTGGGCAACGGCGGCATCCTGTCGGCCGCCGCCCTCGACGAGAAGGAAACCATCCTGTTCGCCAACGGCCCCGGCAGCTCGACGCTGTTCATCTGGAACGAGGACGGCCGCTACCAGCGCATCAAGGTCAATATCATCCCGGGCGACACCGCCCGCGTGGCGCGCGAAGTGGCGGCCTTTGTCGCCACCATCCCGAAGGCCAGGACCTCGGTGGTGGGCGACAAGGTGATCGTCGAAGGCGATGCCCTGTCCGACGAAGACCGCGAGAAAGTGGCCGAGCTGGCCAAGCGCTATCCGCAGATCGTCAACTTCACCAGCGCCATCGGCTGGGAAAAGATGGTCATGCTGGACGTGAAGGTGGTCGAGTTCCCGAAAAGCGAGCTGCGCGAGATCGGCCTGAAATGGACCGCCAACGGCGGCGGCGCGCTCGGCGCCATCTGGGCGCCGGGTCGCCGCGGACACGACGGCCCCTACACGATCGGCATCCCGGGCGGCGGCAACGGCCTGCCGATCTCGGATGCGCCGCCGCCAGGCCAGGGCGCCGGCACCAGTAACGGCACCGCCACCCTGCCCACCTCGCTGAACGTCTTGACCGGGCTGAACATCGGCCTGTCGGCCCAGCTGAACCTGCTGGAACAGCAAGGCACGGCCAGCGTCCTGGCCGAACCCCAGTTGTCGGCGCGCAGCGGCTACAAGGCCAGCTTCCTGGCCGGCGGCGAATATCCGTATTCGGTGGCAAGCCAGAACGGCGTGACGATCCAGTTCAAGCAGTACGGCATCCGGCTCGAGATCGAGCCGCGGGTCGGGCGCGACGGCATCATCCGCGCCGAGATCGAATCCGAGGTCAGCTCGCTCGACCCCTCGGTCTCGACGCCGAATGGCCCGGCGCTGCTGACGCGCCGCACCAAGACCGAGTTCAACACGCGCGAAGGCGAAACCATGGTGCTGTCCGGCCTCCTGCAGCGCAACATCAGCGACGACGTCGACAAAGTGCCCCTGCTCGGCAGCCTGCCCGTGCTGGGACCGCTGTTCCGCTCGAAGCGCTACCAGAACCGCGAAACCGAGCTGGTGGTGTTCGTGACCCCGACCGTGGTCGACTCGCGCAGCCCCGGCCTGGTCGACCGCGTGCAGAAAACCACCGAGCGCCTGTCGGAACGGCTGGACCGCTCGCCCTACCTGAGCGACCCGCTGCAGCCGGGCAGCGATTCGAACCGCCCCGGCCGCATGCCGGGAGCACCGGCCCAAAGCGTGCCTGCGGCTCCGGCCCAGTATCCGGAACCGGCACCGGCCGCGCCGCGCGCGCAGTAAGAAGGAGACACCATGCTGCAGATCGAAATCACCGACCCGGACGGCACCCAGCGCCTGCTGCAGGCGCCCGACGATTGCGTCATCGGCAAGGGCCGCGACAACGAGGTCCGGCTCGACAGCTGGCGCGTCGGCCGTGAGCATGCGCGCCTGTTCCGCACGCCCGGCGGCGTGCTGCTGGAAGACATGGGCGCCTTTGGCGGCGTGTTCGTCAACGAGGAGCGCATCGACGCCCAGCACGGGCCGCTGCGCGGCAGCGACATCATCGGCGTCGGCCCCTACCGCCTGCGCGTGCTGGAACACGAGCAGCCGGTGCTGGTGCAGGCCGCCGCGCCAGGCTCGCGTTCGAGCGCCGCGGTGCACCGCAACCAGCAGGCCACCGACGCCCTGAACGAATCGCGCGCGCATGCCGCGCGCGCCCAGCAGGAACTGCTGCGCACGACGGCCAGCGAGTCCGCGCCGGCGCCGGCGCAGGGCTCGGCAAACCAGGGCTATCCCGTGGTGCTGTCGGCACAGCCCGTCAAGGAGCTCGAATTCGAGTGGCGCAAGCGCATCCACAACAGGCTGCTCGACACGATCGACCTGCGCCGGCGCGACGTTTCGTCGATGACCGACGCCCAGCTGCGCGGCGAAACCAGCAGCCTGATCGCCGAGATCATGCGCGAGATCGGCAACGAGCTGCCGCGCGAACTCGACGCGGGCGTGCTGAGCCGCCAGGTGCTCGACGAAGCCATCGGCCTCGGCCCGCTCGAGGAACTGCTGGGCGACGACAGCATCTCCGAGATCATGGTCAACCGCTACGACCAGATTTACGTGGAACGCAACGGCCGCCTGCAGCGCCACCCGCTCACCTTTACCGGCGACCGCGCGGTGCTGGGCGTGATCGAGCGCATCGTGGCCCCGCTCGGACGCCGCATCGACGAATCCTCGCCGATGGTCGACGCGCGCCTGAAGGACGGCTCGCGCGTGAACGCCATCATCCCGCCGCTGGCGCTGAAGGGCCCGACCCTCACGGTGCGCAAGTTCGCCAAGCGCAAGCTGACCTCGAACGACCTGGTCGACTTCGGCGCGCTGAGCCCGGAAATGGCGGCCTTCTTGCAGATATGCGTGGAGGCGCGCAAGAACATCATCGTCTCGGGCGGCACGGGTTCCGGCAAGACCACGCTGCTGAACATCCTGTCGAACTTCATCCCGCCCGGCGAGCGCATCATCACGGTGGAAGACGCGGCCGAGCTGCAGCTGCACCACGAGCATCTGATCAGCCTCGAGTCGCGCCCGGCCAACGTCGAGGGCAAGGGTGCGGTGGCGATCCGCGACCTGGTGAAGAACACGCTGCGCATGCGGCCCGACCGCATCGTGGTCGGCGAATGCCGCGGCGCCGAGGCGCTCGACATGCTGCAGGCGATGAACACCGGCCACGAAGGCTCGCTCACCACCCTGCACGCGAACACCCCGCGCGACGGCCTGGCGCGCCTGGAAACCATGGTGCTGATGGCCGGCATGGACCTGCCGCTGACGGCGATCCGCGAACAGATCACCTCGGCGGTCGACCTGGTGGTACAGCAGACCCGCTTTGCCTGCGGCTCGCGCAAGGTCACCTGCATCACCGAAGTGACCGGCATGGAAAGCGGCAAGATCCAGCTGCAGGACGTGTTCCGCTTCGTGCACCGTGGCTATGGCCGCGACGAGCACGGCGAGCACAAGGTGCAGGGCTACTTCACGGGTTGCGGCATGGTGCCGACCTTCTACGAGGAACTGCGTGCGGTCGGCAACGAGCTCGACATGAAGCTCTTCACCCAGCACCCGAACGAGCTGGCGGACGTACGCGGCCATGAGGAGGTGCGGCGATGATGAGTTCCACCGTCCTGTTGTCGTACACCGTCGTCGTGGCCCTGGCCAGCGCGGTGCTGGCCTGGTTCGTGATCGACATGGGCACCGTCACGCTGAAGCGCTACCGCACCAGCTTCACCAAGAGCGCCGGCTTCAAGGCCAGGGAATTCTTCCTGTTCATCGATCCGCGCAAGCTGTTCATCGTCAACCTGGCCGGCATGGCGCTGGTGCCGCTGCTGGTGTCGATCCTCACCGGCAGCGCGCTGCTGGGCGTGCCGGTGCTGCTGTTCATGGCGCTGCTGCCGCGCACCCTGTATGCCTGGATGCGCAAGCGGCGCATGCGCCAGTTCGAGGAACAGCTGCCCGACGCCCTGATGATGCTGGCCGGCGGCATGCGCGCCGGTATCGGCCTGAACGCCGCCATCGCCCAGCTGGTGACCGAGACCGCGGGTCCGCTGGGCCAGGAATTCACGCTGCTGCTGCGCGAGCAGCGCCTCGGCCTGCAGCTCGAGCAAAGCCTGTCCAACCTGGCGCGCCGGGTGCCGACCCAGACCACGACGCTGGTCGTGTCGGCCATGCGCATCGCCAACGAGACCGGCGGCGGCCTGGCCGAAACCCTGGAACGCACCGCGCACACGGTGCGCAGCCGCCTGCAAATGGAGGGCAAGATCGGCGCCCTGACCGCCCAGGGCAAGCTGCAGGCCTGGGTGGTCGGCGCGCTGCCCCTGGCCCTGATGCTGGTGCTGAACAAGATGGAGCCCGAGGCCATGGCCTACCTGTGGCACGACCGTATCGGCTGGGCCACGCTGGCAGTGATCGGCGTGCTCGAAGGCCTGGGTGTCTACGTGATCCGCCGGATCGTCGCCATCGACGTCTGACCGTCATTCGAAACTTCGCCATGCAAAACTTCCTGCTCTCCCATTCGAACACCGTACTCCTGCTGCTGGCCATCCTGATCGGCCTGGCCGCGGCGCTGGTCGGCTGGCTCGCCAGCCGCGCCGTGGCCAGCGTGCCGCCCGAGGACCGCGAATACAAGGACCCGCCGCCGCTGGGCTTTCGCCTGCTGTGGTGGCCGATCCATGCGCTCGCCTACTTCATCGATCCGCTGGTGCCGGACAAGTCGCACCAGGCGCTGCAAGGCAAATTGCGCAAGGCCGGCCTCGACTTCTCGCTGTCGCCGAGCCAGTTCCTGGCCGCGCGCCTGGTCGCGGCCATCCTGCTGGCGCTGGTCTGCTGCTGGATCCTGGGCTCCTTCGACCAGCCGGGCGCCCTGGCCGAGAACATCGGCCTGGACGCCTACCTGTGGGCCGCCTGGTTCGGCGCCTTGTGCGGCTTCGTGTATCCGGCGATCTGGCTGCGCGACCGCCTGGTCCAGCGCCGCAGCGAACTGCTGAAAAGCCTGCCCTTCTACCTCGACATCGTGACCCTGTGCGTGGAAGCGGGCCTGAACCTGCAGGGTGCCCTCAGCCAGGCGGTGGCGCGCGGCCCGAAAGGCGTGCTGCGCGACGAGATGCAGCGCGTGCTGCGCGACATCCGCGCCGGCAAGAGCCGCGCCGACGCCCTGCGCGGCATGGCCGAGCGCCTCAACGAACCGGGCGTGAGCACCTTCACCGGCGCCGTGATCCAGGCCGAAAGCATGGGCATGAACCTGGGCCCGGTGCTGCGCGCCCAGGCCGACCAGCGCCGCAGCGAGCGCTTCCTGCGCGCCGAGAAACTGGCGATGGAAGCCCCGGTGAAGCTGCTGTTCCCATTGATAGCCTTTATTTTCCCCTGCACCTTCATCGTGCTGTTCTTCCCGATCGCGATGAAGTTCATCCACGACGGACTGTAAGACCATGAACGAGCGCCCCATCCTCCTGCACACGGCCAGCGGCGCCCATCCCTTGCGGGTGGCGCTGGCCAACGGTTTCCTGACGCGCCTGCGCGGCCTGATGCTGGCGCCGCCGCTGGCGCCGGACGCCGGCCTGCTCCTGACGCGCTGCGCCAGCGTGCACTGCGCCTTCATGCGCCA
>Ga0265780_10006867_pt1 | contig 14062 bp, 12 predicted proteins | sample P1T30metagenome_FD_192432 | JGI IMG/M metagenome (GOLD analysis project Ga0265780, IMG submission 192432) | Plant litter microbial communities from East Loma Ridge, Irvine, California - P1 T30 | ecosystem: Environmental > Terrestrial > Plant litter > Unclassified | place: USA: California... | reverse complement strand
TCTGAATCTCCTGCAGCTTGACCAGCGTATGGGAGACGTGTGTGAGTGCGCGCTTACGATAACTCGAGACGTCGCGCAAGAGCGTGAGGGACCTGACGTTCGCCTTAACGCTCGCCTTGTTGCCGCCGAGTTTAGTCCAGAGGAGGGAGAGCAGCTCGTCGTGGTTGCGCGAGATGGTGGCGTCGTCGCTGACGGCGAGCGAGAAGATGGTGTCGAGCCGCGCGTCCATGTTGGTGAGCACCATGAGCAGCGCCTGCGCGGCGGAGATTAGGGATGCGATTTCCTCGCGGTTCTTGGTTACGTGCGCGATGTATTGGTCGTAGATGCGTTGTTCGAGCGTGCGCTTGGGGGACGCGGTTAGAGAGCTGACGGCGCGGCTGAGCAGGCCTGTGGATGCGGCGTCCTTTTGCAGCCCGTCGAGCACCGCGTACGTCCAGATATTGGTGCCTATGACGCGGTCGAGGACGGCGCCGATACGGGTGTTGTAGCGCGCGAGATCCGAGGAGGCTTCCTTTGCGGTGAGGACGAAGAAGTCGAATTCGACGGCGAGTTGGGAGCGAGAGGGGAGGTGGGAGGATTTGACGAGGGTGCGGAGGTCGCGGATGGCGAGTTCCGAGTCTTTGATGATGGCAGGGAGGTCGGATGTGTCTTTTGAGGAGTCGAGGATGGATTCAAAGCGCCCTTGGACGGTCATGAGTTCTTCGAATTGCGCGCGGCCTTCTTTGGGAGACTCGCACATGGGGATGAGGTAGGAGGAGCCGGGGATCAGGCAGAGAGGTGCGAGGGCTGTGCTGAGCTGGGAGTGGAGGGCCTGAGATGCCAGCTGGATGCCGAAGAAGAGGATGCCAACGCCCATGATGAAGCCAAGGAGGGGTTTTACAAAGTGGCGGTTGGCGTAGCTGAGGATGTCCCAGAAGTATCCAAGGAGGGGTGATAAGATGTTCTGGTAGAATGCATTCATATACCACCAGGGGCCGAGCTCTGGATCTTCCTGCTCCACGGGACGTGCAGTCCGAGACGACCGACGGCTAGATGTCTTAGGTCCTGGAGAAGCACGGGGATTCTGGCGTTGTTTCCTGTTTCGAAGCTGTGAGTTGCGAGTTGGTGTACCGCTCGCATAGTCATCCATCAAATCGTCCAGGGAGCTGTTCATAGGGGCACGAGGCATGATGAAGCTCGGCTCAACCGATGGAGGTGTCGACCGAGAGGACTTGATGGATCGTGGCGTGCTCTGCGACGATCCGTTCTGCGAATGGCGAGCAGTTGCCCTGGTTGGTGTGTTGGTCGGTGTCTCATGTCGTTGTGGCAGTGAACCACGTGTGCTTCTTGATAGCAACGGTGTTGCTTTATCTGTGTACTCCTTGTCTGACTCTTCAAACGCCTCTTCGCCTTCAGAATTACTAGCGGTATGTATTGATGCGTCGTCTTCTGAAGAATAGCCACCTTCGTCCCAACTACTGCCTATACTGCCCTGCATGCGCCGTGACCGAGTTGCCATGGTTGATGATGATGTGAAGTTGAGGTAGTTGATGCAAGGAAGAGTACTCGCCGCCGGATTGTACCAGAAGTTGTATCCGAAGGACCGAAAGGTAGCAGGTAAGCTACATCAAAGGTAAAGCCTAGGAGTTGCAGTTGTAGGAGGCTGGGCGAGACATGGTGGCCACTGCCTAGGTGCCTTACGTGTGACGTGGTGCTAACCAATCAGAATTCACACCTTTGTGCCGCTCTTCGCCATGCTTGTTCGCCTGTTATATCTGACGAGGGAAACACAATCACAGTTCCAAGCTTTTCATCCTGGCACCTTATTACATGCTTTCACCATAACCATAAGATGATTTGGTTCGCGAAGCGCTACGTCATGTTTGAGGTGTCACTTCTTATCGATAAGGAACGACGCTAGCTCGGAAAGACGAGCTTCATCGTCTAATATGTGAATGAGTTCGCCAAACGCCTCGATGCCACCTCTGCGCCCGCTTTCACTCGCTTTACACGCTATTAGACGCTCTCAATTGAAACCTCGATATACACGTCATCATGCGCGCGTCTTTCTCCGGAGCTGCTCGTGCTCTGTGCCCCACCGGTTGCAGCACACGGTGACCGTCTCCTCCGAGGCGCCTGCAAATGCGCAATTGAATTCCACAACCGCCTACCCGCCGACGCCTCCTACAGACCACCGAACGCTTGCTCAAGTCCACAACCTCTTCATAACATCGCCATTCAGCCCGGGATCGCCGCTGATCCTACCCAATGGCGCCTATGTCTTCCAGAAGCTACAGTCCTTCCTGCGGGCGCAGTACCCTCAATTTGGATTTCACGAGGTGATCACACCTATCATATACAAGAAGTCATTATGGGAGAAGTCGGGGCACTGGGAGAATTATGCCGAGGACATGTTCAGTGTGCAGGGCAGAGGTGCAACAGGACAAAAGGAGAAGGCACAGGTTGGCGAGGACGAAGAGTTCGGACTCAAGCCAATGAACTGCCCTGGACATTGCCTTTTGTTCAGAGATGAGATCAAGAGCTATAGGGATCTTCCAATCCGATACGCTGACTTCAGTGCACTACACCGGAATGAGGTTTCGGGTTCGTTGACCGGCCTTACACGAGTACGGCGGTTCCACCAGGACGATGCGCATATCTTCTGCCGACCGGATCAGATTCTGCCTGAGATCGAGCAGACATTGAAGTTTGTGGGCATGGTGTACAACACGTTTGGCCTGGGGCCGTATAAGCTGCTCCTATCGACCAGGCCAAAGGACAGCTTCATTGGTACCATTGAAGAATGGGATCGCGCGGAGCAACAGCTGTCTACAGCTCTGGACAGCATAGGCAGCGAGTGGGCGATCAACGAAGGAGATGGTGCATTTTATGGCCCAAAGATCGACATCATATTGAAAGACTCGAACGGAAAGGAGCACCAAACTGCTACGATCCAGCTCGACTTTCAGCTACCGCAGCGTTTCGATCTGCAATACCAGGCTTCTCCAGAGGAGCTCGAAGCTCGAACACAAACCGCGATGGAGGCGGGCCTTGAGCCATCCCTTCGCCGTCCAGTCATGATCCATCGTGCCATCTATGGTTCGATAGAGCGTTTCATGGCGTTGCTAATCGAGCACTATGCTGGCAAGTACCCCTTCTGGCTCTCACCGCGTCCAGCAACCATCTTGTCTCTGAATGCAGATGTCAAGGTTCAGGCGCACATCGAACGTGTCAAAGCAGTCTTGTCTGGCCTACAAGCACCCGATGCACCAATCTCCACATCCCCATCTTCGCCAAAGCCGTTGCCACTTTCTACCATCCATCTTCCAATCGACGTCGACACGAGTGATCGCTCGCTCGGAAAGAAGGTTGCGGAAGCCAGGTCAAAGAAATACAACCACATGATAGTCGTCGGCGGCAAAGAAGCGGAGAACAACGCGGTCAACTTGAAGATTATGAGTCAACCCAACAAAGCGGCAACAATACGGGTACTGGAAGCAGCGCTTGGTCGAAAAGTCACTGAGACGGAGATATCGAAGGGCGTTACTCTCCCGCTAGATGTTGCCAGGAGGTACTTTGAGAACCTAGCAAATGGTTTCTTATAAATAATGTGGTCTGGAGACGTCAAGGTTTGGACCAAGTGAACATTCTGCCCACAATCAACACCCCACTCCAAAGACCTCTTCACAGCTTCTGCAATGAATGTACTGTCAAAGACATTTATATGTTCTCCAAAGCTCACATCGTCTGACTACACTACAAACACGTCACTCACCTTCACTACCTGCCCAGTAGCTATCGACTTGTTCGCACATATGCCTGTCAGTATCGACAAGGCGCCGTCAATGTGACTGGCAGCTCGCATATCCTGGTCGATCTCCGCACCACGCTCGCCAAACAGATCTGCTAGCAGTACTTCATCGCCTCCGCCATGCGCACCAACACTATCAGGGATCTCGATATCGACTGGTTTCTCGAAAAGCTTCCGCAGAGTGATCGCGCGGCTCTCGAGCGACCCTTCCAAGGATTGGTCACCGCCACTGTTCACATAGCTATTCTCCACGACCTCAACTTCAAGACGGCCGCCAGTACCGTTGAACGACACGCGGAAGCCTTCCCACGGCGCATACGCAGTCAGACTGTAAGTAAGCACAGCGCCATTCTCATACCGCACCAGCAAATTCATGGTATCCTCGATGCTGATGCCGTCGCCAAAGACCGATTGATCGCGATAGTACGCATCCTCATGCTCAGCATCGAGATACATCTTCTTCAGCTTCTCATTATGCTCCAAATGTAAAGCAAACGGATCCCTTTTCGCGACTTCGCTCCCATGCGCCCGCGCATAGAACTCAGTCACACCACGCCTCTCCGCATTCTCGCGCCCATAGAACTTCAAATCGCCCTGTGCATACACCGTCGCCGGCCGTGAGTTGAGCCAGAAATTCACGAGGTCGAAATGGTGCGTCGACTTGTGCACGAGCAATCCGCCGTTGTTCCGCTTGTCGCGGTGCCAGCGGCGGAAGTAGTCGGCGCCGTGCGATGTGTTGAGCATCCATTCGAAGTGTATGCTCGTCACTTCGCCTATGGCGCCGGACCGGATGAGCTCCCATACTTTGGTGTTGTGGGGAGCGTAGCGGTAGTTGAAGGTCACGCGGACTTTTTTGTCTGTTCGCTCGACGGCGTCGAAAATCTCCTTGCACCGCGGTGCATCGATGGTCATGGGCTTTTCGGTCACGACGTTGCACCCCAGTTCCAGGGCGCGCACAATGTAGATGTTGTGTGTGCGGTCGATGGTGGTTACTATGACTTCATCTGGTTGTGTGTCCTGTATCATGCAATCGAAGTCTTTGGCTTTGTAGGTGGGTACTGAGGCATGGCCGAGTGATTGCAGATGTTGATTTGCGAAATCAAGACGTGTCTGATTCGTGTCGCATAGTGCTACTATTACTGAAGTCGCTTTGTAGGTTGTTGCGATTGCGGAGTAGAAGAAGGACGAACGACCACCGGTGCCAATCAGGGCATACTTCTTTTGCTTCGAAGTTTCTGCCATGATTGCTAAAGACCATCGAACTTGGAATTTATTGGAATGTTCAGATGATTAAGTTGCATCTCAAACGAGGGTGGTATATCCAGGGCATCGGTACTCGGCCGAACACCCGAAGCGCGCATCCTATCTAGGGCCTGTCTGGTTACGCCGGTTTTGCCGGCCGTTTTGGTGATATATTAGGTAAAGCTTACAACAAGGGGTGCGCGGCAGCTAAGCTTAGAAGAGCAAACTAGAGACTTCTGGTATTTTGAATAACCTTTGTAAAACGGATACTCTATATGCCTCAAAGGGGTAGATTGTAGGTACAGTAAGCACTAAACTAGGGTATAAACCTTAGCAGCAGCGCTAACAAAATCGACAAATCAGATATGGCGCTCAACTCGATTTGAGTTCTGCTAATGGCCAGAGTTTGATAAGAAGGATGCGAAACGATGTCCCTGAAGGTCGAACAGCTTATACGTGGATTTCATACTCTTCCAAGGGATGTACCATGCTCAAGGATGAGTCGCATGGCCCCAGGATCAGAGCAAAGGCCAATTCTCGGTCGCACCTGACCAGGGAAGATGAATAAGAAGAGGCATGCGCCGTAGCGCTTCTCAGTTGTAGTACCACAAAGGACAGTCACCACAATAAAACAGTGTGTAGCCTATTCAACTACCGGAGACTATGCACAGCTCGAGTTGGCTGGTTATACGACGTCAAGGCCATCGTTATTCTCCATTGTATCCCGTTGAAATGGCGACACCTCACGATGAGAAAGACGCCATCACACATATTGAACAAGCGCCGCAAACAACCTCTCCACAAAAGTTCGACGCTGCAGCCAAGTTCCTCGAGAACGCTCGCGTCGAAAATGTCTCCTTTACGTACAAAGAAGAGCGTGCAGTTCTCAGGCGCATCGATCTCCGCGTTCTGCCCCTCCTCCTCGGCGCATACTTCTTCCAGCAACTCGACAAGTCCAGCCTGTCTTACGTCTCCATCCTCGGCTTACAGAAAGATGCAGGGCTGGTTGGGAGGCAGTACTCGTGGCTTAGCTCGATCCTCTACCTCGCTCAGCTGGTCATGCAACCCCTCGCGGCATTTCTCCTCGTCAAGCTCCCAACTGGGAAAGTCATTGCTGGTGCAGTACTCCTGTGGGGATCTAGTTTAGCTATCATGTCTGCATGCACCAGCTTCCACAGTCTTCTTGGACTGAGGTTCTTACTGGGCAGTTTCGAGGCTATGATTGCACCCGCCTGTGTCGCCGCTACGACAATGTGGTGGAGGCGGAGTGAGCAAACATTACGAACTGCATCTTGGAATGCAATGAACGGGGTTACATTCATCGTCGGCTCCCTATTCACTTACGGACTCGGCCACATCCACAGTAACGCGCTGTACAAGTACCAGATAATCTTCCTCTTCTGCGGCCTCCTGACCGTCCTATACGGCTTCGTCGTCCTAGTCTTCATGCCCGACTCGCCCATGTCCGCGAAATACCTGACCGACCGCGAGCAAGTCATCGCAACCGAGCGCCTTCGAGCGAACCAGATGGGCGTGCAATCCGGCGTCTGGAAATGGGACCAAGTCCGCGAGACATTCCTCGACCTGAAAACATGGTGCTGGTTCGTCGTCATCGTCGCCATCTCGTAAGTCACGCACAAATTGACGTGATGCTCCTACTGATACACAAACTCTCAGGATCGCGAGCGGCGGCATCGGCACGTTTGGTAACTTGATCATCAAGGACTTTGGCTACACCAACTTCGAAGCCATACTCTTCAACATCCCGCTCGGCGCCATTCAGATCATCGCCATCCTGGGTTCCAGCTGGGGCGCCTCGAGGTTCAAGTGCAAAGGTCTGGCGATAGCGCTGGTGTCGATTCTGCCGACCGTCGGAACGGTCATCATGCTGACGGTTCCGCGCCGACACAAGGGCTTGCTGCTGTTTGGATACTACCTCGTATCGTGCCTGGCGGCCATCACGCCGATTATATATACGTGGCACATCCAAAACACCGCGGGCGATACGAAGAAGAAATGCACATCTGCGGTGGTGTTTGTCGGCATGTGTGCGGGCAACGTCATCGGCCCGCTGCTCTTCTCGCTCGACGACGCGCCGCTGTATCGACCAGGTCTCAGCGCGAGTCTGGTGATGTTTGTAATCGTGGGGGTCGTTTCGTTGCTGATTCCGATATATCTGGCGCTGCTTAATAGGCGGCATGCGAAGAGGAGGGAAGAGTTGGGAAAGGCGGCGGTGAGGGTGGATGAGAGTATGTTAGAGAAGGCGGATATGGCACATGGGAAAGGCGTGGAGGCAGAAGAGAGTGGTAGGCGGCAAGGGCAGGGGACGGATAACGGATTCAGCGACTTGACGGACATGCAGAACGAGGACTTCATATACGTGTACTAGGTGGACATAGCATCATCTTTTAAATTTCAGGTCTTCCGCCATACTATACGCTATGTCTCGGACTGGCCATATTCATGGCAAACTAGTCCCCACCCCACGCGAAAATGCCACCGGGAACTGTTCTTTGTCACGCCACGTGCCGCCTCAGCGCTAGGCCGGTGAAGCGATTCATTGCTCTCGATGACAGGCCGTCGAGAACGTGCCGCCTCAGCGACAGACCGCTGAAGCGATACTCCCACTTCTCCAGTGCTCTCAACGAAAGGCTGTCGAGAACTACGTGCCGTCTCAGCGCCAGACCACTGAATCGATTCCTCTAATCCCTCATTGCTCTCGGGGAAAGACCGACGAGAACTCTTGAAGCTGCTCTCTGGAAAATCACCTCCAAATCGTGACCGTGGAAGCATTGGCATCCTGAACTGGCCGGTGGATGGCGACGGAGTTGATGGTCCTGTCCGTGCCGGCAACTGCAAAAGGGAATGCCTTGTTCTCGTCCAAGCTGCCACGGCGGGCTGTGCTTGTGACTCTCTTGAAGCTTGAGTGTGTGGCTTCAGTGACAATCGCTTCAAGTCAGCACCGTCTTTCGAGGACAACGGTGCAATTCGCCTCATGTCATCTCCTGGCGGCATTGTTGCGTTGATGGTGGTGAGTGAGACTTGGGAGCCGAGCAAGATTTTGAGGTGAGGTCAGGGTCTGCTGGCGGTGGCTTCCTCTCTCGAGCAGGTGTGCAATTTGTGTCATCAGGTCACGTGGCAGCTTCAAGAATATATGTACCCTTGGCTTTCAGATTCGGCATGGCGCAGTCAATGCTGGAAGCTCGTTGTAATGCATAGCACCATGATTCATTGAGCTTAAAGTGTCTATCCACGCATCTGTAGACGATGTGCGTGGTTGGTGGTGCTGAGAGGTGCTGAGAGCGTGCCTTCCCCGTGTCTTCCCTATGCAGCAGGATGACGCTAGCTGGAGCCCACGTATGTCAACAAAATTGCTCAGTCCACCTTAACCTCAACACACCACCGCCATCATATCTGAACCGCCCGCCGAGGCGTATACTATCTACAACATGGATTGCCAAATCAAAGACATGCATGACTTGGAGCTCGCGAGGGTCGTATGCGGGGCCAGGTACAACATAACTCAGTATGTCGAAGATGACGATACCGAAGCCCAAATCAATGAAGCCAAGGCACGCAATGCCGAGACAAGAAGGAAGATAGCAGCTTTGGAGCAGAGTGGGCCGCCGAGCCTCCGTCAAAGGACTCTTGAAGCGATGGAAAAGCTCCTCATACAATCAGCGGGCGATGCAGATGAGCTTACGCGTCTGCGAGGTAAGTCAATTATAACTGTCACAACTGTCGCTCACATACTGTAGGTGAACTGGCTTCCAGCCAGGCCATGAACGCAGATCTCCGTGAGATCATCACCGGCGAGATGGACGGCGAAGTGGACGTTCAAGCATTGAAACGTCAAGCCGGCCAAGGCGGCTTGATGGCTATAATGTCTACAGGATCTCGCAAACGAACTCGAGTCCCGTCACCGAGTAGCCGCGATGCGTCTCCGAGAGGCGAGCCGGAATTTACTCTTGCAAGAGGGGAACTAGGCCTGGAGGTCGCTGCTCCAGGCCGCAATGCACATCCCTTGCGGGAATACGCAAGGGGAATATTCAACGAAGCCTCCCCTTCGAGTCTTGAGATCAAAGACTACAAGGCCATGTTATCGATGCCAGACGTGACTGCTGAAGGGAACACGGTGCGTGCGGCGGACAAGGCACCAGAAGCACTCGTTGAGTGGCTTACCAGACAGCTATACATGCACCTTACCACCAGTGCACGCATCAGAGCGTTCAACAAGCTGTAGCCCGATGAAAATTGCTGTGTGCTGGTCGGTGCAATCGCACGAAACGGCCAATCGACGTGGACTGTCGGGTCTGAAGGCACGATGGCCTGTCAGACATGTGCAACGACGTCCAACAGCGGCAAGGCGAACCCAAGGCCTTGTGCAATACTGCGCCATGACGAGAACGGTCAGATTGGCTTGGTCTTCTTGCCACTGGAGGAGAGTCTGCGGGAAGGCAGAACATGGGATGAGCAGGAATTCTGGGTGCGTCCTAGGTCTGCATGATGACATCCCGGAGGGCGGGATGTCGAAGCACCTACGTTTATGCATGCCATCAGCAGTAAAATTGCTGGATGCGTTCTGAACAAGACTGATGACATCCCGGAGCGCGGGATGTCGAAAATTACCAGACGTACGCATGCCACAATGAGCTGATACCTATCTAATATAATCTTAATGAACATGTGTACTTTTTCATGTCAGGATCATTCAATTCAAGGATACATCTCTTCATCGATTGTGACTAGATGTTGGCATCCAGAGGGTCAGGATCTAGAGCTGAATGCGTACATGGAACAAATGCCCCAGTTGTTGGACGAATTGGGTGCCGAGTTGGAGAAGCTGTTAAGTCTGATGAGGCCTATGTGTAAGATAGCAATTACTCTCTGACAATAGTTCTAGTTTCAAACAAAACGCGCACGACTTGTCGATGCACATGGTGGTACTGAATTCGAAATAATAGCGTGCGATTGTCTAGTGGGTATAAGACGGTCTATCACTATCTATAGCAAGTCGCAGATCTGCGGAAAAGAGAGACGCAAGCGATGCTCCGAAACAAATGAAAAGCCAATTTTGCTTTCAATATTCCTCCTCCCTCGCAGAGGCAACATCCGCGTTGCGCTCTTGACGGCTGATGCGTCGGGTATCTTTCCTCCTCATGTACTCAGTACTGCAGCGCACACGGTGCGCACACTCGCAATCATGGCGACCTGCGCTTTCGCTAACAATGCAAAGCCCTTAAACCTGGGCGGGCTGCTGGGGCAAGAGGTCTTCCTGGCGACGGTTCTTCTCCTTGATAGAGCCATCAGATGAACCGGTCTCTTCGTCGTGCATGTCGACGCCGAGCTCACGGGAGTACTGTGCGATCTCTGCCTCCTCGAGCATAGGCAGTTCCTTGGCTGCGAGCACGTAGCTCTTGTTCTCGATGAAACCCTTGGCGAAGATGAGGTCAATCTCCTCGAGCGAACGGCCAGAAGTCTCTGGGTAGAAGAAGTAAATGACTGGGAAAAAGCAGGCGTTGAGTGCGGCGAAGAACAGGTAAGTTCCCCATCCAATGCTGTCGATCAGGACGGGTGTGATCATGACAATGAAGAAGTTCCAGAGCCTAAATGTCCACAGTTAGTGCATGTTTCAGATGCGATTCGTGAGTATGGTTTACGTACCAGTTGTTAATCGTGCTGAAAGCGTTGGCCTTCGCGCGGGTCTTGAGAGGGTTGATCTCGGCGGGGTACAACCAGGGGAGTGGCAGCCAAGTAGCGCCGAAGAAGGCGATGTAGATGAAAAGACCTACAGCAGCACCGTTGGCAGCACCAGTCTCGGACGGGGGAATAAGGCAGGCGAAGGTAAGAACCATAGCCAAGCACTGTCCAACGGTACCGATCAAGAAGAGCTTACGGCGACCGACACGCTCAACGACAAACCAAGATGTAGTCGCGAAGATGGCATAGACAACCATGTTGACACCTCCCAAAAGAAGGGCGAGGTTGTGGTCCGTACCGAGAGCGTTCTGGCAAAGAATGGGAAAGTAGTAGATGACAGCGTTGCAACCAGACAATTGCTGCATGAACTGCGAAGAGGCACCGAGGATCATGCGGCGGAAGTACTGGGTCTTGCCGTTGGTGAAGAGAAGCTTGGTGGGGACCTTGCCGCCACCACCAGCCTTGCGGACGGCATCCTTGATGACACCCATCTGGAGCAGGACCTCGGGGTCATCACGACGGAGACCGTTCAGACCAGCAAGAATCGTTGCAGCTTCGTCCTCGCGGTGATGGGTGAGGAGCCATCGCGGAGATTCGGGCAGCTGAAACATCAAAGCAATGACGATGAATGCGAACACACACTGGAAAGCGATGGGGAATCTCCAGGTGAAGTCATCGGGGCCGTAGAGACAGCCGTAATCGATCCAGTAGGCAATAAGCGTTCCGATGGCAACCATGCTACCCTCGACACAAATGACCTTTCCGCGGTTCTTGGCCTTGCAGCATCTTATGGTATGTTAGTATTCCCGCAGAATGCAGCTTCGACGAAACTTACTCAGCTTGGTAGGTGGGGATAGTCGATGTGTTGATACCGTTTCCAATACCGGTGATACAACGTCCGATAACAAATTGAGCGGTAGCGCCGCCGTTAGGGGGCACAGTTGCGATCTGGATAATTACACCAATGATCATGACAAAAGCACCAAGGAAGATGGACTTGCGACGACCGAGTTTGTCACCGAAAAGGAAGATGAAGACGGCGCCCAAAAAGCATCCGACGGCGTAGATGGAAACGACAAAACCTTCGTAGTTGGTGTCGTGGACCTGGGGAAATGCTTCGGTGAAGGCGGGGGCGGAGATGATACCGCTCATAACACCTTGGTCATAACCAAAGAGCAAGAAGTCAGTGGTTGCGACCATTGTGATGAGAACTTGAAGCATCCTACCGGACTGCCCCCAATAGGTGGGCACTCCGGAGTCGTTGTCCTTTACGCCTGGCATGGTGAAGGCTGGTCAAAACAACAAAAAGCTGGAGTGAGATACGGGGGATTCTGAGCGGGGAGAGGATGCCTTTAAAAGATGATCCTCATGTCCTCGAGAATACTTCGGCACACCCAGCGTGGGATACCCACCGGCCGATCCACACCGAGCCCACATTTTCACCAGGTCGTTAGGCACGTGGAGTAGACTAGATAACGATTTTTCCCAGTCTCTCGGGCTTGGCCTGGTGTTGCAAAGCGGCGTGAGGTTTGCTGAGAACGCGGCACAGATGAACTGTGGAGACAAGGCGAACCCAGCATGGTCCGTTGGTGGAGCAAGCCGCCTTGGGCCAATCTCGATGAGCATATGAAGACGCTTGGGGTGGAACAAGAGCGCTCGGTAGGATTATTTTTGTGCTAGCTCGAGATTTCTACGCTTTGCGTCATGGCGAGTTGCTAACACCACGGTTAGGCGAACCCTGGAGATGAATGCTGGAGCACTAGTCGCGGGCAGGACTGCCGGCCAGTGAAGAGCAACAATTGTTAACAGTTTTTGTGCCGCTTTTCATCCGATTACGCAGCTCGGCCAGTTATGCAGGTACACTGAGCTGTTGAAGACCCTGGATGGACCTCGTTTACTCGCGCTCAGGTTCGGCCTTTCCGTGGTTGTGTCTGTCTTCGTTACGAGAGATCGATGCATCTTCGTCTCAACATGACCACATTGACGTCACATGTCGGACGCTGATGCCATGCCATGCAGGGTCGGACCGGCCGTGCACATGCGGCGGCTCTGCAGCCTCTTCAACTTGGCGCCGATCTTATCCGAGCCAAGATCTCTCTAGGGCGCTCTCAAACGTGCGATGGCAACGGCGGTGACGATGTCCCGTCCCTGGGCGCGGCTACGCTACTGAAAAAGATGTTCAGAGCAGAGCCTCAGATGGAAGTAAGGCCGGAGAACGGAACGTCATAGCTGTAAGAACGATTGCCATGCCAGGATTGTGCCGAGAAAGATCGTGCATTGGGAATTCTTGGATGAAAGAATGCTTTCAGAGATGAAGCAACACTAGCGAGTAGAAGCATGCGGCAACTGCGGCTGGCATACGGACGCGGACGAGAGCCGTCTCTCTTATGGTTCTGATGGTGCTGATCATTATTTGTTATCGGCAGGTTGCGCGACTGAGTCGTCGTTGCAGCTTACATACGCAGGTTCGGCCTTTCCGTTTCGGGTAAGCCGACCCCAACCTCACCTCATATTCGCTCTTCAACCGCCCAAACTCCACACCTCCTTTACAGGTCCACAAGTATCCCAGTTGTTGCACACTCAACATGTGCTCTCACTCTTCAGGCAGCCAACCACATTCATGAATGGTCCATTCACCCGCTGCTATCAGCTTACGCTTATCAAGCACCTCCGAATACCCTGCACTCTCAGATCTCGCTCGCACCTCGAAGTCGTCGGTGAGCAACATCACCAACATCGGTTTCTTCTTTAATCCGAGTAGGCAATGTTTCAACTGGACCGCTTGCTGTGATTTGGGCATCGCATGTGAGTCTCAACGGCCCAAAACCATAACTATGGTCCCCGACCTGCTCGGTTCACGTACCGGTCAGACCAAAGACCCATCAATACCGGAGCACACCCCACTGATTTCGTTTCGGGTCTGCAATGCAAGGACTAATCTCTCCACGGCCTTATAAATGGGCCCTTTCGGTTGCGAGCCGCGACGGGCGACAGCACATGACTGCTCCATGTTGGGGAAATCCACGGTTCTGGCACGCACATGGAGAACCGGAGTACCCCAACTTCCAGTCTCCGCGTCTGATCGCGGCTGCGAAATCTCAAGTTCCATGTGGACAGTCTTTCCAGTTTGGTGGGCGGACAACAAAACCTCTCATCTCGCAGCATGAACTAGCTTTGGTCACGATTCATTCAGGCGGAACGAGCAACAACGTTGGGTTACGATGTACCGAGCTTTGGCTAACGCATATACTGACGCGTATTGGTCAGTGAGCTTGTAGCGCGCAAGACATTATGTTGCAAGGAACCGCCGTCAGAACAACAGCCAAGAGA